>Ga0307514_10004167_pt1 | contig 13401 bp, 10 predicted proteins | sample 16_EM_MG_FD_203088 | JGI IMG/M metagenome (GOLD analysis project Ga0307514, IMG submission 203088) | Populus trichocarpa ectomycorrhiza microbial communities from riparian zone in the Pacific Northwest, United States - 16_EM | ecosystem: Host-associated > Plants > Roots > Unclassified | place... | reverse complement strand
AGCTGGCGGTACTCCGGGCCCATCTTGGCGACCGTCTTGATCCACTCTGGCTTGCGCTCGATCGGGTGCGAGGCGTTGCGCACCTCGAGACGAAGGAGCTTGCGGCCATCGGCTGGGTCGTGCGTCATGCGGTTACCTCGAAGATCGTTGAGAAAGCGCGTTCGACGAGGGGCGCGACGTACTCCGTCGTCACCGTCCGTCCGAGAACACGGCTGATGGATGTGACACCGGCATCGCGAATACCGCATGCGACGATCGCGTCGTACGCCTCGAAGCCGTTGGAGCAGTTGAGCGCGAAGCCATGCATCGTCACGCCCTCGGCGACGCGGATGCCGATCGCGGCGATCTTGTCCCACGTGCCGTTGCCATTGTCGATCCAGACGCCGCTGCGGCCCTCGACCCGCTCGCCAGCGACGCCGAGTTCAGCAAGCACGTCGATGAGCAGGCCCTCGAGCCGGCGCACGTAGTCGACGACGTCGATGGGCTCGGCGAGACGCAGGATCGGATAGCCGACGAGCTGCCCAGGGCCGTGCCAGGTGATCTTGCCTCCCCGGTCGACATCGATGACAGGGGTTCCGTCTGTTGGGCGCTCGCTGGCATCCGTTCGCTTTCCCGCGGTGTAGACGCTGGGATGCTCGAGGAGTATGACCGTGTCGGGCCTATCCCCGGAGACGACGGAACGATGGACTGCGCGTTGAAGCTCTAGGGCTTCGACATACGGCACGGAGTTGGCGCTTAGCCCCGCGACGACAAAGTCGACCACGAGGCAATCTTACGTCGACGTCAGTCCACAGCTCGCACCCCTACCCGGTTCTCCACAACTGCACGACCGTCGACAATTGGTTGCTGGATGACAGGTCAGTCTTGACCCGTGAATCCGGGAGACGAGATGGGCCGCTTCCGCCTGGTGCGGCTACTGGGCAGCGGGGCGCGCTCACGCGTATTCCTCGGTCACGACGGCTCTGGCACCGCTGCCATCAAGGTGTTCCGCCCTGGAGCGGCTCCCGAGTCGATCGACGATGAGATCGCCGCATTGTCGAGCGCGTCGCACGCGCACGTCGTGCAGCTTCGAGAGGTCGCGACGGCAGCCAGCGGCTTGCCATATCTCGTGCTCGAGCGCCTCGAGAGCTCGAGCATCGAAACGCTCCTAGCATCTCGCCCGACGGTAGCCGCGGGGGAGGCGGTCACGATGCTCGCCCCCGTGATCGCCGCTATTGGCGCCCTGCACTCCAGCGGGGTCGCGCACGGCTCGATCGCGCCAGCCAGGGTGCTGTTCCGTGCGAGCGGGGCGCCGGTGCTCACCGGTTTCGGGCGCGCGACGCTCTTCGTTCCGCCGTCATCGGCGGCCATGCTGTCGACGTCGCGCCCCGTGCTCGATGATCGTCTTGCACTCGGCAGGCTCGTCGCGACGGTCGTCTCACGGTGCGACAACGATGCGGGCCTACGGACCTGGCTTTCCGCATGCGAGCGGGACGGTTTTCCTGACGGGTTCACGGAGTCTCTGCTCGCGCGCGTCTTCGAGCTCGGCCAGGCGACGCCGGTGCGCTCCATCGTGCCAGCACCGGTCACGATTCCCGAGCGGCCCTCCGCTGCCGTCACCGGGGCTAGGGACGAAGTGCCAACCCACGGTACGTCTGCTCGCGTTATGCCGAGGGTCCGAGGATCGAGAGCTGCAGGCGTGCTGGCGGGGCTTCGCTCCCGCATTCCGGTAGATCTTTCCATCGGCTCGGTGCTGGGCGCGCTCCGCACGGTGCGTCGACCGCTGTGGGTGGCTGCCGGGGTCGGAATCTCGTCGCTCGTCGCCGCCCTGCTGCTCATGCCGCCGTCCACGGGGCAAGCGGCGCCTTCTCCGACGAGTGCGTCGGCGCCGTCGAGCCACGACACCCCCGAAGACCGTTCGACTTCGGCCGTCGCTGGCGACGATCCCGCTGCCGCCCTCGCAGCTCTGCTCACTGAGCGAACGCGGTGCATTCGCGACCTCAGCATCCTCTGCCTCGAGGCGGTGGCACAGTCGGGCTCCGCTGCGCTCGACGATGACGCGGCCCTCATCCGATCGATCGAGAAGGGTGAGACCGCGGGAGTGATTGCGATTGTCGACACGGCGAGCATCACGCTCGTCGAACGGCACGGCGACGCCGCGCTCCTCTCCTTCACCGCCGGCGAGAAAAGCGAACCGGCCTCTGCCCTTCTGGTGAAGGGCGAGGCCGGTTGGCGAATCAGGGACTACCTGACGGGATAGCTACCCTCAGATTCCGAGATCGGCGTCGAACTGGCCGGCCTCGAGGCGGTTCTTCACCGCGACGAGGAAGCGGGACGCGTCGGCACCATCGATGATGCGGTGGTCGTACGAGAGAGCGAGGTACACCATCGAGCGAACCGCGATCGAGTCGGAGCCGTCGGCGGTGATGACAACCGGCTTCTTCGTGACGATGCCGGTGCCGAGGATCGCACTCTGGGGAAGGAAGACGACGGGGGTGTCGAACAGCGCGCCGCGTGATCCCGTGTTGGTCAGCGTGAACGTGCCACCGGCGAGCTCGTCTGGCTTGAGCGTGTTGTTGCGGGTGCGCTCGGCCAGATCCGCGATCTGCGCGGCGAAGCCTGCGATGTTGAGCTCCCCAGCGTCACGGATGACGGGCGTGAGAAGTCCACGCTCTGTATCGACCGCAATGCTCATGTTCTCGCTGGCCGGGTAGACGATCGAGTCGCCGTCGACGGTTGAGTTGATGATCGGGAAGGCCTTGAGGGCCTCCGCGGCAGCAAGTGCGAAGAAGGGGAGGAAGGAGAGCTTCTGGCCCGTCTTGGCCTGGAAGTCGCCCTTCACTGCATCCCGGAACTTGGCGATGAGCGTGACGTCGACCTCGACGACCGTGGTCAGCTGCGCGGTCGATGTCATGGACTCGACGGCGCGCTGGGCCACGACCTTGCGAAGGCGGGTCATGGGGACGGTGGTGCCGCGCAGCGGGGAGGTCTCGAGCGCCGCAGCGGGAGCGGGAGCGGGGGCGGCGACAGATGCCGAACCGGCTGGAGCGCTGCCAGCGACCGCCGACAGGATGTCCTGCTTGCGGATTCGTCCACCGACGCCGGTGCCGGCGAGACCCTCGAGCTCGATGCCCTTCTCATTGGCGAGCTTGCGAACGAGAGGAGTCACATACCCGGCGTTGGGAGCGCCGACAGGGGCCGGCGCTGCGGCGGCGGGGGGAGCAGCGACCACGGGAGGTGCCGATACCACGGGCGGCGGCGCCTGGACGCTGGAGGCAGGAGCCGTCGGAGGTGCTGGCGGGGCGGGAGGAGCCGGAGGTGCTGCCGGTGCCGCGGGTGCCGCGGGAGCCTCGGCCGCAGGGGCGGGAGTCGGTGGAGCCGGCGCGGCTGCGGCCTCGGGCTGGGCCGACACGGGGGCGGGAGCCTGTGGCTGTGCTGGAGCGATGGGCTCCGCGGGAGCCTCGGCTCCTGCCTCCGGCTGTGCCTCAGCGGGCGCCGCGGCTGCGGGAGCCTCGGCGGGAACGGGAGCAGCGACCGGTGCCTCGGTAGGAGCAGCAGCCTCCGCTGGTGTCTCTGCCGGTGCAGCCTGGGCCGGTGCAGCCTCCGGTGCAGCCTCTGCCGGTGCGGCGTCGGCGGGCGCGGCGTCAGCGGCCCCGTCGTCGCCGGTGCCGATCGTGACGAGCGCGGTTCCCACCTCGACGGTCTCGTCCTCCTGGACGAGGATCGCCTCGATGACTCCCGCGACAGGAGAAGGGATCTCGGTGTCGACCTTGTCGGTCGAGACCTCGAGCAGTGGCTCGTCTACCTCGACGCGGTCACCGACCTTCTTCAACCAGCGGGTTACCGTACCCTCGGTGACACTCTCGCCGAGTGCGGGAAGGTTGACGGATTCGCTCATCAGTGATGCTCCTTTAGTAAATCTTCTGCTCTAACAGCTTAGTTCGGCGCCTCGAAAGACGCTCACATTGCGTGGAGGGGCTTGCCGGCGATCGCAAGGAATGCCTCACCGAGCGCCTCGTTCTGGGTCGGGTGCGCGTGGATGAGCGGCGCGAGGTCTTCTGGGTACGCCTCCCAGTTCACGACGAGCTGCGCCTCACCGATGAGCTCGCCGACGCGCGCTCCGATCATGTGGACGCCAACGATGGGGCCGTCGGCGACGCGAACGACCTTGATCGAGCCAGAGGTGCCTATGATGTGGCTCTTGCCGTTGCCCGCGAGGTTGTAGTCGTAGGTCGACACCTTGTCCGCGCCGTACTGGGCTACAGCCTTGGCCTCGGTGAGGCCGACCGACGCGACCTCCGGGTCGCTGTAGGTGACCTTCGGGATGTTGAGGTCGTCGACGACGATGGGGTTGAGTCCGGCGATCTCCTCCGCGACGAAGATGCCCTGCTGGAACCCGCGGTGGGCGAGCTGGAGGCCGGGCACGATGTCGCCGACGGCGTAGACGCCGGGAATGCTGGTGGCGAGGCGCTCGTTCGTGATGACGAAGCCGCGGTCGATGGTGATGCCGACCTCCTCGTAGCCGAGGTTCGCAGTGACAGGGCCACGGCCGACGGCGACGAGCAGCAGGTCTGCCTCGATGGTCGCGCCGTTCTCAAGCGTGACGACGACTCCGTCGTCGTTCTGCGTGACCGACTGGAACCGCACGCCGAGCGTGAACTCGATGCCGCGCTTGCGGAAGGCCCGCTCGAACTGCTTGCTGATCGCCTCATCCTCATTGGGAACGAGGTGCGGAAGGGCCTCGATGATGTGCACCTCGGTGCCGAACGACTTCCAGACGCTGGAGAACTCGACGCCGATGACGCCGCCGCCGAGGACGGCGACCTTCTTCGGCACGAAGTCGAGCTCGAGCGCCTGCTCCGACGTGATCACGCGGCCGCCGATCTCGAGGCCCGGGAGGCTGCGTGAGTACGAGCCGGTGGCCAGGATGACGTTCTTGCCGGTGATCTTGTCGCCGTTGACCTCGACGGTCGTGGGGGAGACCAGCCGACCAGCGCCCTCGATGACCGTGATTCCGCGAGCCTTGACGAGCCCCTGCAGGCCCTTGTACTTGCTCGCGACGATGTCTTCGCGGTACTTGGTGACACCCGCGATCTCGATGCCGCCGAATGTCGCGTTGACGCCGTACTTGGCGGCCTCGCGAGACACGTCCGCCACCTCGGCCGCGTGCAGCAGGGCCTTGGTCGGGATGCAGCCGACGTGAAGGCAGGTGCCTCCGAGCTTGCCCTTCTCGACCAGGCCGACGGACAGTCCGAGCTGGCTGGCGCGGAGGGCAGCTGCGTAGCCACCGCTTCCGCCGCCGAGTACCACGAGGTCAAAGTTCTGGTCAGGCACCGGGCGACTCCCTTGTGTTGAAGGTTGTTTTCTCGACCAGCGGCAGGATGAAGCGGCGGTCGGGGATTGTGAGCATTCTCTGTGGCGATGATTTCGCCCAGTCCACGTTACTACTTTGCGCTGAAGTCCTCGGCCAGCGCGAGGAGTGTCCGCACAGTGAAACCGGTCGGACCGGAGCCGGTGTAGCCCCAGCCCCCTCCCTCGTTGTTGGCGGGGCCGGCGATGTCGATGTGCGCCCACGGGATGATGCGCTTCTCGTCGCCCTCACCGCTCGATCCGATGAACTCGCGGAGGAACACGCCGGCGAGCAGCATGCCCGCTGCGGTGTTGCCCGGCTTCACATTGGCGATGTCGGCGACATCCGAGTTGAGCATGGCACGCAGCTCGGCGGGAAACGGCATGGCCCAGAGGTTCTCTCCGATTCGACCGGCCGTCTCGACCACGCGGCCGACGAGCTCGGTGTCTCCCATCACTCCGGCGTAGCGGTTGCCGAGGGCGACCCTCGCCGCGCCGGTGAGCGTCGCGACGTCGACGATCGCATCCGGGTGCTCCTCGCTTGCCGCGACGAGGCCATCGGCGAGCACGAGCCGCCCCTCGGCGTCGGAGTTGAGGTTCTCCACCGTCGTGCCCCCGCGGATGTGGAGCACATCGTTGGGCCGCGTCGCGGTGCCGGATGGCATGTTCTCTGCGATGCACATCCACCCGGTGACACGCACCGGCAGGTGCAGTCGCGCGGCGGCGACGAGCACGGCGAGCACGGTCGCGGATCCCGTCATGTCGTACTTCATGCCGACCATCGAGCCCGCGGGCTTGAGGGAGAGGCCGCCGGTGTCGAAGGTGATCCCCTTGCCGACGAGGGCAAGGTGACGCGTGGCCCCGGCTGGCGAGTAGCTGAGTTTGACGAGTCGCGGACCCCGCGCCGATCCGGAGCCGACCGCAAGGATGCCGCCGTAGCCCCCCTCGGCGAGCTCCGCCTCGGTGAGAACGGTCGTCTCGATGCCGGCGGCCGTGGCCAGCTCGACGGCGGTCGCGGCGAGCGTCTCCGGGTAGAGGTGCGACGGGGGAGCCATGACGAGGTCGCGCACGGTGTGCATTGCCTGCGCGACAATCGTCGCTCGCTCTGCGAGCGCCGTGTCGGCATCGGAGCACACCACAACGGAGGTCACCGGGAGCTTCGTGGCCGCGAGCGACGACACGCGGTACTCGGTGTAGGCGTAGGCGCCTATGCCCGCGCCTTCGAGCACGGCGAGCACATCGTCGTCAGAGCTCGCCGGCAGCGCGAGCGCTGCGCTGGCGACGCCACGCAGCTGGCGAAGGGCGGACCCAGCGGCGAGTCGGAGGTCGTTGGGCGACGGCGTTCCCGAGCCGAGGCCGATGAGCGCGACGCTCTGTGCGGCTATGCCCGCGAGCGGGAGTCGACGGAACTCGTCGGCTCCTCCCGTCAGCCCGATCGCGCTAAGAGACGACTGGAGCGCGAGCAGCTCCGGCACGTCTGTTGCCAGCTGAGGACCGTCATCCGTCTTGGTGACTCCGACGATCAGCACGTCCGCGTCGATGCTCGCGATGGGGGCGGAGGAGAGAGTCAGGGAGGGAACGGTCATGCCCTCAATGCTAGTTAGGCGAATGCCCCAGCCTGTTCGCTCAGGGCATGACGACAGCTCCAGCCCCGCGAAGAACGCCTCATTAGAGTTGGAACATGCGCACCCCGAGCGACCTCTACGAGCTCTCCGCCATCGCCAGCGATGTGCCGGAGGGCCTTCACCTCGTCGCTGGACTCACCGGCTTCGCCGACGCCGGCGCTGGTGTCACGCAGCTCAGCACCTACCTTCTCGACACCCTCGATCACGAGGTCGTCGCGGAGTTCGACGTCGATGAGCTGCTCGACTACCGGGCCCGTCGCCCCACGATCTACTTCGACCAGGACCACCTGAGCGACTACCAGCCAGCAAAGCTGAACCTCTACCTCGCGACCGACGAGATCGGCCAGAAGTTCCTCCTGCTCACCGGCTTCGAGCCTGACTTCCAGTGGGAGCGCTTCTCCGCGGCCGTCATGCAGCTCATCGACCGCTTCAAGGTGTCGACGACCACGTGGGTGCACGCCATTCCTATGCCGGTGCCCCACACCCGCCCGATCGGGGTGACGGTGAGCGGCAACCGCCTCGAGCTCACCGACGCCATGTCGGTGTGGAAGCCGCACACGCAGGTTCCTGCGAACGCACTCCACCTCGTGGAGTATCGCCTGCAGGAGCTCGGGCATCCAACTGTCGGCTTCGTCCTGCTGATCCCGCACTACCTCGCCGACACGGAGTACCCCCTGGCCGCCGTCTCTGCACTTGAGAGCGTCAGTGCCGCCACCGGGCTGATCTTCCCGACCGACACCCTCCGTGAGGAGGGTCGTGAGTTCATCTCGCGCATCGAGACCCAGGTCAAGGGCAACCCGGAGCTCGCGAAGCTCGTCGGCACGCTCGAGGAGCGGCACGACAGCTACATGCTCGACAACCCTCTTCGGTCGCCTCTCATCGACGGCGACGGAGAGCTGCCGAGTGCCGACTCGATTGCGGCGGAGCTGGAGAACTTCCTCGCGGCCATGCGCAACGGCGAGGACTCCAGCGCCGACTGAGCGCCGCTGCGGCCGCCGTAGGCTGGAGGCGTGAACTCGCGTCGCGCCTGGCTGGTTGTCTCGATCGGAGCGTTCGCCTACCTCGTCGGAGTGATGCAGCGCTCGTCGCTCGGAATCGCCGGTATCGACGCGACGGAGCGGTTCGACGTCACAGCAGCGATGCTCTCGAGCCTTGCCGTCGCCCAGATCATCGTCTACGCGGGTCTGCAGATCCCCGTGGGTGTCGTGCTCGACCGCATCGGACCGCGACCGCTCATCCTGCTCGGCGCCGTTCTCGTTGCGGCGGGCCAGGCGACATTGGCGCTCGGACCGGAGTTCTGGATGGCCGTTGCCGGCCGCATTCTGGTGGGCGCGGGCGATGCGATGACCTTTATCTCTGTCAACCGGCTCATCGTCGGCTGGTTCAGCGGGAGGGCTCTGCCGCTCCTGACGCAGTCGCTCGGAATCGTCGCTGCGCTCGGGCAGCTGCTGTCCGCCCTGCCGCTGTCATTCGTGCTCCACACCTATGGGTGGACCCCCGCCTATCTCAGCGCGGCGTCCTTCTCCGTGCTCGCGGCGATCCTCGTGTTCCTTGTCATCCGGAACCGACCGGATGACGCCCCGGTCACCGAGCCCGTCGCCATCCGCTCCCCGCCGCTCCGCTCGCTGCGGGATGCGCTGGGCCGCCCGGGCACCCAGCTCGGCTTCTGGTCGCACTTCGTGACGCAGTCCTCCTCCGTCATGTTCTCCATGCTCTGGGGGTTCCCGTTCCTCTCTGTTGGGCTCGGGTATGGGCCTGCCGCTGCCGCGGGGTTGCTGACCATCCTCGTGGGGAGTGCGGCGCTGACCGGACCGGTGCTCGGCATCCTGTCGGCGCGGTACCCGTTCCGTCGCAGCAACATCGTGCTCGGCATCGTGGTGGCGATGGCGGTCGCCTGGGGTGTCGTTCTCGCCTGGCCGGGCCGACCGCCGCTCGCGGTTGTCATCGTGTTCCTCGTCATCGTGGCGCTCGGCGGCCCGGCCTCGCTCATCGGCTTCGACTTCGCCCGCAGCTTCAACCCGACCCGAAGCCTCGGGTCTGCGACAGGCATCGTCAACGTTGGCGGGTTCACCGCATCCTTCGTGATGATGTTCCTCGTCGGAGTGGTTCTCGACGCCATCGATCGCGCCAACGGCGGATCGGGCCGACCCGCCGAGCTGTACTCGTTCGACTCCTTCCGGGTGGCCTTCCTCGTGCAGTACGTCATCGTCGGCGCTGGAGTCGTATTTCTCGTGCGCGCACGTCGCCGAACGCGCCGCAAGCTGCACGAGGAGGAGGGAATAGAGGTGGCCCCCCTATGGGTTGCATTGGTGAGGGCCTGGCGCAGGAGGCCCGGCAGCTCGCAGGCGTGAGGCATCGAACTGGCCGACTCTGCCCTGTGTCAAGCCGCACTCGCAAATCGTGCAATAATTGAGGCAAGACCCGGTCTCGTTCTCGTGGTCCAGCTTTCGATTCGTCGTGAGTTGGCGCAGGACTTGACAAGGGTCTTAGTGCTGCCCCTGAACAGGCGAAGCACGGCCCTGAACCCCTGAAAGGTGTTGAAATGGCAACCCGATCAAAGACCGCAACGCTCGAGAGCCCCGTGGACGAGGTCAACGACGACCTCGTGGCGGCGCCCGCGAAGAAGGCCCCGGCAAAGAAGGCCGCCGCCAAGGCAGAGCCCGCAGCGAAGGCCGCTCCCAAGGCGAAGGCCGCGCCAAAGGCGAAAGCCGGCGCGAAGGCCTCCGCCAAGGCTGGCGACGACGAGGATGATGACGACGTTCCCGTCGACATCGAGGAGATCGAGGATGACGACGATGTCGTCGCCACGGTCGTCGGTGCTGATGAGACGGCGACTGATGATGTCATCGCCGACGACACGGTCGCCAAGGACGAGACCGCCGACGACTCCGACGACGACGAGGAGAAGTCAAAGGGCAAGGACGAGGAGCTGCCCACCGGCGCCCTCGTGCTCTCGCTCGTCGACGACGAGGATGACGTTCCCGTCTACTCCAGCGCGATCACGGGCGCGACGGCCGACCCTGTCAAGGACTACCTGAAGCAGATCGGAAAGGTCGCCCTCCTCAACGCAGCAGAGGAGGTCGAGCTCGCCATGCGCATCGAGGCCGGCCTCTTCGCGGAGGACAAGCTCTCTGGCATGAGCGATACGGAGAAGCGCTCCCAGCTGGGCAGAGAGCTCACCTGGGTGGCGAAGGACGGCGCCCGCGCCAAGAGCCACCTGCTCGGAGCAAACCTCCGCCTCGTCGTCTCGCTCGCCAAGCGCTACACCGGCCGCGGCATGCAGTTCCTCGACCTCATCCAGGAGGGCAACCTCGGCCTCATTCGTGCCGTCGAGAAGTTCGACTACACCAAGGGCTTCAAGTTCTCTACCTATGCAACGTGGTGGATTCGCCAGGCGATCACCCGCGCGATGGCCGACCAGGCTCGAACCATCCGCATCCCGGTGCACATGGTCGAGGTCATCAACAAGCTCGCTCGCGTTCAGCGCCAGATGCTGCAGGACCTCGGTCGCGAGCCCACGCCAGAGGAGCTGAGCCGCGAACTCGACATGACGCCGGAGAAGGTCGTCGAGGTGCAGAAGTACGGCCGAGAGCCGATCTCCCTTCACACTCCGCTCGGCGAGGACGGCGACAGCGAGTTCGGTGACCTCATCGAGGACACCGAGGCCGTTGTTCCCGCCGATGCCGTTGGCTTCACGATGCTGCAGAAGCAGCTCGAGAGCCTGCTCGACTCCCTCAGCGAGCGCGAGGCCGGCGTGATCCGCATGCGCTTCGGCCTCGGCGACGGCATGCCGAAGACCCTCGATCAGATCGGCGACACCTTCGGCGTCACGCGCGAGCGCATCCGCCAGATCGAGTCGAAGACCATGGCCAAGCTGCGCCACCCCTCGCGGTCGCAGTCCCTTCGCGACTACCTCGAGTAGGCAGCGCGTGCTGCGCGTCCTGCTCGCGATCTGGGCGGGCAAGCTCGCCACGGTCGCCCTCAGGGCACTCGGCCGAGCAGGTACGCACGTGCCGGGCCTTGTTGCGCGCAAAATCCATCCGGGGATCATCGGTGCGATCCGGCATCCCGCGCGCGTCGTGGTCGTCACCGGCACCAACGGAAAGACCACGGTGTCCAACCTCCTCACGGAGGCACTGGTCGCTCAGGGGCTCACTGTCGCGAGCAACCGCACCGGGTCCAACCTCGCGGCGGGCATCGCGACGACCCTGATCGGCGCGGTGTCATGGAGCGGACGGCCACGGGCCGACGTCGGGGTCTTCGAGATGGACGAACGGTCTGCCAAGCTCGTGCTGCCCGGCCTCGATCCCGATGTGCTGGTGGGAATGAACCTGACTCGAGACTCGATCAAGCGCAACGCGCATCCGGACTACATCGCCTGGATCCTCTCCTCTGCACTCGGTGATCGCACCACACTCGTGCTCAACGCCGACGATCTCATCATGGCCGCGGTCGGTACCGACGCGAACCCGCGGGTGTTCTTCGGCGTCGACCGCCTCGCGACCGACGGTGTGCGCCCGACCGGTGCCGCTGTCGATGCCGCGATCTGCCCGGTGTGCGACCACCTGCTCGACTGGGACTACTGGCGCTACAACCACATCGGCCACGTTCACTGTCCGTCCTGCGGCTTCGAGTCGCCGGATGCCGCCTACCGCGCGACGGATGTCAACCAGGTGGAGGGCAGGCTGGGCCTCCGTCTCGCTGGCGAGCAGGTGAGTGTGCGGCTGGTCACCAGCAGCATCGTCAACGTCTACAACCAGGTGGCGGTGGCCGCGACGCTCCACACCCTCGGTATCGAGACCGACCGCATAGTCGCGGTCTTCGACAGCATCCGGCCGCCGACGACCCGATTCGACACGGATACGGTCGGGGAGGTGGCGGTCGTTCGCATCCTGACCAAGGGTCTCGTCGGTGTCGCCGTCTCTCGCGCCTTCGAGCACGTGGCCTCCTTCGCCGGCCGCAAGGCGATCGTTCTCGCCGTGGATGAGGCAACAGAGCGAGAGAACGAGGTGGAGAACACGGCGTGGACCTATGACGCCGACTACGAGTACCTGGCCGATGACTCGATCGCACAGATCGTCGTCGGCGGCGTGCGGCGGCACGACCAGGCGCTCCGGCTCGCGATGGCCGGGGTCGATCCATTGCGCATCGTGACTGTCGAATCGGAGGCGGCGGCGGCCGACCTGGTCGACCTCGACGGGGTCGACGTCGTCTTCAACCTGCACAGCGTTCACAACGCCGTCGTCACCGGCACCCCGGTGCAGCGCCGATTGCGCACGCGGTTGGAGGAGCGGGCATGACGGCGCTCACGATCGAGGTGCTGTTCCCCGAGATCGCGAACCTGCACGGCGACGGAGCCAACATCGCGTTGCTCTCTCAGAGCCGACCGGACGCTCGAGTTATTCGCACCTCTCTCACGGAGACTCCAGCCTTCAGCACCGGGGCGGTCGATCTCGTCTATCTCGGCCCGCTCACCGAGCAGGGCCAGCTCACGGCGATCGAACGACTGCGACCCCACCGCGACGCGATTGTCGGGAGGATCGAGGAGGGCGGCGCCTTCCTCTTCACCCACAACGCCCTCGAGGTGCTCGGTTCGCGCATCCGCAATGACGACATGGGCTATGACGTCGAGGGGCTGGGCGTCTTCGAGCTCGAGTCGACCATTCGCATGTTCGATCGCTACAGCGGAAAGGTCATCGGAACCGTGCCAGAGCTCGGGGCGGAGTATCCGATCGTCGGATACAAGTCACAGTTCTCGATGGTGGATGCCGACCCGGCGCTGCCGGGCTTCCTCACCGCCGACCGGGGGATCGGGCGCACCACCCACACCAGCATCGAAGGTGTTCGCCGCGGCAACTTCATGGGCACCTCCCTCATCGGACCGCTGCTGATCACCAATCCGCACTTCGCCAAGCAGCTGCTCGCGCAGCTCGATCCTCACACCGAGCCGGCGCTCGCGCACGAGGCCATGGCTATCGCCGCCTACGACGCGCGACTGCGTGATTTCGCAGACGGGCGCCGCTGGCACAGGCACGAAAAGGTTCGCTAACCGAAGCACCCCCGCTTTTGGGGGACTATAGGCAGGCCCCGACTCCGCATACTCTGGCGCGCGGGGGGTAACACATGTATTTAATCGATATGGCGCGCGCCAATCGCCGACGGGGGATCGCGATCTCGATCGCGGCGGCCATCATCATCGGCGGAGCCACGACCGCTTCGGTCGCCACCGCGCAGGCGACTGCCGACGAACTGGCCCGCACTGAGGCCGCTGCGGCCGTTGCACTCGAGAAGAACATCATCGTGCACCGCCAGGCTGCTCTCGAGAGCATCCAGCCGGTCGGGCAGGGACTCGCCGAGGACGCCGCGGTCTGGGCAGCCAGTGCCTCCCCCCTCCTCACCGCAGCAGATGTTGCCGCTCTCACGTCAACCGCCGACGCGGTGACCGCCG
>Ga0307514_10004166_pt1 | contig 13401 bp, 7 predicted proteins | sample 16_EM_MG_FD_203088 | JGI IMG/M metagenome (GOLD analysis project Ga0307514, IMG submission 203088) | Populus trichocarpa ectomycorrhiza microbial communities from riparian zone in the Pacific Northwest, United States - 16_EM | ecosystem: Host-associated > Plants > Roots > Unclassified | place... | reverse complement strand
AGAAAAGGGATGATGAAACGAAGAATGTGAGTGAAGAGAAGGATCATCGGAAACCAGATTTGGAATCAGAGGCTGGTGGGGAGAATTGTACAACAGTGGGCGGTAGGAGGTGCACGGACCTCAAGTCGTTGACTGCTTGCATTCTTGGATTTGATAATGGTAATGGTTTTTATTATATTATGCAATGTGTTTCTATTTTCCCTGGCTGTTTAGTTCCCTTTTTTCGAGTTGCGATGCTTGGTTTCTTTTATGGAGTTGAGGAATTAATGGTTGATGAACATTATCTGTGCTGCTGGTTGTGAGTGGTTATGGTTTTGGTAATGTGACGTATTAGGATTGCAGGAGGCGAAAATGGAAATGAATGAATTTTTGTGTCTTGAAATGCTGAACTCGAATGGTAAATGTAAATGGGATCTTTTGGTGGTTTAGAACTTAATTTGTTATGTTGAATGGCAGAAGAGAATCAATCTTAGATTACTGTATCAGCAATTATCTGAGGATTAGGTTCTTGGTAGCAGCATCACATTACGATAGGTGGTAGACAATCATGTTATACATGTGTTGAGTGCAGCTGATTGCTGCAGTAGTGCAGTTGCTAAGGCCAGCCACTGTCACTTTTTTTTCTTTTTTTAAATAAAAGAAATAAGGACTATGCAAGCCTTGGAATTGACAGTCCATACTGTTTTACATTTCATCAGTTAGTGTAGTTTGCAGGCATGCGTGATTTAAAAGCTGTATAAATCTAGTTCCTTGATGTAATGAAAATGGGAAGTCAAATTCAAAAGGAGGCAAGATCGATATATCCAGAGAAACAGTTGGAGCTTCTTGCATATAGGAATTTATGGTAGTAGCAGTCTTGCATGAGTATATACTTTCAGATGTCTATCATTGACATGGATAGTCAAGTGCTTCTTGGCCCCTGTAAAGTCATTAAGTGGGATTATGGTATTAAAATGATGGCATACTCACCTTGTCCATCTTTAAAAGCAAAGTCATCTATATTTTGAAGGTTGCATTAAACTCATCAGAGTTGTAAAATCTCATGTAATTCCTGCTTTATTTGAAACAATGTCTTTATTTTCGTTGTGATACAGTATAACCTTTTAATATTCAATTTCTTTTTCTTAAGGTCATGTTCCAATCCGATTACTTGTTCTTTAAGATATTGAGTTTCTGCTAGAGTTCGCTGTGTAGAAATTCATGTGTGATTAGCACAAGGGAATTAATTGTGGATTACTCAGTGAGTGTTTAGGAGTGTGGTAGCTTCCACTTTTGGGTCCGTTCCAAAAGTGTGTTTCACTTGAAAAAGCATCAAATTGATGATTTTTTTAGTGCTTTTGTTGGTTTTGATGTGTTAAAGTCGAAAAATCTGAAAAAAATCATTTATGCATTTTCAAGCGAAAAACACTTTTAAAAAGCATCATACACCACAATACCAAACTCACATCACTTGCAACTGTGTTGAAGTTCAAAACAATCAAATTATTTTCTTGGTAGTAAAGAAACAATATATTAAGGGCTGGCAACTGTGTGGTATCTTTGGTGGGTTCTACTAATTGCTGTACTAGTGTTTTATTTTATTATTGAGAATCTTAGTGTAGTTATTTTTGTTGTGATGGCTTTCTTTCTTCCTTTCTTTTCTTTTTAAGGAGTGATAGTATGTAAACCTTGGAATCACAAATCCAAGCTGTTTTAAGTTTAATCCATCAATTAGTTAGTGGAACATTAATATGTGCATAGCATAAACTATTCAGTATACCTCCTCTGAAAAAAATAAAAGAGTAGTATACGTATAAAGCTTTCTCTTGAAGTGCTTCATTTTACTCTGAGCATACATTATCAAGACAATTACCTTGATTAGTTTGTGCCCTATGTTGTCTGATGAAGTAGGTTATCAGAACACTGGCATATTCTGAAAAGGAGACTCCTTCGTCTATTTTTTAAGCAAACTCCTGATATTTTAAAGTTGCATCAAGCCTGTTGAGATTGTATTAGATCTCCTGTAACTCCTATGCGTAGTCTCATGATAGTCCTGTTCATGCCTGTTTAAGACTTTCATTAATTCACGTCAAGTTAAAATTCATTTCCCCCTCACTATCATGTCTATGTTTAAGTGACTCCTGTTGTGTGTATTTCCTTTAATTTTCAGAAGCCCTTATGGTGGCCTTTCTTTCCTTTTCTGTTAACCATTTAAAAAGTTCAGGCACCAGAACCTCAGCTGGAAATGATGATTCTTGGATTTTAATGGCTATTTTGTCATGGCATGAAGAGTTTCATGCTATAACTTGCAACCCTTGAGGCTATTCAACTGCAGCTTGTTTGGCTTATAATATGTAGCTATTAACAATTTTTATCAGGAATGAAAGAAAATATGAAGTCTTAGATATTTCATTTGAACTCCAATCTTGGACCTCTTCATTTGAGTAGCAGGAGAAGTACATATGGATTATAGGGGTCGGTGGAAGCACCAAGTCTTGGTATCGAGATGAGATTGGAGCACATGCCTTATTGATAACTGTCTTATTGGAACTTATGAAGGACAAGTGTCATCACAAGCATTCTTTGGAGGTGCCTAAGAAATTCCCAATCTATTGCTTACTGTCATCTTGCTCTTGGCCTTAGCAACTTCCAATTTAAATTGGACATTGGTGCATCATATTTAGCAAGTGATCTTGTCCAGACCCCAATCCTCATATAGGCAGGTTTAGTCCTCTGTCATTGCATGGGAGCAGCATTTCTTTGGTTTAGGATGTCAGTGTGGAATGTCTTGTGCCAGAAATCGCTTCTCTATGTCCATGGATCAATTTTTCTGTTAAAAATATTATTAAGAAGTTAAGATATTTTCAACAATTCAGATTCTTGCCATTTCTCTTATCGTTACACTCTAGAAGGCTGCTCTGTGGAGACTGGAGGATTGATGGTTTTGTTTTTTTCCTTAAACTCGCCTTCTTATGAACCTCAGGCATCTGTCTTATTGATGTTGGGCAATGTAGCCTTCTATTGATAGACCACAAGATGCAGGTGTGACAGCTGGCGTGCCTCAGCATTTTTGCTTGTTATGGACAGTCACGCAGTTTCTGCTTCATAAGGGATATTAAATTTATCATGTCTTCTTCTCTTGGAAACTGGCAAATCATAATTTTTTTTATGGTCCTCCAAATACAAAATGGACTTAAACTTGAACTTAAAATACCTTGCATACAGTACAAGCTAAAACACACATTTCAGCATGGTCATATCACAATTTCTGGACAGTGATGGTATATGTGACTGCAATATCAGAACTGGATCAATGACCACTAACCATGGTCATTATATACTTGTTAATATGTGTCACTGACTAGTCTCCTCTTGTCAACTATCAGGCGGTGAGTTTTTGTCTGCAATGTCATGTAGGTTATTGCTGCTTATGCGATTATATGCAGTAGTTCATCGGTCAACTTTTTTCAATAAGCCATAACAAGTGCTTTTGGTTGTTTGAACCGTGCTCAGATAGCATTCTATTTTGCAACCTTTTGGTTACAATTGTCTGTCCAACCTTTTGTTTTTTGGACCTCTCCTGTGACTAGCAAGTAGATAAAGACATGCAGTGGAAGAACTTCATTTACTTATGTGTTGTTCATTTTCCAACTCACCTAGAAAAGTTATGCTGTTATCTGTAGAGGGGGTACTTAATATCACCAGTTCTATATAGTTCATCATCTATTCTCCCTCTCCTTGTAGGATCCCATTGGTGGACGGTTCTTATACAAAATTCTGGGGAACGCACTTTGTCAGTGGATGTGCTTGCCCCAAATCTTATTGACAATTCTTTGGTGGAAATAGCGAAACACCAAACTAAAACGGTACGTATCGTTTTCCTGTTTCATCGTGTTGTTTCTATGGTCGACTTAAAACTGGCATGAGATATGGAATACTTAAACAAAATTGAAAAGCTGTAGCCAGGCAATAGAAGCAAAACAGAGTAAGAAAACAAAATTAGATTAAGCTTCTTCCAGTAACATTCCGTTGGCATGGTTTAAGAGCAGTTTCAAAAGTCAGCAAGAACTCACAAGGTGTTAGTTGTTACTGGTTCTTGGCTTCTGCTAACTTGAATGCATATAATTGCTGGAAGGCAAGGAAGTTATATTGAGAACTGGCTTAGATCCAGTGGAAAAAAATGTACTAGAAACAGAAACTTACTACCAAGTTGTGATAGTTTTCTTGCCTTCTGGAAAATTTAATCTTGTTTTGACATCGTGGTACCACCTCTGACAGATTAATTATTTCTTGGGGGAAGGAGAGGGGTGGGTAACAGTGATGTTTCATATTGGTGATCTAATAATTGTACAGGCTTCACCCATTGCAATTTATGGGTGTGTTTGTTGCCTCATTTTAAAGCAGAGTTTCAACGTTTTCTTTTCAGATCAATTTGACTGTTGGTCAAAGCACAGAGGTGATATTAAATGCTAAAAATGGGGCCTGTGTTCTGCACTTGGATCCTCTTGAATCTCAAGCAAACTTTTTCATGAACCTCCCTTCTTATGACCAGCTAATTACCCCCATCAATGGTGCATACTTCCTGATTATTACAGTGGTAGTTTTTGGAGGGACATTAGCTTGCTGCATGTGTAGGAAGGGGAGACTGGAGGCTGGAATCGCTTATCAGGAGCTTGAAATGGCTATGCCAGAATCTGGTGTTGCAAATGATTTTGAAACAGCTGGAGGCTGGGATAAGGTCTGGGATGATAATTGGGATGAGGAGAATGCAATAAAGTCACCAGCTGCACGTCATTCAGCAAGTGTGTCAGCCAATGGCCTTACTTCTAGGACTCCAAACAAAGATGGATGGGAAAATGACTGGGACAACTAGGATTTTTGCAGGGAGAAGAGAAAGAAGAAAGTTCTACCTTCCCAGGATGTGGACAAGGAGGAGAACAAGAAAACGAATAGATATACAAAATTTTGATTGTAAATCCTTCTGACAAGAGCGATTTTGGCATTTGTAGTTTTGTGCAACGGTGAGAGTCCAGAGAAGTGTTGAAATGCGTAGATGATGTAATCTTTCTGCTTTTTGTGAAGTGTAAATTGCTCACATTTGTTTTTGTGCAATCTGCATTCTTTGACTTGCACTTGAAAACATATTCCATTGCACATTCTGTTCCTCTTCATTGAAGGGGAAACCCAATTCTTGTTTTTGTCCAGCATAGAAAGGGAAACGACATGGGACATATAGAAGTGGCCTAAAGGGGCTAGAAGGGCGGGCAGTCGATGAACATACACAGGTTGAGGATGAAGGATGATCTCCTTTTAATTATCATATTTCAGGCATGAAGTCAACCAGGGGAAGCAGAACCAGTATGGTAGGGGCTGGGGCTTGGGACCCAAAAGCAGGAACAAGAAATGGTGCCTGTCATTCAATCCAAGAATGCAACTCCCCACTCATATTTGGTATGTTCCTGTCATGCGTTATGGATATGGATGTACTTTTACCTTTATTCTAATCACCAGGTCCCATGAGTTGGAGTCGCATCAAGCTCAGTCCTCTGTATTCTACATCGTCTTTTGATTGCACCGTGGACAAAAGTTTCTCCCTGTCGTTCAACTATTTTGATTCCAAGTCATTTTTCAGTTTAAGAATGGCAAGCAGGACACCAAATCATGCAGCTAGCAACCCTTGTGCTAAAACTAGAGGCCTTCAAGCCCCGTGTATTTTTTGCACGTTTTATCTCAAACCTCTCTCTTGGTGCCCATTACAGCTACGAACAAGTTCCCGAACAGTTAATACACACATCACACAAGTTTTTCACCAATGAAATCTTAAAAACTTAAGAACAACCGACTTACCACTTAGTCAACAGCTCAGGCATCATATGTTTGCTTTCAAAGACAAAAAAACAGATAATTTACTTGGCAAAGAGTTGCAACTGTTCGAACCTCACCACAAAACTAACCCTTAGCATTTTCTTCTCAAGCGAGATTAGATATTCAATTTAATGCATTAAAAAGAATTTAATAAATCCTCTTAAACACTAACTGTAAGATTCAAATTTAGAAAGTCAAAAGAATTGAGCGTAGAGCACCTGGGCTTGATTAAAATCATAGTTGATGCAAATTTACTGTCCGTGAAACTCTGATGAACTCTGTCTCTACTGGTTGGGTGGGTTTAGAACTTTCCATTCATTCCACAGGTAAATATTATGATGTAAATAAAAAGGTATGATGAGCACACTATTTCATAAGAGCATGTTAAACTTTTTCCCCTTCACAAGGCATATTACCAATGAATATCATGCAAAGTTCCCACTTGATTGCCATGCACTAATATTGCCACTCAAAAAGGTGCCATGGTGGTGCTTTTCAGGACCCCCATGTGATTTGCTATGATGATGTCCATTTCCATTTTTATTTGTTTCCCTTTGGGGTCCAACACCATACTTCAAATCCAAGGGTTAATTATTCACCCGAGTTGCAGACACAGAGGAGGTTGTTTATGATAATAAATTACAAACAGTGCGAAGGAGTGCATCGGTAGAATAATTGGCATCGGTTGGTTCACAGAATTGAGAGCACGGCTGCTCTCTGCAATGAGTAAAAAAGTTGTTGACCATGCTGCGCTTGAGGGTGCAATAAATTCTCAGAAAAGCAAAAGGTTAAAGCAAAGGCAAATTCTGGCTTAACAAGTATGAATAAAGCAAAAGATTGCTTTATCCAAGAGCATCATACCATTCAAATTGTATACTCCACAGAAGCCCTTGTAGTCTGTCTGGTAGTGACCTCAGCTGTGCTTTCATTTTCTTGTTGAAAACTTAGTCCATGTAACATGACACAAATACAAGATACTATCAAGACAAAGATGAGTAACCAGTCAAGTATACTCCTTAGGGAGGAATACCATTGATGCAAATATTCCGGTGAAAAGGAATCCGGTCATGGAAACTGTAGATAAGATTGTCATTAAAAAAGGGATACAAATAAAATTCAATAGCAAGAAGGAAAATTTTGAAGGTAAATTGAACAATATATTCTTTTTTTTTTCTTTGAACAAACCAACCGGATTCTTCTTCACCGGAGAAAACATGTTTTCAGTTTCTTTCTTGAACTCTAGTACAAGTCCAGTTCACTCCAGCTCTTCCTGGCCCCCTGCAGGACATTGGATCAGCTCTAAAATATTGACCACTTCTTCCATGTCTGGCCGATTCGATGGCACTTGAGATGAACATATCAAACCAAGTTTTACTACTGGAATCGCCTCATCTGCTGGAAAATTTCCTCGAAGTCTGCCATCAATGCATTCTTCCACTCTTCCATCCTCCAGTGCTCCCCTCACCATGTCACATAGCACAACCACATCATCCTCCATGTATTCCACTGGCCTCTTCCCTGTCACCACTTCCAAAACTAGGACCCCAAACCCATACACATCACATTTCTCAGTTATCTTCACCGTTCGACAGGCAAACTCGGGAGCCATGTATCCTAATGCACTCTGGATTTTGCTGCTTAAGATGCAACGGTCTAAAGTGGGCAACAGCTTCGCCAGGCCAAAGTCTCCCACTTTTGGCTCCCCAGAATCATCTATCAGAATATTGGTAGATTTTAAATTGTAATGGGTTATGTTCATGTGATGCAAATGGGCCAAACCTCTAGCCATTCCAAGTATTATGTTGAATCTATGCCGCCAGGAGAGGTAGTTCTTATCAGGTCCATCATGGAGATGCTTATACAAACTTCCACTGGATACGTATTCATAAATAAGGAGTTGTAAGGATGGAGTCCAGTAATAACCTTCCAGTGTGACAAGATTATGATGCCTAACCTCTCCAAGTTTCTTCACTTCCCTTTCAAATTCATCTTGGGACTTGATCAAACTTGAAACTGTTAGCTTCTTTATAGCAACTGAACGCCCATCTCGAAGTATTGTTCGGTAAACAACCCCAAACCCACCACGACCGAGTTCTGAGTCTTTGTTGAGTAATGCTTGGGCCCCAGCAACAAAATCAGCATCACCAGAAAACATGACAAGCTTGCCATAGTTTGGATCATTAGTTGGGGAACAGCTGAAATCTTCCCCACCAGAAAATGTGAAAGCAGCAGGAGAGCGCGCCATAGAAGATCTTGCACGGATATTGAGGAGAGTAACAGCTACCACACCGAGTGTAATGCAAGCGGCTGCACCAATAGCAATGAGAGCAGAGATGCTGAGTGCAATCTTCCTGTGATGGAGATTAAAAGAGGTGCCATTGGAGGAGCCAGAAGAGTTGGGATTCAGAACAATAGGCTTCTGATGGACAGAAGGGCAGGATCGGTTGACAACAGATCCACACAAGGAGGGATTACGAGAGACAGATGATGGGGAAATAGTGTTGAAGAAACCCCCAAGTGGGAGATCACCTTTTAAGTTGTTATGAGAAATATTAAAGGACAGGAGGTGGGAAAGATTGGCCAGCTCCTTGGGTAAGCTTCCAGAGAAGCGGTTGAATGATAAATCTACATATTGTAGGTTGGTTAGGTTTGCAATGGCTACTGGAATTGGACCACTAAGGTTGTTCCCAGATATAATTCTGTACAGTCCAGTCAAAAAACAGAGAGAGAAATTGTTAGAACAATGCAGGTTCCATAACTTATAAATTGAAACTACAAATTATTAAATGAAGGTACAATAGACAACAGCAATTCAAGAGTCCATATTTTTCTTTGTTGAGTCTTTCTCTTCCTCATTCTTTTTCAGCATTTAACGAAAACTTCGAATTATATCAATTTGATCAAATCCCGATAACAGATTTAAGATGGGCACCATATAGTAATGCACTGAGCTATAGCAAACACCACTGATTATCAGCTTAAACAAACAAATAAACACACAAAAAATCATACTGATCAGGTTCTGCTGCATAGATGATAGTCATATGTTGATTGCCATTTGGTGAGCCTATCAGCACTAAAAACGTAGATAATTTTTCATCTTACACCAAAATGACAATAAAGTTTGCCTGCAAAGGTCAGACTAAACACCAACAAACACATAATTAAACTAAGAGAAGGTATGACAATCTAGTTGTTTCATGCAAACAATTTCAAAAAGAACTAAAGCAACCAACCACAAGGGTGGCCTGCCCTCGAAAACAATACGACAGTGCAATTGTTTTCACTGTAATGATTGAATGTAATGGCTCTCAGTTGAAATTATTAAGGACTGCTAACAGAATTGTAAAAGCAGAAAGTTATTTTCTCAGAGTATTGCAAGCACAAGGAAATTACAAATGGGAAGAACCAATCGGAGAACTTTTAAAGCAAAAGTCAAGCAAGCGAGGAAAAACTCACAAAGATGTTAGAGATGAGCACTTCTTGATCTGAGTAGGAATTTTCCCAGTTAGGAAGTTCATCTCCAATCTCAGTTCCTTGAGGGAGACTGCTCCTCCAATTTCGGAAGGAATGCTTCCGGTTAGCCTATTATCACTCAAATCCAGAGCTTGTATCATTGTCAATTCTCCTACACTCGGTGGAATAGAACCAAACAGTTGGTTCCTTGACACATTAAAGAGTTGCAGGCTGCTTAAAACCCCAATGTCAGATGGGATTTCTCCAGAGAAGACATTTGAAGATAGATCCAAGACCTGAAGACTTTCAAGAGAAGCTGCCAAAGATACACCTGAAGGATGTTCTATGCTTTCATCAAGTTTGTTCCCAGAAAGCGACACACTTTTTAACCCTGTCTTGAAAATCCATGAAGGAAGATTACCTGTCAACCGATTATGGCTAACATCTATAGCCAAAAGGTTAACACAATTCGCCATTGACTCAGGCAATCCTCCAGTAAGCTGGTTCATGGACAGATTCAATTCCTTCAACACGTTAAGGTTTCCTATTGAAACTGGAATCCGACCTGAAAGTCTATTGACAGAAAGATCCAAGCTTTCAAGACTTGTCAACTCCCCAATCCACCCAGGAACTTCCCCTGTAAATGAATTTCCTCCTAGTCTAACAGTAGCACATGAACTAAGCCTCTGCAATGACTCTGGAAGACCACCAGACAAAGCATTCTCGCTAAAATCAAGCAGTTTCAAAACCTGGCAACCTCCAATATCCACTGGTAGCTGCCCAGTGAACCTATTCCTTCTCAAATTAATGGCTCTCAAAGCATACAAATTTGCAATTCCTTCAGGAATCTCTCCTTCCAACAAATTATCAGACAAATCAAGAGACTGTAGCCCTCTCAAATACCATAATCCAGATGGCAATTCACCAGAAAGGCCATTCGATGAGAAATTAACAACTGAAAGCGACAGACAAAAGCTCAAAGAACCAGGAATCATCCCTGTAAGATCATTCCTAGCAAATGAAACAGACCTCAATGACCCACATTGCTGGAAAAACCCATCGGGGATTGACCCTGATAGACCATTTTCACTCAAGTCAATAACTTGTAAGCCGCCAAGTCTAGGAAGATCAGGGTTTATAGTCCCATTAAAGTTATTATTAGCCAAAGACAAAACCTGAAGAAATTGTAGCCTCAAAAGGCCACGACCAATGTGCCCAGATAAAGAGAAGCCATCAAGAACCAGTTCAGTGACCCGATGGGAATTCGGGTCACATTTGACACCAACCCAGTTACAAGGACTGTCATCATCTTCATTCCATGATGAGAGTTTAGACTCTGGGTCTTGAAGACCCGCCTTGAATACTATCAAGCCAAGTACATCATCATTGATTGAGTCCAAACACTGTACCAGAAGTAGTGGAGCTAAAACAGCTAAAAATAAGAACTTGAGCAGCATTTTTTTTCCCAGTTCAATTCAATCCCAACTTTTGATACATTTGATGCTAAGAAAAGGACCCCATGAAAGAATGCAAAAGGTGGAGAAAAGGGGCTATCAAACTTGAAAAGAAAAGATTTTTTGGGCTATCAAAGATGGCAACAACGCTTGTGACTCAAAAGACAGAAAACAAGGTGGAGGTTACAACTGACAATAGCAGGGATGGAGTAGAAACAAAAAGGTTTTGTTCTTACTTTTTTTTATAATCTTTGGAGATAAATGAGAGAGAGAGAGAGAGAGAGAGAGAGAGCAGAAAGTTTCTGTCTCTGAAAACATACACTTCTAGCAGTGGAAGCTAGGGATGGTGAAGCTATAAGCCCTGCAATGGAAGAAGCTAAAACAATTTCCAGGCCAAACAAAAGAAAAGCAAGAGAGAGAGAGAGAGAGTCTGAAGAATGAGAATGTGGGTGGCAATATTTTTGGACTAAAAATGAAGCAAAGGCAATAAAATGAAACCACAGATGCAAACCCACTTTCTTTTTTCAATTCCCTAACTTTTTCAAATTTCAAAAAAGAAAAAAGACAGTCACTATAGTATCAGTAGAGTAGTAGTAGAAGTGGTATAGATTATACGGGAATTCTCACAAATACAACCTTCGATCTCCTAAAAAAGAAACACCAACTACCAAACCTCACATTAATGAGGCTTCTATAGCCAGTTAGTTAGTTCCACCTCTATAACTCGACAAAGTGTAGGTCATAAAGGGTGTTAGGTGCTGAAGGGATGGAGGAGTTAATAGGAGTGGGAAATTTTAAAGAAAGGGAATCGTGGCGGGAGGGTAGCCGGTAAAGCAGCTAAAGAAGCGGGAGAAAGAGAGGTTTTTCTTAAGAATTTTTGAAGGGATTGATCACTGGAGGTTGAGATGAGAAAGGTGAGGGAGCAGCAAGAACATTTAATGATGGGGTCAGAAGAAGAGAAGAGAAACAGTAATGATTCTGTTTTGGTGTTGGTGTCGATGCTAGTGGGTGTAATAACTAATAACAAGGAAAGGAGAAATAAAGAAAGAGTAAAGTGTGCTGTGCTCTAGTGGAAGCAGCAGCAGCAGAGGGCATTCAAAGCTTCTTTCTTTTTGAAAACAAAGAAAAGGAGTAACCGATGAGAACAGGAACAGAAGACAAGGAACTGCGGAAGGGTTTTTACTTTTCTCTTTGATTTGTTTAATGTTTTGTTTGGGGGTTTTCATGGTCAAAGGAGAATCCCTTGTCTGAAACCAAGTGCCATTTCTTCGATTCTTCTCCCGTTTTCTTTGTAATTTTTTGTCCATTTCTTGCCAAAATTGTCAGCCATTTTATCCTTTTCTTTTTCTTTAGTTTCAGGAATCAGAGGAATTTTGAAATTGATTAAAATTCTGTTTATTCTTGTCATCAAAATTGCGCTTTAAAAGTGTATCCAGAATGAAGAAACATTAAACCTTTGTTTTTTTTTATTTGTATTTTTAATGATTTTAATACATTAATATTAAAAAAAATTAAAAAAAAATATTTTAATAAATTTTAAAGTGAAAAGTATCATATATCATATTATTAAATAACATATCATCTTGGAAAAAAAAAAGAGATAATAGGGATAAAATAAACATGTTTTTCTGTGCTTTTTATATTTTAAAAAAACAAAAATTCATTACAAAATTGTTTGAAAACAGATTTATTTTATATGTTCTTCTTTTATATTTTTAACCATATACATTTATATATATTTTTATATCTATCATTTCTATCTTATAATACTAACTAATTAACTTAAGATTCACTCTTCCCTCTATTCGTACTTAACAGCACTCAACGGCATTGATATCCCTCCTATTTTCATTTTCAAAATTTATCGTATTTTAACATTTGCACGTACATACATTACATGTGTATTTATACTAGAGTACGAACTATATACATGTCAAATGACTACTAAGATTGTGATCGTATATATGCAGAAATTTTTATTTTTTACAAAGCATATAAAATTTATCTAACATTTTTTTTTCCCCCAAATTACGTCAAGTATCTTATTAGTCAAGATGGCTTTTCATTTTGCCGATTACTTGTAATTGATTGCTTAGAGTTTGTAGCTATGGCGTGGGACAAAAAAATCAAGCACCATAGTAAAATCAAATGAAATTCAGAGAATGATGGGGTAAGCTATCTTTTATCGTTTCCGATCATTCATGTGTAGAATCCATGGCTACACACCCAGGATGAGAAAACATGGAGGTAGAACATGAACAGAAATGGTAGTAATCAAGACAGGAGAGGGACAGAGACCTGCACCTCCTTTTCTACACTGTTCAATGGAGGCATGATAATATAAGATACCGTAGTTAGCGCAGCAGTACTGTCTTGTCCAAGATTAGACTACAAAGTACAAGAAAAAAAAGGCAAATCGTAGTTGCAGTTTTCAAAGATCCATGTGTGGTCTGGTCACTAGAATGTGGCCAAATTCCTCTCTGTTTCTTTAATGTTTTCTCTACTGTTGTTCGTATTCTAACAACCCAGTTGTCGTATAAGATTTCCTTGCAAGCCATCAATCAAAAAACCTACTTCTTTTGGCGTTTTTCTCCACTTAGATACTCTCCACCCACCTTCACCAGCCTCGTCTAGCTCGCCCCTTGAG
>Ga0307514_10004165_pt1 | contig 13402 bp, 14 predicted proteins | sample 16_EM_MG_FD_203088 | JGI IMG/M metagenome (GOLD analysis project Ga0307514, IMG submission 203088) | Populus trichocarpa ectomycorrhiza microbial communities from riparian zone in the Pacific Northwest, United States - 16_EM | ecosystem: Host-associated > Plants > Roots > Unclassified | place... | reverse complement strand
ACACACCCCATACCCCATACCCCATACCCACCCCCCCCCCAGCAAGACTTTGATTCCACCCCATCAAACAATTTTTACTCTTACCAAAGTCACTTCCGCCATGTGCTCTTGAGTTTGTCAATCCCAATACTGGAGAGAGAAAAAAAGCCCTTATTCACGCGCAGCTACCTACGCCTAAGGCCCTGCTCCCGGCCGTGGCCGTTTCCTGTCAATCCGCACCGCGAAAGCCATTTGTGCCTCTCGCGAAGCTTACCATCTTAATTACACATCCCCACAGTACGCTAACCCCGTCCACTTGTTCCTTACCTTCGAGCCTCCGCCAACGGCTACCCTCGCTTATTCCCCATCGGCTCCTCTCATCTGCGTGGTTTTTCTGTGCACCGTCCCCACAGGGAGATCGCGCCCGACAACAGTTCTCCGACAAACCAAGCACCAGAGAATTGGCAAATCCTAATCAGGGTACGGGTCTGGTCAACGTGCCTAAACTATATCACAACCAGTCCCAGCTGCATACCAAGCCGAACACGCTATCTTACGCTCGTTTCTCAGGTCCCAACAAGGCGCGTTTTTCAGACGGAATTCAGGTTGAGGGTCCTGGTTGTCTGAGTGACCACAGAGGCTCTAACCCCAGCACGATAAAAGATGATGGCTACATATCAACCCCATTCCAACGTTCAGCTTCAACACGCTGTGTCACAAGCACCCCAACAGATTCAAGCTGGGCATCCAGGGCCTACACCCCATGCAATGCAGCATTTACATCCAAATGCGCATGCCTTCCAACAGCAACAACACATGCAAGCAAGTTAGTTACATCCGTTCCTTTCATACACATACATCCCGGACTGTCACTTGAGAATACGCGAGGAAATTGAATGCGATCGTCTATAGGTATATACCAAGAGCATTGACTAACTATAGGTGCATCCAGTGGCCAACATGAACAACCACCGATTACTTCGACAACAACACATGTTGATGAACGGTCTGACAGCTAATGGCGCAGGTAATCCAGGTATTGCCCCTGAATCTCAGCAATTTGCTCGAGCATTCATGCCTAACAGGATGCATGTAGGCGTATCAGGTAATCAACAGAACCCTGGTATAGCAGGATTTGCTGGTGCAAACTCTCATATGCGGAATTCGATGTACCCGCAGATGCAACAGGTAAGGATCCCAGTAGAGCTTTCAAAGGCCTATCTAATATATTTCTCGATAGCAACTACAAGCTCAAGCCCAACAACAAGCCCAGATCCACCACCAACAGCAACAGCAACTGGCGGCTGCACAGCAACTAGCACTGGCAAACCAAGGTGTGAACGTACAGGCTGCTGGCCAGAGTATGAGCATGCCACCACAGCAGGGCACCATACCTGCGAATGCTACTGCAGCGTCAGGTCCTGGCCAACAACCCAACCTTGCGGCTACAATGTTTGCACGTCAACAGGCTCAACAACAGCAACAGTAAAAGCCACCCATACCCCAGTCTAGATTTGTGTAAGCTAACAGTTTTCAGAAATAAACCAACAGGGCAGGCGGTATTGAAGATGCATCATTTCAATAGTGTTCTCAGCGATTTCGAGGTATGTACTTAATTAGAAATTCGGTGGGCACATCTAGCTTACATGTGCGCAGAAAGATAAACAGGTAAACAACATACAGCATTGGAGGAAGTTCGTGGCAGAGTTTTTCTCCACACACGGCCTAATGCGCCATACTCTATGGCATAACCAAACTCGAGAAGTGAAGCGCTTCGAAATAGGAAATGCTATTTTGCCACGGTTTTTTTGGGAATTAATAGAAAGTGGAGTTTATTCGGTTCAGTTCCAGCTCGAGGGTCTTAAAGAGAAGGAACTTCCTGGTGGCCAAGGGATGCTTGTGGAATGCCCTAGAGCAGGGCTAATATACAGATATAAAGATGCAGTGGTATGTTGTAATCCAGTTCCTGGGAGAATTTGTCATTGAGAAACTAACCTTTCCAGTGCTTCCACCATGGGGCTCTTAAAGCGACACTAAACGCAGGTTTGCACATCGAGATGTTGGATTTCGATGTCTCAGAACACCAAGAGTTTGTGTTAAGATCATCCCTGCAGCCAATGCCTAACCCAAATGATTCCCCGGATGTAAAGGCCTCCCCGCATAATAAACAACTTGGGAAGCGGCCATTACCGCAGGGGCAGCAGGCATCTCAGGGGGTTTTCCTACCGGAAAGCATCACAACCTCCTATGGACTGCACCCAATGGTGCTCCGATTTCTGGAGGTTCGTACAAACACTAAGTGGACAGTAATAGTGTTATACTAAGATGATTTTATTAGACCGCCGAGACAATGGCATACCTACAGGATATCATGAGCTTCTCTCGAGCGCATCCGCAACTCTCCCCGAGAGATGCCCTTCACAGTCTAGTACAGCAGCTCCAACACACCCAGAATCAGATTGTGCAGCAACAGCAACAGCAACAGCAGCAAATGCAACAAGCCGCTGTTTTTGCAGCTGCGAATGCGCAAAGGATGCAAAATCTTCAGCAGGGTCATCCAGGAGGGCCGAATACAGGAGCTGGTGGGCCACAAATGCAGAATAGCCCACACATGGGAATGTTACCAGGCATGATTGGCTCACCACTGGCTGAAGGCAGGCTAGTACCACCGCATATTGGACAGACGCCTTCACCTGCCAACCAACTTCAAGCACCTGGTCAGCAGCCCCAACAGCACCCAATATCTACTTCTTCCTCGCAGAATAGCACGACTGTTGGCAGTGCTAATACCTCTCCGAACCAGCCCAACAAGAGACGAAGGCCGAGCACCAGCCAGACCGTAAAGAATGAAGTCGAGGAAGGGTCTGAGCCAAAGGCAAACAATGTGCAGAACATGCCGGTGAAACGAAGTCCGAGGATGACGTCTACCAAGAGGATAAAAACAACAAATCCCTCATAGCGTGGGGGGTCTTGAGCCTTTTGCCTTTTGGTATTGCAGGTTTCTTGTTGGCTCGGTTGCACTTCATTTTCTAAGTCGGTAATGTTGCTATGGTTTCCTTTCCCTTTTCCGTCTTGTCCTAAAATGGGTTGGGTGTCTTATGGATTCAGGCACGATAATGGTTTTTCCTACATTTTGTCTCGTCATCTCTTCTCGTCTTCCCTTATGGCTATCTGGGTTAATGGCTTCTTTCCTTGAACACTACGTCTGTGATATTTTGAAGTTATTGGTTTCAGCGTGGCGTTTATCAACCTTATGTCTATTTTCTGTGATTGTATTGCTTTCGGAGTCTTGACATCATTACACGGTGGACTCAATCTGGAACCAGTTTCCTACTGGGTTATACCATGGAACATACATTCTTAATGTACCAGCCACAGAGACAAACCCTTAGTTGGGCTGGCTTCTTGGTGGTTTTTCGATAAAGTTTGATGTTATGGCATTGGCTGAAGAATTTATTTTTCTTCGATATTATATCACAGCCCTAGGTATTTCTGTGGGTATGGTTCACATTTTTTATTTCCTTCTGTAAATTTATTCATGATCCCTTAACAGGATGATTTTTTTTATTCTCACTTCGGTCTCGAAGTTTTTTTTTCCTTCAATATCTTACACTGTCTCGATTGGTTTTTACTCGTATTATCATAAGGGTGGGTTGGGTTGGTTATGCATGTGTGCAAAGAAGCAATCCAGTGTAGTTATCAATTGAGATTTCTTTTCTGGATGATGGTGTTTTCATTTCATGGGGGAGATGGAGTGTGCTGTTGGCTTTGGGTCTACAGGCGGGGGAAGGCTTACGAGGAGTGTTGGTGATGGTTGTGGTGGTGGTTTACATGGATACGAAGTATGTTGATGAATTCAGTGGATTGGGATGTGTTTGATGATACTGGATGTGGTGTGCTGGATCACGGGTGTGGTGTGTGGTGTGTGGTGTGTGATGAAGGCATAGCCTGGTTGTTGTCGTCAATTTGGGGCTTCCTCTTACTGTATATCTAAATTTTATCTGATTATCATTACAGAGAATGGAATTGTAGTAAGTAGTCTCCTGCTGTGCATTTCGCTTTTCTTTTTTTTTCTTTTTCTTTTCTTTGAAGTCTATACGTCTATGGAGCCTGAGGCTATGAGAAGGCCCCCTTTGAAGGTTTGGGTTTTGCGCACGGAAGAACACGCCACACCATCCTCCACTTTCTTTCTATGAGGCGGACCATCCTCCACTACCGTACCACTGTAAGTTAAGCTTTTTTGGCAAGGAGGATATGCTGCGGGGTTTCACAAAGCAAGGGTTTTTTTGATTAACAACTACATATGTATTTACGGCACTTGGGCAAAACTGACCCCATAATCACTCAGTCAGGAACAAAGCCGTTGACCTGGATATTGATTGACTATCAAAAGCTATTGTCGGGCATGAAGTCAGCGGGTCCCCCAGAATGAGGGGGGTACAAATCCGGTTGAAATTGTAGGCTGGAAATTTTGGTGCGCGACATTCCTACCTTGAAGTACGGCAGGTAATTGGGCTAAAAAGCTCAATTTTCACAAGTGAAACAAGACATTCAGAGTCATCTGAGCGAAAAATATAGACTAACATGCAGCGCCCCCCTCATCCACTGCTCCATCTGACCTCTGCATATTGTTTCTGAGTTGAAATCTTAGATCAGGACTCCCGACAAAGGGTTTATATATAATCACTTACTCCAGTTACGCAGAGGACTTCTATCTGCCAGATGTTGATTTACTCGATGTCCTAGGGTCGCCTTTTAACTTGTGATGGCATAGAAAAGTCAGAGAACCATATCAGACGAGCATCATAGCGTTATGGGATATACCCATCACGGTGGAGCTACCTACATATGTGCGAGTCTGTCTAATCAGGCGGCTTGGTCGGGGTCTCCGCGGAAAACATGATTGCCCATTTCATTCGAGGGATGAATGTTGGAGGAACTTGTGGGCTGTGGAGGATATGTAGAAGGGGGGTTATTGGTTTATTTATCGTAACTGATGTGCACACATACATACATATGCATATCATGGTTTGAAAATGGGTTTGAGACACCACAGATACATATGTACCGGCATAGGTATCTTACTCTCTCAATGCGTCCCATCCTCTGGAAGCCCGTCCAAAGCCACATTGCGTTCTCTAAATGCATGTCTTACGACCTCCTCGGTGTCTCACTCGCCCCACTACTCCTCCACGCGCTCAAAATCAAATCCACAATATCTTTAACCCCAACTCCATTCTTCACCTGTGCAAAGATCGTCGGCCCCCCCTCTCTCATCCTTCCCGCATCCCTCTCCATAACATCCAAATCCGCACCCACAATCTCTGCCAGATCCGTCTTATTCACCACCAGCAAATCACTCTGTGTAATGCCCGGCCCTCCCTTTCTTGGGATCTTATCCCCTCCAGACACATCAATCACATAGATGATGAAATCCGCTAGTTCACGGCTATAATTCGCAGCTAGATTGTCTCCCCCGGACTCGATTAGGAGGAGCTGAGTGTCGAATTCGGAATGCAGGTCTTCGAGTGCTGAGAGATTTGTGGAGATGTCCTCACGCACAGCGGCGTGGGGGCAGCCGCCAGTTTCGATGGCGCGGATGCGCTGCGGGGGAAGCGCGCGGTGGCGGGTGAGGAATTCGGCGTCTTCGCGGGTGAAGATGTCATTGGTGACAGCGGCGATGGAGTAGGTGTCTCGGAGGGCGAGGCAGAGTGCGAGCATGAGGGCGGTTTTGCCGGAGCCTACGGGGCTGTTGTGATAGACGTACGTTAGTTCTTAGCTAGAGCTAAGAAGGCATGGGGAGCGGGGAGACTAACCCGCCAATCCCAATTGTGAATGCCCGATCGCTAAAGTCCCTCCCCTCGACGATGGGGAGCTCGCGGTTTAGGTACGAGCCTGGGCCATCGAGGACCTCATGTGTGTGCCCGTGGTCGGCGGCGCTGTGCGAGTGCTCGTCATGGGAGTGTGAGTGGTCATGGCCGCTGTCATGAGAGTGTGTATGAGACATGGTTGTATTGGGTCGAGCTTGTGAGGTGGGTATATTTGCGCCGAGCGATGGGGGAGTTCGGCATTCGTCGGTAGAACTCACGTGATGGTAGCAAACTTTATATACCCTATGATACCTTTTTTATTTTCCCATGCCAGAAGCTCCCCGCCCTAAATCATTTACCCCAGATATATAGAAGAATAATCCTAAGGCTGTTTCCATTCCTTACACGAGTGCCCCTCTTCCGCCAACCTCACCCAATCCCTTCCTCTGCGATTCCCCAATTTCAATATGGGGTAGCCTCAACTTCTCTTCCCCGCCTAACTTCACTCCACTCTCCTCCAGCGCTGGTGGAGCAGGCAAGAATCCCAAATTAACCAGATATCCAAGATAAATACCCATAGTCTCCACACTAACACCCATCCCCCCACTCTTATCCTGCTTAGTCCATTCTGCATCTCGTTTGAGCGCTTCTGTGGCATTAGAGTCGTCCAACTCTGGCGCCTTAGTCGACTGTGGGAGATTATCCAGGACAAAGTGAAGAAGCGGGAAGAGGGCATTCTGTGCCTCATTTGCACCCTCGGCGGTGCTTGGGGAAGTAATATGCTTTTCGAGCGCAATCCTCCAAGGAATGTAATCCTCAGTAGAAACAAGGTAGTTGTAGGTAGCTAATGTACCCAAGAACCCAGTGAATCTCAGCCTCGGATGGGAAGTAACATGGGCGACAGTGCTTGCATCTCCCGATGCTGGAGGGAAGAAAGCACACGCAACGACGACTCTGGCCACATGGTCTACAGGGACCATGTTCACGGTATTGTGGATTGCTGGAATCTGGCCAAGCTGGACACATCCCTTGATCATACGGACCAAAAAGTCGTCAGTGTTTGTAACACCAGTCTTGCTGTCTCCAGTAATGTAACCGGGACGAATGATGCATCCAGTGAGTCCTCGCCTTCCAGCTTCACGGACGATGTACTCTCCAGCCCACTTGCTCTGACCATATCCCGTTGTCAAACCTTGGGAGGATCCCTCGAGATCATCAGATTCTGAAAGACCGACACCGCCGGACTGGATTATACTGTCCGAGAGCTGGATGTAGTACTCACTGTCAAGGACCGAGGTGGAGGAGACGAAGGCAAAGCTCTTGGGCCTTCCATACTCACAGAGGCGCAGCAAGTCAACAGTACCAATGACATTGGCAGGGCGAAGCTTGTTGTATGGGTACACCCAGTGGACTTGTGCGCCATTGTGAATGATGACATCCACCTCCTGCTCCATACGCTTCCAAATTTCCTCATCAAGGCCAAGCTTAGGAACACCGAGCTCGCCAGTGACGGCTTCAATTCGAGGACCCCATGAAGCGTTCCATACACCATAGGCTTCGCATGACTTGACCACACGTTGAGTAGCCTGTTTAACTGTCTTAGCTCGCACATGCACGATAACCTTTCCGACCTGAGGGTTCTGGCGGGTGAGAAGGTCTCTGAGAAGGTAAGCTCCTAAGAAACCAGTGACACCAGTAAGGAATACGGTAGCACCACCCTCCTGGCTAGAGGAAGAAAGGTTAGGAAGTGCAGATGGGTAAGAAGATGCAAGTTCAGTCTTAGCAAGCTCACGAGCATCTTGGGCGTATTCGGATTCCTTCCCGGCGAGCCCATGATCAGAGGTTACTGCATTAGTCTTGCCATCAGCAAGAGCCTGAATTGACAGCTCTCCTGTAACCTTTAGGTGCTCAATCTCTCCAGCAAGTCCTCTTAAAGTTGATGACTTGAAAATTGCACCAAGAGCAATCTCAACAACGAACCTCTTGCGGACTTCGAAGATCATACGGGTAGCAAGGATCGAGTGGCCTCCGATATCGAAGAAGTCGTCATCTAGCTCAATCTGAGCTCCTGCATGAGGCAAAAGAGATTGCCAGATTTCCTGGAGCTCCTTCTGGATTGGAGTGAGGGCAGGACTCTCAGGCTCAGTAGCGTGCTTACCACCCACGCCCTTGTAGCACCTATGCTTAGCAGCTGCAGCAAGTTGAGCAGTATCGGGAAAAGGCAATGCTGGCTTATCAATCTTGCCGTTGGGGTTGAGAGGGAGCTTGTGGAGTGGGACAATGACTGGCTCAAAAAATTAGTATCTACAGTGACCCAGGGTACCAGCGTTAGACTAACCAGTTGGGACGGCATAACTTGGGAGCTTCTTCTTCAAGTACTCCTTGATGTCTTTGATCAATTTCCCATACTTTCTCAATCCTCTTATAATCTCAGCACCTGGCTTAACACTATCCTCCTCATCGGCCGTCTCATCTGCACTGACCAGAGCATCCAAATCGGCGTTTTCGAGCGGCACAATATAAGAAATCAAAACTGGCTCCTCGTCTTTATCTCTCTTAACGAGGGTAACGTTCTCTCGCACAAGTGGGTACTGAGACAAGTGGGTATCAATTTCACCCAACTCAATTCTGAAACCCCGGATCTTGACTTGGTCATCGGCTCGTCCACTGCACTCAACGTTTCCTTCTGGGGTATATCTTCCCAAATCACCAGTTCTATAAAGCCTGTCCCTAGGACCCATGTACAAGTTGCGCCATGGAGCATTTACATTCTTGGTATCCAATTCCCTCCAGTACCCTTCTGGTACGAACCAGTTGTTGACAAATTTAGTGGCAGTCATGTCAGGTAGTTTGAGGTAGCCCTCCGCAAGACCTGCTGCACGAACGTAGATTTCTCCAATTTCCCCAATACCGCAAATCTGTTCTCTATTGTTCCTGTTAACAACAAGCAATTGGACATTTAGCATACCACGCCCAGCGGCCAAGACATCCTTCTGACTCTGCAGGAAGGTGGGGTCAGTGTTAATTGATGGGATCTCGAAGTAGGAAACGGCACGCTGTGTCTCTGTCGTTCCGTACATGTTTACCACAGCGACATTCCTAGCGAGAGACTGCAGGCGGAGACAATCACGCTTAGTCAAAATATCACCAACGAAGAAAGCATGGTGAAGACTGGGGATAGCCCTGGTAGCTTGAGCAGAGAGAAGTTGACCCATAGCTGGGGTTAAGTGAGTGATGGTAGCACCATTGTCGTCCATCCATTCGGCAAGACGACCTGGGGTACCAATATCATCTGCTGTGGGTACCAGAAGCTTAGCTCCCAAGAACAGGGGAGTAAAGATATCCCTCTGGATTGGGTCGTGTGCGATACCGCTGAGCATGGTGAAGCAGTCTTTCTCAGACAATCCGAATGTTTCGGCCATCCATGGAAAATAGTAAGTCAAACTGAAATGGCGCCCTCGGACACCCTTTGGAATACCTTCGCTTCCAGAAGTAAAGCTGAGGGTTGGGTTTGAGTCGGGGCCCACGACTATCCCAGTATCTTCAGTCTTGAGAGAAGCTTGGTCTGCCAATACATCCCTCCCATCAACTTCACCGCCTTGCAGAGTTCCACCTGCCTGGATGGCCAAGGCAGGCACCTCAGTCAGGATACTGAGCTCATCAGAAATATAGTTGCGGACCAACGGAGCCAACTTCCCAGCCTTTTCAATGACAACTAAAGCTCGTGGTTGAGCAACCTGGAGGTAAATGTTTTGCCTTGCAGGTGGATATGCTGGGTCAATAACGGAGAAGGTCGCACCAGCTTTAAGCACGCCCATTACGGCAACAACAAGATCTACGCCTCTGTGAGCATAAATCATTACAACATCGCCCATCTTAACTCCCTTCTGCAAGAAATGATGGGCCAAGATGTTGGATGCTTCGTCAATTTGCTGGTAGGTAAAGACCCTATTCTTAGCCCCTGGCTCATCGAAGTGAGCGGTCTCAATGATACATTCCCTGTCTGGATGCTTCTTAGCATTTGCAGAGAAGATATCATGAATAGCTCCACGGAAATTGCTCCAATCGAGATCCTTGGTGGGGTCGGGAAGAATCTTCTCCTGGGCCACAGTCTTCAGGGATATTGACCCCACTTGAATCTGTGGGTTCTTTGCTCCGGTTTGAATGATCTGTAACAGTTGGTCGAGCATGTGTGATATCCTTACCGTGGAGAACATCAATTGGTTGTAATGCGCCTGGAGGGTGATCTCAGGTAGCAGAGAGGCACCCCTAAAGGCCTGGGAGGCAGAAATTGGAGCAAGATCAACGTATATCGATAAATCCTCGGCAAGGGCATGAGAAGAAAGAAATTGCTGGGATGGAGCATCTGGGGTGTAGTAAAGCGACTGGCGGAAAAGTGCCGGAGGGGCAGCAGCACTAGATTTAGTCTGTAGGTGCTGGACAAGATCCGCGAATGGTACCGAGTCTGTAGCACCTTCTTTCTCGAGCTATGAAGATGGTCAGTTGCAAGTACAGTATCTGCTAGGTACAATATAACACACCTCCTTCACCTTATTCAATAGCGACTGGAATGTTGTCTGTCCATTGATTGGTGTTCGTAGGACGAAAGGCTCCTTGTTCTCACCACTCGTTCCCAAGCTTATATCCTCATCTCCAGTCAATCTGAAGGACAAAACTGCAAATGCCGCCAACAAAATTGTGAATGGAGAGAATGAATTTGAGCCGTCCAAAATGCTCAATTGCAGTAAAGCAGTCCGTGTTGCCTCCGGAATATTTATGGAGTGTACAGCTTCAACAAGGCAAGGAGGATCAGGTCGAGTATAGTCTGTGGTGAATGCTTGAGTGGTGAGACTCCGTAGACGGTCCTCCCATCGCTGAAGGCGAGCCTCGGGAGAATCCGACAACACCATTGCTAATGCTTGGATGGGGTTGCAAGGCTAGAGGTGAAGCTTTGTGCCTTACGGGAACCCCACTATGCATGTCATGCTGGGAGCGCCAAGACTCCGGTATCTCAATTATAACTTATATACTCCGTACGAGCCAAACAAATAAGTCACGTGAATTTAAAATTTTTTTTTTGCAATTTATACGACTGCATACTTAAGCTTGATTTCTGTCGGTGAATTCTAGCTACCCATGAATCTGCTCGATCAGATCTTGTTAATGTTCAGGGTAATTGTAGAAGTATGTTCTTCGCCTGCAGAAACTACCTATACACCTGTTCGAAATAATGGTCATGCACTGCATGTACCTTACATCTGAGCTATAAGCAACAGTCTGTGTAAAAGCAAGATAGAGCCTCATTAAGCAATTAAGAAATTCGATTGAATAGACGACGAAGACAAGAACCAAGCAAGAACTTATAAGTCGTTTCAGTTGCACATGATTGATCGTGATATCCGCCTTGAACCTCTCGATGAACTTTCACCCCAAAGCCACACACAAACCATCTCCCATTTACCAGCTACTTTTTGAACCCCCTAATCGTTGCCCTACCCCCCTAGCACCATGTATTTACTCATGCATATTTCCGTTGCCCGCCGATTCGTCGTTATGTATAGTATTGTCGTCAAGCTAGGCAGCGCAAACAGAAAACATCAAGACTCTACTCGGCTTGGTGGGAACTTTAAGTAGTACCTGGCGCGCCGGCTCCTGTACCAGGAGCGCCGCCCGCTTGTCCCTGCGACGCGATCATAGCATAGTACATAGCCACATAGTTCTGGTATCCACCCCACGGTGCGTATGGGTCGGCTCCAGCATCTCCACTTGGCGCTACTGCTGCTCCAGGCTGGATGCCTTGTTGCACTTGCATAGGCTGTTGCTGGCCATACCGGTCGCTGTTGCTATTGTTGTAGTCATGATGCCCTCCTCGATCACGGTCACGATCATTGTTGTGCTGTCTATCACCACCACCATGTTGCTTCTTATGCTAAAGGTAGAGAAGAGAGAGGAGGGGTTAGTGGTTTCACGTCCCTATCACTTCAAATTTGTTTTTGGTTTCTCCCACACCACACACACATAGAGACACACGTATCAAGAGCAGGCATCAATCAATCAATGAATCAATCAATCACTAATTCGCGCGCAAAGGTTCACGGGTGGGGGTCGAATTATTCATCTTTTTCCCAGCCCTTTTTCGGCCCGTGGTCACAGACATAGAAATAAGGGTTGTCAAATCATGTGATGTAGATGCGAGTACAAAGATTAGAGAGACCTTTGGCAGTGAGTGGGTGGCAGGGTGCAAAACAGGGGGCAGAGGTGAAGATAGGAAGGAAAAGGGGATGCATGAGATCGTCAAAAGCACAATCGCTGACAAGTGTGCACTTTCCCTTTATCCCCCTTCTCATTCCTATCGGCTTTCTCTCCTTTGTGATGCATTTGAGGGCCGTTCTCGTTTTTCCTTGGTTTCACTCCCTCCCACACACGCCAAAAATCATGCATAAACCGGCGAGACGAGAGGACGAAGATATATGATATCATGTATGGAAATATTTTGGGACGATGATAATGGGTCGTTGTATCGGGGGATGGGACAAAGGACATATAATGACGATGATGAATGACATACCGAGGCTTCCACTTTGTCTTCAATGGCTTTTCTAGCACGAATTATTGCATCTTTAGGACCTTGTAGAGATATCTCCCGCTCAGTATCAGATGGATGAAATTGGCTAGAGACATTGATTCTGCATCCGGTTGAGGACTGCATTTCTTTAATGGTCTCGCCGCCTGTAGGAGAACATCAGTCAAGAATCCTGCAGATTGAATGCAGAAAGAAAAGCATACCTTTTCCAATTATCATGCCAACGGCATCGATAGGCACTCTAATAGTTTCTGTGACCTTGTCACCATTCCGCTGCCCGCCACCATGACTGCCGCCATCATTATACCCACCTTGTACACTTCCATGCCCTCGGTCTCTCGCGCCACCTCCGCCACCTCCAGGTGGTCCTTGGGGTGGCCCACCAGGTGTGGCCTGAGATCGGATGTCACTATCAACTATTTCCATGATCAAGTCTTTTGCCCGCTTCGCAGATTCCGCAGATCCTATCAGGTTAACTGGTCGCAGGCCATTAACAGACTTTTGCTCTCCAACGATGTTAATATGACAACCGGAGCGCTCTTGTAGATCCCTAATAGTCTCTCCACCACGCCCAATAATCAGCCCCACGGTTCTATCAGGCACCATGATCTGAAGACTGTCCTCTGGATTATCATTGCGAGGGTCGTAAGTATCTCTGTGGTTACCTTGATTTGGGTAATACGAACCGCCATCTCTCAATGGTGGCTGATGAGAGGATACACTAGGTGCATTTCTCTTGGGAGGGCCGCCACTACCTCCAGTATTAGATCCAGATCCTTTGGAATTATCCTCAATGATCTGCAAGATTTGTTGCCTAGCAGTAGAAATCTGTTGCCGTGTTCCAATAATATTGCATAGCCTCTCTGGTGTATCTCTGTGATCTGCTCCAGTCAAAAATTGAACCCGTGCTCCTGTTTCTTGCTCTACTCTTCGCAGTGTCTCCCCCCCTCTGCCAATGATTAAACCCACTAGCCCAGATTCAATATGCATTTGCTCTGTGAGTGCATCTGGATTCTTCTCTCGTCCACCC
>Ga0307514_10004164_pt1 | contig 13402 bp, 6 predicted proteins | sample 16_EM_MG_FD_203088 | JGI IMG/M metagenome (GOLD analysis project Ga0307514, IMG submission 203088) | Populus trichocarpa ectomycorrhiza microbial communities from riparian zone in the Pacific Northwest, United States - 16_EM | ecosystem: Host-associated > Plants > Roots > Unclassified | place... | reverse complement strand
TCGTTGCTTGTCGAATACTGATGCCATATTATGGACGGTAGTGAGAGTATCTGGATGGTCTACCCCCAATGCCTTCACCCCCCCAGCCAGTGCTCGCTCATACCACTCCAGCGCCTTCTCATACTGTCCTTGGTGGACGAATACCAGTGCCATACAAGTGACTATAGTGAGAGTTCCTGGATGGTCTACCCCGAGTGCCTTCTCCGTTCCAATCAATGCTCGCCCATACCACTCCAGCGCTTTCTCATACTGCCCTTGGCTGTCGAATACTGATGCCATACTATGGACTGTAGTGAGAGTATCTGGATGGTCTACCCCAAGTGCCTTCTCCGTTCCAGCTAATGCTCGCCCATACCACTCCAGCGCTTTCGCATACTGTCCTTGCTTGTCGAATACTAATGCCATATGATGGACTGTAGCGAGAGTATCTGGATGGTCTACCCCAAGTGCCTTCTCCCTTCCAGCCAATGCTCGCTCATACCACTCCAGTGCTTTCGCATACCGTCCTTGCTTGTCGAATACTAATGCCATATGATGGACTGTAGTGAGAGTATCTGGGTGTTCTACCCCAAGTGCCTCCTCCGTTCCAGCCAATGCCCGCTCATACAACTCCACTGCCTGCTTGTACCGCCCATGTCTGCTCAATATATTGCCTAATGTATATGCCTCATCCCCTATTTTGGTGGTACCTAGTGCTAGGTATTGTGATGGTATATGTTGCATCACTGCGTTGATATGTGGCATAACTTGCTGCTCAAATACCCAGTCCGCCGTGCTCCGCTCGTCGGTCCTGCTCAACCCTGATGCAATTATTGCGAAGGCCTCTCTAGCTTTTTCGATTTCCTTTTGCGGCTCAGGCTTTAGTCGAAGCCTAGCCCAAGAATGGACTAAAGGATGGATACTAAAGCTGTGATCGCTGCTGCCTCGCTTCAGTAGGGAATATGAAAACAATACCCTGATTGATTCTTCTAAGGTATTATCTATCCCAAGATTATTAGCAAGGTCTTCACAAAATATCCCAATATGTGCATACCATGTTTTTCCAACATGAGACCACGTCGTAGAAGTTCTTCCTGAATGTCTTGATGGTCAAGAAACCCACAGACCAACAACAGCTCTGCTGCTTTTGGGCTTCTTTCCTGAATTGCCTTAAAGGATATCTCCCATGTAGCAAATACCGACTCATCATGCTGTCTCACTGTCCATCCCTGGCTCAGTAAATAGCCCGCCTTGGTTTGGTATTCCTGTAGATATCGGCTCAGTGAATACTGAGATATATGAATATATGCCCCAGCTTGACTTAAGGCAAGTGGGAGATATCCCAACTCCTGTGCTATAGTGCTAGCAGCAGTTTGTTCTAGGTGTATATTGTCAGTTTAGGTATTTGTGATGAGGGACGTAATAGGGATCAACAGCGATAGACTTTACTTACCGAGGGGTACCAGATCCTCAAACCTAGGAATTGAACACGCACTAAGCAGTAATTGTATCGACTCCATATGGTGCATTTGCTGTACCTCCAACCCTCTTCGGCCTTGTCGTACACAATCACGCCGCCTGCTTGTGATTATTACCGTACCGTGATTGCATGATGGAACGTACTTCTCGATATCAACTAGGCTAGGGTCATCGAGGTTATCAAATACAAGTAGCCAGTTTGTATTTCCGGGTGCTGAAAACCACTGCTTAACCGCGTGCACAACATGCTGCTTCTCCTCTGGTGTGACTGTAAAGCATCCCGCTGGATCCAGTTTTCCTGCCATGCCTAACAACCGACCGATTTGTACATAGTCGTCGGAGATCTGTCCATGGCGCTGCACAAGCCGCTGCATAATCTGAATGAATCCAAGTATGGTCGTCTGAACACTAGCAGTATTGACAAAGAAGACGGAGGAGTAGTTCCGATATTGCTGGTAGACATACTTTAGTGCAAGTTGTGTCTTCCCCATACCTCCGGTACCGAAGAGTACAATGATATTCCGCCCATCTTTGCCTTTTTCTATCTCCTGCTCTAACCTCTCGAGGAGATACCCTCTTCCCACAAAGTCACAATTTTCTCCAACGTTCAGGAAAAAAGGAATATCAAATAAGAGTGTTAGCTTTGGATGTTGTTGAAATCGGTGGGGATGAGCTGGATGTGCTAGGGTACTTTTTGATGCGGGGAGCACTCGAAAAAGTCCATTGTTGAGGTTAGTCAAGTTTTTCAATAGCTCCTCTAGCTTTGCCCTGTCTGAAATTACCCAGCGGAGTTTGAGATAAACAGGTAAGGATTGCTGTACCCGATTCATTGCCTGGGTCATGGACTTGATCTCGTCCTCAAGCCCCGGGAGAACATTTGTGTCTGCCAGTACTTGAGGGTTCTCTAAAACGCGCAGGTCATCGTTGGTCGGACTGGGGGTTGATGTTTGGGTCCTACTTGTGCTTGGACCTGGGGATTTTGACCGTAACCTAAGCGGAATTGGTGCTGCCAATCGATCCCGAAATCGTGGCTTGCGTTTCTCCCTCCCATTTCCCTCAGAAAGCGACTCTTTCTTCACCATAATCCCATATCTCTCTTGCAGCTTCTCGGCACTGGAAAATACCGCAACTATTCTTGCCAAACTTGCAGTTGCATATCTGTACCTGTAGTCTCCAGGCTGAATCCGCCGCTCTTGATTGGAGTCACCTCCGAACCCCCAAGCCTCCTCCCACCTCTTCAGAAGAAGTCCCTGCGTGCGTAGCTCATGCAGAATTGCATTGTAGGTTGAGCCAACATCATTCATATTATCGAAAATTTTGTAGCAGTCCATCGCAGCTTTAGTTAACTGTCCGGCAAGGCCGACAACCCCAATCGTGAAGCTAGCTGGCTCCATAATGCGTATTATCCGGAATACTACGGCACATTCAATGTTGGGATACTAATTATAACTGTGTACATATGAAATAGAATGGCGTACCGTGAGTTGCGTATTGAACTTATATCGCAGGATATGTAGTGATGTTTGCGTTGTTAACAACTTGGAGAGAAATGGTAGAAAGTTGTGTTGCTGTACATACAGTTCACCTTTTGCAGCTAGGTACGTACTGTACATGCGCGCATACATCCTTGGCTCAGGCGAGGCCGAGTGCGGGAACGGGGCTGCCTCATAGCGTAAGGCTCTTTCGGGGAAAGGCGTATAGACTCAAGAAAAGAAGAAAAAAAGGTGAGGCTAAGTGATGCTAAGTAACTTGCAGTATACAGGTACACACGTACTTACATGTCATCGCAAGATGCGGGGTAAATAAAACTGGGTTGAACAATGGCCTTGTCCCATATACAATCCGTGGAGACATACAGCTGGAGTGAACTGAGCAGGGGGTTCATCCAAGCAACACAGATACCGTAACTCCTGGCCCCTGCAACCCCAATATCTCACAACCCGTGGTGGCAAGCATCGGCTCCCACAAAACCCGAAATGGTTACCTTCATTTCTCATCAATATCAACTGAATACCTAATCCCCCCCTTGTGCACCCCCTGCCCTGATAACCCCCCTCCCCCTCCTACCCCTCCTACCTATAGGTTGAATATCCCACTAACGAGCATGTAAGTAGGAGAGTACCTCAACCCATCATCTATATTCTGGCCAGTATAGGTTGTATAAAGGATTCTATATAGTATCGCACGGCCAGGGCGAGAGAGACTCACACCCGCAAAATGCCAAATTCCAGATTCTGCACCCAATCTACCAACCGCTCATCTACCTCCAGCATCACGTGTTGCTTGAGTAGTGGGGTTGCAGGGCCCAGGCGTGTCTCGGCGTTACTAGGATGCCAGCTTGCACATGGTAAAGAAGCGCCACCCACACCTTTTTTTCCAATTAGTTACAGAATTCACTAGAATCTACCCCTTGTTCAACTTCTGCCAGTACGGGCTATGAGGCAGCACCACCCACACTATCTACTGGTAGCGTTACTTGGGTCCCATCATCATGTACCTCTCATTGGATAGTTTGGGGTTCAGCTCATGCATATCAGCCTGACTGCAAAGCATTGCATGATGGACTGCTTAATCAATGTACTTACAGTACTTTTCGAGGGTCCGGGCACGAGGCTCGTATACATTACCCAGTCTGCAGGTTCCTAATTTGGAAGTGACTTCCTAGTTGGGCCAAAGGCTTGGAGCGCGACAGCTAGTCTGGTTGGCACAAGCCGCAGCTATTCCCAAGCAGGTGTCTCGCTACAGATCTGATAACTCGTTATCTGATCAAGACTTGACGCACGAATAGAGTGGTGTTTTAAGTGCATTACACACAGACTACGACTTCGTTTATATATTTTAAACATACTCGGAAGGTTTACAGCTCGCCTTTGTTATTTTTATTTTTTAGAGCCTATACGTCTTTTCCACGAAAGGAGCCTTAGGCTATGAAGGCTATGAACAGCTCGCTTAACAATGGCGCTTGTATGTTTCATGCAATCACGATAGAGAAATCTCAACGAAATCCCAAAAGCCAATTTCAGGGAGGTTTTCCCGTGCTCGATACTAGTCAGTGAAGTCATTACTGAGACTAGTCCCAAATGGCCTTGGTGGTGGAGGTAAAGGAGGGAGGTGTTCGGGGAGCTGCGGTAAAGGATGTCATTCTCCGATGTATGTATCCATCGTAGCGGAACAAATAAAGACAAGTCAAACTGCTCACTCTCAACACTATAGTGCACAAGCAACCCACGTTGCGAATGACCAACTTCAGCTTCGATGAGTTGTTTCTAAGCATTTGTTTGTTACAAAAGTAACAAAAGCACAAGAGATTATTGGCTGTGTAGGTATGGATCAACACAAACATCAACTACAGCAGTTCACGCTATATGCCTGCCCTTCAACAGCAACATCCTGATAAATATATTCAGTTTGACTATGACAATTCAGAACCTCCTCTTACGCAAGCCTTTCAATGCATCTTCATATGTCCTAAAGAATCCGCAGACTGCTTGATACACATGCGCAAATTCCTAACGCTATTCAAATGCAGTTGCACTATATGTCTAGACTGGGCTATAGTATTAGAATGAGCTGTCATCGTACAGCGTGCAGCATCACCGGGGATAGGCTGGTGGGTCAATAGGTTGCACCGAGTGATCAGGGAACGGTGGAACAGTTATTCAGGAGGATGGGATATATAACTTGTCATTTCGCATATAATTACTGTAGTTCTTCCCCCCCAAGCAATCCAGTAATTTCATACCGGTACGAGATGCCCGACGCAGAACCAGCTTCAGATGAATCAACGCTGGGCAAAGCCAAATACAACTCAACTACCTTCAGGCACCCACAGCATTACCATCCTTCACCGCGTCACCAGGTCGAGCTTGATATTAATAAAGCGGTAGCGGGATCCATAGTTTTTCCTCCTACATATAAGGGGACATTGACTGGATATGAGAAGGCATTGGGGGTAGACCACCTACACACACAAAATACATTCCGTGGCCTTGTCAACTTCCACGAAAGGGTGGCGCAAACCGAACAGGCTCAGAGCCTTCAGGCACACTGAAGAGCCCTGTAACTAAATCAACAAAGCGCCTCGTTTAGGGAGCAGTGACACTAAAGGCAATTATTGTGTACAAAGTACAGTTCCACAACCTACCAGGTATTCCAGGATTCGTTTACAGGAGTGTTTTTTTTCTCTTTTGTGAGCCCAAAAATTTCCTTTGTACGTTTGCACACATTGAGCTAGTTATTCCGTGGTCATATATATCCATCTCCTAGGGATCCATACAAGCGTACCTTCACCAACCCCACATAGTAGGGTCCAAATTTGTACCTGTATGTGAATTTTAGCGCACGCCGCATACTTAGTCGAATTTGGCAATAAGTATGCACATGCAAAAGTATCACCGCCATTGCCATAATGGCAATATGCCAAAGCGAGTCATGATGCAGAGAAAGGCGACCTCAGAATGTTATATGCCTCCTGGACATTGGAATCATGTTGCCTGGCGCTGATGTTGCAAGAGAGGTAGACGACGGTCTAACAACCATCCTCAAGACTGCCCTCAACGGTCTCAGGAGTTTTTTTTTGGAGTCTATTCATCTGTGAAACCCCTAGGCTATGAGGCGGGTCTCAGGAGTTTCTTCATACGTCTGTCCCCGATAGACTATGAGACGGAAATACATGGACATATATCTATGCAATATCCTGCCATGCTTTTTCAGTGGAAAGGAAACCTGTGGCTAATCCGGTGCAACCTGGAAGCAACTCCGGTGGGCTTTCCGTAGTTACAAGCGATTACAAATCCTCAGATTTTACTGTAGCAACACAGGATTGTACACCGGAATATTACACAGGAGATTTGCAGGTGGAATACGTGCCGAGACTAGTGGAATACATATGTAGGACAAATTTTCCTGTGCGAATCCTTGGCGCTACTGTTACAGGAAATTTCACTTGGTATGTAGCACCGGGAATTTACACCAGTTTTGGACCCGTAGGGATGCACCAATGCCCATCGGCCAATTCTCCCACAGATTCTCCTGCCAATTCTCCCATCAATGCCCCCCACCAATTCTCCCCACCAGTTCTCCCATCAAATTCTCCTATTCTCTGCCACCAAATCTCCAACCTCCAACCTGCCAATCTCCAACCTCCAACCTGCCAACCTGCGACCCGCCGACCTCCGACCTGCCAACTTCCAACCCGCCCTCCAACACACCACCCAACGCCCTCCAACGCACCGCCCTCCAACGTACCACCCTATAACCCGCCTGCCAACTCCTGCCGACTCCCGCCGACCTCCGCCGACCTCACCGACCTCCGCTGACCTCCAACTTCCAATCTCCAACCTCCAATTCACCTTCCAATAAGCTACACTGCTTCTACTAACTCTACGTATCTCTTATTATATTCCATAAATCCCGTGTTGCAATTATTACCATAGGAAGCTATTGCAATTACTGCTGGAAAGTGAGTTTATAATTAAGATGAATAGTGTCTGGTTTGAGCAGCAGTTCAAGCCTACGGAATTGGAACATACGGAGTCTCATAGGTTGGAGGCAAAGGTAGCTCGAGCATTTCATAAACATATTGTATTCAAACTCCGGCTCTGGGACTTCTACCTCCGCTTCCACCACCGCTCCCACCATGGCTCCCACTTCGGCTCCCACTTCCACCCCTACTGCAGGCACTAAGCACAAGTTGAGTGCACAAGAACAAGCACCTAATAGTGCATGTACAATAATCGCCCAAGTGCATCACGCACACCCAGAACGCTAGCTACGCCCATAGCCTCTCAGTATCCCTTGATACGGGATAGCCAGGGAAATCGTGATAGATATACAAATTGGTATGGTCTATTGGAAGCAGGAATTGGAGTTTCCATTCGGGTGTAAACGAGCGTTACAAAGACCCCCTTCCTCGCCATAGTCTACATAGGCTCAATGCGATTCATGAATCAAAAACAAAAAAGACCCCCTTCCGACCCTGCCTTTTCACCGGTATTGTTATTCCTTATTCTCATTATTCGATGGCTGGTTTTCTGACAAACCTATGTGTATAGTCGGAGGTGTCCTGTTGGTGGGAGCATTTCGGGTCAACTCTCCCTCTCGCCGGCATTACTTCAGCAAATGGCCGCAAGTGGATTGAAAAACAGACCGGATGCATGCCCCTTGTAACGGGGACTGGGACTAGGAGGACTCCAGGGAGCGCACTGGCTAGGACTCGGGGACTGGTATGGTACGTATGTATGTATGGACTGGTGACTGGGACTGGTATACTGGTGAACTAGGAACTCGTGGACAAAGGGCTCATGGACTAATGGACTAAGAACTCGTGGGCTAGTAGGTAACGTTGTATACAGAGTTAGATACGTGAGGAAGGGAATGAACAGTAGAGCGTAGGCGGGTCTTCAATAGACAGCGTCTCCCTCACATACAGTACACACATATCCCATCGCATGAATGCAGATCGCATATGAAACACATATCGCATAATCATTGAAACGCATTGCACATCGCTACATCTAAGCGCTGTGACACCCTCCTACCAAATGCTCTAATTTGGGTACTCAACAAGCGCTTCTACTGATCCTCACTAGGCCTGGGCACGAGACGTCTCGAGACGAGACAGGGCCTTGGTCTCGAGACGTCTCGTGGATAGGGACAGTGCTCTCGAGATATCTCGAGACTCTATGCTTGTGGGCTCGAGACAGTCTCGCAAGTCCCGAGACTTTTGGGCTAATCATGATACTAACGGAAATAATTTATGAAGGTTGTCACACTGTCTTAACTGCTATCACCCTTCTCAACGGTTATCTCGCTGTCTCAATGCTGTCTCACACAGATATCTACACGACACAACCAATGAAAAATTTTCATAAAAAGTCTCGAGATGTCTCGTCTCGTGCCCAGGCCTAATCCTCACGGACGGGGAGGGTGCGATTGTAGGGTCGGTCCCCCCCCGGGCCACCAGGTGGGAAGTAGTGTAAGGGCTAACTAGTGCACTGAAGAGGGGAAAAGAAAGCAAGGTCCCTAAAAACTAACCGATGTCCTGGCTACTGGTAACTGAGATAACGACCCAGCCCATTTGTGCAAGTGCTAGCTAGGATGACAGGTCACCCTCGTGCACATACAGTCCCAGGGCGGTACCCTCTATATGGTGCTGTGGGTGGTCACCGGAGGAGATGCATACGATGGTGGAGAGTACGGACCTCTCGTGGATGACGCAGGGGGCCCCGGTATAAACTTGTAAAGATCATTGAATTGCATATACAATCTTATAGTCTAGTGGTAAATATTTAGCACTATGAATAATAAGCTCATGTTCGAGTCCTGCTTACACAATTTATAGTTATTCTTTTATTTAGTATTTTGTATTCAACCACCGCAGGTTTATTTCCAGTTTAGAAACGGCTTTACTCCTGTGTGAATGATGAAAATTCCCTGTGACTGGACTACTATATACTGATGCTGAAGTATACCCAAAGTCATGAGTAACCCATGCCTTTTCAGTGGAAAGAAAACCTGTGGTTAATCCGGTGCAAACCTGGAAGAACTCCGGTGGGTTTCCCGTAGTTACAAGGATTACAAATCCTCAGATTTTACTGTAGCAACACAGGATTGTACACCGGAATATTACACAGGATATTTACGGGTGCAATACACAGGACAAATTTTCCTGGGCGAATCCTGTGGCGCTACTGTTACAGGAAATTTCACTTGGTAGCACCGGGAATTTACACCGACCTTGGTGCCGTAGGGTTAATCCAGTTGAGCACAGGAATGGCACAGGGATTTCTGTCCTGTGGCAGGACACAGGGGAGTTTCCTGGCCTGCGATTTCCCTGAGGATTTCCCTGTGCTGCCTCCAGAAAATCAAAGGATAATGGGATCCTGTGATGCACAGGAAACCACACAGGGAAGCACATAGTACAAGGCACAGGGTGTCACAGCGCACGATATTAGCCGATGCGAGAGCAGGGATTATGGCAATGCGACGTTGTATATAAAGACCCCTCTATGTTCTCCTTATTGCTCTCTTCCTTCCTCACGCAATGTCTTGTATAGAACTCTGTATACAACGTTACCTACTAGCCCATGAGTTCTTAGTCCATTAGTCTACGAGCTCTTCGTCCCGAGTTCTTAGTTCACCAGTTCCCAGTCCCCGTGCCCATTACACAGGGGCATATATTAGTCTAAAATTGCATCTGAATGATGCTATAGTAGAAGGATTGTACAAGAAAAGTGATTTATATGGAAATTCTATCAGTACCTAGTAGTGGAAATTTTGTCAAAGCTTAAGTGTGCTAGCATTGCAGTACATTACCGGATGGCTAGTGGGTCAAGTAGTGGAAAATGGTAATACTAGTATTAGGGAGGTCAAGTGGTAGAGTGGTAGAGTCTTGAGATTAAAAAGGTTCTGGGTTCAATCCTGAGTGAAGTCGATAAATATTCATTTTTTGTATTACTTTCTGGCAACTGCCTGGACTCTTAGGAATAATACTCTTATCTACCTACACTAAAGTAACTATGCTTCGGGGACAAGAGAATACATGATACCTAGGAACATCCTGCCTTAGCCGCACAAATTTTATTTAATAGGCTTGGCACAGATACCTATACCCGCCCTCTCCTCCGCAATTGCACCCTAAGGACTAGTAACTAGTTGGTAAGAGGCTATTGCTGTGCAAAGAAAGTTAGTGAGGTCAGAAAAAACAAAAACAAACAAACCTGGAAAAGGTAGGGTATCCAACTAAGCTCTGTTCCCCCGCAGACATGACAATTACATTTGGCATCATTGGTCCCCAAACTCTGTGCTTTGTTAATTTAGTTGTGAGGGCTCTTCGGCGCATACGAACGCGCCTGTGGGCTCTGGTGCCGTTCGGTTATGTGGCATAACTTGCTGCTCAAATACCCAGTCCGCCGTGCTTCGTGTGCTGGACTTGCTCAACGCTGATGCAATTATTTCGAAGGCCTCCCTTGCTGTTTCGATTTCCTTTTGCGGCTCAGACTTTAGTCGAAGCCTCGCCCACGAATGGACTAAAGGATGGATACTAAAGCTGTCATCGCTGCTGCCTCGCTTCAGTAGGGAGTATGAAAACAAAACCCGAATTGATTCGTCTATGGTTTGATCTATCCCAACATTATTAGCAAGGTCTGCAGAAATATCCCCATATGTGCATACCATGTCTTTCCAACTTTAGACCACGTCGTAGAAGTTCTTCCTGGATGTCCTCATGGTCAAAAAACCCACAGACCAACAACAGCTCCGCTGCCTTTGGGCTTGTTTCCTGAATTGCCCTGAACGATATTTCCCATGAAGCAAACACTGACGTATCATGCTGTCTCACTGCCCATCCCTGGCTCAGTAGATATCCGGCCTTGATTTGGTATTCCGTTAGATATCGACTCAGTGAATACTGAGATATATGAATATATGCTCCAGCCTGACTCAAGGCAAGTGGGAGATATCCCAACTCTTGTGCTATAGTACTGGCAGCAGTTTGCTCTAGGTGTGTATTATCAGTTTAGGTATTTATGATGAAAGACATAATAGGGATAGGCTTTACTTACCGAGGGGTACCAGATCCTCAAACTTGGGAATTGAACACGCACTAAGTAGCAGTTGTACCGACTCCATATGGTGCATTTGCTGTACTTCCAACCCTCTTCGGCCTTGTCGCACACAATCACGCCGCCTGCTTGTAATTATTACCGTACCGTGATTGCATGATGGAATGTACCTCTCGATATCAACTAGATCAGGGTCATCGTGGTTATCAAATATAAGCAACCAGTTTGTATTTGCGGGTGCTGAAAACCACTGGTTAACCGCATGCACAACATGCTGCTCCTCCTCTGATGTCACTGTAAAGCATCCTGCTGGATCCAGTTTTCCCGCCATGCCTAACAACCGACCGATTTGAACATAGTCGTCGGAGATCTGTCCATGGCGCTGAACAACCCGCTGCATTATCTGAATGAATCCAAGTATGGTCGTCTGGACACTAGCCGCATTGACAAAAAAGACTGAAGAGTAGTTCCGATATTGCTGGTAGACATACTTTAGTGCAAGTTGTGTCTTTCCCATACCTCCGGTACCGAAGAGTACAATGATATTCTGCCCATCTTTGCCTTTTTCTATCTCCTGCTTCAACCTCTCGAGGAGATATTCTCTTCCCACGAAGCCACAATTTTCTCCAATGTTGAGGAAAAAAGGAATATCAAATAAGAGTGTTAGTTTTGAATGTTGTTGAAATCGGTGGGGATGAGCTGGATGTGCTAGGGTGGTTTCTGATGCTGGGAGCACTTGAAAAAGTCCATTGTTGAGGTTAGTCAAGTTTTTCAATAGCTCCTCTAGCTTTGAGTTGTCTGAAATAACCCAGCGGAGTTTGAGATATACAGGTAAGGATTGCTGTACTCGGTTTATTGCCTGGGTCATGGACTTGATCTCGTCATCAAGCCCCGGGAGAATATTTGTGTCTGCCAGCACTTGAGGGTTCTCTAAAATGTGCAGGTCACCGTTGGTCAGACCGAGGGTTGGTGTTTGGGTCCTACTTGTGCTTGGACCTGGGGGTTTTGCCCGCAATCTAAGCGGAATTGGTACTGCCAATCGATCCCGAAGCCGTGGCGTCCGTTCCTTCCCTCCAGTTTTCTCGAAAAGTGATTCTTTCTTCACCACAATCCCATATCTCTCTTGCAGCTTCTCGGCACTAGAAAATACTGCAACTATTCTGGCCAAACTTGCGGTTGCATATCTGTACCGGTAGTCTCCAGGCTGAAGCCGCTGCTGATTGGAGTCACCTCCGAATCCCCAAGCCTCCTCCCATCTCTTCAGAAGAAGCCCCTGCGTGCGTAGCCCATGTAGAATTGTATCGTAGGTAGAGCCCACATCCCTCATGTTATCGAAAATTTTGTAGCAGTCCATCGCAGCCTTAGCCAACTGTCCGGCAAGGCCGACAACCCCGATCGTCAATCCAGCTGGCTCCATAATGCGTATTATTCGGAATATTAATGCTATTCAATGTTAGGATACCAATTATAACTGTGTACATACGAAATAGAATGGCTTACCGTGAGTGTGCGTATTGAACTTATATCGCAGGATATGTAGTGTTGTTTGTGTTGTTAACAACTTGGGGGGAAATGGCAGAAAGTTGTGTCGCCGTACATACAAGGGGTAGTCAAATGGGAAATTTTTTGCCATCAAATGCATAATTTTTGATCTTGGCCTACACTCTGATTGGCTCTTGGCAAACAACCCTGCTTTGCCAAGATCAATTTTTCTTGATATGCAGCACTTTCATCAATTGACTCCAGAGTCGATTGATATTGATGGACAGATCAAAAATTTTTATTTACGGCTTAATCATCCATACAAAACATCACCACCATACAACACCACACAACACCCCCACGGCGCCCCGTATCCAATCATGTCGCAACTCTCATCGGCATCATCTTACAGATGGGACAAAGAAGAAACAGAAGATCTCATAAGCTGGATGGAGTTTAATGATTGATCCATCAATACAGCCTATACATTTGTCGAAAATTGAGCCTTCCCCAAACCTTTGGCCCCGCGGAGGCCACTGTATATATTGAGGAGCTAAACGTGCAATAAGGTCGATTGTTCGCCAAAGGTATTGCTGTACGGTGCCTTTTCCAATATTCAATGCAATTCGGTCACGCTCTAAACTCCCAGTCCCACTACCAAGCTTGTATAAAGCTACAGCGACTTGCTTGTATATAGGCATTGGCCTATTGCCACTACCATCCTCTCTTCCTCGTTCATGCCAGTAATCTTCAAAACCGAACTCTTCAGCCGCTTCATGAAGCTTCTCTATCAATAGCCAAAAGCTTGCTCGATGCATGCGAAAGTAGGCTAAAAAGGCGTCCTCTGGATAGCGCTCGATAATATCCTCTAAGATGTCATCTCTTTGATGGCGTCCTGC
>Ga0307514_10004163_pt1 | contig 13402 bp, 4 predicted proteins | sample 16_EM_MG_FD_203088 | JGI IMG/M metagenome (GOLD analysis project Ga0307514, IMG submission 203088) | Populus trichocarpa ectomycorrhiza microbial communities from riparian zone in the Pacific Northwest, United States - 16_EM | ecosystem: Host-associated > Plants > Roots > Unclassified | place... | reverse complement strand
AAAATAATAATAATTAACATTTCATAAATTATTTCAAATAAAATAAGTAACAATCAAAAGAATGAGGACCAAATTTGATAGATAAAAAATTTCAATTAAAAAATGATAACGGAAAAGCAAATAACAATTATAAAATTAAGGACCAAAGTTAGTATAAAAATTTCATTGTAAAGGATGAAATTGAAAAACAAATATTCAAAACAAAATATATATAGTAATACCCATCAGATGTCTTAAATTTGTTTTTTATTTCTAGAATGACATTTGCGATATCCAAGTCTTTAATGGTAAAATTTATTAGTTAATATTGCTTAATCATATAATTATTGCTATCTAAAATTAGAATGTTATCAATATAAAGACACACAAGGACATAACACTTCTCAATATAATGAGACTAGAACAATACCAATCTATTAAATATCATATAAATTTTTATTTCTAGAATGACATATCTGATACTTAAGTTTTTCATGTCAAATTTATTAATTAATATTTTTTTAGTAGACTTAATCATATAATTATTGCTCTTCAAAATTAGTATGTCATCCAAATAGAGACTTATAATGACATAACCTTTATTTGTGTTTTTTTATATAAATAAATTTACAAACTCCATTGATTTTAAACTTATTTGATAACATAATCTTATCAAAATTTTCATTTTATTTTATTTTAAACTATGCAATGATTTGACAAATTTATCGACTTTCTTTTGAAATGAAAGACAAAATAGTATTTAACTTTGAAGATCAATTTCAGAATATAACTGTGTTATAACAAACATGAAAACATTAAACATATGAACCATTCAAAAGTTTTTTTTATTTTTCATTTATCATGTATAGAGCAAAGGTATTAAAAGACATGTATATTCCTCTCAAGCATCTCTAAAGATATTAATTTGACTTTTCAATGCTTGTTTTACATGTTCTAAAAGAAATGCTAAACAAAATGCCAAAATACTATTTCTCTTACAAAAATATTATTTATTACAATATTTTTTTTAGTAGTTCCTTTTCCTTTTATTCATTTTTTTTAAATTTATGTTTTTTTTCTATAAGATTATTTTAATTTTATGACCCATATCATGAGTTTGGTAAGTTCACTCGTATTTATCTAAATTGTTTTATTTTTGTTTTTTTTTAATTTTTTTTTCTTTAATATTAAGTTGAATGAGAATCACCCGAGTGACCACTAATTCAACTAGATCTTATCCCGTTATTAAAATAATTATATATCAAATATATTAATATTCAATTAACTCTTATGAATGACTTTACCATTTGAATGCATACAAGTAAAAAAAAAAAAAAAAGCTTGTTCACATGTTTCTCTTATGAAAAAAGACAAACTCTTTTTTTTAGGATTGTAAATCAAATTAAATAATATCTTTAATTTAATAAAAACTAATCAATCAGTCCTTTTTCTAATTAATTGAATAGTCAAGGAGCTAATTAATTATGTTTTAAGAATAAGGGATTATTAAGCTCATTTAGCAAAACTAGAGGGAATAATTTATAATTTATTCGTTTTAATTAACAAGGGTAATAGAAAAATGGCGGGCATATAGGAAACGCGCGCGCCCAAAAATTTCAATTCTATCCATATTCTCTAATAAGGTCCAACAAATTAGAAACCCTAGCCAACCACCCACCCACCCAGATCGGACACAGCAACGGACTCGCTTGCTTTGGATTTAAGCTCTGTAAGTTTTTCATTGCTGCATTTGATTTGGATATCTTCAGTTCTAGATAAAAAAAAAGGACTGCGCTTTTTCTTTTTCTTTTACTTCCCGTTATTTGATAATTAATGGCAAATATTTAGTAATCGCTGGCGGTGTAGGCAGCTAAGTAGAGAAACCCTAAACAAGTGACCCAAGAGAAGAATTTTTTCTTTTCTTTTCTTGGAACATTTTTAGCGTTTCATATCATTTTTATTTATTTATTCGAGGTAGAAATTATGGAAAAATCATCACGGATAAAAGGAGCAGAATCGGTGTTAAATCTTGAACCAAACTCTTCGATTGCTATTGGGTATCACGCTCTCTTTGGTTCTCATGATGATCTGATGCTCCTTGAGATTGATGAGAAACTCTTCCCTGATATCCTCCACGAGAGGTATAAGTTCAATTTAGTTGTAGAAATTCATTGGACATGTAGCTCTTTTTTTTTTAAAAAAATAAATTAATTTCTTTGTAGGGTGGCGTTAAGAGGCCAGCTGGATGAAGATTCAGTGCTTTGTACTCAGTCAAAAACTTATGCCATTAAGTTTGTTGGAAATTCTAATTCTCCATTCCTTATACCCCCGTCAGGTCAATTCGCACTCTGTGAAAATTCACAAGATTTTGATGGGGAAATTAATGATTTTGCACCTGTCATTAAAGTTGCACCTGGAAACATGGAGCTCGTTGAGGTTGCTCCCAAGCTTGACAGGCTTAAATTGCTTCTTTCAGAAAATCCTTACAGCTATGAGGATGTTTTAGAAATGGATTTCATGGAGGATGTGGAGAAAAATAAAGCAAGATTGTATAATTGGGATGATCTGGTTGAAAGGGTTCAGGCTAGTGATGAGGAGTTGAGGAATGGATTATGTGCTCTTTCAGCTGTGGAGATTGATGGGTTTTGGAGAATTGTTGATGAAAAATACATGGACATGATTCTGAGGATGCTTTTGCACAATTCAATTTTGAATGACTGGTCACTGGATGCACTCAACGAAGATGATGTTGTGAGTGTGCTGGTGTCTGATGGATTTCCTGATAAGCTTGCCTGTCATTGTTTGCATGTTTATGGCAGTAAGGTGGATGGGGATGTGGGAAGGAGTTGTGTTTGGAGGTTGGATGAGAGTCGTGTATGTGTGCATTTTGCAAGACAAATCTTGAGCACAGGGAAGAAGAAGATGGAGACTTTTATGGCTGAATGGTTGCAGAGGATTCCGGGTAGGATGCAGGCAAGTTTCAACATGTTGGAAGGTGAAGTTTTGACGGAGAAGCTTGGCGTTGAGACATGGGTTTATTCCTTCAGTGTTTCTTCATTGCCCTTAACACCTGCTGAACGTTTCAATATGCTCTTTAGAGAGCGGTCAAAATGGGAGTGGAAGGATTTACAGCCATATATAAGGTTTGATCCTATTTCTTTCTTTTCTCTTTTCTCTGGATCTGACATTTGATGCAATTCAATTTCCCTTAATGAAATTTATTTTTCAGAGATCTAAAAGTACCTGGCCTTTCGTCAGAAGGTTTGCTGCTCAAGTACACTCGAAGAACACAACCAACCTTAGATGCAGATCCTGTTTTCAGTTCAAGATAGTGCACAAATTTATTTCTGTCAGGCATTATCCTTGTAACCTAAGTGTATCATTTTATGTGGTCCAAGATGTGCATGTGTTATTTGTGCATGCCCTTCTTTGTCAAAGTGTTGCATGTCGTCTTTGTAAAGGAAAACACAAATGCTTCTGCATAATATGTTGACTGCAAACACTAAGTTAACCTCCAGTTCACCAACTTTATGCAAGAGTCTGATTTCCACCAAGTAATTGCACCTCTGAGAATCTATTAATGCAATTTTCTTTCTTATTAAGTAGTTCGTTTGCAATCTTTCTTTCTGACTGGTTAAATGAATCTGGAAACTCATGAACTTACCAGATTAGTGAAAAATCTAGATGTTTGGTTCCCAACACAGGAGATTACCAAAGGGTTGTGCTCTTTTTTCACCTGGCTTTGAATTTCGTCACTTGTTGAAAATAAGGCTTAGCTGCTAACTTTCTGATGCCAATTTTGAGTATAGGAGCTACTTGTGACGCTTATTTTATGGTTTTGTCATATGATTAAATGATGCAGCATTGCAGCGTTATATTTATGGTTTTGTTCATTTTTATATTGCTACTAGACTGGTGCCCGCAGCGTACGAGCTATGCTGAGTATACACACTATTTTTCCAGTAAAATTAAATATTTACCTCTCGCAAATGTTTTTTTTTTTTTTAAAATCTAATTACTTTGTTATAGTAATGATAAATTAAATAAGTTAGATTTATGTAAGTCATTTTAAAAAAAAGCAAAGATAATAAACAAGAAAATATATGATGTTGTTTCGTCTTTGGCTAATTTAACATGGAAGGACAAATCAATGTAAAAAAAGATAAAAAACTGGTGTGAGTTTAAGGGGCGAGTTAGTCTGGATTATTTTGAGAAATCTATTTATAAGTCATGAGACCAATATAATTCAGTAGAAAAAAATTTGAAGTTAACCACAAAATCATTTTTTTTTAAAATACAATGTCAAATGATGATATTGGAAAAGAAAATAAGAAAAAAAAATATCAACCCCTATTAATTTTTCAAACTCGTGACCCGAGTCATCATATCGAAAGCATTATATATGAGAAAAATCATGAAATACAATCTCTAGGAAATGAAACGTTGAAGAATGACTTGAAAAAAAATAGATTTTTTTTTAAATAACAATTAAAAGAATGAGGGTTAAAATCAAAAGAAAAAATAATTCAAAAAGACAACAATAAATTTTTAATTTTGAAGTTAAATTGAAAAGAATAAAAACATTAAAAGAATAAAAAAAATAAGGACCAAAATAAAATAAAAATATAATCAACCTGAATTGAAAGGTGAAATTGAAAATAATAATTTTTTTTTATAAAAAATCAAGAAAAAAATAAATTATCAAAAAAATAAGGATCAAATTAAAAACATCAATATATGATAAACAAAATTGAACATGTATAATTTTTTAACGTGTTTTTTTACATAAAAATCTTAAATAAAAATTGAAAAACTTATGAACACATCTAATTACATAAATTATAAACTATTTTGTAAATAAATTAAAAAAAGCCATCAATGATAAATAAAAATGTAATTGGAAAAATTGAGTGACAAATATAAATCAAGATATTTAATTACATAATATGGGTCATTTACCCTATTGTTTTTAATGAATTTATTTGTGAAAGTAAATCTGTAACAGAAATCAACACATAAAATTTATAGAATAAAATAAAAGAAAACAATTCTATGCAAGGCTGCATATATTAAAAATATTATAAAAAACAAATCTCTTTTATTTTTAAAAATAAGTTTAATATATAAATTATAAATGAATCACACTAACCTCATAAAAAAATTAAACAAACTCAATATAATTAAAAAATAATCGTTATTTAAAAAAGATTAAATAAGAAAACAAAATCACGGAGAAGGGGTAGTAATCAAAACATAAATGTAAAAACTGTTTTTAAAAATACATATAAAAAGAAGTAATTTAAAAAGAAAAGAAAAGAAAAAAAGAATTAGGCTAGGCGTTATGGGCCTGATAAGGTAGATCTAGCACCGAGCCCACAAAGAAAGGGCTTGTGCGCGACCTGCAAGTCCATGCTGATGCACGCAGGCCTTTAGTTTTTTTGGAAGTTAACTGGGTTGACGACGTGTTGTTTGACCCATTTTTTTACCAAAAAAACTAGACGACGCATTGTCTATAATTGCCTAGATTTCGACCATTGTTGTGGCTGTAAAAAGATGACTCTTGTTTTTTCAATCTAAAAACTTATTTTCAACCAATTCTTGACTCAAAACATCTAGAAAACACCGTTGGAATCTTGTTTAATCAATCCATGACCTCTAAAAACGCAAAAGACTGTCCCAAAATCCATAATCAATTCAAAACAAAAAATATTCCAAAGTTTAGATATGTTTTTTTTAGTTATTTTCAAAGTAAGAAAACACTTAATTTTAACTCCATTCATCATATAAAAATATTTGATATAAAAATTGATTTTTTTTAGTTACTAGAATCTTCACCAACAACAACTTTCTCTCTCTAAAATGGAATTCAACGACCCCCTCTTTCTTCTCCATTGAAAAAGGACTATAAAAAGAAAAAAAATAAAGCATGTTACCATAATGTAATGTTTTAAAATCATAGAGATTAATTATTTAATAGCTTAAAAAGATAGGGGACTAAAATGAACTTTTTAAATTTTTTTTAGAGCTGTCACCTATATTACTCGTGTTTTTTCATTTAAGCCCTGTAATTTTTCAATTCAAGCCTCACCACTAACAAATTATGCAATTGGACTTCAATTTGGGCTAAAAAACCCTCAATTGTGCAAAAAAAAAAAGTTTGAGGATCAAATTGAATTTTTTAAAAATTTCACTGTTAAAATCAACAATGAAATATGAGAGTGTGAACAGTAAAATTACTACATTAAAAAAACACACGTTTTATAGTTTCTGATGAATATGAAAGGGGGAGGGACCAAATCTGACAAATATTCGAAGAAAAAGATTTTTTGAATATGAGTTGAAGAAAATAATTAATCGTATTCAAGAAGCTTCTACTTGAAGGAAAAAAATAAAATGGCAGTAGCAGTTGAATTTAATGGATCATAAATGGTTTCGAGCAAGGTTTACGAGGGAGATTTGTCTGTTTCCGACTTTGCTTGCAACCATTACAATTTGAGATTTCTCTTTGGCATGGCCCGCAGGTTCCTGCAGACCAGGAAGTTAAAATTTCATTTTTTCATGGCATGGAAAGTTCCTAAGATATGGAGTTGGTCAGGGGCACCCCATTTGCTCTTGCATCTTTGAAATCTCCTAAGATATCTGCAGAGGTATAGCCATTTGCCCAGAAAACTTTGTACACAACAATTATTGCTTTTGGAACTCCTCTAGCCACAATTACAACTAATCCGAAGTAGCTTCCATTCGTAGATATCTCTTCTGCAATTCAAGCCGTATGACTTCTGAAATAATTTTAATATGTAAAGTATATAGACGCAAGGTAACGTGAATATCTTCTAAAATACGCTAAAATTAAATTTAAATAGTTTGTAATTTGACCCAATAAGAATTTGTTTTGAAAAACCAAAGTTATACACAATGATTTTTTTTTTACTATAAATTAAGAGATGCAAATAAGTAGTATAAAATCATAATGAAGTTGATCAATCTTTCAAAAAGTTTAAAAGTTCAATAAAAAACTTGGTATGAGAATCACTCAACCACACGAAAGATTTTTGGGTTCATTGGATTATTATTATTTATTAGATTTATCCATATCTATTAGGGATATCCTATTAGACTTATGATTCTTTATAGTATAAATACTCTTTTGTAAAGACTTTTTGAGATTAGACTATTAGACTATTTTTAACAAAGAGATCGACATTCTTGCTATCTTTTGTATGATTGAGTGATTATCATACTAAGTTCTTGATTGGTTTCTTTCATTTTGAAAGACCTTTAAACTTTTTGTGAAGGATCTTGAATTTTTTTTTTCAAAAGTACTAGTGTCATTAAGACCTTTTGCTTGTACTTGACAGAAAATTTGAGAAACTATTTTATTGCTATTGTCTTATGTATTTTTACCATAGAATCTCCATTGCTTTGTTTGTCATGACAATCTTGTTGGACAAAAACTATGATTAATTGATCAATGATTTTGACAAGGATAATGCCATGACAATTGAAAGTCATCTTAGACCTTAATCCAAATTGAGCTAAGTCATTGGCTTTTGTATTATTTTATCTAATTGAAAAACAACAATAAGTTTAGACAAAACTTTAATAAGGTTTGTGTCTGCAATATGATATAGAGTTAGAGTTAGATGTTCATACTTATATTCTTTGGATAAGAGGTTAATGATAAGCAATGAATCCTTAGTCACTATAACTGATTGTGCTCCTAACTTCAAGAGTATCTCTAGGCTTATGATTAAGGCCTCGTATTAATCGTTTATGCAAGGAAATCAAGCAAAAAACATAAGGTCACTTTATGACCTAACATGGATATCATCACCACGACACCAACTTTGGTTTTGGTCTTGGATCTATCAAACCACAATGCCATGAAATAAGTTGTACCATGATAATATTGATTTATGCCTTTTATAATTCAATTTAACTTTTAGTTTGTGATGTATTTTCTCAGTTTTAACATGAATATGTTTTTAATTTTTCTATTTGAGTATAATGTTATTGGATTGAATTTTTTTTTATGTCTATGTATGATAAATTATAATAAATTTATATTGTAATTACATATCAAAGTTGCAATTTCTTTTTTAATTTTTTCCTCAAACTTTTTTTTTTTGCTTTTTTTTGTGTGTGTGACCAATTTAATGTCATATTGTTAGATTTTTTAGTAGAAAAAAAATTAAAAAAACAAAGGACCAAATAGTAAAACAAGGAAAAACCATATGGCCATTATCAAATCATGGAAAAAATGTTTTTTATTCACCTTTTTTTCTTCTTCTTCCTTTACTGTCCTCAAACTTTTTTTTAATTCAATTGCATTCTTTTATGACCAATTGAGTATTGTTTGAATTTATAGTAAAGAAACAAAATTAAAAGATAGATAACCAAACTATAAACAAGGAAAAACTACTCGGCCATTACCAAATTCATAAAAAAGTGCATTTTAGTCTATCTATTTCCTTTTTTTCTTTACAGTTTTTATAGATTGTGGAATTTTAGTTTTAGTATACAAATTTTTTTTTGTTTATTTTTCAGTATCTAGGTGTGAGGGAGAGAGAAAGTCGCTAAAAAAATATCGATATTCCAACCACAAAAAATGGTGATCTTTTTGTCAATAGGTTAGATATTTTAAAGGGAGATTAATGGAGGAGGTTTTTCCCACTCACAATGCTGAAAAAAATAGAACAGGTCGTTAATGTTTTTTTATTCGGTGATATTTTGTTTTTTTAGTGAGATTAGATGTTATCTTGTCATTTCAAATGAGTTTTTAAACGTTTCTAGAGTGTTTTTTTATATGTTTTCAGGTGAAAACATGTTAAAAAATAAATTTTTATGGTTCAAAAACTTAGAACTCATTAAAAGCTTATTTGACTAATATTGTGTTGCGATATGCTATTCATTGATTATTAAAATATAAAGAATTAACATGAACATTAAAAAAATGAGAGCATTTCATTATTATAATAATTCATAACTATATATAAAAAAGCATTTAAAATTTTTTGATTGATTATTATATTCTTAATACAATACTAAAATTATAAATATCTCCTATACAAATATATAAATTGCACTCCACCTTTAATTAAGGAGAAAAAAACCTACATTGATGAAAACTTAAAAACAAATCTAAAAAAACAAGTTAATATGATCTTTCTATTATTTTCATATTTATTGACAACATAAAACTATAAATAAAGTAATTAAACTTCTTTGTAAAATGGTTGTTATATGGATCCAATGTTTCCTACTGTAGAGAGTGTGATCTAGGTTGAAAATTGATAGACATTGTCAAAGACCAAATCCAGTACTTGTTATACATTACCATGGATTTTCTATTTTCCTTATTTGAAATTCCACATTTAGTTAATGGCATAGAACCCATATATAATTAATAAAAAACTAAGAGGCGTGAGCCTCTCATAAATCATCTTAGAGTGAAGTAGTGCAATTTTCTTGTTTTTATTTTTATTTTTATTTTTTCTGGTGCTTGGTGTTTATTTTCTCTTTAATTTGATTCTTTTAAGGTCAAATTATTCTAATTTGTTTTAAAATGACAAGATTGAAAGAATAAGGGTCAAACTGATAAAGATGGAGAAACATGATGGCTTTTTTCAAAATTTATGTGAAAGGTTAACTTTGGTCGACCTCCTACTTTCAATTGATAAATTTTTGGTCCTTTTCTTTTTATCAATTTCTGATTTGAGAGAGGAGAGACTGTCACCAGATTCCGATGGTAGAAAGAAAAATCTTAGTTGATACCAATTCTAAATACCAAAATGGTTGATCTTGATGTCAACGAGTTCCATTTAATAAGAGGAACTAGTGGTGTCAATGTAATTGATTGTCAGGATATTTAATTGGTTGGCTATCGTGAGTGGAACTAGTGGTGTCAATGTGATTGACTGTCGAGATATTTAATTGACTGGTTGTCTTGAGTGGAGCTGGTGAAGTCAATGTGTTTGACTATTGAGATATTTGATTGACTAAGCTGCTCAAAGTGGAGTTGGTGACATAAGTACGACTGACTTGTTAGGTTATTAATGGATTATTAGATGGAATCGGATAGTCGACTAATAATACAAAATTAGGTATTTATGTTAAAGTGTTAATTACAGATTAAGGAAATAAAAATAGAGGTTTATATGTTTTGTTATACTAGTGTTGAATTTTATCCTTGATTAGTGATATAATGGTGAAGGTCCAGGATGGTTGGACCATGAATTTGTGTGGAATGTTTGTGGATTGTGTTGTTGACATTTGGGATCGTGTAATTTTTTGGATAGATTCTGCCAAGATTTCATTAGAATATTAAACAACTAAAAATGAGAGTAACATGTAATCATGAATGATGGATTATGAAATTAAAAATAAAAATATATCTAGGGTTTTTAATGATTCATGACCAGCGAATTGTTTGAAACGTGTTTTAAAATTTGGGGTTGTTACATGAACCTACCCGTGTGATGATGATGTTAGAATTTTATGACGTGTTTTATATAGGAAATGGCAAGATGAAAATTGAATAAAGTTTTTTTATAAGAGAAACTCAGCTGAAATTTCATTAAATTGAGAAAGTTTCCATTTGGAAATAATAAGTTGAGTTAAAGTGCAAGTTTTAAATCTTTTTAAAAAAGATCAAAAACAATGTGAAGGATAATAGTGATAAGAACCAAGTCAAGTCCGAATTTCGCTTTAAAGTGTTTATTAACCAGTTTTGTAAGATCATACATATCTCTCAAATCATAGATTAGAACAAGCTGAAATTTTACAAGGAGATACTAGACACATGAAATATGTTTTAGAAAATTTTCAAGTCAAATAAATTTTGAGAAAATATTATTTTAGATGGTCGAAGTTACTAGACAAATCTTGTCAAATCTACCAAACTAGACTTTTGTGTACTGTTTGGAACATATTTGGAGCTACAAGTGTAATGTTGCTACCATTCAAGTTGTGATGGAAACTAGACATCTTAAGCTTTCCAACCATATATGATAGGCCCGATAATTAATCCATACAAGAGAGAACGACGTGTTTGAAGTCAGGATTGAAAATCTACCAAGAATGTGTGAAAATTAAAGATTCGGCTACGTAGAGAAATTTTAGCATGAAGACTTTGTTTTTATTATTCTATTCTATTTACTTATTTAATTTTGAATAATTATTTTTAACTTGAGTTTGTTCTGGCCTATTATACATTGTTTAGGAGTTTATTTTTTATTAGACTTATATTAATTGATTATTAGTTTAGGCCCATTTGCTTAGAATCCAAAAGGGATCCATTAGAGTTAGTTAGATGAGACTATATTATGTTTCTTTTTTATCTGTAAATTTGAGCAGCATGTTGAAGAATAAACGTGAGTTTTTCATTTGTTTGTTTGTGACAAAACAACATTTCCTTGTAGAGACAGATCGTACACTAACTTGTTAAAGATTAAATGGCTTCGTAATGTCATTCACATACTTAAGGTTTTTAAATACAAGATTATCTCTGGATCCAAGTTTTTTTTTTCCAATACTTTTAGTTCTTAGATACATGGTTACCTCTGGGTCAAAGTTCTATCAAACTTGATTTTCGACTTTTAAATTTGTTATCCATTAAATAAAATGGTCTATGCAAGACTACGAGAGATTATACTAGACAAATAATCATATAAAAAGCTAAAATGACAAAATATATGTTTAGAGAATATCATTATATATATGAAGAGGGTGTTTGAATGGGAGATAGCTTGTGCTTTTTTGAGTAAAAAACATGTTTTTATAGCTTTTAGAGGTGTGGTTTGTGTTTAAAAGGTATTGTACATTTGACAAAAAGCCACCACACCTCCAAGCCAAACACACCCGAAATGAATCATAGATAGAGAGTCAAGAGGGTACATGATGAGTAGTATTTGGTTAGAATAAATTGAATTCGAAGAAATCAAAAGGTCATAAACATATTTATAAAATGAAAAATAGCATAAATTAAATATATTATAAATTAAAACAATGGTGTGAACGATTTTCAAGCTACTTAGTTTTTCTACATTGAACAAGTATTAGTGTGGGCTGACATGACTTAAGCTATATATTATCATCTGACATGACTTTTTGTTATAACTAATTCTCTACAAGCGATCGACAATCACGGTACTAAAATTCTCAAGACATAAAATCTTATATTAATATGAAATCTGCGAATACGGCATGACATCATTATTAATTTATTATTTTAAATTTGAAACATATATGAATGAAAAATAATTTCCTGCCAGAGATTTTTTCTACCCAACACATAACAGTCTCTAAGGATATATATCATGTATTAATTACTTTTTAATTTTACTCAACTAAAATATTTTGTCTATAATAAAACCCTTTTTTTTTTTTATTAGAGAGGAGTGGTTGAGATTTTCAATATATTTATAAAATATTAAATATTGTCTAATACGAGGGTAGTGCAATAGACCGTCATGTATCTGGAAGGAGGATATCTTTGAGAGCATGGAATTATATTTTATTATATAAATATAAAGATTAGCTGTCTAACTATTGTAAATACATCTTGTGAGTTGAAACGATAGAACTCACATGCCTAACAGCTAGGAGTCTCGATGCGTTGAAGCAAAGAGAAGGGAGGAACATTGTCAAATACAAATAAAAATATCGCTGAAAGTTTTCCATTCATAAATTATAGTGAATTTAATTTTTTAAAATATCTATTAATAAATACCGATAAAAATATTCTATCAATAATTTTATATTACCAACAAAATAATTGATAAAATAAAAATCAACGAGGAAAAGTTTTTTTTTTTGATAAACAGTAATCTTCTACAAACCCTTCACTAAAAATCATGCCAATTATTATCATCGACAGAATATCCTGTAAGCAAAATGTAAGAATATGGTAGTGATACGTGTGGCTGACTGACTCATGTTTCTTCTGCAAGAACGTTTTAAATTTAAACATCGAGATTTAAATTGGTAACGTTCAGGTCAAAAGGTGTAAATATATTTCTAGCCATAACGGTGGATCCATCATTGAGCTCGACATTTTCGGCGACAATGGCTTGCTATTTCAACCATTACGTGTCCATGGAGTTTGATTTCCTTTCCATTTTTTGTTACAGTCATGATAACGTCTTGGAAAAAACACACCTCGTCAAGAAAATAAACTGCACCTTTTCTTCAAGCAAAAAGTTCATCTTTCGATGGAAAGAAAGTTCAGAGTAATTATTCAGTATAGTACACGAAGATTGTGTTTTCTTCTTCCACATAATAATAATATATATATTGTTATAATAAATCCCATGTTTTTACAAAAGGAAAGGATACTATTGTTGGCATATTTGGTTGAAACTAAGCCCTAGAGAGAGAGGAGTTGACCCAGAAAGCGTAACTCGACCAGGTTACTGGAGCGGCG
>Ga0307514_10004162_pt1 | contig 13404 bp, 16 predicted proteins | sample 16_EM_MG_FD_203088 | JGI IMG/M metagenome (GOLD analysis project Ga0307514, IMG submission 203088) | Populus trichocarpa ectomycorrhiza microbial communities from riparian zone in the Pacific Northwest, United States - 16_EM | ecosystem: Host-associated > Plants > Roots > Unclassified | place... | reverse complement strand
ATGAGAAAGACATGAAATCTTATATATCCATAACGCATACAGTTCAGTTGGACCCATTCCATCATCGTATTTGCGTTCCTCTCTGAGAGAACGGAACATCCGGATTGAGCTCTCGGATAGATTACCGAAACGCATCTCATTTAGCATGCGAATAAACACTGAAAATATTGATGAGCGACATTAGAAATCTCATGTCGAAGAATTTTCGCACCCTCATCACTCTGACGGAAAACTTTGGTTAAGTTGAATGTATGCCGGACAGCCTGCTTCCACGTTTCAGCTTCAAATGCAAATTTTACCGCGTTTCCTTTCGAAACGGGCGGTAGCTGGAAGAAATCTCCAGTCACGACTAGTTGGATCCCGCCAAAAGGTTCTTGTGACCTTCGAAGGATCCTGGCAATCTTTTCAAGCTTATCAAAAAGATCACCTTCAAGCATAGAAACTACAGTAAATCGATAATCAGATTATGGCCCAATATTATAAACGACTTTTGTTACCTTCATCTATGATTAGCACTTTGGTCCTGGCCCACCGACTGGCAGACTTCTTATTTTTCTTGATCCTCGCTACTAACGTCTCGGGAGGTTCTGTGCCTAAACCGATGCCAGCGAACGAATGGATTGTTACACCACCGATGTTGCAAGCAGCAATACCTGTGGGACATCGATTCTTGTATTGGTAATAATGAGTTTGAACAGAAAACTTGCCAGTCGATGCCGTTATCGCCACAGCATCTGGAGTCTTTGAGTGCTTTTTGCGCAATGCCTTGACAATCTCACGAAGTAGGACAGACTTTCCAGTTCCTGTTGAACTTTGTAAGGGGGAACAGAGTCACAGCCATCGAACATACCGGCACTACCAGTATAAAACACGCTCTCTCCATTTTGTACAAGTTTTAATAGCTTAGTCTGTTCTTGACTGAGGAATACAGGAGCAACTTTTTTCGGTTCCGATGGTGTACTCGATGTAGAAGTCAAAGATTTTGTAGAGCTGGACGCTGAAGAAAGGCTCGGCATAGACAAAACATCGTCTCTGAGCCAATCAGGTGGCAGTTGACGAGCCCTTTTTTGAGTAAGAGCATCAGAGCTACTGGTTGGACTAACTCGCTTATTCTGAGTTCTAGCGAGAGGTGGTGGATGTAAAGCCGGGGGTATAACAGTGCGGATAGCTGAGTTGTTCTGTGCAGTAGATCCAATAAGAGGTGGTGGAGGTGGCGCAGAATATCCCGCAAGAGCTTCTTGGATTGCTATCAAACGCCGTTCTGAGGGAGTGAGTGGTTTCGATGGTGGCTTCAGTGGTGGTTTTGATGCTTGAGTTGGTTCCCAAGGAATCAGAACCTCAGGAGACGATGATGGATGGGCAGAACTAGACCACTCCCTCTTAAAAGACCCCAGCCCTGATAGAGCGGATTTGGAAGACTTTGACATGTTCCTGACTGGCAGTGACGGACCCACAAAAAAAAACCAATTGATTAACTCAAGTAGGCGTGAGAACAACGCGATAGAACAAGTCACGTGGAGACGCGTTCTAATTGAGTGGTGATCGGAAACTATTATATGTTCAATAGTAATCTATGTCCTTAGGAAGATTGAATCATGAAATTTAAAGATATGCTCTTGCACTTCTCCTTGCCATCTGTGAGAACGAACTCAATATCGCGTTTACAGAAAGGAAAATAAATGACATGCCTCGATGATCTTCCATCCGCCAGTGAACTCGTTATCGAGTTCTTCTGGAAGTCGCGTAATTACGGCAACATATGTGCACTGCTCAACCTTGTCCTCTGCACCCACCACGACTTCGCCTGTCTTGGCGTTCCGGAACAACATCATTTCCTGTGTTGCGAAGCTCACAAGGAACACAGGCACATCGTTTTCCAAAATCTTAGCCTCCGCAATCTAGCACATGGAAGTGAGACTGCATTTCTTTTTTTTCTTGAACAAAGAGGACGCACATCCACTTGACGAATGTCAAGCACTTTACTCCCACTAATCAACCCCTGCTTCAGGAAGTGCTCCATAGTTGCCCAAAGGACGTTGTACGTCTAAAAATATTAGTAATATGTTGATGAGGAACAATATGAATAGACTTACAGCCTCCCCGCACCAAGCTTTCAAAGCTTCTTGATCAGCGGACAGATACGCATCTACAATCTCAGGAACGATGTATTCTCGCAACTCTCGTTCAAAGGATTCTCGATTGAAGTCCTGATCCATGTTCTTCATGAGCCGCATCACTTGCGCCGTCTCATTTTCGTCGAGCCATGACCCTATCGTCTCCGTAACGGATCGCATAGACGAGACTACGGGATTCTCAGATTCATCATAAACTTGACGCAGCTCGGCCATCTTCTTAAGAACAGGATTCGTTCCTTTCAAATTTTCCCAAGCCTCCCGTTTGGGCGAATTTTTATGAAGAACTACTGCCTCACCAGCTCTGCGGGGGTGTGAGTGTTAACAAACGGCTGGGGATAAAGGACGAACTCTGGATTGGCAACGATGCGTTTGGGTCCCATGCCAGCGATCCGGCCTGCCTTCTCGAGCCGCTTATGCCGTCGAAGACGACGAGCTTCCTTTTCCTCGAACCCAGCGTGTTTCGCACTACCACTGTCGTCCAAAGCGTCAACCAGAGTTTCTGACAAGGCCTTATACGCAGCAGTTTTGCGTATAGGCTCTGTAGATTTCTCAACGGCTGAAGAAACAGCTGAGGAAGCTCGAGAAATCTAGAAGCAACTGGTTCTGCCACTATGCAAACACCAATTGAGTATAAGAACGCACTGCACGCATGATTTCACTTTCTTCCATCGTCCTCAATGCTTCCGAGACGGCGTCTCCGACTTTGATGCCTGTTTTCTTCAATTCTTCTGCCGCCGCTCGCAGCTTAGGATTTTCTTTGATGCTTGAAGTCAGCTAATTAAAAGCAAGTTACTGTTGAAAGCTAATAAGCACAATTCATACAAAATCCATACCCTCGCCCGCTCATATGCTGCCCGTGCCTTTTTCATGGCCTCAGAATCCTGGAACTTGTCCACATCACCCTGCAACTGCTTGACGTTTTCTTGGAGTTCTCTATTCTTCTTCAACTCCTCTTTCAAAACGTCCACGAAGGTCTGAAAGGGAGATTTGGGAAGTTCATTCTGCCGCCGTGATGACGAATGAAACGCAGCCCTTTGGACAGGAACGAACCTACTAGAAGCTATCCGAAAAGGAGGAGTAGAATAGATGTGTCGGTGGACCAGTGAGCCGCGATTGCGAATAGCTGCACGAGCCGCAATGCTTTGCAAGTTCCGCGGCAACATGACTTTTTACAAGGAAACAAGAACCTGATGTACGCGTTGTTGGCTAGCTGCTAGAATTTAGAAATGACATGTCAATCCGGACTCCGGAACTAATCACGAGAAAAATTCTTAGTCATGTGACGAAAAAGACTCCGGGCGCTAAATGATAGTAAATCCTAACCGAAATAAAATCTAAGAACGTGTGATATCGACGGTTACATTCATATACTCGAATCATTCAGACAGGAGTGCTGTTGATAGTGCCGAAAGACAAACCAAGTTCTTGCGTGGGGATTGGAAATAAAATGAAGCACATATTTCCCTAGCGGACACGCCCAACGGCCATGCCAATCATCATCCATCCTTCAGGTGATTAGAGATAATTTCTACCATAATTGCTCTAATGGTGACGAGTAGAAGGAGAAGTGCTCGATGTTGGAGGTTGCTTGGATTGTTGACGGAGGCTGGTCCACACATCTCGAGTAGCAAAAGCTATACGATCCCTGACACTGTTGAAGTCGTCCAACGCTGGCCGGACATCCAGAGAGAACACAGGTGAGCCGTCAGGCTCAGGTGGTGCCGAGTAATAGTCAATGACATATCGCACTTCCTCGCCAGTTTTTGAACGACGAACTATCCAATCGTGGCGGTCAAAAGGCGGCTCGGTACTGAAGCTTTCGTTTAAGACGATCCATACAATTGAGAGCATGTACTCACTTAAAACGGGATGGTAAGAGCCAGCCAGCGAACATGTATAACTGCGCTTTGGGGGACATCTCTCCTGGCCGACCTCTGAAGCGGGCTAGTTCAATGTCACCGTCGCTGGAAAGATGTCAGAAATAAAAATGAAATGAAGAGGAGGTTGTCACACTTAGTGCGCCGCTTCTCCCATTTCTTGACTTCTTCCCATGCCTCTTCGTTGAGGAAATTATGGATTTCGACCATGGTGACGACATGCTCTTCCGGTGTTTCCCATCCCTTTCGCACTAGCGCGTTATAAAACTGTTGAGGTGACGGATAATCCCACTTTGCTGTCCCTTCGCGAGGAATAGAAGACTCTGTTCGTTTAAGCGGCAAATCGATTGTTTGGTTATCCTGTTTCACTTGTGACAAGTCTGGCATTTGATTCAGCGGGTTGACAGAGTTATGGGCGATGGGGCATCGAGCAGGTTTGGAATCTGTGTGAGAGTCTTGATTTATTGGACATTGAGCAGACTTAAAGTCAGATGCCGGACTGCTGATAGAAGAATGGTGAGTTACGGGACAACTGGAGACTGAGGAATAGATTGACTTTATTGTTTCAACTTTGGAACTTGTCTGTCCCATGTAGAATAAAATGGAACGAAGAAATACACTGGTCCAGTCAATGGTCGTTGGCTTGCAGACGAAACACTGATATGGTCATGTGTCAGAATACATCATCGCGGCCCGTCGCATTTATTTAAAAATTATACACATTTCTGAACCTCCGAATGAAATTCGCAGTGGCAACCACTGAAAGTTTCAAAAACATCCGTTTGTAAATCGCTTCGGATTTGCTTTGACAAGGTAAAGAGTTTCTTATGAGCAAAGGTCTTTTGTTATGTTGATTCAAATCGGTTCACAGGTCAATCAAGCTTGCCCAATATAACAATGTTCAAGACTCCGCATTGAAGGGATGTAGCGAAATTAAGATCTTCCTGGAACGACGGGAATCATAAGGGGCAAGTTTTTTATTGCGCCTCATATCGAAAATCGCTTAGCCCGAGTGCATACCGCCGTATGTAACTCGATCGTCCGGTCATAATTATGTTTAAACCTGTCGTAAACTCTCATAATGCTTTCATTTTACCTTCACTAGACAAATTTGTGCCTGCAGCAAGTTGGCCTTACCTTGTTCCACCCGACTCGGATATACTCAAAACAGGGGTTTGAAATTTTGAAATCACATTTCTGAACCTTAGGCGGATTGACAAGATCGCAATTTCTAGGATATCAAAGATCCTTGTAACTCAAGGGATTCCAAGACTATTTGTTCACCAGATTGTGGCTTTGGATGATAGGGATTTTGCTTCCCACTGGCATATCCTGTGGGAGCTGTCCAAATGTGGCCGCCTGCTGTTTATTACTGCGATCATACATCATGCCAGTAATCTGGGCGTGTAAAGTGGCCAATCATGATGTTGAATCTGTGATCCCTATATAGGTGCGTCCGTTATTTATTTGAAGTTTCGGTGAACTTGTACACCCCCTAATCAAAACTCTAGCTGTGGTAGTGAAATCACAATGCCTCGATTTCTCAAGGTCAGTTCCCAATCTCTTCAATCTCAGCCGCCCAATGCCGAATTAGACGCCTCAGACCAAATTATCCGGGCCAGCTATTACATGTAAGCTTCCTTTCCACAGCACTCAGCGCCTTCTTCATGCAATTACAGTGTTTTACGCCTTGGGCGGTTTTCTCTTCGGTTATGAGACCGGAGTCACTGGTGGCATCAAAGTTATGGAACCCTTTCTGCGACAATTTGGCCGTCCTACCAACACAACGGACCTAGGATATGTGCTTTCTTCGACTGACGATTCAATTATCGTCTCCAGTCTTCTTATCGGGTCATTCGTTGGTGCTTTGATTTCTGCATTCCCTGCGGGTGCGACGCGTACATCCATTGCCTGCATTCAATGCTTACAACTTTGCTAGACAAATTCGGAAGAAAATGGGGCGTCATTTCTTATACAACTATCTTTGCCGTTGGTATTGCCATGCAAACTGCAGCGCGACATATTCCCTTGTTTGTTGTCGGTCACTTTTTTGCAGGCATAGGAGTTGGTGGCAACTCATCCATCATCCCTATGTACATGGCTGAATGGTGTGTCGATTATATTCAACTCGACCTTAAGTCAATCTGATATTAGGACACGAGTTCCCCAAAAAGGATTCGAGGTGCCATCATCTCTACATATCAGTGGGCTATCACTATAGGTCTTTTCCTCGCTTCTGTCGTTACCAACAGCACTCAGCACCGTCCCAACTCATCCGCATATCTCATTCCTATTACTCTCCAGTTTGTCTGGACGTTTATTCTCCTTGCTGGAACACTATTCCTCCCTGAGTCACCTCGATGGCTTGTAAAATGTGGTCGTAATGAAGAAGCTGCGATTTCACTAGCTAGATTCACTGGCTGCTCCTCCAGAAGCATGGAAGTAGAGGCTGAAGTCAGTGAAATCATCAAGAATCTGGAATTGGAAATGAAGCTGGGCAAGCGGTCTTACTTAGATTGCTTCAGGTCTGCAAAGGACAAAATGGCATTGCGTACATTAACGGGCATTTTCGTTCAGGCTTTCCAGCAACTTACTGGGAGTCCGTGCTTTCGTTTGGTTTTCTAATATCCGGTTCTAACCTCCGAGTATAGTCAACTTTATCTTCTACTACGGCATCACATTCTTCAAAAACTCAGGTATTCACGACCCCTTTATAATTTCCATCGTTACCAATGCTGTCAACGTGATTATGACTGTCCCTGGTATATGGGCTATCGAACGGCTTGGGCGTCGCCGTCTCTTCCTCATTGGCTGTATTGGGATGTGTCTCTGCGAATGTATCGTCGCTGTCGTCGGCGAAACTATTTCGGTTAGCAACATTGCAGGTCAAAAGGTACTTATCGTTTTCGTTTGTATTTTCATTGCCTTCTTCGCTGCGACCTGGGGTCCTGTCACATGGGTAGTTGTCAGTGAGATATTCCCTCTTCATCTCCGCGCCAAGGCCATGTCTATCTCTGCTGCCAGCAATTGGCTCTGGAATTTTGGTATATCTTATGCCAGTATGCAATCTATCTTTTCTTTCTTTCTATGGAGATTGATGACCCCTCAGCGCCCTATCTCGTTAATAATGAACCTGGGTCTGCCGGTCTTCAATCAAAGGTTTTTTTCATATGGGGGTCTACTTGCTTTTGTGGAATCATCTTCTCCTTTCTCTGTATTCCAGAGGTAAGATCCTGTCGATTTAATTCTTTGCATGGCTGGTAACTGATGTTGTCTCTCTCAGACACAGGGATTGTCTCTTGAACAAATTGATGTTATGTACCGTGAGGTCACTCCTATCAGGTCGTTGGAATATCGCAGAAATTTACTAATCGATAACATCAATCTTCGGACTGTGCGTATCGATAACCCCGAACACTTGTTGTGACAAAGTCTTTTTTTTTTTCAATACGCTATTTCTTCTGATAATCGTATCCGCACGTACTACATATCACAATTCTGTAGCATAAGGTATAAACCATGTTTCGCATGACAAAGTGTTAATTTTTTTAACTTCGCATAATGCCAAGGACCGCCCGAGGCTCAACCAGCTCCGCACGAAGCGAAGCCCCCTACTTCTATGGTTTGCGTCGACGGCATCTGTGTACCAATTCGGTGGAGGCGTAGATGGAGGGGTGTCTGGACACAATATGCTTCGTCGGATGTTTCTTAGAATAGCACTATGTGCATCTAGACGCAGACAAAAGGTATCATATGGGCACCTCGCTGCATTTGAATGACGCTGTAGAACAATCGTCAAACGCAACCTGCCATTTGTATCGTGACGAGGTCCAAATCAATCTGTATCAAACTCACTCTATTGTGTTATAGGAGGGCACAATCCAATACCCTTGCGGTGGCGTCCAGCAACGAGCAGACTTTCAACCTGTAGTCTGGAAGATAGCCGCCGCCTGCTCGACGGTGCGTTGATCGAATTTGGGATGAGGGGCTGAGATATGAGCGTGTCGAGTGATGTTAGATTTCAAGGCGGGAACTACCATGAATCCCCGTCCCTTGTCGTAAATCCTACCCGTGGACGTAGTCTCGTAAAGAAGACAGTAGTCACGGAAACGGCATAAATGCCAAGTAAAGAGGGTCAGTATTACGATCCATGTCGTTGACTGAAAGAGGCTGTCCGCTCATTACGGTGTGTGGATGTGGGCTGTCCACCGGCGTAGCCTCCGCTTGTGTAGAATTCTTTTGGAACGGATCCGTTCAAGCAGCGAGCGAGATCGAGGACCTGTGAAACATGAAGACCGTTCAGGTCGGTACTACAAGTCACTCCTAAGTTTTGAGTAGCAATGACATAGGCGTCATTATCTCACCCATATACAACCCCAATGCTCCTGGCAACTCCCAGTTGTTCACATTCTCATTCGAGCGCCTTGCTCATCGTCGTGTTACCGAGCAACGATCAGGTCACTGCGTGGGTTGGTCATGCGTCGGTTGTAATCCTATTTTTATATCACTCTAGCGATCTCGTTCTACAGAACCCTCCCAGTCCTTCGGATAGAGTCGGGGATGTGATCCTATAGGTATGTCCATTCATATCAAAGGTCTAGCTATGGTAGTGGATTCATTTTGCCCCAGATCCTCAGGATTGGTACCATCCAAATGTTGAATCAGACGTCTCAGAGCAAAATATCCGGGCAAGTAATGATATGTGAGCCATCTTTTCACTGAAGTCAGGGTACCCGCCTTCCTGACGCTACGTCCAGTGTTTTACTCCTTGGGTGGTTTTCTCTGTGGATACCAGACAGGAGTGATTAGCGGCGTCAGGGTTATGGTATCCTTTCGACAACAATTTGGCCATCCTTCTACAATAGATCCACCGTATGCGCTTTCTCCGAGTGACAATTCATTCACTGCCTCCGGTCTTCTTATTGGGTCGTTTATCGGTGCTCTGACATCTGCTTTCCCTGCGGGTGCGATCCACACATTAATTGTCTTCATTCAACGCTTACACCTTGTCGTTAGACAAATTCGGAAGAAAGTGGGGCGTGGCTTGTTATACAACTATCTTTACCGTTGGTTTAGCCATGCAAACTGCAGCACAACAGATTCCGTTGCTTCTTGTCGGTTACCTTTGTGCAGGCATAGGAGTTGGCGGTAATTCTTCTATCATTCCTGTATATATGGCTGAATGGTATGTTGATTGTTCAACTCGACCTCAATTTACGTAATTTGACATTAGAAAATGAGTTCTCCCAGAAGCATTCGAGGTGCCATCATCTCTACATATCAGTGGGCTATCACTATAGGTCTTTTCCTCGCTTCTGTCGTTACCAACAGCACCCAGCACCGTCCCGACTCATCCGCATATCTCATCCCTATTACTCTTCAATTTGTCTGGGCATTCATTCTCCTTGGTGGAACACTATTCCTTCCCGAGTCACCGCGATGGCTTGTAAAATGTGGCCGGAATGAAGAAGCTGCGATTTCACTAGCTAGATTTACTGGCTCCTCATCCAGCAGCATGGAAGTAGAGGTTGAAGTCAATGAAATTATAACGAATCTGGAATTGGAAATGAAGCTTGGCACGCGGTCTTACTTAGATTGCTTCAGGTCCACAAAGGACAAAATGGCATTACGTACACTAACCGGCATTTTTGTCCAAGCTTTCCAGCAACTTACTGGGAGTTCGTGCTTCATTCAATTTTTCGCTAGGGTTCTAACCTTCGACTATAGTCAACTTTATCTTCTACTACGGCATCGCATTCTTCGAATACTCAGGTATTCACGATCCCTTCATAATTTCTATCGTTACCAATGCTGTCAACGTGATTATGACCATCCCTGGTATGTGGGCTATCGAACGGCTTGGGCGTCGCCGTCTTCTCCTCATTGGTTGTATTGGGATGTGCCTCTGCCAATATATCGTCGCTATCGTCGGCCAAACTATTTCGGTTAGCAACGTTGCAGGTCAAAAGGTACTTATCGTTTTCGTTTGTATTTTCATCGCCTTCTTCGCTGCGACCTGGGGCCCTGTCACATGGATAGTTGTCAGTGAAATATTCCCTCTTCATCTCCGTGCCAAGGCCATGTCTATCTCTGCTGCCAGCAATTGGCTCTGGAATTTTGGTATATCGTATTCCGGTATGCAGTTTACTGTTCTTTACTTCTATGGAAGTTGACGACGGGTTAGCGCCCTATCTTGTTCATAAGGAAGCTGGGTCTGCCGGTCTTCAATCGAAGGTTTTTTTCATATGGGGATCTACTTGCTTTTGTGGAATCATCTTCTCCTTTCTCTGTATTCCAGAGGTAAGATCCTGTCGATTTTTATTTTTGCAGTCTGGTACTTAATATTGTCAGACACAGGGATTGTCTCTTGAACAAATCGATGTTATGTATCGTGAGGTCACTCCTGTCAAATCGTTGGACTACCGCAGAGATCTACGAATCGAAAACATCAATCTTCGCAATTCGTATCGATCAGCCCACGCAAATATTTCGATAAACAACGAACAATGATATCGATTCCTCCGTTGAGTATGTGGTCCCATACATTATATCTCAATAATTGTAGCCGTGCGTACAATTCTATAGCATAAAATAAATAATATACATATGTGTTCGTAAATAAAATAACACGATCGGTTGAACCACACACCGTTCAGTTTATCCATTTTCGATCCGTATATTTTGAGAACATTTTGTAGAGGTCAGAAGATAGCACAGTTGAATTGCACATGACAGTGGTCACAAATTTTCAAGAATGACTTTCACGCCCCATGCTCCAGGATCCGGTACTTTTTCTCTCTTCAATCGCTCCTTATCAAGATATGCGCTTCTTCCAACCTTCGGATCAAGATCTTTGGTACCCTCTGCGGCGTCTGCAGCAGCCTTTACAGCAAGGGAGTAATTTCCTTGCGATTTGCTGTATGCGTCGATGAATGCGGCCAGGGGGTCTACAAGGGTTCGTGAAGGCGGTCGGGCAAGAGTGTATGCATACAACTTGTCACGAGCCGCAGCGAGAGCGTGAACCCAACCATCAGGCGCAATTTCGCCGTCTCTGGCATTCTCTAAGATGCCTTGAGCAAGCGCTGAGAAAAAAATTCTGGACGGGTAAATCGACAGTCTTGAATTGTGTATTGAGATGGAAACGTACGAATACAACGCCCCACTTGTGCCGCCCATATGTTCCTCGGCTATTTGTGAGATTTCGACTATGGATCCCACGACGTCGTGGCCAGAAACGAGACCAGCATCCAATTTTGCTAATAAAGCTAGAAAGGCAGATGAATGAATGGAAGACAAAATTCTCGCAAGACCAGAATCGTACACTCCGCTCCAGCCTGTGGAGGATTTCAATCGATTGCTGCAGACATAAAATTAAGAAACCAACCTTCAGTGTCAACCCACAATCGCCATCTCCGGCTATAGAGTCCATCCTTGTTATTTCTTGCTCGTCTTTGATGAGCGCCATCGCAGCTCGCCTTAGCCTTTCGACAAATGTATTCGGATCTGCGACCTTGATACCCTTGAGCAAGTTCCTGCCGGGTTCAGCTCGGTGGTGGTCTGTAAACATTTCTGCTTGTGCAGGAGAAATGGCACGGGACGCCCATTTCCATGCTGGAACCTCTGGCTGTTCGTCAAGAAGAGAGAGTATCAATTCAGCGGAGGGGGCATCAGACTCGTGTTTCTGTGGGAGCAGCAATAACGTTACGGAAAACCCAGGCATATTGAGACTGGTCTATTTATTTTTCTGTCAGTCTTGTTCCGGGGATGTTTTCAGATTAAATTTACCATATATGTTCCCGAAAGGATGCGGCTAATGATGAACCCTCGGGCTTCTAATTGCCTTTTAATCTCGAAGACGATACTTCCGAGCTCGAGTTCACTGACGCCTCCAAGGTTGTTCACTAGTAGGACGACGTTATCATTGCCCTTGAATGGGACAAAAGAACGGTCTGGATCTGAGATAGAAGTCATCAAATCTAGAAGTTGGGGGACAAGGTCTGACAACGTCGGCACAGGAGACAGACGCTTATGCCCGCTTTCGTTGTGGATACCCATGCCAATCTCAATTTCTGAGAATAGAATGTCGCAATCGTTGCGTTTGATTCCAGGGACCTTTATTAAGCCTTATAGGAATTGACACCATCGTCGAGGAGTAAAGCCTCACATGCGTATGCCCAAGGCTAACTCCAATGGTTGCCAGTCGACTTGCAAGCCAGGAGGCGAGGGAATAAACTTCGTCTACATTGCCGCCACAATCTGCCAAGGCACCGGCTATTTTGTAGACCAAGACAGTACCCGCAAGGCCACTGCGTATTTACGATAAAGAAACGAGAGGTACCTGGAGATTGAGGGCACGTACCGTCTACCAACAAGGTTTCCTTGTTCTCGACCAACGGCAACGTCATCCCCGACGATGACGATTTTCAGTAGATTTGCTTTTTCGGGGTGAAGAGCAGCAAATTTTTCCTTGGCTAGTCCGAAGTTGAGGACATCACCCGTGTAATTCCTGCAGACAGTGTAAGTGGCAGGCCTTGACGTCAGTTTTCTCGAGTAGTATCTTACTTCACGATAATTACAATGCTATGAGATAGTGAGCCGAAGTTGTCAGATGGTGATGGTAGTGATACACACCCTTTGTCATTGTCAACAAGACTAAGAGCCTTCCTGATCTGACTTGGATTGGGAGATGCAAATATATTCCCGCATACGGCCCCTACAGTCCCAGGAGTCAGTTACCAAGAATTGATACTGATCCACCAGATGGTTTACCAGTCAGAATTCCTTTACCTTAAGCGCGTAGGAGGATCATAGGTGAACAATGATGTTCAAAGCATCAAGCGTACCGACATAACCAGCATGAGAAGGCTCATGGCCTGACCCTCCTCCACAGACAAGAGCGACTTTGGGACGATCATGATATTTCACATAGACAACTATAGTCGTGTTACTAGTGAAATGTCGTCGGTATATGTTGAATATTTCATACTTTTATTCTGTTCATCAATGGAGACATGTGAGTTGATGGCACCCAGTCCCCTGAGATAATTTACGACCAGATTCTCTGAATTGTTTACAAAATGTTTGCCTTTAAAGATAGTAAAAAACTTGGTTCTAGATAGAAATTATAGGACGTACCCAGTGGAGACATAGAATACAAGCTTGGCGGGAGTGACCACGATGTCACGCGGAAATCGACACGCGTCGGGCATAATTGTTTTTCATCTGGACTACGTTGCTATTGTGCTGTATAAAGAGTGGCCCATCGTCCCTTTCATCATTGTCTCAAAAACCGCTTATGTCTACCCCGTCTCCAGGTTCTTCCTCCAACATATTTGACTCAATCCCACTTCAAGGTCGCAAAAGACAGCGGAGTCAGTCCATGCAATCAGATT
>Ga0307514_10004161_pt1 | contig 13405 bp, 9 predicted proteins | sample 16_EM_MG_FD_203088 | JGI IMG/M metagenome (GOLD analysis project Ga0307514, IMG submission 203088) | Populus trichocarpa ectomycorrhiza microbial communities from riparian zone in the Pacific Northwest, United States - 16_EM | ecosystem: Host-associated > Plants > Roots > Unclassified | place... | reverse complement strand
GAGCACCAGCTCAGACAACAACATACATATGCATGTTTATACATAAGAACAATGGCAGGATAACAGATCTCATTGTCAAGCATGAATATACAACGATCTGATTGGAAAATCCTCGGAAAAACTGGATGGTTATAGCACAAACAAGGTTTTAAAAAAGTGTAAAACAGATGCATTCGTTAAAGTTAAACATAATTGTGTCCAAAGAGAAGGTATATATGGAATTAAAATTTCCTTCGTGGACAAATAAATGTAACTAAACTGAGTTAAACATAATTGTGTCCAAAGAGAAGGTAGATATGGAATTAAAATTTCCTTCGTGGACAAATAAATGTAACTAAACTGTGTATTGAAGATTAAAAAGTAAGGGTGCACGATAACAAAGAACTTACAACATGTCCCAGGGAGCGCATCTGAAGACCTCTAGTATGCATAAAATCAGTTAGAGTCCGGCCATCGACGGGTGAAAGCTCCAGTGAACCAAAATCTGCTACCTGTGTTCCATTATCAGTACTCAATCTAGGAACTATAGTAAACTTCTAGAAATGCAGGTTTGGTTGAGATAATTTAATGAAAAAGGTCAAGTACCAGTTTAGGAAGAGCAACTTCTGTGTAATATCTATGAGACAAGTCGATTAGTTCTCGCAGAGACTGTCGATCACTTCATAGGTTAGTTCACTCCTTAATAGAGGGGAAAAAAATACAAACAATAAGGCAATGAACAGTCAAGAAAATAGTACCTTGCGATGAAGTCCAGTATCTGATCCTTTTAGTCGAACAAAGGCTGCATCAGACAACAACTGCTGCAGTGCAAGCTCATTATCTTTGGCATCAATTTCAAGGTGAGATTCCATGGAAGGCAATGTAGCATCTTCAACTGCCCCGCTTAAACCATCAAAGGCAGGTCTTGAGTTTTCCGACTGCATTTTTACATGGCTTTCATCTGATTTTTTCTTGTTCTTAAGGGACTTAAGAGGTTTCCCAAGTCCCTCAACCTTCATTTCTGTTTCTGTGGAAGGTTTCTTATCTTTTTCAGTATTTTTCTGGTCTTGCAAATGTTGCATCCAGCAGGCTCCAAGTTCCCATCTCACCAAATGATCCTGCTCTGGTGCCTCTTCTTCAAGCCTAGCAACACTTTCTTCCAGCAATCTCTCTACAATTGCTTCGGAAGCACAGAGCTCTTCGCATTCCAAAGTTTGCAGATTTGGTGTCTGCTTTGTGTGCTCTGAAGGTATTGTTTTGTAAAGAAGTAGTCTCAAGCTGTAAGGAAGGCATAGTTAGATCTCTGTATAATGAATGAAGCCAAACAACTAGAAGAGAACCAAATTATGGAGCATATACTATCACCATGAAGTCATAATATTAAAATCTGAAGTATCAGCTTTTGGGTATAAATATCTTCCATTCTGGTATGATGTTGCAATCATTAAGATTGGTACAATAATACAACGGTAGCATGGGAATGCATGCCATAAAACCCTCGTTGATTTAAATGCTAGTAACAAAAAATAGATTTACAGGTAAGAACCGACATGCCAAATAGCTAGAGAATCAATCAAATCATCATTCAAAGACTTCTATCTTTGAAAATTTTGGAGTTGAAAATCGCAAGACATGATTGGTATTTTCCAAGATAGGAGAAATTAAGATTCTATGTCAGTCACCCACATTGAGATTCTTAAGGAGAAAGCAGGGTTAAAATTTAACTTCAGCATAATTTATTTGAAATGGAAACAATATCACAGTATCGAATTGGATCGCCATTGCATTCTAAAATTGTTCAAGAAAAAGATCCACTTCTGAAATTGAAAAAATGTAATAAATCAAAGCTGACTAAATTTCTTATATTGGACTGATACATATCTTTGGACAAATCAAAATAGAAAACATCAAAACTATTGGCTCCCAACTAACGAATGATCCATCACAGTTTTCACTGCTTGTTCAAAGCTAGAATACAGCAATCGTATATGATTCTTAGCACGACCACTGGCAGGTATACAACTCCACTGACAGATGACATCTAAGATCTCTATTGCATATATAACTATCAACTTCAATGGGAAGTGGCTCATTTTAATACTTGTTCATCAATAGAAAAAGATGGTAAGGACCTGTTGATGTTAAGGGCATTTGCACCACCTTCAGGCTGTTCAAGTTCAATACTTTGGGATGGAGGACTGGCTTTCTTTTCATCCCTCACCTCAACTTTTACAATGGCGATGAAACCACAGTATCTTACATTAAGAAAACCAAGGGTGGCAATGTCCTGCAGTCAAAATGCAAAAGTATTCACCAGTTTACCAATTAAACTAAAATTAAAATCCCAAACCCTTGGAAGAGCATCATTGATCAATCATGTTTTCTGGAACTTACATGAGCAGCCGTATTCTCGTCAGCAGTGATCCCTTTCAAAAGGTTCCTCTCTACTAAATTTTTCTTATCAGTTCCAGTTGCTTGAATCCCATCAATTTTAGTGTCTACCTTAGAGCTTGCATTGGAAGCATCTTTCATAACTGTGATGCTTAAATCCCCAATTCTCTCTGTATAAGGAATATCACTGTTTGCAACCGAACCCAATAAATCTGGCTTTAGTTTTACATGTTGCACAGCCTTAATGGCTCTGAAAATAGCAACATCGACAAATAGGCTGTGAAGAAGGAAGGCTTTCCTGTCTCGAATCTGCCTCTCCTCAGCTGTCTTGCAAGGCATGGATGCGACAAACAAAAACTCATCAGCCCAGGGTATTAAATCTTTTTTCCCATCTCTTCCTAGACCACCCCCATTTCCTCCCCATGTTTCATCCTCAACTGGGAGAGGAGGGAAAACTGACGGCAACTGTGCTGCAACAGGAGGGATAAGCCATGTGTTTGCTCTAAAACCATACGGAAGATTCCCAAACTATAAAAGGCCAGGAAGCAACAAAAAGGTTAAAAATTGGAAACAACAACTGCAACATCAGCAAGAATCATTAAATCACAAGTGAACAGTTTATTTCCCTTGTTTTTTGTGAGAGAAGAATCGACACAAAGGTTAGATACCTTGTTACGCTCAGCAAATGCTTTCATGAGCTCATCGTAAGCCTGGCACATAAGACATGACATCCATATCACTTCAACAAAGTCTAAACTGAAAGCAACGTAGTATCTCAAGAAAAGATAAATCTAAGTTCATTTACAGACCAAACTTCATACTCAGAAAAATATTGGAAAAGAATATGTCATGTGCACGGACACTAACTGTTTATCCAAACAATAAATGATCTTTTAAGAAAGTTCATGGATTCCAGCCGAAAAATGATACAGGTTGCACCAATTCGAATATTATCCAATACAAAAAAAAAAAAACTCAGCCCAAACAAATTGAGCAAGGTGGTGAAACTAACATTATCAAAAGCTCGACTAAGCTGCCTTAGCAAATCAACAAGATTGTGACATAAAATCCTCTGCTTTCCAACGCTATAAAACCCTTTTCTGCAAGCTTCAACCTGAACCAGCTTCCCGTTGCACAGCTTCACCTGATCATTTCAACAACAATTAAGAAAAAAGCCTTGTCAAAAGATAAAAGCAAATTCATAAATAAAACAATCTTACATCAAGCGAGAAAAGATGATCATCCACGGAAATCTCATCAATCTCTCTTTTCGTTGCCTTCCTTATAACTGCAACAACACCAATCACATTTTCTATCATTTCCAATTATACCCTCAATTATCTCAAAATTACGCTCTTTTATTTTTAATCAGCGAGAGAGAGTACATTGAAGAGGAGGGGTGAGATGCGAGAGAGAGAAGAACTCGTAAAAGCTCCCAAGCTTAGGGCACGAGTGGCTCATTTCTCCCTCTGCGTCCACTGGAACATCTTTCGATGCTGATTTTGGTGACGATGATTTCTTAGTGGAGATAGCGGCGGTGGATGGAGATTTGGTGGTGGTTTTCTTAGAAGTCTTATTATCCTGCGCAGCCGGCGCATTCTTTCCAGTATCGGACTTGAGCTTATCCTGCGCAGTCGCCGATGGACCGAAGCACGTTGTGCATGCCACGATGTCGAGGAGTCGTCTAACGTGCGCCACTGCAAGCTCCTCATCGTAGTCCTCTGTTACAACGAGAAAAATAAATGGAGAATGAAGCACGTAAAACTAGACGCTGTCGCTTAAAGAATGAAACGGCACCGTTTGTTTCCGGGGGGTTTTTGCTTCTTACCATCGCTCAGAGTGAGCACACAGGGCTTGAGAGCTGACACGTCGACCGTGTCTTTTAACCGCGATCCTCTGACCTGTCAATAAGACATGGAAAAGTCAAATTACTTTAATGCCCCTTTCTTTTTCGGTGGTGGACACAAAAAAAAGTTGAAAAATGGAAAGCCCCACGTTTTGATCGTCTTTGACAATCAGAGCAAATCCTGTGTGTTAGATTTTCCGCTCACGTGACATCAATAGTGAAGCGCATTGATTAATCTTGTCGTGCTTAATTGATCATGAGGACTTGACCGACACTAAAACACCCACACGACACCGTATATGTAGGGAAAAAACAAGAGTCAATAATTTTTACTCTTTATCTTCACCTCGTGTGATAATGAAAAGTTTGTGATGTAGCACGTTCCAGTATTCACCGATAGAAGCCGACGAACATCTATGATCCTGTCTGTTGATATTCCCTGCTCAAGATTGATACATGGCTTAGCAGTAAGAGGGCAGATGAATACATGCCAAAAGAGTAACAAATGCCCACTATATTTTCTCCTGAGCACATGCCAGGAAAGGGAAAACGAGCAAGAAGAGGACAGGTTTTGCTTGCAATCAAGTCATATCATGCATCTTTTTACTAATCACATGTTCAAGCGAGTTAGAGAGGAAATCAAGATATTGTCAAACCCATTTTGTTGAAAAGAGTGACACCATTCTGAAAGTTTTGCTAGCGTATCTAAAACGTTTTCCACTGTTTCCATGCCTTTCAAAAACCAGTGATTAATGTCTCCAGGCTAATACGTTTTTTCAATTTTTTTTATTTAATTTTTTATATATTTTTTTAAATATTTTGATACGTCAATATTAAAAAAACTCTGAAAAGTAAAATAATGACCAGAAAAGGGACAGTTAATTATTGCCTAAATTAGATTCCAATTCAGCCAATGAGCTCATGGCGGGCACACAACCATGGCTGGAGCACTAAAGTATTCAAGCTACCTTCCAAAAAATCAAGCTTGCGGAACCTAACCAAGCAAAAGATGCCTGCCAAATTATAAAGAATGTAGAGACGGCTACGAGTAGAAGATGCTAGCTATGTAAGTGCAGCAAAAATGACAATTCCTTGGAAAGAATTTGCTAATATAATTAAGAACCATGACTCCGGAGCACCAAACCTTCAAAACAACATGAGTCTCGTCGGGAAGGTTTAATGTGATATCAGCAACAGCAGGGAGAACTGCACAAGTCGTCAATTAGAACATTAGATACATTAGCTCGTGACTGGTAAAATGGACTCCAGAGGGTCTTCATGATCGATTTATTATATAAATTAAACAATGTTCTGTTGGAAAATAAATCGATACCCTTCTCATCCTTCTTCTTCCTCTCTCCTTTAGCCTTGCCACGACTGTTCCTAGGTGCCATTTTCAGCTCTTGCTTGTTTCAACGAGCACAAATCACCCAAGTGTACCTATATTTCAACAAATCTCAATGAATTAATGAGTCCGTTCCTTTTTACCGGAATAAAATAATTCTTCTCTGCAATAACTGCGCGGACGAAAACAAGTTTGTTAAGAAAGTCCAGATAAGAGGATAAGATCCCAGCACCCTCTTGCATCTAAAATAGATAAAGAAAGAAAGAATTCGATACCAACCAATAGAATTACTGTTTAAATTTGAAAACGAAAGAACGAACAAGAACAGCATAAGATTGAAACAGCAGGGCATTTCAGAACTGGGAAAGAAAGAAAAAACGCAGCTTTCTGGACAAGGACATGTATACATTAATGGCATGGACCAGCTCAAGAATTGTTATATATATATATATATGGAATTCAAGAAATAATTACCAAATAGCAGAACTCTTTTGAGTTCTGCAACTTCAAGAATTGAAGAAGACAGAGAAAGGGGTTTTTAATGACTGTTTTGATGTTTCGAACCAATAAGACTTGCAGCAGAGGAAAGCATATGTATTCGAGGAAAACAATTCTGAGTAAAGAAGGCTAAAGAGCTGCGAGCAACGAAGGGCGGCTTTCAGAGGTTGGATGCTGAGGAGGACCTAACCATTGAAGAGGTTTTGAAATGAAGCTCTTAGAAAGAAATGGTGAGAAGAGGAGGAGATAGAGGGGAGAGATGGTATGATAAGGCAGGAAGGGCGGAGATTCAACAGATAGGTGATATGTATGGCAGCTTGTGCTGGCTAATACAGCAATCATCATGTTTCAGGATATTTTAAATTTATAATGGTATAAAATTATAAATTATAAATAAAATAAATATATGTTATTTCAATAAAAATGAAGGGAGTATTTTTAGTGTTTGAAAGAAGGAAAAAGAGTACAAGGTAAAAAACTAAAAGGTACATCACTACGACACTACCTAGATGTTGCTGGGTCCACGCGTATAAGAAAAGGTTTGTATTTTTCTTGGACAGTCAGAGCTATGGCAGATATCCAACAAGGAGATATATCCACCGGCTAGGCCGGCCCAAGGCCCAAGTCCCAAGGCCCAACCCGGTCTCATTTTTAAACCTTCATGATAAAAGCTAAAAGAGGAGCTCACTGTAACAAAAGCTAAAACAGCTCTTTTACTGTTTCCACACTTTCATTTCACTGTAGTTTTCTACAATGAAATTATTGTTTCACTCAGTGCAAACTCACTTAGCTTCATCTTGGGGTAAAAAGGTTTTTTTTTCCCCGTAGAACCCATTTGTCATTATAAAATTGATTGGGGTTGATTGATTTTTCAAATTTTTATTGTATAGTATAGTTACTTAATTACCTTTAAAAACAAAAAAAAAAAAACATTTAACACAGGTCAAGGGGCTTTTCTTACTTTTAAGGGTTTTATTCATGGTGCAATTACTTAAATGTCCCTTGGAATAAAACTCTCTTGGCTTTGGATTTAAAGGGCACTTTCATCATTTATTCTATTGTTTTTATAATTCTCAGGTGGGTTCAAGGGTAATTGAATCTTTATATAGAAAATATATATATATATATATATATATATAGTTAAAATAAAAATTCAGTGTGTAATGCTGATGAAACTTCAAACACCATATTCTGAGATGGTGTTTGATTTGTCTCGTCACCTCTATCACAATGGTCAAGCACGTGCCATTAGACAAGTGACAGTTGAGCGCTAACGACATTGTTTTCTCCCCTCTCCTTAAAAAACATGGTGGACATTGAAAAGATACAAACAAATCTTGTTATTTGTTTACTGAATCAAATTGGGTCCTCGTCTTTTTATTTCAATGTTTTTTGTCTTGAATCTTTTGTTGAATTATTTTTTGTTCAGTTTCATCCATTGACTTTTGACTTTTATATCAAGTTTAGTCCTTATTCTTTTAATTGTTATTTTTATTTTTTTTCTTATCATTTTCTTGAGTGGAATTGTTTTTCAATTTCATCCCTCGTTGTTTGATTTTATTTTATTTTTGTGTCAAATTTTGTCCTCATTCTTTTCAAATCTATTATTTTTATCCCTTTTTTATTGAATTTGTTTTTTCAATTTTATCCATAATTATTTTGGTTGGTTGGGAATTTGAAATTTTTTTTTTCAAGTTTGCAGTTTATGCTGTAATTTGGTCTCATGATTTGTGTCACGAGTTTTAAAGATTAAAACCGGTTGGCTTCATTCTTTTTTAGGTCTTTTTTAATATATTTTTTTTAGTTTCATCCATCAACATTAAGTTCGTTCAAAATTAGTATTTGTTATTTTTTAATTTTTTTTATGAATTTATCTCAATGTCATGTCTTGGGTCATTTATTCAGCAGATTCAACAAAGTTGACTCAAGCCTTTTTTTATTGGTTTTTTTATATTTTCTTTTAATTTCTTCATTTTATATTAGGTTGGTTTGATAATTGAGCTGCGTAATTTTATTCAATCTGCTTTCCACGGGGTTATCTTAGTTTCATAACTAGGTTATAGATTTGGTGTATTGGCTCGGACAAACTTGGGTCAATTTTGTTTTTTGTTTTTTTTATATTGTGTTATTTTTTATTTCCTCATTCGACATGTTATTTGCTGGGAATTTAGATTCTTTTTTTTTTCATTTTTTTTTCTATGCAATCATCTTGTTCTCATTTATTTTTTACATTGTTAACAAATAAGATCTTTTGGAAGTTTTAAGAATATTGTAATAGTATATTTTTATAATACTGGCAAACATTCATTTTTTACATTGAATCATTTTTTATCATTTTTTATTTGTTTGTTATTAATATCTTCTTCTCTAATTATATTATTGTAACAGCCCGGCCCAACCTGCCAGATATTGTCTGTTTTGGCCCATGGGCCTCACGGATTTGTTCTTGACGACCACGCATGGCCCCAAAACGCGTCTTCCAGAGTAGCGTATCGGCCCACACCTGTCAGATATTGTCCCCTCTAGCCCTCTCAGTCCACCTATTTTCCAGGGCTTCCACCCAGGTCCCCCTCGGGGTTTTAAACGCGTCTTTCAGAGTAGCACAACGGCCCGCACCTGTCAGATATTGTCCCCTCTGGGCCTCCCAGTCCACCCATTCCCAGGGCTTCCACCCAGGTCCCCCTCAGGGTTTTAAACACGTTTGCTAGAGTGGAAGACGCGTTTTGGGGCCATGCGTGGTTGCCAAGAACAAATTCGTGAGGCCCATGGGCCAAAGCGGACAATATCTGATAGGTTGGACCGCGTTTTGGGAAGTCAGACTCAGTGATGGGCTCGTGTCACCGGGAACAAAACCGTGAGGGCGGAAGGCCCAAAGCAGACAATATACAGCAAGTTGGGCCGGGCTGTTACATTTGGTATCAGAGCATGGTAATTTTTCATTTCATCAATCACATACATTCCCTACATTTTTCTACCAATGCCAAAATTTCAAGTAAGGGTAGCATGAAATTTCTTCAACTTTTTACTCAATTAAACACTAACCCATTCAATTCTCATGCCAACAAATAAAATTTCATAACAATATCACAAATTACTACAACCAATATGCTAATCACAAAGTTCTATAATCAAGCACATCATCACCCAAGCATACATGTATGAAATTTCTTCAATCAACACAATAGAATCATACTTACTACTAAAATAACAAGGAATTTAATTAGAAGAAACCTCAAGGTGAAACCATCCTTTATCTCCCTCCTTCTTTTTCCTTTCTCCAGGCTTCATTCTTCCTTCACAAGCTTTAAAACCCTTAGATCACTCAATATATTTAGTGTAGCTCACCATAAACCTTTTTAATTATCTTAACTCTCCATAATCATGCATTATTTTCAAGAATTGTGGAGAAGATGTAAGAAAATCCCTAACTCCCCTTTCTCTCCCTATAACCCGCTGGACACCCCAAGCAAATTGGGGTTTATATAGTAAAATTTTCATTATTTGCATTTAAGTCCCTGCCTTTCATAATTAAATTTATTTAGTCCCCATAAGTCATTTTCTTTTCTTCTTTTGGTCGGCTGGAAACAGCCCTTTGAAGGCTGACATTTCAACTAATTAATACCATCTTTCTTTTAATTATATTACCATGTGTCTTTAGTACCATACATAATATTCTGAAAATTCTGAAATTTTACCCCATGGTAAATAATATATTATAATGTTCCACACAAAGTTTCAACTCAATTTGTCAATCATATTAAAAGTTATGCGCGATAGCGCAAAACTGGTCAAATTGCAATTTTCTAAAAAATCCTAATTTCTCTGAAAATTCTGAAATTTGAACCACAGATAAGAAACTATATTAAAAGTCTCCACGCAAATTTTCATATTTTTCTGACAACCCAATCAAGAGTTATGAAGTTTTAATGTAAGACTAATCGATTTATGATTTTTCACCCAAAAATCAAAATCTCCTTATTTCATCCTTGAGTAAAGCACCCAATCATTTTATTGTCTCTTTGGAGCCACTTTACTATATTTATTTTCCATTTTAGTCATTTATGGCTCATTCCCGTGCCACAACAACATTACCGATTTCTCACCGGTGTTTATGCCACTGCGCTACTCTAGAAGACGTGTTTTGGGGCCATGCATGGTCGCCAAGAATGAATCCGTGAGGCTCATGAGCCAAAGCGAACAATATCTGGCAGGTTAAACCGGGTTGTTACATTTGCTATCAGAGCCAACCTCATTGGTTGTCCGATGGGGCCAACGGGGTCATCAGACTCCTTAAGATGGATGGATTGTAAGATCCAACATCGGCGGGTGAGAAGTTGGTTGCTGGCCTTATTAGTAGTGCTGGTCGTTGACCAGTTGTTCGCGTTTTGGGATGTCAGGCTCAGTGATGGGCTCGCGTCACCAGGAACAAAACCGTAAGGGCGGAAGGCCCAAAGTGAATAATATACTGCAGGTTGGGTCGGGCTGTTACAATTATTGAGTTAATTAAGCTTATTAAACTCATTTAAGTAAATCACTAGAAACTTTGAATTGAATTTAGCATGGAATAGAGCAACAAATCCCGAGTTTCAAATTGGTTTTTTTTATCATATAGGCTCCTTAATACCTTAAGGATGTGTGTTAAGAATTAATCATAGACAACTATATTGGTTTATTTTTTGGTAGTTGTATCCATCCATTTGCTACATCAAGTAAATAAACACTTATTTCATAAGTAATTGATTACATAGAACTTATTTTAAATGTCATATTAAATATGTTAGCAACATGTATGTTAATTTAATATAATGGCATGGTATACCTTTACCATTGTTTGGGTATCTTTTTTATATTATGAAGAATTTGGCCCGGCCACAGGGGCGGGAATCGTTTTATATCTATGCTAAACACCCTAGAATTTGATGTGGCACATGACAAAAATGTCATCGGAGCTAATATCAATGAATATCAATTATAATTAACTATAAATGTAAAATGCGTGAAGAATTCACTGTGCAAAATGCACTTTAGATTCCCTTACATGTCACTATGGATGGAGTGTCACAGTGTCTTTTCTTGTCTTTTTTTTTAATTTAATTTAGCTCTTATTCGGCCAAATTATATGTTAGTTTGTTAGGGGATAATGGGATTGAAAGCTAGGAGATCAAAGTGAGAAACACGGAGGGAATGAGTGACTTTAACAAATTTTGAGTAAAATATTTATTAAGGACCCTATACTTCACAAATTATAAATATTGGGTTCCTTCAGTTTTCAAAATTTAAGAACAGAATCAATTCTTATCTCAAACTTTATTTTTTCTATTTTTTAAATTTGTGATTTGAGAGAGGTGAGAGAAAAATGTTGGAATCCAGTGCTAGAGAGAGAAATTTTCTTTGCACTGATTTTGACCACAAAAACAATCGATATTAGGGTCAATTTGTTCCATTTGATGAGGGGATTTCACATTAGGTGTTTTTTTCCCTTGAAATTGCATAGAGAAACATATATGAGTTTGGTAAGATTTTTTGTTTTGGGTTGATTCCAGGTTTGGATATGGGTTTTTGAGTTTTTTTAAGGCATGAATAGGTTTATCAAGTTACATAGGATGTTTTCTTGGTGTTTTGAGTAAAAAATAAGCTGAGAAATCAATTTTTGGATCGAAGAAACATATGCCCTGATTTTCCAGCCATCATGGTGGCCAGAAACTAGGCAATATCAGACGACGTGTCATTTAATTGGACAAAATTAAGAATTTGTACCATATGTGTAACCTTGCATGATAATTTTTTGCCTTTTATTTTATTTAATTAATTTCACGTGTTTTTGTTTTTATTATCATTTAATTAAATAAAAATTTTATTTTTTAAAAAAAAATTGTTAAACACAATCGTGTTAAAGATCTAAGTTATGAGGCCAACTATCTTGGTGTATATCCGACTCTAATTTTTTTTTAATTTTTATGTTTATTTATCATTGATAACTTTTTATTTATTTATTAACAAATATAATTCTTAATTTATTTTATTAGATGTATACTTAAGTTTTTTGATGTCCACTTTTGATTTTTTTTATATAAAAAATGCATCAAGAAAATCTATATATTTATTTTTTTAAAAAAAATCCGATCCATATTAAAACACAAGTCAAATAACTAGTTATTAATACAATTTCGATCACCGGTGCAGAATCATGTTCAAGTATTTTGCTCATGCTTTGTAGCATATTTTGAAATATAACGGTTATTTTATATTATTATTTATTAATGTTAGTGTTTGGGTCAGCTTGCGCGCATCTTAATTAATTTCACGAACCCTGAAGTTAACGACAATGTAAGTCTCCAGTGACCTTGAGGTTTGAGAGACTCGAACTGGTGACTTTTAGGAAGCAAACCTAAAACCTGACCAGTTGAGCTACACCTCTCAGAGTTAAGTTATACATTATTTTACTATTATACGTGGTTGTTGATTTTTTTAAAATATTTTTTATTTGAAAATATATTAAAATAATAATATTTTTTTTATTTGAAAAAAATGAAAGAAAAAAAATAAAAATTATCATTTAACAGTAGAAACAATCACACTCTGGATCCTTGGGGAGGCTGCCATGATATTCATGGAGCTATGGATAGATGTGGATTGTTCTTGGTGAACCAAAAACTGACCTCCCTTTTCCTTGTGGGAAAAGGACTCTTCCTTGTTCATCGTCCTTTCATTGATTGACTCGTAGCCTGTTCATTAATTTCTTCAACTTCACTTGGCGACGTTCACGTTGTCCTACTGAAATGGCTTCCATTATTATTATTTTTTTTAGATTAATGGCTTCCATTATTTATTTATTTATTGCTTCTTGAGATGGTCGACCTAACACATATTACATATTTTAAAATATTTGTGTTTTTTTTGCTGAAGAAAACTAAGTAGTCTTATTTAATAGTTTAAATTTTTTATTTAAAATGATTTTTTATAATGATTATTTTACAATTCTCTTCTAAAACCTAAAATGGAGCAATCTGAAATTCTTTAACATAGGGGACATTAGTTTTTTTTTTTTAATTAATCGCCCTGTTTTATATTTTGTTATTGACTTACAGACCTTTCTTTTTATTAATAATAACATGTTTTTTGTGAATTTATAGTTTATTTGAGCAATAATATGTATTTCAATTACTTTGTTATATTATTAGGATTATTACTATAATATATATTTATATGTGAACTAAACTAGGCAAATAACATTTATGCAGATGTAATATATTTCTTTTTAGTGATGTATTAATTATTTTCTGTGCCCGTGTTGAAGAAAAAAACAAATATAAAAATAGAGAAGAAACTCACAACCTCGCAAAAAT
>Ga0307514_10004160_pt1 | contig 13408 bp, 18 predicted proteins | sample 16_EM_MG_FD_203088 | JGI IMG/M metagenome (GOLD analysis project Ga0307514, IMG submission 203088) | Populus trichocarpa ectomycorrhiza microbial communities from riparian zone in the Pacific Northwest, United States - 16_EM | ecosystem: Host-associated > Plants > Roots > Unclassified | place... | reverse complement strand
CATATGTCCAATGAATCACTGGGTGGCCAAAACCACAAAACTATAAGAGTCATGCTTTCGGAGCCTGACCCAACAAATCCGACACGATCTTCGCGCTATCATGGGTCCTTTTCGACTTCTCGTAGAGAACCTGCACGCCCTTCGAAACCTCCCCCAACAAATCCTCTTCTGTAAACGGCAAAGGAGATCCAAGGACCGCTCCTGGCGGGAGAATCGGGAGAGCCCCGAGTCCCGTTTCGCGTAGGAAATCGTCCAGTGCAGCGATGGCCGCTCTCAACGCAACGATCTCTTCTGCTTCATTCACGTTGAACTGTCACGTCAACGGGCCTCCCGTATAAAGCGAAAAAAAAGAGAACTTACGAGCTGTCCTGCTCACATGAGTGGTCGGTTGATACGCGTTTTCCCTGTGGTCACCAAGGATCACAATCAATCAACAACATAAACTTCCAAACGGGTGGGCCAGGGCGGTAACTCGCCGACGATTTTCAAAAGTCAATCAGAAGGACTTACATCCCGAACATGACTTCCCTAGCCAAACTTTGCACCCGGTTCACTTGCTCCAACACGACTTGGATGTTCCTGAACTGCTCAGGCCCACCCACTCCCAACCCTCCCAACCCCAACCCCAACCCACCAGAAGCGGCTGCAGCCGCCGCAGCGTCTTGTAAACCAGATGGTGAATCGTGATTGAATGCCCATCCTTGGACTTGCGAAGGCGTCAACGCAGATGCGACGCCCACGCCAAGACCGTCGCTAGTCCCAAACGTAGAATCCATTCTTCAAGGATTTCCTATCGTGCAGTGAACCACCCTAATCTCCTATCTCCTTCCTATCCTCAAGATTCCTTCGCGCGGGCCACCGAACTCTACAGTTTCGAAACCGAGTTAGCACGGATATACAAAACATTGCACCAAGGAGCGGATCGTACCGGTGACGAGAAAAACCCCACACGTTCACAAAAAAGCAACAACAAAAGCGCAAATGGCTGAGGCTCAGTTCGGTATACGTCAATATATCTGGTCAAATTTCAACGGTCGGCAAGCGGGGTGCGCTTTGAATGATGCGATGATAAGAACACTGGTAAGATGGAAGTCGGACAAACGCGAACGCAAACCGGACCAAAACGGGGCATTTTCAAATGCGGATGGGATTCAAATCACTCGCGAGAGACAGGCAATAAGGGAGCGAATCCCACGAATGTCCCGTCGGGAATGTGTTTTCTCACTCATCGATTTTGACTGAGGAACTGCCGTACAGCTTTACAACCGCACAACCAACATCGCGGCACCGAACCGCGTTCAGACAGGTCTCCAGAAACCAGAACCCTCCCCTTCCCCCGTTCGCTGCCGTTGGTGATCCATCGACATCATCCGATTATTTCGTCAAAGGACCCACGGCTCAAGTTCACAGGTTACTAGTATGTAATAGACACGGATGTCTCGAGGGGAACCGTGGGTCGGCGCAGATCCGCGAAGGAGACAGCTCGACGGTTGACCAAATGACAGCTGACGAAAGTTCATCTATCATGATGGATCCCCACCGACAACTCAGATGACCCTGATCGTATTCCCATGGGTTCATAACACATCCTCTGATTCCGATGCGTTTACGGACGGGGTGGAGCGACCCTGTCGTCATTACCGAGACCAGAACTGGTGTTCTATGTGTCCGGGGAACAGCCGCGAGCCCGACCCTGGGCCTGATCAGAGATCACTCAGTCGACAGCCACGGTAAGGCCGATGACGGTCACGAGCGAGGGAGGCCAAGGGAACAAGCGCTAGTTTATAGTATATCATTGTACCTTCCAAACCAATTAGCAAGAGAAAAGAAAGATGGGACATTCCAACTGATAGCGATAACGATGCGGTAAGACGAAATAGGACAAGGTGAATAAAAAGGATAAAAGAAAAACCATCCAGTAAGCCATAAATATCAGCAAAAGAGATACCTTGAAAGGAAACGAAACCGGTTGGGAGAGGTGTATTGTACTTAAGTATATGTATGTGCGTGAGTAAAATATGCGATGACAGTCAAGCGCCGCCCCTCTAAGGTGATGCCTTTGTACCGTGATCCAGCTGACAAGCTTAGGCATCGAAAGCGGAAAGCGGTGGAAAGGCACAGTCACCGGCGAGAGGGTCTAGAGAGGAAGAAAGAATAGCAGGATCCATGGGGTGGACAGGAGTCGAGGAACGGGGAAGCACGAAAGAGCGGTGATCGGTTAGTGTACGTATCGGTATGACAAGATCAGCAGAAGGATTACACTTGAGTAAAGCAGGGTGGTCAAGCAGCGAACCACCCAACGGTAGTGAGGGTGACGTTCAATACGGTATGGGAGGCTTGTGAGATATGAACAATTGCATGAACGTGGAAATGTGGGTACAATAGGACCCGTGTGATGGGGTTGGCGAGAGTGTGGATAAATACAGCGTTGAAGCAGCCGTGCAGGGCGGCAATCGTGGGCCAGGCGGTTGCGAACATAATGGAATCTTCTCTCCCAACTTGTCGGATTACACAAGGGCAGCGTCTTTCAGATAGCCGCGGAAGATGGAATCACGAACATTGATGATGACCGTTTGCGTCGTCTTGGTGTCCTATGAAAGGCAAAGAAGGTTGGTTATCAGAAACCTGATCTTCCAAACTCAAGGAGGAACAAAGACATACGACGACGCTCGTCATGTGAATGTACAGCACCCGCTGCCCGGGGTTGTTCGACCGATGGACCTGTATGAAGTGGGTCTTGAAGTAATTGGAAACGGGCTCGAATTCGTTTGGTCGTTTGCTGTACGACGTGATGCTGTAAAAGCAAGTTGTATCCGGGTTAGGTCGTTCCTGGAAACACGAAACTGATGGGCGCACTATTTAGAAACTCGGATGCCCCGTGCCAATTTCTTCTTCAACAGATCGGTTTTATCTATGACCCGTCATGTCAGTTCAAGGGAGTTAAAAGAGGCCGACGTATGACTCACTCAGGAATAGGACAAGGTGTACATTCTTCAGCAGTTTGTTCGCGCATATTGACGAGAAGAGCTGGATTGAATCCTCGATCCTATTGGTCAGAGGGTCCTCTTCCAGATACTAAAAAGGGAAGAAAGAGTCGGTCTAAGACTAGATCAGCCGGAGAAACCCAAGCCACCCACCTGGTCATAGGCGCTGATGGGAGCGACGTAAATGATGGCATTGGCATCGTCAAAGAAAGGCGCCCATGTGTGTCTCTGCCCACGGGCACCGCCGACGTCGTACAGTCGCCATTGCACGGTGCGATTGCTGTGATGCACCACAAAAGCGTGCTCCGCGACGCCAATGGTCTGGATCCGGGCGTGAAGGACATCATCGATAGTTGGCACATAGCCACGTTCGGCGACCCTATTGATTTGATCAAGGAAGCTATACGGTGGAGGCTATGGTCAGCATGGCGCGATGGACGTCACATTCCCTACTCCGCAAAACCGGAGGTAAGGAGAACTAGGGCCAGGCACGAAACGCACAATTCGGACCATTCTTCCAAAAGGATTTTCTTCTTCTCCAACAGCTTGGTGACGGCCGGGTGATTGTGAAGAGCCACGATGTCGTCACGAGCTATCTGCAGTCTACGAGCGACGTCGGCAACGAGTGCATCAGGATCGGTCTCTTCTGGCGTGTTTCCTGTGCTCCGGGCCTTGCCTTTTCCCTTGTTCCGAGTAGGGGCGACTTGAGTTGTGACTTGCCACCCGCTGCGGACGTAAACCCCGTTTTTCCCACCACCGGTAATCTTGAGGCCGCCGCTGAGCCGGTCCGCGAGGACTTGCTCGACGGCGATGAGTGCAGTGAGCCGGAGACGTAGTTGTGTAACGGAAGAGCGAGTGACTGGGGTGTATGGATCGCCTTCCTCAGAGGAATTGGACCGAGGTTGGCTGAGGTCTTGGTAGACGAGATGGCCCCAGCTCTCGAGCCCATTGAGGATGGTCCTGATCGCATGGACCACGTTGTAAAAGATGACAATCTTCCAGGAAGCGCGCTCCGCATCAAGTGAGGCTGGAGAGTGGAGTAGTTGGAACTGCTTCTGGAGGGTGGACTTGCCCGACTCAGCCTGGCCGAGCAATAAGAGCTACGTCGGCATCACGCCAAACCAGTTAGAAACGGCCTGTTTATCGAGAATTGGAGGGGTAAATGCACACCTTAACGTCCTGTTTCGCGCGCTTGAAACGTTCTTTATCCCTCCTTATTTCGTCGTCGATACGATCTGAGATGCGTTTGGCCTCTATTTCCCTCTCGAGCCTCGCATGCTTTTCGTAATCGGATTCATAAGCTGGAGGCCTGAGAGCGTGAGAGAAGGGGTCGTCGCCGAGGATTGAGGGTGGTCGCTGGTTCGCGCGCAGCATGAGGGAGAGGAGAAGGGGATAGGAGAGAAAGAAAGGGCGGTTTGTGGGTATAAGTAATTGTGAGTAAGAGGTGTGGAATGCTCTGATCCGATGAATCGATTGATCAACCTCTTTCCCTCTTGTCGCCACCTAACGCTGACACACGAAACGCTATCATGGTGATTTTTTTAATTTTGTTCCGTCCGATACAACTCTCACCCACCTCGCGACCAGTCGGTCACCCTTCATACCACCCTTGGGGACATCAAGATTGAGGTGTTCTGCGAAGCTGTGCCTAGAGCAGCGGAGGTAAATTCACCGGTATCCTCATGCGTTTCAGCCTTTCACACTCGTCCCGTACTGCAGAACTTTCTTGCCCTTTGTGCTTCCAACTATTATGACGGATGCATTTTCCATCGTAACATCAAGGCTTTTATGATCCAGACAGGTGATCCCACCGGTACGGGTAAAGGTGGCCAATCCGTCTGGGCTAAACCTTTCGAAGACGAAATCCGATCCACCATCAAAGTAAGAAAATATGAGACCATCAGCCGTTCGCATGGCCACCCTCTACTTCCTTTCCCTGCCAACGTTAACGGTGGAACTGACAATCACCTTTCTCGCTCTTCCTTCGCTTCCCAGTTCAACGCGCGCGGTATGGTGGCAATGGCCAATTCGGGTCCAGACACGAACAAATCCCAGTTCTTTATGACATACGGCAAGCAACCCCATTTAGACGGCAAGTACACCATCTTTGGCAAGGTCATTGATGGTGCAGACACCACTCTGGATGCTATGGAACGAGCTCCAGTCAACAACAAAAACCGTCCGTTGAATGAAATAAAGCTGACAAACGTAAGCCGCATGGTGCACCGTAATCTTACGCGCACCCTTCCCCTCTCAGAACTCTACGCTCTCATCAATACAACTTCCTTCCCTTCTTCGCTGATCCTTTGATGAACGCCGGCATCATTTTGTCTCCCTCTTTAAATCCATCGCAACTTACTCATTCCGCGCCGCCTTTGATACCCACCTAGGTCACCATTCATGCGAATCCTATCGCAGACGCACAGGTCAGGTCGTGAAGATCGCTGTGCTCCATGATCACACGACGGAGCGTATCCCATCCGCGTAACTCACACACACAGCCATATTACTTTGAGGCACTCGCGAGGGGATGGGAAGATTGTATATTGTAAGTAGCTAGTTTTTTCACCCTTCACCGGCCCTTTGTCTAGTCCGTAGCCATTGCATACGAGAATCCAGATGCAACACGCAGGATTGAACAAAATATATTGCGACACAAGCGTTCGCGTGAATGGGAGCTGGCCGCCCATAAGTATCCTTGGTTTTTCATTTCCTTTCTGTGTTCAGACATGAAACAAAAGAGTTCAATTCATCCCTCCCATCTTTCGGCGGCTGATATGTAACGCGCAGCATTACCGCAGCCGTGGGTCCCGAATCCTTCTTTGCTCCTTTGCTTGTCTTTTCTCAAGAGCGCGATGTGCAGACCCCCAGCAAAGGATCGACACGCTCCAAATTACACCGTGAGCGGGTCGGGGTAGTATACATCCCCACTTTGTTTTTTCCCGAGGTCGATCGAAGCGATCTATCAAGAATTTTGGTCCCTTCGTATCCCTTCGGCTGCGGGATCCGACGATGCGATCAGACTTCTTCCTCAATTTTACTGGATCGCTAATCACCAGCTTTCCGGGCAATATTTTACCCCAACCCTTCCGGCAACGTTAATTTTCACCCACGATTACGCTTACCGAGCGAGGCTGACAGTTTGTGCTGTGCTCGGGGACCGCAAGGCTGGAAAATGCTGCCGCGTTTCCGCTCATCGTTGTTCGGGGCTTCTGGTTGTCGCTCTCGTTTCATCGTCCAATTCCGACCGACGGGGGCAGTCGATCTCTTAAATATGGGGGGTGAGCGGTGTGGATTAACTACAGCGCTCCGATGGGATGCTGCCATGCCCCAGCTCAGGCGAAGGGTTAGGGGGTTTCGTTCGCACGCACATTCAGTGCTTTTCGCTTCGGAACCCCGGAAAAGCCGAATCAAAGGCACAGGAATTATATACCATAACCGACAATCGCGGGTGCAACCCTCCGAGCGCCTGCAGTCTATATACCGTAGACACAAAAAAGTTTCAGTCACCGCGCAGAAATACATTTACACACAACCTCTGTTAAATTTGGCTCACGTCCGACGGGCGAGGTTTCACCGCTTGATAAAACCAACCAATTCCTTTTGGAGGTCACGTTGCCTCCTCGTTTGTTCCAGATCTTCGACGTTCCTAAGGTCATATACGATGTCCTTCGTCTTGCCGAAGTAAACCTAGATAGAGATTGGAATGAACGAGAACATGTCAGAGGGATAGATCAAAATGAGCGATCGTAAGCTACGGCCAATAAAACGGTGAGGTCGTCACGATCGTGATTGTGACTTCGAGAGCGAAACCGAGGGTGGGCTTTGTTCGGTGCCGACTGCCTACGACCGAATCACGACCAGCTGGTCATGACGCTACGAAGCCAACCCCTAGTCCGGAGATCAAAACCGGGTGGGACGACGTGGAGGGAATGGTAAAAAAACCGTTCCCGACAGCTCTCGGACGTCTGTTCCGTCGGATTTGTTCGTCATGATATGCCGAGTCTCCGATCATGATTCGTACCGGTAGGCACTGACTCCGAACGTCGGCCGAGGCATTGAAAAATGTGAAACGAGAAACGGGTGTGGGCATTACGTGGTGGGGGGTATCCGCGGAAGGATAAGGTGATGACCCAAACGAAAAAGAGAGAGCGCGCGGAGAAAATGAAACGAACGACTGACCTCTTGTAACAGCCCTCTCATCTTGATTTCCATGTCCTCGATTATCCTCCCCGTATTCGTGATATGTGAAGTTGGATCTTGTACCGAGAAGTCGTGTTCAGACTACCCGCCCCGAAAGGTTAGAATGCCGGATCAGGTGGACGATAGGAAAGTGCGGAAACGCGAGGTACCACAGTGCGCACCCGTCGGTCGATGGAAACGTAATCGGGGGCCAATTTGTAGGCCGCAGAGTTTTCGGTGAATCGATCAATGGCGAATAACACGTTGGAACAAGTAGTCCCAAAAGTTACCGGGTATCAATGGGTTGTAGGAACAAACGCAGAGGGTTAATGGACGGGGTTTGTAAGGACCAAATATTTCAGAGAAGGGGGGGAGCAAATGACCAAAATCGCGTCAGCTTCGACAATCCTTAAAGACCTCGTTCCGAGATAGAGTCAAAGTATGGGGTTCTCAGCTCTGAGAGACCGTAAGACGAGCGAGATGGGCACCAAGCGCGACAATGAGGAGTACCCGCAAAACCCATAAACGACACCGAGGCCGAAGGGGGGAACGAAAAGGATTGGGACTGACCTGCCTGGTCATACTCCCACTCAACCCAATCTCCCCAGAGGTTTTCTTCTCCCCTTCACTTACTTGCTCCTCACTCCTGTTGACCATGTTAAGCATGATAGTCGAGGTGAGTTTGTAGTGTGCTTGGCGACCACGCTCGGATGCCTCGAAAACGTGGATCGAGTCCCACGAACCAGTACTCTCGGTCGGCGATGCTGGGGTCAACACTGTATCGAGGGTTAGAAACCAGCTGTTATGTCTGCACCACCGGTGGGAAACCTACCCTTTTTAAACAGGACAACTCCAGCAAACCCTCCATCATCCAAATCCCAGAGGTATACTGATGAGATGCCACCTTCATAGTACCTGGAGACGATGTCAACGCATTTGGTGTAAGCGGCGATTGAATCACGATGGGAATAAGAAGAGCCTACATCTCTCGGTAGGTATCGAACGCCTCGTTTGCCGCGATCTCGAGTTTCCGTAGCTTGACAGAAGGGACGGTTCCATCATCCAGAGGTGGATCGTATTCGTTGGACCACGGTGATCTAGGCATGATGCCAACGCGCCTCAGCACTCGGCGGGAGAGTGAACGCTCGCGATCATACCGGTAACTATCCCCATCCCTGTTGTAATCACAAGCAAGGTACTCCTTCCCAGTCGCGCCATCTACCCTGACTTTTAGTGGCTGATCAACGCTTCCAAGAAGATCGTCCGCGTAGTCTGGGCAGATTTCCACCAATGCCGAAACGTTCTCTTCTATCTGTGTCGGGGGGAGTCGACGCATGAGGTCGAGCATTGAGTCTAGGGGATCAGACATGGTCAAGTGGCCGTTTCTGGCGAAGAAGGAGTCCCAGGTTGAGATGAATAGCTTAGACACCCGGAGCGAAGCAACAGAGTGAAGCTTAAGCTAGAGCTCGGTGGGGCGTCGTTGAAGAGAGAGATGAGATGGAAAACGGTGACTGGCTGATCGGAGATGGGGGCACCACCAATCGCGCCTTCGCTTCGATCTATCTACAATGACCGACTCAACGCCAGGAACAACTACGAAAAGGAAAAACAATGGGGGTGACAGAGATAAAACTCGTCGATATCGCTCAGTGGGCGAGATAAAGAAATTCCTCCGCTGTGCTCCTTGCTCACCGCCTGCTTTAGGACGGAACCTCGATCTGGACAAAACCGGTCGTGAATGGACCAGGAGTCTGGGTTTCCTGTGTGAAAGGAAAAGAGAAACAGGCGGTCGGAGAGGTTTACCAAGTATTCGAGTCGGTCCGTGCTTCCCCGCCACCGGAGGGAGTGTGCGCTTACGGTCACCGCCCAGGTCGCTTCGGATATTTGGCCTGAGGTTGCTACGGATGATGACCAAGAACGCGATAGAGCAAACGAGAGTGACGAAGCCGATGGTGGCGACGACTTTGAGGCACAAGTTGCAAAGGAACTTGCGTCGATAAAGCGGCCGAGGAAAGAGCAAAGGTTTGGTAGGCGGGTTTCCATCGGGGCTGTGCTCTATACCAGAGCTAAAACCCTTGAAAGCGAACTGCCAGACGAACACACCCTGCGGTAAGAGAGCTCGCACGAACGACACGAACCTATCTAATCATTTGACAGTCATCTTCATTTCATGTCAACCACCGGTAGAACCGGTAAAGCTCGTGCTCAAATACCTAGATAATATCCGAGAGACGGGCGTCACACAGACCAGGTATGTGGCGGGCTTCTTGCGTTTCCAAGTGTTGCTGAATAAGGAGCAGATACATCTCGAGGCTCACGCCTATCTCGAATTCTTGCATTACCGCCCTTCCGGAGATCAAGAGCCTCGTCCGGAAGGCGATGAGCGAATTCATTTCGCCCCTCGGCGATGACGTTGCGTTCAGCGTGAGTGGACCCTAAGCCTCACACGGGAAATGATGTCGATATGCCTGCGAATCATCCGCTGTTCACTTAGGGAACAGTACAAGATTGAGCTGAGGATCAGGAACCACAGCACTTTGACTCGGCTGAGCCTTATCGAAGCCGTGGCGGATTCTGTTCCTAAACAACTCAAGGTCGATCTGAATACTCCGGAGGTGTTCGTGCTCGTGGAAGTGTTCAAGGTGAGGCATCAATTGATTTGGGTCGTCACCCCGATCTGATAACCCGACTGGCCGCCTCCCCCCGATAAATTTTCTGGGAGACAGAGCACCTGTGGTGTGAGCGTGGTGCGCGATTACTACAAGCTCAAAAAATTCAACGTGCTCGAGGTCGCAAGCGAAAGCCTGAGGGAAGACGCGGTGGGATCGGGTTGATTGTACACTCACAGCAGTTTACAAAATTGATGGCACATGTGAACTCCGCCGCGTCGAAAAAATAGCTGCGTAGTGAAGACCTTGCTCAATCTCTTTCAACGATAACGCGACGCCACCATCGTCTGACGCAGGTGAATCTACGGACGGTCGATACCTCCTGACTGCGGGTACGGAAGCGGAGTCCAAGGTGGAGAGACTGCAAATTATTCAAGCTGGCAAATCTTTGGGAGGCTCCACCGCTGACCTCGCCATAGCGTTGGAGAAGGTGTGGGATCTAGGAACCTGCGATCTTCCGGAGGCCTCGCGTTCTGGTGTGGACTACGAAGACGTTAGAGCCCTTTTGAGTGCCGTCGCTTTGTATCGCGAAGTCTTCAGGACGTCATTGGTGCACGCGGGAACCATCGGGTGCGACACCCCTTCGATTTCCGTCATCCATCCGATGGATGCCCAGGTTCACAAAGCCCTGAGAAAGGTTTTGGGGGCAAGCGTGTTCGGTATGTTACCGGATGTTGATGGGGACCAGGAACTGGGCTCCTGGGCGATGGTGGTCGGGGGTGCGGGGGATATAGTGTTGTGGATATGCTTGCAGATCTAAGGGCCGCTAGTCGTTGTATGCATTTCTGATCTTGTTATATTCTTGTTTATACTTCTTTGGTTGCCCCTCCTTACAGTGACACACAGGTACTCTACCACGCTTCGTTCAAAAGCTTGAGCACAACAGATGCTGACCCCCACGACCTCTGATAACCATACCCACCGTGCCTGTGGGAGGAGGCCGTCAGACTTTTGCGTGGAAAGGACCGAAAACAGATACCCGTAGTTGTGAATAACGGGGGTTCCGGACACATTTTCTCGTTCCAGACGAATTCCTCCAATCCTGCCTGGTCTCAAGCCACAGCCCTCTTCAATAACCAGTGGGATGAGGTCCTCGTAGGTGGGGTTTGTGGTGCCTGGAGGAGCCAGTTCTGGTGCCAAAGCGATCGCTCGCTTGAGGATCGCAATCTTGGTTTCCGGGCGTGGCTTTGGGAACCAGTCATCGATAGTCCTGATCCCACCAAGGATAACCTGTCGCAGGGAGTCCAATATTCAAAACGAAGAGTACGGATGACGGTCTCGCTTACGTCTCCGCTTCGTCTCGGGATGATGTAGGTCACTTCATCCTTTCCATTCATAGTCCGACCAAATTTCACCCAAGGAGCTCGAATCAAAACTGTTTGTCCACGAATAGGAAACACATCTTTGTCCTCTACCCCTCCCAGGAAACGTGCTCCGATCCCAGCGCAAACCACAAGTGCATCAGGTTTGAAGGGGGTGAGAGCACCTTCAAGGACTTGAGAGATATGCTGGAGTGAACTCCTGATGATGTTACCTCCTTTGGCCAGAAAGCGAGACAGGAGGTATAGTAGATACACTGGAGGATCGATGCTGAGAGCGGTGAACGATGTTGCCAAAACTGCTCCTTCGATGAGATCAGTCCGGAGCAATCGGTACTGAACGACGATCAGCGTTGAGGGGATAACATGGTGGTTTCGGGGCGAACTTACGTCCGGCATCCATTCGATGGGTATATCCTGGACGGGCTGCACTTCGTAGTAATCCTTCTCGTCGATCCTGAGGAAAAGACCCTCGGTTTCACTTCCAGGCTTGGACATCTCCCACATGATGTCGAAGGTTTCCTTGTCTAATTCTGGTAGACCGGAAGAAAGAAACATGATTTGTTTCGTCGCAAGGAGTCAACTCGCACTCACGCTTGCGTCCGGGATCTCCGAACGCCACGCCGGCATGGCGAGCTCCCTAGTGAACGCAGCAAGTGGGTTAATCGTCCAAGGCGTACATGAGATGATTGAATCTCACCGCCCACGGACTCGTGTAGCGGATAGACTTGGGATCACCCGGGATTGCCTCACCGATTACCGTCACTTGATACCCCCCATGCTCTTGAATCTTGATCGCAGTGGACAACCCCACAACACCTACACGATCAAGGCATTCACCATTGACCCACAATCCAGAGCGCACACCGAGTTTACCTGCGCCAATAACCACGACGTTCCTGACTTGTTCGGACATGACTTGACGAGTATATGGGCCTAGGACGATGAGCGACGGTGGGAATCAGTGTCGTACAGCCGAGATCACCTACTTATATAGTATTGGTGATGGCACGTCGGAGCATAGAGTGCTCCGATGGTCACACAACGTGTGGACGGACTCAGTTGTAGTATAGTACAACCAGGTGGTCGCCTTGTCTTCTTCCTCGAACCACCATCTACTTGCTTGTCGTGAGGAACAGCGAGAATGGTTCCGTCTCCCGTGGGTCGCCCCGGAAAGGCACGGATGACACCATGACAAAGTCATTCCAACGATCCATCAACTCCCCTCCTCTTCCATCACCGACACATGGATTCTGGCAATCCGGCCTTCTGGTCAAATCCCTCCTTCATGGACTTCAACTCCTACGACGACCGGTCTATGTCGACGGATTATCGACAGCAGTCTGCGCAAACACCCTACACTCACCCAGAATGGTCTGAAAGACCAGACCAGGGCGATCAGCGAATTCCCGGAAACACTTTCAACCCTATGTTTCAGCCCCCGGGGGGGTACCTTCTACAACAAAACCCCTACGGCCCTTTCCCCGGAAACCCTCTCCCGGTGCAGCAGCAGTCGCTCGGTATCCAGTTCTCTGGTTCCAACCCAGCAAATGTGAACGGCGATTCACCGCGCTTCCCTGGGGATCCGTTCGCGCAGTCTAACGAGGAATATCGTAGGAGAGGCGGTAGTTTTCCACCCCAACAACGTACAACATTCGGTAACCAGACCCTTGCACAAATATCGCCCCCGCCTGCCTTGTATCATCCAGGCCAACCGCTAGACCATCCTGGAGGGCAACCGTATCGCCACCAGGTTCTTCCACTGTCCGATGTCGTCACAGAAAGCGGTGCGCTCGAGTTGTTTGGAGGTGGCTCGATGCACTCAAGGGTCCCTTCTCAAGATGGGTGCGTTTCGTTGACCTTGTGCTCGGGATATCTAATGTTTATCGAGATTTTTCACACAGATCCTTCCGCTCTCTTGACTCCCCCAACAACCAGCAACCCCTGCCACTTCATACCTCCCCGCTGCAGCCGAGGAGTGTGATTGGGAGAACACATGACGCAACCGGTTATTTGCAAGCCGGTCCGAGTCCCTCCTCCACTGGTAGCCTGAAACGTGTTCGATCGCAGGAGGATTCATTCGCTTACGATCTCACCCCTTCCGGAGATGATTGTGATCAACCCAAGGTGGAAGCTACCCTGCGGGTAGCGACACTCGAGACGGAAAGGACAACGTTCTGGGAATTCGAGAACAGAGAAAAGATGCCCTACTACAGCGATTATCGTCGCGTTTATATACGTCTCTACTGTTGGT
>Ga0307514_10004158_pt1 | contig 13413 bp, 15 predicted proteins | sample 16_EM_MG_FD_203088 | JGI IMG/M metagenome (GOLD analysis project Ga0307514, IMG submission 203088) | Populus trichocarpa ectomycorrhiza microbial communities from riparian zone in the Pacific Northwest, United States - 16_EM | ecosystem: Host-associated > Plants > Roots > Unclassified | place... | reverse complement strand
CCAGGAATACACCTCCAACATTGGCCGTGAAGGCTATGAGAAGCACGTCACCACCCTCAAATACCACATCACCCAAGGCGACATCATCCAAGCCGTTCCCTCCCAGCGGTTCTCCCGCCCAACCTCCCTCCACCCCTTCAACATCTACTCTCACCTCCGCACCGTCAACCCCTCCCCTTACCTCTTCTACATCGACTGTCAGGAATTCCAGATTGTCGGCGCAAGTCCAGAACTTCTGGTCAAATCAGAAAATGGGAAGATTATCACCCATCCAATTGCTGGTACTGTTAAGCGGGGAAAGACCTCGGAGGAGGATGACGAGCTCGCAAAGACACTATCGGACTCACTGAAAGACCGCGCAGAACATGTCATGTTGGTGGATTTGGCTAGGAATGATATTAACCGTGTGTGTGATCCATTGACTACTACTGTCGATAGGCTTATGACCGTCGAGAGGTTCAGTCACGTGATGCATCTTACATCACAAGTCTCGGGGGTCCTGAGGAAGGGGATGACGAGGTTTGATGCGTTTAGGAGCATATTCCCCGCAGGCACAGTCAGTGGTGCACCGAAGGTTCGTGCAATGGAGTTGATTGCGGAGCTGGAGGGCGAGAAGAGGGGTGTATATGCAGGCGCGGTGGGGTACTGGGGATATGAGCCTGAGAGTATGGATACATGTATTGCGCTGAGGACGATGGTCATTAAGGATGGGGTGGTGTATCTGCAGGCTGGTGAGTGCAAAACAAAAATTCCCTTCTTGTGATATAATATATGATGCGATAGTTTGCTAATTGAGAATATAGGTGGTGGTATTGTCTACGACTCTGACCCGTACGATGAATGGGTGGAAACAATGAATAAGCTAGGTGCTAATATGACCTGCATAACTGAGGCAGAGCAGAGGCATGTTAGGTTACAGAGCGGTGAAGGGGGCGTAGCTGCAGAGAAGAAGAAGATGGAGGTGAGGGAGAGTAAGGAAGAGAAACAGAGAAATTTGGTGCATCCCGGAGGAGGGTTATGAGTTACTTGAAAGGGCCCAGGCTGATGTCAAAATAGGACCGCTGAGCTCCTTGGGATACTTCTTGTGTTTCCAGAGTTGGTCGTTGCAATTAAAATTGATTTTGTGTAGCCGAAGCTTTTATTCCGGTAGTTAGTGCTGTTCTCGTGCCCAGACTCTATACCTGCGCTGTCGCCAAGACAATAAATGCATTTGGTGCACTGCGGACTACAATATATATATTATTATTTTTTTGGAGTCTATACCGTATGCCTTTCCCCTTAAGCCGAAGACAGCTCTAGCGTAGTCTGACTGCACTCCTCGTAGCTCTAGCGCAGATAACCTAAGAGTCTGGAAACGAGATCACCCGAGACTACCTTTAGGCTATGAGGCGGAACAAATAGGTATATCATAAATCTATGCTGCTCTCGTGCCAAGCTTGATTCTTGGTAATATTGGTAATTAGTCGCGTGACTTATTTCGGGAAAAGTCTTCTTCCGCTCAGTGTTAAGAATTTCCTTTACTGGCTTTTATGTCCCAGAATCTGGATAGGTGACATATAAACAAATTGACAGGGGGTGCAAGCATGAATGGAAAGACGGCGCAGAAGATAGAAACCAAAAAGTGAACATCTAAGTATGTGAAAGAGCTGGGTTCTCCATCCGGCGGCAGCGCCCCGCTTTCACAAACCCGGCCTGTCGTGATAGCTGACCCCCTACACTCTCCTAATCACTGAGCGCATACACATACGTCTACCGTAAAACACTACTCCGCTTCACCGCCTCAAGTAGTTCAGGCCGACCCATTTGCTGAAAGCACTTTGTGGCTTCGTCGAAAGTCAACCATCTCCTCATGCGCTTGTGCATCTCGGGCCACTTGGTCTCCTCCCGCTCGACATCCACCTCGAAGAACATGAAGAGAGACTTATTCGGGAGGGCTTTTGTGGGGGAAGTGGTGGCGGAAGCGGGTGGGGTGAGGTTGGCGATGTTAACGTTATTGCTGATGCTGGCGTTTATTCGTGGATCTGGGATTTCTCCGAGGGCTCGAGTTATTCGGCCGGTGATGCCGGCTTCTTCCCATGCTTCGCCTGTAGAATTGAAAGTTTTGCATCAGTGAATGTTCGATTTGGGGGTTGTTTAGTTTGATGTCCATTGAAAAAGCAATTATGGGAAAAGGGAGGAGAAACTGGAAGGAGAAACACACGCAATGCAGCATCCTCAGGCCTAGCCTCGTCTGTTTCAAATCCGCCCTTTGGTAAAACCCAATGGTTTTTTCTCTGTGTTGACTCCACCACGAGGATCTTCCGCTTGTCTTTCGAAACGGCAACAACACCACACACCAGTCTTGATCCATCCGCAGCGTAACCTATTACCCGAGTCAGTACAGGAACGGTATTTTCGTTTCTTTTTTTTCCCTCGTTTTTGCTTTTCGTCGTACGCGGATTGGTGATGGTGATTGGGGTGGGATGTTGAATTGGGTAATACATACGTTGTTTAGTTCGTCCGGTTCGGGCCTTTTGACAAGGATGCTCAGTATCTGCTCACATTTTTATCACGAGAGTTTGATGCAGGCAATTGAACGAAGCAGAAATCCAATATGGCAAATCTCCGTTTCGTTGCAACTACCTGTCATTCGTCCTCTCGAGGTTTTTGGAGAATGCTATATTACCTCCATCGATCGTACACACTGTGCCATCTTTGATATATTTGCGGAAACGAAACTTGGGTAGGTGAGCCGTGGCTGCGTCGAGTGTCAGGACGCCAGAAGGACGAGGAAACGTGTTGCGTGTGGTGTTTCGGTGTTACCCGTGGGAGTAGAGGGGACTAGAGGGGGGGAGCCTGAAGGTTGTAAAGAGGGATTCACCGGGCCCTGATGCCTTTAAGCCTGGGGCAATGGACCTGGAGGGAGGTGGGGGACCGAAAGGGCGCTGCTAGCTAGTTTCTTGCAGCGTGTCGAAACGAGACCGAGGATGGATATTTAAGTTCTATCGGGGCTTCCCAACCGTGTCCACGCATACCACGATCACTACCTTCACGCTCGCGCGAGAGCTCACCACTATTTCCCTTGCAAACCTGCAAACAAGCAGCCTGCCTGCCAGAGAGCTACATAGAACTAACCAACCGGTGGACCAGTACCAATCGATCGTGAAGTTAAGTGGTTTTTTTCGTTACCCCGGCACACGACTTCAGTGCACAACCTGTGTGTACTCTACTTATGCAGCCATGTGTTGACCACGCATATAACCAGTTCTAGGTCCTCGTGTGCACCCTTGGCTACAACATTGGCTCTCCATAATCATGCCCAATATCGAGGTTCCATCCCTCCTCGTTATGCTGTGTGAGCCACACAGGCTGGGCCCTGGAACCAGCTCATCCACATCCGTCATGCACCATATCCCTCATCACCGCTCTACCAAAAGCAGTGTGACGTGTAGGAAGGTCATAAACAGTCTTTAATTCTGGCATGAGGATCGTAAAGATGATCCCCAGCCTTAGCATGTCTCTGTACAGACTCGCTTTTGTTTTGATGAATGCCGAACAGACCCCTCCTTCTTCTTTTGATTCTAACCACATATAGGGAAAAGCGAGTGCTCCTAGTGGATTGGTACATCGTTAGTTGCATATCAGGAATGTGCCGAGCTTGCACTGGATTGGTGCGCAGGCCCGCCCATACCGCATTGGTTCAGTTGTGTTACAGAGGCAGTATGCCAGATAGAAACCCTCAAAACCCAAGATCGATACTATGCAGAGGAGTGTCCTGCCCCTCCCCAGCCACAAAGAGGCCCAATATCAATTAATAAACGCCACAACTAAGTATATATTACGCTATCAGAGCTTTGTCGATTCCATTAGCGGTCAAACCTCAATTCTATCTCCGTAGCCAACTCCGTGCCTACCACAGCTGCAAACTGCTCAATTGCACCTCTCACCATACCGCTGTCTCGAAACTGCCTAATATTCTACAGATGCCTAGTCATCAGCAGCAAATTCATGGGCCTCCACTCTTCACCGCATGGCACTTACATTAGCAACCACATGGCCCGCCCCAGGCACATAAATCTTCACCTGTCCTAGATCAACCGCCTCTTCAAGTTCTTTCAATGATGGTACACCCGGCATGTGGCTTGCCCATAGACCCTCGGTGTATTCATCTTCGTCATCTTCATCGTCAGAGCCGCGGTTATCCACAAACATTTCACCCTCATCGATATCGTTTTGCTTGGAGTGCCCAAATGAGACTGCGGTTGGTTTAGAGGGAGAACAGTAAACCTTCTCCGTCATAACATTCTTCGCATGCTCATCAAGTAAGTTCCAAGCGTTATTCTCCGGATCCAGAAAATATGTTGGATGGAACTGGCCCTTGTATTTCATTTTGGGGCAAGTGTGGATGTAAAACCCTATCCAAACCTTACTTAGCATCAAAAAACTATTTGCGAAAGGGGCGGACCACAATAGCCTACCCATGTAGTAATACTTATAGCCCTCCTCTGCCGCCAATGCTGCCTCTCTACAGGCGCTCAACTTCCCAAAACCCCACTCAGAGAAGTCGGAATGATACATAAAGTATACTCCACTGACACACCATGGGAGGAAGTCAAGGACAGCCATAGCGATCAGTCTCCCGTTAAGCCGGTACAATTGGTGAAAGGACCCCATGCGTTTACTTCCATCAGAGGGATACGTTGGAGTCGATTTCAAGGGGGAGTTGCAGAGGAAACGGCGGAAGCTGGACTCAGAGACCTTTTCTGGGCCTTCGCGATGAACTGTGAATTGGTAGTTCTGAAAGAGAGCATATCTGGAGATAAGTGTTAGTGTTTAAGAACCAGGAACTATAAGCGGTATTTCCTTCAAGGTGGCAGAAGTCCCTGTGCCTTGCCCAAAGGTCCATGCCAGCTCAAGGGACATGATCTTGTGATCAGAAAACCAGCTGGAGAAACGTACTTTTCCCCAGTAAAGGTGGTGGGTTCTATGGTAACCTCGAATTTCCACTTGGGCTCTGGTGGGGTACGTAGGTAAGAATATTCTGGACCATGCACGCCCCGGAAGAGGTCAAATTCCGATTTCAGTTTCTTTTTCTCCCTGAAACACCAGTGTTTGTTAGCCCAGGCCCGGGAGTATAACTTCCTGGGTAATTCCTGGAAACAGCAAGCCTAAGGCATGTATTACGGACTCTCGGGTCTTTGGATATTTCCTGGCACACTCGGAGAGATAGTCCTGTCCCACGACATAGCTTTCCCATCTATGTAACGTTTTCCTGTGTTCCCGGGATGGCTTGAATTGAGTAGCATCCAGTCTAGAGGTTTCTCAACCTGTTAGAAATTATGTTTAAACAAAGGTATGCATAAGGCTTAAACATGCCTGATCGTATATTGTATGCAACAAGACTTTTTCAAGTTGGGCTTGTACAACAGATGCCCACTCCTGCGATGCATGCATTAGCCCTCTCTTATTGCATGAGAGCTCTCACGCTACCTTCTCCAACCAAGATCCAGGAGCTTTTGGTAGTGTAGGGGCGAGAGTGTGACTGCTCTAAGGTAAAAAGCTTGACCTGAAATATGTAGTTAACAATCATGTAAATGAATTCAATCTGCTTCCTGTTAATCATCGTGGGGTGTAGTACTTCCAGCACCAGTGCTACAGTAGCCGCAATTACCACCTCCAGCAATTCCTGTACATCATGCAAAATTATTATCAATTCCATGGCTTGGCAGTAGTGGGGGGTATAAAATGGAGGGGTATATATTGCGAAAGGGAGTCAACGAATGAAAATTGCAGACAACGGACACGGGGTACAACGACTGGATACCCCACCGACGTTGGAGGGATGACCGCCAACGTTTTTTGACGTACCTATGTAGCCAACCTGGCTGTCAGGATTATGTGTGTTGGACTGCATACAGGGGTGCCTATCCGAAGCTGTCAATAGCAACAGTGTATGATGTCGTATTGGAGTATGCGAGAAGGTATGATGATACCTCCGGAGATCAAAGGGAAGAACCAGAGCCCTATGGCTACTGCCCCGAGCGCTCGCGTGAGAGTTGCCGGTGGGTATCGGTTAGAGAGATGGGAACGTGTGTGAATCGACTGGTTGGTGTACTCTCTCGAGCTCCTTTTATATAGCTAGTGGTAGATCTAGAATGAGGAGTAGGAGTAGGAAGAGGAGGGCTATAGCTAATGGAGTGCGACCAGCACGCGCATATACTCAAAGGTTGAGACTGTCGGCACTCGTGCTGTTTGGTATGCCAAACGGTCGTTTCGTTGGGAAGGTTTCAGGTTGTGCGAGCTACATATACAATCGATACTAAATCTTATCGAGCTGTGTGCTCTCATGTAGAACTGTTCGTCATATTTATTTGTACCACGTTTGTCCTCCACGTGCCTGAAAGAGGACGTATGGGTCCGAATCTACATACATACATATATATATACATACATATCACTCCGCCTCATAGCCTAAGGCTCCATTCGGGGGAAGGCGTATAGACTCAAAAAAAAAAATTACTTATCATCCCCCAAGTACATTTTCATGCAGATCTCAATCCAACCTCAGGGTCATGACCTTAGGAAGTTCCTACCTATGTGCTTTTTGGTTCATGATGATTTCCCAACTTGTTCTGCATGCGCCGGGTATTAGCAGCCACGCGACCAGAAGCAAGATGGCTATCTACACTGGAGCACGCCGCTTGCCTCCTTGGACTACACCCTTTTCTCCTCATAGTATAGCAAGTGGGGAATGTCGGCGACGTGGTCTTTCTGCCAGAGTAAGACCCACCCATTCCAACAGCCGTTCCCTTATGCTTGATCTACTGCCGCAATTCCAGTGGTATATTAAGATCTTGCTCCTGCTACATTATCCGCTCGACGCATTGTGATTCGTCGATGTATAGCAGGCAATTTCAAGCCCTACTGATGTGTAGCAGGCAATTTTGAGCCCTACTATGTCGGCAGACGAGCAAACAGCGTCAGAATTTGTGACATGTAACCTCGTCAGTCATCCACTGCATCATTGATCTACACCAAGTCTTGTGCCAAGCCCCTCTTTATTGCTGTAGTCGACAAGATTAAGCCCGTCGGCGGCAAGATTAGGCCTGAAAATTAAAGTCACATTGGTGATTGCTCAATGGAGGGACCTATGGTTACCCTGAATTCGGTTGTACCTAATCTGGTACTAGGTTTGTACGAGGCTATCGACTCGGTCTGTTGTTTATCCTTATTATGTAATCCCACCCCCATAGACAAAACAAACCAACATATTTAAGCTTATCATACACACCATTTGGACGAGATAGCGAATCATACCCAGTCACTTGTCAGCATAGAAAATACCAGACTATGAAAAAAGCCATAACCCTTCTAGGTATTTATTCCCGCCAGACCCTCTAGGCTTATGCCAATGCCCTGACCTCTCCATCCTCATATCTCGCCTTGAAAAAAGTATAGCTTAGCGTCACCTGCTCAATACCCCTCATTAAGGGGTCATTTGCAAACTCCGGGTCAATAAAAAAGAATACTGGCATATCAACTTCCTCCCCCGCATTCAGTTTTTGCTCTTCGAAGCAGAAACACTGAATCTTACTGAAATATGGTGCCACTTGCCCTGGAGTTACAGAATAAGTAGCCACCCCAATTACATCTTGATCAGAATTATTCTTGGCTTTGTAGAATGCGAGTGCGGTTTCCCCAGGCAGCACACGTACTTCGCGTTGTTGGGGAGTGAATTTCCAATCAAGGGTAGAGGAGACGCTGGAGTTGAAGGTGACCCGGATGCGAGGTGCATTCTCTACGGGGAGGAGTTTGTCCGGGGTAAACCTAGTTGAGTCGGTGATGGGAATGCCGCCGAAGCCGGTGCGTTGGCAGATGGCACGGTATAACGGGACGGAGGCGTAAGAGAGGGTGAGGGTCGCAAGAGTCATGCTGGGAGGCGGAGAGAGTCAGTTGGGTTTCAGTGGTGGAATAAAGACCTTTGGGAGCGGAAAGACCTGGCTGTGTAGTAAAAGAGGGAGGTGTTTTTTCGTTTATAGTGGGAGCTGTAGTCTGGGCGATAGGGAGTCACCCGCCGTACAGCTTGTGCGGCATTGACACTGCCATTCCGTGGAGAGATATCCCGAAAGGGGGCTGCAGAGGAAAAGAAACGGTTCTGTATTCTTGACGCCGCTTTGGGCCAGGTGGCTGTTGAAAGTCTACCTAGCAACAAAGTGAGTTGAGATATCTGTGATGAGGCTGACTGGCGAAGGACAAGTATTGGTGCACACTGGAGGCGCTGGGAGGCAATTGCGGATTTCATGGATGGGGGGGAGGTAGATAGTCTGTGTGCTTGGTGGGGTAGGTAGTCTGCCCCTCGTAATGGTGTGGTGAGTTTTGAAACAAGTACTGTGCAACAACATAACCGCCAGCAAACGTGCGGACATATCATACACGCGCTCCCAGTAAATAAACATTCTTAAAACCTTAAGATAAAAATACATACCCATTTCTCACTATCTGTCAGTCTTATCCAATTATAATGGTTATCATATCATCTTGACAGAGATCTCAGTGATCTACACTACCAGATCAATGATCCAATCTGCGTTAATCCAGAGATCCCGCCGACCATCCGAACTTTTTTTCAACCCTGCAGGTTACCTAGGTAGCTGCTAGCGCTCAACTTGGTGCCTTAAGCCTAAGATGTGATGTGAGACGACAGTACTTCTCTATTGCATATTCTTTCTGCGTATTTACTTGCGTTTTTTGTCATTGGGTTCCTGGAGTTTCTCCATTCCAGCATAGCAGAGTGCACGAACATACCATGACCAGTGGAAAGTCAACGGTAGCAACGGTGCATTATCCGTTCTGGTTCGGTGGGAGTGCAAGCTGTATTGCCGCCTGCTTTACGCACTCATTGGGTGGGTTTCAACCCTCCGAAAAACTCCAGAACCAGAGACAACTGGGCACGTGATTAACCATGCTTAGATCTGGTGAAGGTCCGAATGCAAACTGTTACCACTACTGCTGGAGGAGCCAAACTGACCATGTTGAGGACATTAGTGAGGGTTGCAAGGAATGAAGGTATGTGTAGAGTGTTTACCCGTCGGTGTGTGAATGAAGCTGACAATATTGCAACAGGGTTTCTGGCATTATATAGTGGGGTAAGTTTTCTTGAGGGTAACTCCACAGCACACTCTACTAAACACTCCAGTGTAGCTCTCAGCAAGCCTCTTCCGACAAGCAACCTACTCCACCACCCGCTTCGGCGCCTACGAAACACTCAAGTCTCACTTCCAACCCTCCAGCCAAACAGCCCCTCCTCCCTTCGGCACATTAGTCCTCATAGCCTCTGCCTCTGGCATGGCTGGAGGCCTCGCCGGGAACCCAGCCGACATCATCAACGTTCGCATGCAAAACGACCGCTCTCTGCCACCCCCCCAACGTCTCAATTACAAACATGCTCTTGACGGCTTTTACAAAATGCTCACGACCGAAGGGCCTTCTTCTCTCTTCCGTGGAGTCTGGCCCAACACACTCCGAGCAGCACTTATGACCGCAAGCCAGCTAGCGACATATGATGAATTCAAAAAACTAATCTTAGGAGCGGGATTAGGGGGTGATGGGGTAGGAACCCATTTTGCGGCGAGTTTGATGAGTGCGCTTGTTGCTACGACTGTTTGTAGCCCGGTAGATGTGGTGAAGACGAGGGTTATGGTTGGCCAGGGGAAGGGTGTGGGGGTATTGAGTGTGCTGAAGGAGACGGTCAGGAAGGAGGGGGTACGGTGGGTGTTTAGGGGTTGGGTGCCTAGTTTTGCGAGATTAGGGTGAGTGTATAGTCTCATATACGGGATGCATTAGTATGCTGATACTCGGGGGATAGGCCACATACGATTGTGACATTCATCTTTTTGGAACAACACAAGAAGCTATGGGGAATTATATACCCACCAAAGGGGTCCCAAGAAGCGCTTCTCTGAACCATTAGTCAGTTCTTTTGTTTGTCCCCAAGATCATGTGCATGTGCATGTGCATCTGACCTACATTTTTTTGTTAGGTTTTGTTGGCGTCCACAAAAGCATGCATCCGAGGTTTACGGCTTTCCTTGTGCTCAATTCTTCTGGTAAAGATATCCTCATAGACTTGCCCTGGCTTGTTATCTTGTTTATTTGGTAGGTTTCTGGATATTTCTCTTCCCTCGTGTGGATATAGTATGAACTAGATTCATTATGTATGGGTAAAGAGGAAATTAGAGATTACCGTTGTAACTCGACCTAGTATTTACCCGCGGAAGCTTGGGTATAGGTATAGAGATGATCCTGGTGTGCATACGAGTACTCCAGTCTTTGGGAAGAGGAAGAATGGCGCAGCAGGATAGCAGACTTGCTTGATGATACAAGAGTATTCTGAAATTCGGCGGCGAGTTGAGGGTAACCCTGGATTATTATCTTGTCTCCACGCTTGCTATGTATGTATATACGGCTATCCGTACGGAGTATAGCAGATGAAATTAATATCTTGGTAATCAAGCCTAATCTGGTGGTTTTTCAAATTTAATTAGTCTCGTGCCCAGACCCACAATTATGGGAGGATGGGTAAGTCAGCTGCATATTTTGGTAGTTTGATAGTTAGCTACCCTACGGTTCCTGATCATCATATGCATCATCCACGAATGCCCGTAGCCTGCCTTCACCCACGCCGCTTGTTGCTTCACTTCAAATCAGTATTCGGTCTACGGTTTGCTGACCTGGTAATCTCGATATCAGATCCATTCATGATGCCTACCGTCAGTTCTATCAGAGCTCTTATTGTCGGAGCAGCCCGTCCTATTCATTTTAGTGGTCAATACCACAGTGGCAAACGAGGGCTCAGCTTTAGTCCTAGAGTGAGTTTGAAACAACAATTATTGCTTGTGATAACTGGTACTAACTATGCCCTGAAAGTTGAATGCTGGGCCAGATTCGGAGATGGAGAGCGAAGAAGCTGTGGTAAGTCAAGCTTATAGCCATAACTGAATTATCAACTTTGAAATATATTAACTATTTACAAGTCCTATACTCAATTAGCTGTAAAAGTCGATGATGGGTTTAAAAAAATTAATGAGAGGCTCGACAAAGTCGATTCCAGAGTAGACAGCTGGATTAAATGGGGTGTCAGAATTGGATTTGGATTAGTTGCTACTGGTGTTGGAGCAGTACGTGATCATGAATTCTGCTTGGTCTTTTATTCCACTAATCTACTTGTAGATGTTCGAATCCAGGAACCATATGGACAAAAAGATTGACCAGTTACGGGATCTCATTTCGAAATCCATAAAAGAGTCCGAGGAGAGACTTGAGTCAAAGATAACACTCGCTCTAGAGAAAGGCATTCGGAAGGAAGTAAGGGGTGAAGTTATGTATGCTTTGGGTTTGGTGAATGCATCCAAGATTAGGGAGGCTGAAAAGTGAGCACTTCTTATGTTCAATAATGGGAATACATCGCTTTGAATTAGAGTTTGCATTAAACCTGAAAAGACATGCTGTCATATCTCAGCATCTGTTAACAGTTATCCCTTAGACAGCTGAGAGCCCACCGTGCATCAATGCTATTGTTCGTATTGTTAAGAACAATAGGATATACAGTACCTTGTAAAAGTTGTATGTACATATATGATGTATGCACGGTGGGCTCTGTCTCAGCAGTCTAAGGGATAACCGCTAGGACAAAACGTGATCACAGGTTTGCCTAGACACCCTACGCCAAGCTCGAGGGTCGGGGGCCGAGACTACTAGACACCTGTACAACCAGCACTTCCCCTCAAACCGCACACAGGGATCCAATCAACAATTATGCTCCTGGTAAACTCTTCAGGCCCAATAAACTAAACATCAAAACTGCGGCGGCTGAGGCTCATATCATTGTAAGTAACCATTTAATACCCTTCCTTTTGTCCCAGCGCTCTCTCAGGGAATCGAACCTGTGCTCCATGCGCATCGGGCTCATAACCTTTGAGTCCCAGGACCTTAATCTCAAATTCTCTATCCCCGTCCTTTTTACCCTCCCTCTAGACTACTAATACATGCATGACTAACCCATAAGGCACCTTCTCCTTTCATTACCAAGAGATAGGGAATAAGCCAGTGGCACAAGAGTGTATACAGAGAGTGCCATAGTGCTGTGTTAGAGTGTTGGTAAAGTCCGGTACCTTCACTTTTTTTTTAAGTCTTTACGTCTATGGAGCCTTAGACCGTACCTTCACTAACTGCTTACCCGGTCAAACGTTATTCCGCCAATCGCAATCCCTGCCGGGTATGGCCCCTGGCAGACCTCGAATGATATGTTTACTAGTGCCCTCATCGTTAAGATTTGTGGATGGTGCCGCAGTTGATTGATGGATATATTGAGCAAGATGCTTTGGCATCTCCTGCCTCAATGTGCATCATAATCAATATGTGCTTGGGTGGTGCTTGATACCAGTAGGTAGTAATTGCGTATCACAGTTTATCAGTAGAGGTCTGAGATGCAGGTTAATGTAATAGAAACTCGTGGGGGAAGTGGCCATTGGCCCCCCGAGCCCCTGCCTTATGCTACCCATACCTAGATTCACTCGCGCAAGTATACTCTCCAACAGGTGTTAGGAATTCTGACAACGTCGCATGACGCCAAGCCGCAACAAACAGTCTGTGGCGAGACTGACCTGGCTACATTGCCACATGCCTGGCCTCGGTAGCGTAAGGGAAAGCAGAAAATAAGGTTTGCTAGCTCGTTGGGCTCGGAAAGGCCGCGTGCAGAATCTTTTGTTGTTGTAACTACTGATATTTTTTGCTTTTTAGGAGGGGGATTTATAAGCAAGTTACAGAAACACTCATTAGAAACTGCTCTCAACACCGGGGGCACTTCGTTCTTACAGACAAACCTAAGTATCCATGCTCCAGTCAGGCCTCAAACTTACTTGGTATCTGAATGGTATAGCCTGGCGGGCACCACCCCGTAGACTATTTCGTATGTGACCATCACGTGACTGGTGCTACCACGATTCCATACGAGCTTATCTGCAGCTTTCCTCGCATCCCCTGCCCGCGGCTTCTTTAAAGATAGGTTGCAATTACAACCTAGGTGATTGTACAGTAGATAACTGTACACTTGAGCACGAGGTTCAGATTTCAATTAAGTTACCCTGAACTTTGCGTTTCGAGAGTTGCACAGAGCAGCAACTGCGCCCTCCACCGAAAATACATTGACATTCAGAAAATTATATACGAGAGTGCACCAAATGATACTTGACTATCATGGCAAACGTAAGATATCGATTACCCGAAGGTGGGAAACTCAAGAGCACCTACCTTGCAATTTCTGAGTGATGGATTCACAGTGTATCTACAGAGAAAATATGGTGGAACTGTAACCAGTCTCACAGCATATAATCGTCAGTCTGTGATAGCTTTCACCAGCCCAGCCAAGCTTGAGGGA
>Ga0307514_10004157_pt1 | contig 13415 bp, 11 predicted proteins | sample 16_EM_MG_FD_203088 | JGI IMG/M metagenome (GOLD analysis project Ga0307514, IMG submission 203088) | Populus trichocarpa ectomycorrhiza microbial communities from riparian zone in the Pacific Northwest, United States - 16_EM | ecosystem: Host-associated > Plants > Roots > Unclassified | place... | reverse complement strand
CGATCTGTTTCTAGGTTGACTTAATTGGGTCAGCCTCAACTGAGTCAACCCATTCGGGTTGACCCAGCCCAAAAAAAAAGATAAAAGAAAAATATATACATATAATAATAAAAAAACAAAGAAAAATATTTTTTTTTCTTTTTAGGATTTTACCCCTTTTAGGAAAATTCCTCTTAAACCTCAATTTTTTTTTAAGGATAAAACCACAAGTAAAAATTAAAAAGATTTTTTTTATGTTACATACGACCAAGTGTCTTAAAAATACAAAGAAAATCATATTGTCTGGTGTTTCCATATGAAAATTGAAAATACATATTTGCATGTATTTTTAGGATTTAATAACTAGTTTATTAAATTCATGAGAATTTGACCAATATTTCAACAAATCACCAATTGTTTTAATTCATAAGAATTAATGGTTAAGAATCCTAGTATAGAATGTTGGACCTACAAGTGAGGTTAGTATTTGAAATATTAGAATTGACCAGAAAATTCTCAGAGTTTATTTTAAATACTCACCAATTTTAATTAAAAGTATTTTTTTTCTTTTATAATGCACAAATTACGAAGAGCCTTTTTCTAAGAATTTATTTGAGTACACGAGTCCATAATAAATTCTTAAACACCGGATTTATTCATATGAGTAAATCTCAATTATCAAATTACAGATACACCACTAACTAAAAAACCCTCAAAACCTTTGAACCACATCAAACTGCAAAGCAGCTTATCTAGAGTAGGGTGTGCTAGGGGTGTTAGGCCTTGTTTGTATTGCATTTCAAAAGTGCTTTTGAAAAAATTTAAAATTTTTTATTTTTTTTCTTTGCTTCAAATTAATATGTTTTTGGTGTTTTTAGATCATTTTGATGCGCTGATATCAAAAATAATTTTTTTAAAAAAAAACATTATTTTGATACATTTCTAAGTGAAAAGCACTTTGAAAAGCAACCGCAACCACACTCCCAAACAGGCAATCTCTGACAATACCAGTACAGCCGCATTTCCTAACGATCTTGAACCAAATAACTAGGTGGCGACTCCTTTGGCCCTTTCAAAACCCACCTTTCGCCACGTGCGACACTTAAAAAGAGTATTTATACTCTTGAAAATAAAAACTCTAAAGGATTTACCCTTATGGGCTAAATTGGTCTGCTTACAAAACTGACCCAAAATTTATACTAATAAACCTGAAAGCATGGACCCAACAAGCCTTGGGCCATTGCTGGAAACTAATTAATAATTAAGGTAAAACAAGTCTTAGGCCTTAGCTAATTAATCAAACCCAAAAGTATAAATTAATAATGGGAAAATAAGTGTTAAAGTACTCTCTAAGCTATCGGAACTTAAAACGAGCCAAAAGAAATAAAACACAACTAAAACTAAAGCATATATAGAGTCCCTAGCTACCATTTATATCATGGGAAAGAAAGGACTCTAACTTTTCAATGAATCCAAGTTACATTAGGAATCTTTGTAGCCCAAGCTCATGCACAAGCTTATGGCCTAAATAAGCCTTATTTAATATCTATTTAGTGTCCAAAATTAACTCACTACAGGTTTGGATTGATTGGGCCAAAAATAGCCAAGAAATAACAATTTTTCGATGAATCTGCCAAAACATTAACAACGACTTCAACCAATTTAAACAATATGTTACTAGACTTTAATTAACCTGAAATTTTACCAAAATATATTTTCATGTGTCTAGTATCTTCTTGTAAAATTTTAGCTATATCTGATGTATGTTTTGAGAGATAAACCTGAACTTGCAAAACTAATCAATATGTATTTTAAGGAAAAATTCGAACCAAACTTGGTTCGTATTAGCATGGGAATAACTCACCCACACAAAAGATAGCAAAAATATCAATTTCTTTATTAAAAATAGTATTCTCTTCAAAAAGTCTCGACAAAAGAGTATTTATACTAGAAAGAATCTTAAGTCTAATAGGATGTTCCTAATGAATATAGACAAACCTAATAAATAATAATAATAATAATAATAATAATCCAATGAAACAAAATTTAAATAAAGGCTCTAATATCTCTAAAAATCCTAATAATAATAATTAAAATATAAATAAAAACAATAGCCCAGCTAATTTTAATGCAACTGAAATCATATTAAAATTCCTTTTGTAGCTCTAGTTATAACTAAAATAGTAGTGAAAGGTCAAATTGACAATTTTGAATCTTCTTATTCTAATCTTTTTATAATATTTGGATACCCACCTATAAGTCATTCTTGAACATGAATTAAATTAATCAAGGCTTGTACTTCATTATTTAATATCTTCTTGAAGTTCACCTTATTAGCCCATGTGTTTTAAAAAAGTTCCATTGAAAGCCTCTTTGAAACTCTTAGCCTTATGTATTGTCACTGGACCAACAAGAACCTCTAACAGATATCATGATGTTCCTTGGATCGTATCAAATCATGTCCCTTTTTTGGTGTGAAGTTTTGGCCTAGAGGTGTGTGTGTGTGTGTGTGTAGAGAATGAATTTGGATGGTTTAATTGTTATGAAATTTGAATTGAATTATGTTAGGTTAAGTTTAAAATGAATGGGTAATGTGGAATTGAAAAGAAATTTTGAAGAAAAATCCATGTCTCCTTTATGTGTGATATTCGGCCAACTTAGTGTAGAAGGGTTTGAATTTGTTAGTTCAAATTGATATGGAATATGTATTTGATTATGTTATATAATGTATTTGTTAGAAGGGTTTGAATTTGGGTATGGAATTAAATCACAAAAAAAAAAACAAAAACATATATTTCCCATGGCAAGAAGTTTTGGCTTAAACCAATAAAATGGGAATGAACTTTGATAACTTAGTTGTTATGAAAGTTGGGTTGAGTTTTGTTAAGTGAAATGTTTAATAGTTGAGTTATAAGAAATTTAAATGAAAATTTGAAAGAAATTCATATTCTTTTTTTGTGGTGGTTTTAGCCACATTAGGGGGTTTAGATTTATTTTTTTTTAATTTAAATTGATGTAAAGAATTGTGTTAAAAGGTATATTTTGAGATTATATAAAAAGAGAATTTCATGAGATTTGGAAGGAGACCTTTAGTTCCTTAAAAGATAAGTTAGGTCAAAACTTCTTATAAGGAGGGGTAGGACTCATAGTTTGCTTTATGTGTTCTTAAAATTATCATTGAACTGAGGATTTTAACAATTGAACCCATAAGAATGAATACAAACATAAAAAGTGTGCATGTGTATGGAATTTTAAGGATTCCCTTGTTATTGGTTAGATAATATTGGTTGGATAAGAATTGGAATGAGATTCTTAGAATGAATGAAATGATAATGATGATTGAAATCCTAATTGTACAGGAGAAGTTACTAGATTAAGGTAGCAGCATGGAGCAACAACACAAGCACGGGTTCTAGGTAGGTGCCCTGTAATTTTTCTGCTTAATAGATTTCTTAAGTCTTTTGAACTGCACATTTTTTAAAATGTGCATTTATTTATATAATTATTAATACTAAGAAATGATTGATTTGACTAGTTGTCCTGCGTAGAGCTAGTGATATCAGTGAAATTGATGGGCGTGGTGTTTAATTTGACTAGCTATTTGGAATGGAGCTAGTGACGTCAATTTAATTGACTGTAGGGATACTTAATTTGACTAGTTATCCAGAGCAGAGCTAGTGGTGTCAATGTGATTAACTGTTAAGATACTTAATTTGACTAGCTATTTCAAGTGGAGTTAGTGGCGTCAATGTAATTGATTGTCGAGATAATTAATTTGACTAACTGTTTAGAGAGAAGCTAGTGGTGTCAATGTGATTTCATGTCAAGATACTTAATTTGACTAGTTTTCTAGAGCGAAACTAGTAGCGTTAGTGTGGCTGACTTGTTGGGTTATTTATGAATTATTTAGGTTGAATCAAGTAGATGATAAGTAGAAAGAGATGGCACATTTATGTTTAAAGTGTTGATTTTGGTTTAATAAAATAAAACTGGAGGTGTCTATGTTTTGTTGTATCACTTGCTGAATTATATACTTATATTGTATAATAAATTCATTTCAAGCTCATCACAGACCAAGCGGAGCAATAAATTATTTATAGTATTTTCTTTTGTTTAGGCAAAGATAATGTAATTATGGATAGGTAAAATTCCCTTTTTGTAATATAATTTTTGTGACTAACGATTGTAATGTAAAGTAAACTGGTATTAAAATGCATGTAATGTAACAATTGAATCTTTTTTAGGTTTGAAATTTAACATAATACTTATTTCAATTTATTAAATTAAAAATGCATGTAACTAGTTCATAGTGTTTCTTATATTCATAATTATGTTCTTTATTATGAAATATATTTAATGTAATTGATTATAGATTGTGAAATGAAGGGTGGTTTATGTTGCTAATGGAAAAAGGTCCAGGATGGTTGGACCATGAATTAAGTTTTGATAGTGTGTATGGATTGTGAATGTTGATACTTGAAAATGTTTAGTTTTAGAGGAGTTTCTACTGAAATTTCGGTAGAATCTTAAATGACTTTTAAGATAGTAATCTATAATCATGAATTATAAGATTAAAAAAAAATCACCTTGGTTTTCAAGAAACTATGACTTGATACTATGCTAAACCTGGATTTAAAACTTGGGAATGTTATAAGGAATATGAAAATGTATTTATTGATGATGTTCCTATTAGTTTACCTCTTATTAGATGAATAAAACATCAAATTAATCTCATGACTAGAGTTACAATTCTCGTTAACTAGCCTATAGAAGTAATCCAAATGAGAAAAAGGAGCTTCAAAGATAAGTAGAGGAGTTATTGGCTAAATGATATTTTTAGAAGAACATGAGTCTGTGTACTATTCAAATACTCCTTATGCCTAAGAAGGTTGATGTTGTTAGAATCATCTTAGCAGTGGTTTTCTTTTAAGTTGACACATGGAGGAGGTGTAGCTCTAGTGTGGCTTTGTGGACTCATTTTTCTCTCATTTCTTTTTATTTTTTTTTATAATCCCCTTTATTTTCACACCTAATTCCTTCTAATCTTCTAAAAAGGGTTTCATTTTTTTTCTATTCTTCAATTGTTATCCCTTTATTTCTAATCTTTTTATAAAATCCAAAATCTAGATATTTTTTTGCAAAATGAAGTGTCAACTTAATGACAATAGTTTTTTACTCTATGATAGCCCCACATCAAGTTAACTGAAATAAATAATAAAGTTCAATATCTAATAAAATCAATATGAAATTATCAAATTAAAAAAAAATACTATTTGTTGAAGAAAATTGGCACCGTTATGTTGTTAATGGATGTAACAATGTTTCACCTAGCTAGTTTTAGTGTTATGTTAATTTATTCATGTACAATATTGTTCTATAACCTAAGTATATAACTAAAACCTGAACTTAATTTTTTATTTTAACATCAAGGAAATTCTTGGGTAGCTTTCACACCAAGATTAAACCTAAATTCTAGTTTCACGTTTATATATATATTTGAAATTAATTTTTTATTTTAACATCAAGGGTTTATGTACCGTAACACTATGGCTAGTTTTTGTTATGCTAAATCTCAAAAAAAAAAAAAAAAAAAAAAAAAAAAAAAAAAAAAAAAAGGAGTCCATGCTTCTCAAAACTATGGTATACCGTAACACTATGGCTAGTAAATTGTAATTGTTTTACAAATTCATATGGACAAACCCTAATACATTGGGTTTATGTACGTTTTATTGTTGCCCTACTTTCTAAAAATAATAGCTTTTTGAAAGAAAAAAAATTCTGGAATCAACAAATACATTTCTTCCAACACCGAGTTTCCCAACGTTGGATCAATCTCCATGACGTCACTCACACTTCCGGAACAAAAATCAGAATCCAATCCAACAGTTCAAAACCCACGTCGCAGGTAAACTAAAATAAAACTTATCACTTGGAATCCCTACCCAGACAACTTCTCTAAACATTTTTATACATGTGTTTGGAATCTCCATCACAAGCGTTGAAGCACATCCCTTCATTGGGTCCCACTTTCTGGACAGTTATTACAAAAACTGGAAAAAAAATCACTTATTACGAAGGCACAAGGATAAAACGGTAAAAAATTAAATAACTCAAAGGATATGAATAATATACTAATAAATATATAAGAGGATGCGTATAGTTTACTTAGCAATTATGGCATCCCTGTATTTTTCGAGTAAGATTTCTATTTCCTTTTTTTTCTTTTAGAAGTAAAATAATTTTTGTAGCTGTATTTTATAATTTGATGAGATTTAAATTCACGTGGAATTGAAGGCAAACAATACACGCCTAAAATAGAAAATGGTTTGGTTAGTTTTTTTTATTAATTCATCAAAATAAAAAAAAAATATATTTTAAAATAGAAAATAACTTAGTTTTCAGCTCGTGTTACCATATTGGTTGGATTAAAAAAATTAACCTAAAAAATATTAGACTTCAAAAAAAATATTTGACATTATTATTAAACTCAATACAGCGACTCAACCTTGAATTCTCCTAACTTGACTCTTTGTCTAGCTATGGTTTTAAAATTAAACAAGTGAGAGTTGTCTAACTTAATCTAATCTACTTAATTGGTCAAAAAACAAGCCAGACAAGAAGTAAAAAAATATTGAAACGACAACATATTAAATTGATCTAGATTTCAAGGTTTAACTTACCGAACACGCGACTCATATCACGGATTCTATTGGGTTTAACAATTTTTTTAAAAAAAATATTTTTTATTTAATGATATTAAAAAAAAAAAAAGCTCATAGAATTGAATATAAACCAAAAACCAGAACTTTTGTTTAAGACTATAGTAACTTTATAGAAAGCAAACATAAACAAATTATAAAAATCAATTCAAAATCAATAAAATATTGAAGGTTAAAATTCATTTAAAAAAATGGACAAAAAGTATTCAATACAAAGGAAAAAAAATTGAAAGATGAAATTTTTTAAAAATTTTTTTTTGACATTATTATTAAATCAAATCCAATTGATCAACCTTGAAACCTTTCAACCTAACTTCTTGTATAGATGGAGTTTAAAATTAACCTGCGTGAAAGTTGACTCTGCATAATACAATTGATTTGGTGAGTTTAAAAGTTATCCGAATTACCAATAAAAATATAATTTAACTTTTAAAAAAAATTCAATATATATTTTTTTAATATTAAGGTTATAATATATTGAATCAACTTAAGGTTTCGTGGCTTAACTAACAAAACTTGTATTGACATTATTTTTTATTTAATAAAATAATAATAATAATATATATTTGCAAAAATTAAGTATTAACTAAATATCGAGATATTTGTTTAAAACTATGATAATCTCATAAAAAACCAAAATAAAATATAATGATTAATTTAAAATTAAAAAAAATATTGAATGATAAAATTAAAAAAAATAAACAAAAAAAATTTAAAATAAAGTGTTTTTTGTATTTATATCAACAATGAAGTATTATAATATAAATTGTGTTTAAATTATATTAAAAAAATATGAAGAAATTAGATACACAAACAAGATTGTAAAGAATCCGAAAAACAACAATATTTTTTTAAAATTTGAATTTAATATAATATGAAATTTCCTTTTAAAATATATGGTTGAATTTAAATCGGATAAAATAGCATAAGCTATAAATCAATCCAAACAAAACATATATTGTTCTTTTCTTTTGTACAGGAGCTGAATTAAAACACGAAATTAATAGTTTGTTGGCAATTTAATAATAGTTGTATTTTAAAATATTTTTTATTTAAAAATATATTGAAGTAATATTTTATTTTATTTTATTTTTAAAATTTATTTTTGATATTAATGTATTAAAAAATTTTAAAAAAAATTTTAAAAAATTAATTTTAAAAAATTAATTCTTTTAAAAATAAAAACTTAAGAAAAGAAGCAGCATCACTTTATTACATTAATTACTTTTGTTCTATAATTACATCATTACGTTGTAGCTAACTTTTTCAGAAAACAAATAGCTTTAAACTTTTTTAAATATTCAAAAAAGAAAAGGAAAATACTTCACTTTATTACATTAATCACTTGAGTTTTATTTTGAGGTTTCTTCTGTGTTTTTAACAATCTCTTGTTTCGTTTGCTAGCTTGAGCTTCCACAAGATTTTCTTCTATTTGTTGATCTAACACTCTTGGTCTCTCACTTGATCGATCTTTACTTTCAATGGACAATGAAAATCCTAGAGAGGGAAAGTTTTTAGAGAGAGAGAGCAAAAGCAAAAGAAAGCAAAGTGAGTGACTTGACACAGAATTTTCGTGTTGAATTTTGAATTAAAGATTCAAACTTTGCAAAAATTTCAATCTTTTGAGTGGTAAAGGTTTAGTTGGTCGTCTTTGATTTGTGTGTATTTGATATGGGTGGGTGTTTTCCTTGTTTTGGGTCATCAAACAAGGAGGGTAGTAGTGGTGTTGGTCTTGTTAAAGAATTGAACAACAAGGATTCACTTAAAGAAGGTTCAGCTAGTCAGTCTCACCATGTTGGCAGAGTTAGTTCAGGTAACAAAATTTGATTTTTTTGTTAATTTTGGTGGATGAGTTTTGTTTTTGTATTCTTTTTTAAAGATCATTTGATGGTTTTGTTGTGTTGAATCATGCTTTTTTTAGTTTCATTTAGAGGTTTTTGGTGATGGTTTGCTGGTAGAATTGGGTAATGCTTTGATCTGTTTCATTAATGAGTGGCTTGATAAATTGGGTTTTTTTCTCTTTTAGTTTTGCAGTTTTTTTATTGGATTGCTAGCTTCTTGTTTGCGCTGATTAATTTTTGTTCTAACGGTGTAGTGCCAAGCGTTTATTTTGGTGATCTACTCTTGTTTTTAGTAACTCGATTTGTGTTGTTTCTTATAATTATGTTTTGCTTTATGTCTTAAATCATCATTATTAGGATGAAATAGGATGGTAGTAATTGCCTTTCAAACTGAAATCTTCTATTTCCCTAGCAGATTGGGAATGAGAAACCGAAAACTTCTGAGGTGATCTGTGTTTCTATGTCCTCAGTGTTTCTATGAAGAATGTAAAATTAGTGATGTGTTAGGCTTAAATTAATGTTGTCTTCGAAATATGAGATGAGATTGTTGTCATTTCTGTTTGGACAAAGACTAGTTTCAGAATACTCACCCATAAGAAAAGCCCAACATCTCGTTTGCTGTTCTAGCTTTATATGTAGTATTGTTTTGGGAAGTTCATCTAATTGTAAAGTGCTCAGAGTCACATAAAAGGTATAGAGCAGCATAAAGATTTGCTGTTCCATATTTTATCTATTTATTTATATATATCTTTATCCTCTCGACTGCTGAATCGTGCTCCATAATTTAGCTTGCTTGAAGTTCTGCCTGTAGCAATTCATCTGTCTGTTTTCTGATTCACATATTCATGCAGACAAATCAAAATCTCGGAGTGGTTCTGATCCTAAGAAGGAACAATCAATTCCCAAAGATGGACCAACAGCTAACATTGCAGCACAGATATTTACATTCCGAGAATTAGCTGCTGCCACAAAGAACTTTAGACCAGAGTGCTTGTTAGGTGAAGGGGGTTTTGGGCGTGTTTACAAAGGTCGCATTGAGAGCACTGGCCAGGTAAGTTGTGGTTTGTTGAAATGGATGAACATATTATCATGCATGTATACATTCTGTAATGTTTGTTTTACATTATGTGCACTATCTGTTAGACTTCGTGACTTTTGATATTAAGCTTCAAATTCTGTGATCTTTTACCTTTTTAGCCTTTTGCTCTGAAATGTAATTTCAAAGAATGTTGTGCTGATCTCCTTTGATGATATTTGGTTGGTTGGAAATTGCATTTGCAGGTAGTTGCTGTGAAACAGCTTGACCGAAATGGCCTTCAAGGAAATAGAGAATTTCTGGTGGAGGTTCTCATGCTCAGCCTCTTACACCATCCAAACCTTGTCAACTTGATTGGCTACTGTGCTGATGGGGACCAACGCCTCCTTGTTTATGAGTTTATGCCATTGGGATCTTTGGAGGATCATTTACATGGTTAGATTCTTTGCCTTATTTGCTTTAATACATTGCATTCATACAACCTCATTGCTTGTGGTTAAATTGTTCTGTCACATCACCTGGTAGAAAAATGAGATCCCCTATGGCAGACCACTTGTCTTTTCAACGTGCATTTACTTTAACTCTTTCTCTGGACAGACTGCTCTATCGCCCATTCATGAGATCAGGGATGAATCACTGGTTTATGCACTACATACTGTTAAAAATATGTATTTCAGGACATATGTGGATATCATACCTCTTTATGTATTTGGTGATCTGCATGAGTTTTTCTTCCTAGGAGAGTGAGAGAGTTGACTAAGAATGGACAGAAAACACGGGTATCTAGCCCTGGTCTTATCCTTTTGCTGAATTATTCTCAGAATAAAAAGCTTAGGAAAGTTTTAGGAGTCATCAAATCTATGTATAGATCAGCAAAAGGAAGTGAGGGAATTGACTGGCCAACTTGTTTCTTTGAAACATTTTGTCAGTATTTAGGGGGAAGTTTTAAGGGGGGGAAAAACACTCTGCGTTTTGTGGAATTGAATTTGGAACCGACCACAATTGATGCTATAAGCAAAAGCATCATTGTCATTGGTGTGAGGATATTGAGACGAATTATTAGAGTTATGGTATTTGGGATAATCTAAGAATGATTTGATGATGCTGTTAAAAATGTCTTAAAAAGAGAATGGGATTGGAGAGTTGGTGATGCATATATGCTGCTATAGTGGCAGCTGCTGTTTGAATTTGATTTGATAATGTTAAGATCTTTCTTAACAAAACAATTTATTTTTGAAGAAATGCAGAAGGGAGAAATGAGAGGAGAAAGGTAGATGAAAGTTGATTGAAACTGGAAACTTTTATTGCTTGCCTCTCAAGTTTCTGTACAATTGTGCGTTTATACAAGTGATTCAATCTTTTCTTACTAACAACTAACTTGTAACTGATTACTACCAGTCTAACTAACAAACCAACTAACTTGCCACATAATCCTCTTGATCTTTGTTGCAGAATTAGTTGCAGTTACAGTTGCAACTTCCATTGCTACATTCTGCCCAAACTTCACTTTTGGCCTGTTGATCTTTGCTTCTGCTTCTTTGCTTGTTTCTAATGCCAAACTTACTTGCTCTTGTAACAATACTCCCTCCCTATGAGATTCTTGACCTCAAGAATCAAGGCTGGATTCAAGAAATTGACTTGAAAGTTCTTAATCTTCCTGAGTTGCATTTTCTTTGAATAGTTTGGACCATTGAATAAGTCTCATAACCACAACTCTATTACCCTTCTTCATGACCTTTCTATCTAGAATGGCCACAGGATTAACTTCAACTCTTTTAAACTCATCCACTTTTGGTAATGAAGAAGAGACTACTGCATTGTTTCCCACCTTTTTCTTAAGCAAAGATACATGGAAAACTGGATGAATGGTAGATCCTTCTGTAGCTGCAACTTGTATGCTACTAACCCAATCCTTTGTATTATCTTATATGGACCATAAAAACCTGGGATTCAACTTGATGCCTTTTCTTAATGTCACACTTGTATGTCTATAAAGTTGAAGCTTGAGATACACTAAATCCCCAACCTTAAATTCTCTTTTTATCCTTCCCTTATCTATATTTGTTTTATTCTATGCTCAGCTCTTTCCAACTGTGTTTGTAACTGTTGATCCATGTTAGCCGTTCTTTTAATTACCTCTTTTACTGCAACTACTATTGTGGTTTCTTGTGTAGCTATCTCTCTGCTTGGTGGAGGATATCCATGTAGAGCTTGAAAAAGACTCATATTGATGGAAGAATGGAAGCTAGTATTGTACCACAATTGAGCCAAAGACAACTAGTGATGCCACTTCTTTGGGTTGTGCATTGTCATACACCTCAAATAGTTCTCTTAACCCTTTCGGTTTGGCCATCAGTCTGTGGATGGTATGATGAACTCATCAGTAGCTTCACCCCCAATAGTTTAAACAACTCTTTCCAAAATAGGCTAGTGAATACCTTATCCCTGTCTGTGACAGTAGTTGTTGGCAACCCATAGAATTTGTAGAAATGATCCTAGAAAAGTTTAGTTATCTCTTGAGCACTAAAAGGAGGTGTTACTGCTATGAAATGCTTATACTTGGTAAACATGTCAACTATTTGAATGTTGCATCTTTTTCTCCTGAATGTGGCAGTACTTCTATAAAATTCATGGTTATATTTCTCTAGGTTCCTTCTGAATGTTGCATCTTTTCCTCTTGAATGCAGCAGTACTTCTATAAAATCCATGGTTATTTTCTCCAGGTCAATGGTTGTGGTAATCCATGGTATGCTTACCCTTTCTATCTTGCGCATGCACACATCATATTCTTCCACAAACTTTTAGCTTTTTAACTAAAGTCTTCATTAAAGGCCAGTAGAACATTGCCTTGAGTCTTTTATAGGATTTTGTATCCAGCATGGCCCTCTACTCATCAATCATGTGCAACACTTGCCAATCTTTCTCTTAAATTTCTCTTTTTTCCAATGACTATTTTGTTCTTATATCTCAGCACCCCTTCAACAAAAGTGTAATCTAGCCAACTACTTGCATCCATCATTTTCTCAGCAATAATTATTGAGAATCATCCTTGTAAGTCTCACTTCTTTATACCATGCCGGCACCACTATTGTAATAGCTCCCATCCTCTTGGAATCAATGGTGTTTCATTTGGGCTATCCACATCACCAATTCTTCTAGATAGAGTATATGCTACAACATTCTCCTTGCCTCTCCTATCTGAATTTAATATCTTAGCCCTAACAACTTGGGTAAACTTTTATTTTTTATAGGAGTATGAAGCCTTTGTTGCAAAAGGTGCTTTAAACTTTCATGATTAGTTTTAATGATGAATTGATCATGCTGCAGGTAGTGTCTCCATTTTCTACTGCCATTAGTATAGCCATATACTCCACATAGATTGATAGTCTAAGATGTATTGGACTTAATGCCATTAGTGAGCTAGTGGCCTTTCTTGGCTCAAGATCGCACCAAAATCTTTTTTCACACGCATCAGTCTCTAGCACAATGGTGCAGTTGAAGTTTGTCAAGGCTAATACTTGAGCCTTGCATAAGGCATCTTTTAACTTGTCAAAAGCATCTTGTGCCTTTCTATTCCAATGAAGCTAAGTTAATGGCTTCAAATCCCCTTATAAATCTCCAGTAATATCCTGTCAATCCATGGAAACCGCTCAACTCTTTAACTGAATAAGGAATGGGCCAATTCTTCACTGCTTTTGTCTTTTCTTGGATTAGTATGATGTGCCCCAAGTACTCAACTTGTTGCTCACAAAACATTTTGATTTCTTTGCTAGCATTTGTTTTTCCCTCAATGTAACATTTTGATTTCTTTGCTAGCAAGTGTTTTTCCCTTAATGTTTC
>Ga0307514_10004156_pt1 | contig 13417 bp, 15 predicted proteins | sample 16_EM_MG_FD_203088 | JGI IMG/M metagenome (GOLD analysis project Ga0307514, IMG submission 203088) | Populus trichocarpa ectomycorrhiza microbial communities from riparian zone in the Pacific Northwest, United States - 16_EM | ecosystem: Host-associated > Plants > Roots > Unclassified | place... | reverse complement strand
GTTAACTGTGTGGGGGGGGGGGGGGGGAACATACGTAGTAAAAACATGGAAACTGTCAACAACCTCCATCAACGGAACACTCCTATCCTTCTTCCACCGATGCACAATATCTGGTGATTCTGCAAAAATTACAAAATCGTTACCATTGCCTTTGTAATGGACACGGGTTGCTGGTTTGTCGCCTCGTGTCATGTTGGAGTGTTGCTATATAATAGGCGTTCGAAGGACTTTTTTATTCGTGTGATGCTCCGTGAGGATTGGTAACTATGGTGAGTTTGTAAAAGTACGAGTTCGGGTGTTGATATACATTCTCTACTTCTTTCGTGACGTCACTTACTTGACCTAGTTCTTGATATTTTGGCGTCATTGCCTACTTGAGTATGCTTGGCACCAGCAGCCAGTTTCCCAACGTTAGTCTGTGCAGCTACAATTGATCACAATATTAGTTCATGCCCGGCTGGCAATATACGCTGAGACGGTAGATAATCTACAAAGCCACTGAAAAGAAAACAATAGCCATGTCCAAGGAAAAATTAAGCGCATACTACCTATAGATATTACGCATGGCCATATGAACTAACTTTTAAAAAGAAAACATCAAAGGTCAACCCTCCTTTCCGCTGTGATTGCAGTGCTCACAGATGTATCACACTCAAAAAACCTCATCACGTTCCCTGGATTACTCCATCTTTTCTTCTTCCATGTGCCCTTGTCACCCAAAAGTGGAGGGGAATTAATCGTCTCCTTCCCCCTCGAGGAACCCCAACTCGGCCAAATGGGTGATATCGGTGTTTTCTGTTCCTTCGAGAAGTTGTCCTTGGTGGGGGTAGATAGTTCGTTGACATTTCTTCGTACCTTTGTACGCTCCAGGGAGCCACTTCTCCGCTTCTCGGATTTCATTGGAATTGGTGACTCTGACCAAGAATATTCAATTGTATGACATCTTGTCGGAGATTGGCCGTCGGGGGCTGGTTGGCTGGATTTCCGCCCAAAGGAAGACGTGATACTCGACATTGAGGGGATACTTCCCATGGAAAACTTTCGTGACCCTAGCAGCCAACTTGATGCTCCAGGAGGTAACTGATCCTTAGACCAAACGTCTGTCAATGCATTCTCAAGACGTGACCGAGTCGAGCGTTTCGGAGCCAATGTGAAGATATCATTCATGTTCACCACTGAAGAGCTTCGGCTAAGCCCTGCTGAATGTCTAGTCCGAGGTTGCAACGCCGGCTCAGAAGGCGCCCATGTGTTCTGTATATTGACTATCAAAGGCTCAATCTTCGGTGACGGTGATACTGACCCATGGAATGACCAGTGACGCTTCAGAGAACCTCGATACTCACCAGAGCCCCCGAAAGGCTCTATGTTACAACCAATAGGTCGTACGAATAGGGTTCTCTGGGTGGGACTCCCATCACACATCCAGTCCCTATTCTCGGTAGATATCCTCTCCTCGATACTTTTCCGCCACACTCCTTCTTCTCGAGAGTTCCAAGCACAGAGAACAATCTCATACATTTTGAAGTCGTGTTCGAATGCCACGACCCAGCTAAATGGAGCATTGTGGCACTGAATACCTATAACCACCAGTCAGCTATGTCATTTAAATTGGGTTCCATCATATACCAATTCCCTGGGCTGCTTCTTCAATCCGAGCTGTGACAAGTGAAATGGCTAGAACTACATTCAGCGACGAGTCTGACTTGGACACGGCTGCCAGTAGCAGATAAGACTTGTAAAGCAGACAAGCGTAATAATCCCCCTGCACTGCTTTTGAGTCTCTCCAGGAAGCGTACAAGGGGCCGCATAATACCACCTGACCTAATTGTATTGGCTGCGGCCCGAGCTGTTCAGTATACTGTTAGATGAAATATATGCCTCACCACTTAGACTTGGTTCACTTGCCTTATCTTTAAAGCTGAGCCTTTTCTGTAGGAGCCAATTCCGTTCGAGTCGCTCCCTCACTTTCGGTGAGTTGTCTTTTGCCATATCAAGCTGATAAATTGCATTTCTTATCCGGAAATTAACTCTGTCGAGAATTTCATTTGACTTCGGACAATCTATCAAAGGAGTAACACGGAGAAGCTCTGTGAAAAATAGCGGGTATTTGCAAATCCTTTGTATTGGCTACCAAGGTATTAGTGGATGAGGAAGTGTATTGAACTCGTCTATGCCAAACCTTCATGAGTAGATCCTCAAAAGTCAGAGCTCGTTTGGTCAGTTCCGGGCTCCCAGCTTTCGACAGGAAAGAGTTCGACAGCATTTCACAATCTCTTTCCCAGGAGCGCCGGTGTGGATTTGATCTGAAAACATATCCATCTTTCAGAATTGCATCATAATTGGATATGAAGTCTTCATAAACTAGTAGGTCCTTCATCTGATAAGCATCAGCATTACCTTCTAATGATTGTTCACGTACTAGCAATGTATCTAATTTTCGAAGAGTTTCTCACCATCTCATCAAAGGAATTTGCAACTAGTGCGGCGGCAGCAGGATTTGATGAGTTAAAAGGTGAAGGGAGTCTATTAAGTTGTTCCTCGGCATCCAACGACGTTTGTTTTGTATCGAACGAGCGCGGGATGGCGTTTTGCATAGCTTGATATAACCGCTCATGAAGGTCCAGGATACCACCAATTGTACGAATGAAGGAAGCTTTTCTTTCTGTAAATGGATATACATCGTCGTTGATAGTTCCGAAGTATACCTTCTTCGTTAGCTTATAGAATACTGATGAGGAGCAATATGAATTACATTCAACAGGGTTTTCAACTCAGATATATATATCTCCTCAGACTTCAGAAGCTCCTCAATGAGGTCTCTTCGTTTCCTCATCCGGCTCACTGTTGCCTCATCGAGCACTTCAATGCTTTGCGGCTTGGCTGTGATGATGCTTTGCCTGGAGAATTTAAGAGATCCAGTTGTGAATGACAATTGGGAGCCCTTGGTGGAACTGAGATATGCCATCTGAGAGATTACCCCTTCGCTAACTGACGCCGTGGTGGTATCTGGTCTTTCCTGCAAGAACAGGGCATCTGGGCTGTCGCGAGATTGACAATCCTCAATCTGACTGTTCGAGGCCGACGTTCTTTCGTTTTGCAAGCCATCTTCCATGATTGGGGGCCATTTATTGGAGGGGGGACAATTGGTACTAGGGGATTGTGGGGGGGGCAAGGTCCCCGCAAACTGGGCTGGTTTTTCGTAGTCCAAAGATGGGAAATCAACATTTATATTTGAGTGAGGCACTGCTGTTATACTTCCAAAAAACTTCCGTGTAGAAGCCGAGAGTGATAGAAATACTCTAGAGGTTGAAGCAGGACTGTGAGCAGAGGCGAGAGAGGATTGTCGGGAAAGAGCTTGTGATATGATAGTGCCTGAGTGCTCGCATGATTCCATATCTCTCAAGTCGCCCAACGTGGATATTTTGAATATATCATCATCAGATAATTGACTGAGCGGTGGTCGGTCGGCTAGAAACGAGCCACGAGCTGAACACGAATCTGAATCCAGCCCAAGTGATTGAAAAGGCAGCATGACAAGTGCTTCCGCCATGGTTTGTAAGATATGGTGAGCTTAATTAAGCTCAGTAATAATAAATCAGCCGCTGTAGAGAGGATCAGGGTATATGACTAAAAGCATTAGACGTGAAAAGAGCGGAAGGCTGATTAAGTGAAAGCAAGAAGAGGGGATACCCCTGATGCCAAATCACAGGTCTTCAGCAGGGACTGCAAAGATGTTGACTTGGACTATTCATAGTCTTGTCGAAGGGACTGGAGAAGGAGGTTTGATCGGTCAATATATGAATCATGCAGCCACATGGCGCCACACAATGATCCCCTTAGTTGGACTACCACAGCTGCTTCTCAAAGCGGTTATAGAGCATTCTGCGATCTAAACAGATACCTCCATTAGTGGATTCGAGTACAACGTAAGGACTTTGTGAGCCATTACTTACTTAACTAAGTAGTTGGTCTGGTCATCATCCAGCGTACAAATATACAATTGATAACACTGTACACCCCACCTACTAATGATCGAATTCAAGGTATAAGGGACGTGCACAGAGATTCCAGCAGCTGTCAACCATGACTCCTACTCGATAGCATTCTCCAATAACTCCAATAATATGGAAAACGATGCAAAGGTAATGCCTAGCCCTGGTGCTTCACCCTGACCGCAGCAAGTGTTCTCCAACTTCAGTTAAGCTCAGTTCATACACTCTTGCAGCAGCCATCTCCCATTCAATATCGTCACCACCCTCCTCATCCCCATCATTGCCAGTGCCCATAGTAGCCGGAGTTGTACCCCTAGACGTCCCATCCATTGCTGACCCTGTCAGTGGCTCAGCTGGTGTTGGCACCTCATCTCCCAGAATGTCTCCCAGAATATTGCTGGGCCCTTCTTCAACTAGCTTAATAATATGGAGCCTGGTCCTTTGTATTATAGAGTTTAGTCGGACCTTTGCCGTAGTGCTAAAATGTGGAGAGGCCATGGGTGTGGATATCGGTGTAGAATCAAGATCCGCGGAGTTTCCCGTAACTAGTGCATAAAAGCAACGATCCAGTACATTAAGGAATCTAAAGGTAACGTTCAGATTGAGCTGGAATGAAGCCAGATAATCATTAAAATTATTTGCAATCTGTAGCAAATATTGTATTTGAAGCGAAGCTATGCATTCATGTTAGTACTTGATGCACTGGCGTACTACTCGGAGCACTCGGGAGTAGTAAACTCACGAGTTGCTGAAATCCATATTAGATCAACGAGTTTCTCTAGGTCTTGGATCATAGGTTGGATGTCATAATAACCACCTGGGGTATATTTCTTGGTGTATTTCCGAGAGATATCGAGCAATCCATCATCGAGGAACCTAACCAACGCAGTCTCGTGTTTTGACCCAGGTTTTAGGGGAGTTGGGCGAGGAGCCGGGAGGGGCCGTTGTTTGCCAATAATACCACGACATGACCCCATTGAAACTGGTAGGGAAGGTATCAAGGAACCTCCCGAGCTGGGACTCGCCTCCATGGTCTCTGGGGTATTTGGGGTATCTATTTGGAGAGAGTAACGGCCCCCAAGATTGGCTCTCAGAGGGGCTATGAAATATGAATGCACTTCTGGAATCTTTAGTATATAGCGAGCCAAACCAGCTGTGAGGTCAAACTTAGGTAGTCTCGTGATTGGGTTTGACCCTGCTCACATAATCAAGCTGACTAGTCTTATGCCAAGCCCTTCCTTATCAATGATGTAATTTAGAGGATATAGACTTCAAAAAAAAATGAACGCAATGCCAGACGTGGGATCCACGATTACAAACTACTTTGCCACTACGAACGAGAGGCCAGTGCCCACCAGCCTAACAACTTTGTGCGTAAATCCCAACCTAAAGACAAGCATAGGTAGCTATGGTAAAAGGCCCCCTGCAGCGAGATTGTGGATCAAGGGAAAGTACCAACCATGGCGTCAAAGCTGCATCCTTGCTTACTCGCAGAACCCCATATTTCAATCTGGCCTGCACCTTGAGATGCATGCATTCTTCACAGACTAGAAAGTCTAGGCCTAGATGAAAAGGTAGGTCTTACACTGTAGGTATCTATTACAGTCTATATATTTTACATTTGTTTATTGAATACATCCTAGCATTTTCCTAGACATATATTCATCGATTAAACACGGTCCCTACACTGGGTGAAGCCAAATCATGAATCTGGCTCACGCTCAACGGAGGCATAAATTAGTGCAGGACGGGAGGGTACTTAAGTAAATATCGAAAGGCAATCCCGATTATCAAACGAACTCTTTCACGTCCCCCCTAACAAAGGAACTTCAACCCGGGAAATGAAGGATGTGGACTTGAGAAGTTCTTCAGCATACCTACTAGGATTGTGCAAAATGCCAGGGATCAAACACTCTGAATGGCACGGACGTCTGGAGGGCTGAAATTGCTAAGCCGCAAACTGCCTAAATATGTATGCCAAGTGAAGCCCACGCGTAGGTGTTGTGCATGGAACATTGGAAGAAAAATTCCTTGGATGAGAATGAGGAACAAACGCACAAAGCAATGCCTCTTGAGGGGGTGTTAAAGAAAGACGAAATAGTAGACTGTTTATCCTTTCGCTTGCGTTTTTTTTTCTCTCTCTAGTCTGGCGTTTTCTCTCCCGGCTGTGCGTGGCACATCGATAAGAAAAAAATTCCTTGTGATATGGGTAGCAATAGCCGTCAGAACGGAATGCTTACCCTTACTCTGCATAGACTTTGCTTTCCCCTTTACATCATATGAGACGACCAAACGCTAGCGCGGAAGTGAGTGATCAGAAGCCTCCATCAAATTGTTGCATTTGTTGGGGGGAATCTGCTGTGCCGTTTGAGCCTCAGCTTGTGCTACGGAATGAAGAGATGCTGCCTCCGTCAAGTGGGCTTGTTCCCTGTGCTCAGCAATTTGTGGGTGTGGAATCGGAATGATTCACACGGACGAAAGCCGTTGGATGGCCCCGTTGGATGACCTAATTGGCCTCATCCCGTCTGCGAAGGGAGGGGTCCGAGCCCAGCGGGCACGACTCATCTCCAGGTGTAGTGTCTCTATGACACCTGCCCGAGCGCAATGGCAATGGCGTGCAGATTACTCCGTAGACGGTGGAAGAATGAGAGAAACTCTTAGGGCTCACATGAAAATCAGCAGCCTGTAATGACTGCCTGTACCATAAATAAATAAATTGAATGAGATCTCCTGCCGGCGTGCGGTGAAACGCCCATAAATTTATACATTAAATTATTTTGTAGAGGCCCCGTATACTTGAGAGAGAATTATGAACGATGAATGCACCCACTACTGGAGCTTAGCACAAACCTTGAGTTACCTACCCCCCCACCCCCCCCCATCTCATCTCATTGCGCCTGGTCTTGACAAAATTCTCGGCCTTTAGCACACGCTTACCATTTCCTACTCGCTTGCCTCAAGGTTTCTCGATAGTCAGAGCAGCCACGGTCGCTGCCATTGTAGTCACGGTAGTCGCAAACCCCCTCCCCACAAAGTAAAGTTTTCTTCTCCCACTACCCGTCAACCCCATTTCTACTTCGCACTACTATCGATTCTGACTACACCTTCCCAGCTACCGCTTTTTCTACCCACCTTCCTCTCTTCTTCCACACTCTCTCACCTCCTTCCTCCGCTCTCTTTCACCATCCTCACGAAAAAAAAAAAGCCATCTCTGTCAATATCTCGAGTTCTTTTGGTTCTGCGGGTGTTCTTAATTTGCCTCTAATCTCATCTTGATTTGTCCTCTCGGTGTCGCTGTGTCCTCTCTTGCCTCTTGCCTTTCAATCTCAGTGGTTCCTCGCAAGTCGATTCAGCATCTCCAGGCTCGAGTTTCATTCAGTGTTGAAGGTATGTATGTGATCTGTCCTTTCCTTTGAAAATCCTTGCCTCTGCCGACGATTTCCCTATTCGATGGGGAAAGTCTGTAGCCTACATACTTGCCCAGCATCACCCTTCCTGCCGATGCTGACAAGAAATTGAAGCAGCATATTACAACAAAGGTTGCTCCCCTCATCAACACATTCTCCCGCTCCCGATACTTTTTAGCTTCTCAATCACTGCCGACAGTTTGATAGCTACATCGGATCGACTGTTACCGAAGTCCGTTTTGCTATTTTCGTGCCAATCAGACCCTGCCTCGCTTTCATTGCTTTGTTTCTCAACATTGTGAAGTACGCGTATCTTCTTCCGAATTGTCTTTCTGACTTTACTTTCTTCAGTTCTCGAGAGTCTATATTCCGCTATCTACCATTTGGTAAGAATTCCAAAGGGCGCAATTTGCTTCCTTTTGCCTCTAGTGGTTGTTTTGTCATCTAACGCTTAGTTGCTTGGATCAGTTTCCAAGGAAGAACTGAAATAAAAGTTTTTTCCGCTAAAAGTCCTAAAACTACTTCATCACTCTCAACCTAACTCACTTTAACGAATCATCACGAAGTCGCCCGCAATGTCTTTTCCATACGATTACGCCCAACCCCAAGGCTCCGGTTCTCCTAATGGAGCATCCGCTGGTGGTGCCCCACCAAACCAGCAAGCTGGCCAGCAGCCGCCTTCGGCTTCTCCCATCCCGTACCCTTCTAATTCTGCCACTGGGTCTCAAAACGGCGGCGCCGGTAATGATGGCAAGACCACACTTTGGTGAGTCAATGTAGATCTACTTTGTATGCCCGACGCTAATGATACTGTAGGATGGGTGAGCTTGAGCCATGGATTGATGAGAACTTTGTCCGCAACATTTGGTACAACATGGGTGAGACTGTTAGTGTCAAGATGATCCGCGACAAGTTTTCTGGGTATGTAAATTCTCCACCTTGACTATCTTGTACTGACTGGGCCTCTATCGCAGCAATGCTGGGTATTGCTTCGTTGATTTTGGTTCTCCAGCCGCAGCTGCCAAGGCCCTGACCCTCAATGGCTCTCTTATGCCAAACAGTACCCGTCCTTTCAAGCTCAACTGGGCTTCCGGTGGAGGTCTCGCTGATCGTAGGTGGGTAAATTGCGGAAATCTTTTACTTCACCTTTGCATGCGACTCTGCTAACTCATAAAAAGGGATGATCGCGGACCTGAATACAGCATCTTCGTCGGTGATTTGGGGCCTGAGGTCAATGAATACGTCCTCGTTTCATTGTTTCAGTCCAGATTCCCCTCTTGCAAGTCTGCTAAGATCATGACAGACCCAGTCAGCGGAATGTCGCGAGGATATGGTTTCGTTCGTTTCTCTGATGAGATGGACCAACAGAGAGCCTTGACCGAGATGCAAGGTGTCTACTGTGGTAACCGACCAATGCGCATTTCTACCGCTACCCCAAAGAATAAGACTGGTGGTGGGCCGGCTGGTATGCCAGGGCCAATTGGAATGTACTCTATGGGTGCTCCTCCCATTGGGTACTACGGCGCTCCTCAGCCTATGAACCAATTCACCGATCCCAACAATACCACAGTTTTTGTTGGAGGGCTCTCAGGATATGTCACCGAAGACGAGCTCCGCTCGTTTTTCCAGGGCTTTGGGGAAATCACTTATGTCAAGATCCCACCAGGAAAGGGGTGTGGTTTTGTTCAGTTTGTTCAGAGGCATGCGGCGGAGATGGCCATCAACCAAATGCAAGGCTATCCAATTGGGAACTCTCGGGTCAGATTGTCGTGGGGAAGAAGTCAGAATAACTCTGGTCCCGCGGGCACTCCATACCGGCCTGCTCCACCACCACCAGTTTACCCGTCCATGGGGCTTCCTCCCACTCACCACTTCGGGAACTTTGCACCTCTAAAGTAGTTCAATTTCTTCTTGTATCTATATACACGCTCCATTCTTTTTTCTTACGTTGCACGGAAACTTGTCCCTTTGCCCTCTTTTTTTTTAGCAATTTCAAAAAGTCTTGAATCACTGTCACATCTCTGTACTTGTCAATTGTTCCCTATTCTTACTCAGACCACGTCCTGGATCGATTCCCCTTTCCTTGAATTGTAGTGTCACCTGGGAGGCCGTTTGCTGATTTCATGATGTGCGTCGGTGTTGTCGCCGCCACTTGCATTCTATATAGTCCTCATGCTGCTCACATGCATCCTTCTCCACAAGTTGGACAAATGGCACCACCCGGTCCTCCTGGCGCCTTGCAAGGCCCTGGTCAAGATCCAAACGATGCCATCCCCGTTGACCGTCTCAACCAAATGTACATGGCGGCCAAGGATGGTAGGTTGGACCGCTTGGAGGCCGACAGTCGTGGCTACCACTCTGTTTATGCAGCTTAACGTGTGTTTGTGCTCCTTTTTGATGCACGGCGTTCAGTCAAGGCTTGATTTAATTTCCTCTCATAAAAAACGTCTTCTGGTTTGCTGCACCTCTTAAGGGCTTTGGTTGCTTTTTGTGGTTTGTTTCTGGCTGCACAGGTGTAGTGGGTGCCCTTGGTCATTTGAGTCCTTTACCTGCGGATCTTTATCGTACTGCTTTTCAAACATATAGGTGTTTGGATTTTCATGGGATCGTTTCCTTTGGGGTACTCTCTACTGGTGGTGTCAGTCGATGTTCCAAGTCTGCTTTTGTCTGAATTGCTGGGGTGCCTGCTACCGCAATATATTTTTACTTACTCTCCTTCGAGCCTCTTTTAAGAGGGGAGCCTCGGAGCTGAAGAAGGGGTGTAGCGTTATTGAATTCACGAATTGTTAATGACGGCTACAGTTGCCTTTGTCTTCATAATTGCCAAGAAGTAGTAATTTAGTACCAGTTGATTGTTTGACGCACACGTGACGCGCAGGTATCCCCACCAGACCATATTTGATACTTCCTTTTTTGGTAGTATGTGATTTCACAATGGAGCTTAATATTTCAGCTTTCGGGCTTCACTTCTTCCCCCTTCTTACTCGCATCCCTCAAAGGCCCCTTTGCCCTATCTCGTGCAGCAGAAAGCCCTTTCATTACCTATCTTTCAAACTCGTTTAGCTATACTTGCCCCCAAAACATCATTAATCTGCAGCTATGCGTTTTCGAAATTGGGATGTGCTTGTCTTCCCGGCTACTGATGCAACCCCCATTCAAGAGTTTACCACAGAATTCTGCAATATTCCTGATCCAGGTTTGTAATCAGTCTTGTTGCTTTCGTTTGCACTATGTTGATATGGGGTACCTGCTGGACAGATAATGCATTCCTCTCCAGGATGACCTCTGAGGATCCTGAAACTCCAGGAAAAGAGGAGTCAAAGATCCTGCCAACGGTTTCCACTTACATTCCCATGCTTGTTCCTGGAACACCTTTCCAAATTTCCATTCATTCATGGACTCAGCCTCAAGTCATTGCCACCATAGAGTCAGGTCAACAAGCTATGATTGAAGCAAGGCTGTTCATTGATGGAGTACCTATCACGTTAGCAAACGCCTATACTTGCTTGTGCCATCGTTTGTACTAATGACATGGCCACAGCTATGTCGTTTGTCCTACATCCTCCACTTGGCCAATGGTCGTAGGTGAGTGAATAGCTAGGCCACCCTAATCAGTGCTTTCCCTCAGGGCTAATAATCAAAACAACAGACTCATATCCCAGTAGGCTTTGCCTCTGCCACATTGGAAGACTATTATTGATATATTGCGAGTAGTCAATTCGGCTTTTGGTACCCGAAAGCGCAATCTTACGTTCCCTGCCTTCAATCAAGACTCACTCAACCAGTGGGCAAATGGAGATACTGAATTGGGGCGCATCAAGATTGTCATTTCTGAAGGCATTGCTGGAGCTGGTTCGGCTGACGATGAGGTTTCCTACATGAGGTTGAAAAACATTGTGTGCTTCTATTACAGATATGCACCTCAAGGTCAGTGTCATATCTCCTACAATTTTCCCATTCTAACAACAACCCTAGAGTTCCTTGAGTCTGTGGGTATATACTATCCCACCACCAGGAAATATGACAACTCTTTAGCACGCTGGTTCCCAGTGTCGGTTCCAGCTCATCATCTGGCCGGATCGGCCTTTGGTAGCCCGGCTCATAAGCACTCACCTATCCGAAAGCCCACAACTCCAGGATCCGTCCCCCCAGCTTTTGAGCTCAGCCCTGCAATCCCCTCTCTTGAGAAGATACCATTCCCTGATCTGCAACCCACCTCGGTGAAGCCTGCACCATCTGATCTATTCAACATTGATGCCGAAGACAAGCACAGTATTGGCAGTCGTACTGTTGACGATTTAGAGCACGATGCAAGCACTCCCCTCAAGGGCAAAGAGTATATCGATACCCCAGAGAGTATTACAACGCAAGCTATACGCTCTACTTGCCAGACACCAGCTTCTAACACTCCCGTATTCGAAGCAACACTTCCCACCAGGATGAGAACAGATTCTATTTCGAGCATGCATAGTCAGCAGTCTACAAACTCATTCAAGCTTGAATATACTGAACAGCAATCCACCCGTGGCAAAGAGGACCATGCAGACCCATCGATTTCCAAGTCTGTCAAGATTGGGTTTATCACCGAGACACAAAATCAAATGCAATCGGCCCATGGAGGTCTGACCGGGGAGGACCCTTCATTGCCTGCCGTCAAAGATTTTGCGACTACAGGGAAGGTAATGGATATGGGGAGAAGCAGCCTTCCTCTGGTGGAGTTGGATAACATTCTTTGAAAGGCTCGGCTAAACGAACATGAGCACCAGGCACAGCCTTTGTGGAGGAGGTGTCGTTTTCTTCTTTTTTGTTTATTGCTTTTCTTCAGGCTGTGGGAAACACGGCGTATGTATTGGTCTGGGACCACATGTTAATTCTGTTGATGCCACTTTACAGGAGTGATCTCCTTGTGGTTATTATTTTGCTATAAAGTATCCGTATTACATACTAAATAGTATTGAGATCTCAGGCCCCACACTAGGCAGACACTGTGCTTCGGGGCAACACTGGTGTGCTCTTTGCTTTTCCCACTTTGACTTGTGGTCAGTACTCGAGTACAGTACCATATCATAGGTAGGTACTTACGGTCTCGAGTACACTATGTACTCACTCTACAGCAATGTAAACATCATGCCAACAATAACTCCAGCTGTCAATAGAAAACTTAAGTAGTATAACATTCCTGCTTCCTCACAGCTGCAGCGCCCATGGCTGTGTTGTGTGCGGCTGCATTGATTGCGGCAAGGCCCGCCGCCTCACCTGCCTGCCAGCCTGAGCAACTTTTGCGATTCCCCGCATCGCTTGCATGGGTCCCCATGTGTGGGGTACGTATCCAGGTCAACCAACAGGCTGCTTGCTATATAATCGCTCTCTCTCCAGAGTCTGTTTGTCTCCACGCAGCACTCGGGCAAACTCAAACGTACAGTACTTCTCGAGCACAAGTGAGTTTTAATAACTGGGGCATCGTCAACATCCAAAAAAAAACCTGGAACAGCACTCATGGCTCTCCCTGCTGTCGAGGAAGCGGGTGGGGTCATGCCGGTTGAGGATTTCCTCGCGCATTTGCAAGCGAATCCGCCTGAGTCTAGCTTCGGCAATGATCGTAAAAATCGCAATGGGCGTGGGAGAAATTCTGGCAGCAGAACTATCTCGTTTGCCCCTCCACCACTGTCACCTCGTCCTCATGGCTCTCCACCCGCGGTGGGAGCGTTCAAAATTACGACCGAGATTACGACGACGTATATCAAGGATTTGCATGAAATGATTCAACGGATTACGCCGGGAAATGGGCCAAATTGTCTCCAGGTTACATATGATGTACAAAATACATCCGACGATGAAGGGAGGGTAATGCCGAGCTTTTGGGCGAAGTTGAACATTAGTGGGGTTAAGGGGTTGGAGGGGGAGTGGGTTGATAAAGGGCCCTTTGCAAGTAAGAAGTTGGCAAAAGAGGCGGTTGCTAAGAAGGGAGGGGAGTGGCTGAAGGATATGGTGAAAGGGTGGGGAAGGCAGGGGGGAAGG
>Ga0307514_10004155_pt1 | contig 13417 bp, 6 predicted proteins | sample 16_EM_MG_FD_203088 | JGI IMG/M metagenome (GOLD analysis project Ga0307514, IMG submission 203088) | Populus trichocarpa ectomycorrhiza microbial communities from riparian zone in the Pacific Northwest, United States - 16_EM | ecosystem: Host-associated > Plants > Roots > Unclassified | place... | reverse complement strand
ATTTAATTTCCTGTATATATATATATATATATATATATATATATATATATATATATATATATATATATATAAAGGAAAGAATGTCCCCCCGGCCGTTCATGGGGTCTGGTCTGCCTATTCCTCTACCTTATTATTACTTCTGGTTTGTCCAACCTCAACCTAAACTAACATATAGATGGAGGTGAGGGTAAAGAAGAGCTGGAGAAGCTGAATTGATGACAGGTCAGGACCAATTAATGAATAGAGCATTGAATTTTTGTTAAGACATAGTTTTTTTTTAATTAATGACTAAACAAGATTATTAAAACCTGATGTTGTAGGTAACGACTAATCATTAAGTTTAAATACAATAAGAAATTAAACGATTTCAAGTAAATATCATCATCAATGTCTTAAGAAATAGCAGAAGTAGTGCTGTGGGGGTGTTCTTGGCATGTAATAATTATAATATTAATATAAGTGTATTTAAAACAACAAGGATTAGTCAAGGTCATCATAATCTTACATAGCTTCTATTACACAAATTATTAAAAAAAAACTAAAGGGGTGTACGAGGAAAAAAGTTTTATACTATCTTGCTCTGGTAAAAAAAAAAAAAAAACCCTCGTAGGCTAATACGTGAGAGTAAAATTGTCAGTATATTAATTAGGCCTATTTAGACATTTTAAAATTGATCGATGATAAGACGGATATTTGCCTTCTACATCCTTTATTTTATCCTTAGTTATTTTTTTATTTAATTGAGCTATTTCAAATTTTTTTATTTATCGTTCTTGTTAAATTTATTTTTTTAAAAAAAAATTTGATTCTTCAATTAAATAGAATTAATTGATTGAGTATAGACATGAGATGCTCACTTAATGATTTTTGTTTGTTTGCTTGCTTTCCTAGCGGTCCATGCGGTTTCCTTCGGTATCATCGTACATCCTTTTATAATGGGTCTACACCGTCTTGGAAACTCTTTTAGTGGTAGACGGTATAAATGATTAAGTGACGGTAAGTCTCAAACAAACTTTGTTTTATTTTATTTTCTTTCCGGGTATGATATTGACAATTTATTTTTTATAGTTAATTATTATAAAATATTTTTTTTATGATTTGTCTACTATTGTTGACTATGTTTTAGATTAAATTATTATTATTAGGTGGAATAAAATTAATTACTGGTGTATCAAGTTTCTCTTGTTTCTTAAAAAAGAAAAACGTTGTAATCACCTTAACATCCTTCTGTTTTTTACAAGTTAAAAAAATGTATTATTACCCCCTGAAAAAGGTTCTGGAAGGGGCGGAATACATAAAGAGATGAAGGGGGACAAGTGATGGCCCACACGTGATTAAAACAGGAATGGAGCTTTCTCCCCTTTGCTTTCACCATGCAATATATAATAAAAATGCAAATTAATTAATAAGATGGGAAGATAGCCAGGGGAGGAGTGCATGCAGCATTTCATGCCTGTGATCACAATCCCTAAATGGTAAAAGCCACTTCCTGGTAGGAAATCTCCTCCTCAGTCCTCCCGAATGGCGCAAATTAACCCAAAAGAGCCTGCCTGCCTGCCTGGCCAGGCCATCATGTCTTGTTCTTTACTGCCCTTTTGACTAATGACTATGCCCTTCTCTTTTTTCTCCCCCTCCCTCTCAGAGTCATGACCCATCATACATCATCATCGTACTCTCCTCTCGTTTACTATGCCATAAGTAACGGCTATATATTTCATGGTCCGGCAAAGCAGCAACACCCATCTCTCCCCATATCATCAATTCACTCATCACCAAAGATGAATGCACAGTGCTCACCATCTTTTTCCATGGAATATATTGCAAGTATCAAAGGCAAAGAGAATCGAACGAAGAAAAAAGGAGGAGAGAATGACCAAGTTCCACATTTTCTAAAGGGTCCTACAATCTTTATTGTCGTACATGTAAACCCCACATGATAAGCCTTAACTTGCTCCGCTTCTCTCTACACACACACACACACACACACACACACACCAAATTAAACCATCATCAAACAAGTAGATGAAGACTTAGAACTGTTCAATGCCCCCCCAGTAATTAATTGAAGGACATCTTTTCAAGTGATTCATTTCATATCCCTTGCACACACTCTCTCTTCCCATCGGCGGTGAGAATAATCATGATCATATGTGTTAATGTACAAATGCATGGTTCAACAACACAGACCCTAGGAGAAGAATAAAAGGGGTCTGCATTTAACATGCACCCTTGTCGTTGCTTGCGTCTAGCCAAGGAATTTGGCAACTTGGAGTCATTTCATGTGCATGCACCTGTTAGAGCTTGCCCTATCATGAAAATGACTTCAAAGGATAATTGTCACACGCATCTACATCCTTTGATGCAGATGCAGCCATATGCTTGTATGGTGCAGCTATTTCATCCATAACAAAAATACATGCCCTCAGTTTGCCTACTTATAGATTCACTCATACCCTCACAAAAAGTTCTTGTTCAAAAAAATTACCAGCTGTCTTTTTTTCACTTGAATCTCGCATGCATGTGGAAAATCAAATCCAAATGAAAATAGTTTAATGATAAGTCACGAATGCTTTGTAACCTGTGATCATGCACAAATTTTAAATACCGAGACAAATAGCAGCTCCAATAATTGTATATAACAGGAAATAAATGTCAGAAAAGAAAAAGGAGGTGAAATTTTCTCTTAGGAACACTTGACTCCATTGTGTTTCAGCCAAGTTCCTTGTCAACTATTATTCAAGGATTTGCTTATACACTGTCTAGTTTTTGAAAGCTTTGAGATTGCCTAAGCAGAAAGCCTAAAAAAGTTGCATAAAATGTGACTCAACAAAATCAGTACATTGGGAATAAATACAAACTTTCTGAGATCTCAACTGCTGAACTCATGCAGTACTTGACTAAACTTCCGTAATTATTTCCTCTATAGAGAGTCATTTCTGAACCCAAAAGTTTTTGGCAGCGGTAGCTATGGGAGAAGCTCGAGTTCAGTGCCTCGATGTGAAACATGCTAAAGCACATCTGTGCAGAAATGGCCAAGCAAGATAAGCTCACTGAGTATTAAAAGCTCGGAGAATAATACAGCGATGCAGATCTTAGATGACCAGATGAGTTTGATGCGGCCACAAAAGGATTCATTTGCAATGCGCCAGGACCATCTGGAGGACAACCCCACCTAACAGGACTTGTGTTAACTAGCCTGGTGGTGGATGCATGAAAGCTGCCATTGTGCGCCACTGGTGTTCCACCAATTGGAGGGTGCTCTTGTGACTGATAACAAGTGAAGGGATTCACATTTGTCATGTTATAGATCGGGATAGTTGGAACCGAGATACCCGATGGAAATACTTGTCTTTCCCTCCAGCCTTCATTGTATTTTGTAATGTCACTCATCACAACAGTTTGACTTTCAGGAACATCATCAATGATGATGATTTCTTTTACGGGATGAGTGAATGAATCAGCACGCTTGCAATGGCGGTCAGGAGTTTCGGTAGCTCTTTTCATAGTGCATGTGGGAAAAGTTTCCAGTCTTCTCTTTAGCCTGTTCTGTGAACTTGAAAAATTGTAATCCTCTTTGCACTGATGAGGCTTAATAGATGGTGCAAGTCCACCATCACTATGTTGGTCACAAAACATGCCTGCTGGTAACTTTGATGGTGCTTGTGATAGCTTAGAATCAATGTGGCTTCCAAAACTGTCGGAAAACCCAGCATCCAAACGTTGAACCGCTGTCTTGTATGGATCCCGACTAAAGATGACAGAACCTTGAGGGGTCATGGGATGAAATGAATGACTGTCCAGATTCTGAATATTGCCAGGTGAGACTGCAGAAATTGTTGGAATGTGAGAAGTTTGATTGACATTTTGAGCACAAGGTCGGACCTGCCCATTTGGCATGGATACATTATCTTCTTTGTTGACCACCATTAAGTTCTTCCCCATCAGCCTAAGTATAGGATTGGAGGCAGATGGACTAGCAGAATCAGCATCCGCGCGAGCTAAGAACCTCACTCCAGCACTACTGGGAGAGTCCTTCAAAGGAATACAATCTGTGGGGGGCTTGATGAGCGGGAGGACCATCTTTTCAGATCCTGAAGCTGAGTAGCTGTTCAGGGGAACTAATTCAGGGCTGACATCCAAATTAATCGGTGTCAGGTTTGAATTGCAACCCATGTGCTTCCCCTCGGAAGGAACTGGCATTGATGCCATTTTCCGCCGCCTTAGTAGCAGTGATTCTTGGTGATTTAGAGCAACATTCTCAGAAAATCTCTCCTTTCTTTGGCAACAGCATGGCTGATCGTTTTTGAAGCCAAAAGATTCTTTCTCAATAGAGATTCTATCAAGTTTCAAGTACTCTCCAGAAAAAGTGGTTCTTTCCACTCCTCTAGTTGCTGCTTGCGGAACTGCACCAGCATTGTGTGCCAACGGCTCAATTCCAGCAGACATTAATCCTGACCTAATCTTGTCTTGAAAGACACAATGTCCTGCTGATGATGCTGGTTCTGAATAACTGAAATCAGATCTACCTACCATGGAGTTAGAGATGGTCGATACTGCAGATAGAGGGGAATCTGATGAATCACCATCGATCATGTCATGCTGGTCTGGTGAAGAGTGAACCCGGATAGTAGTCAATGATGAATTCCCTTGAAAATCTTCAGAACCCATATCTCTAGGACTTGGCAAAAATGACCCTGGTGGTCCAGGAATAGGAATGGGATCAACCTCAGGAAAAGAATCTACTTTCGCAGCTTCAGAATCCAACCCCACCCCCATATCACCAGCATCTTGGCTCATCATGCCATTACCAGCTTCAGTAGCAGAAAACATCCTTTGGTCATGGATAAAAGGCCCAGTTGGACTAGTTGACACGTTGTTTTGACTTAAAAGTCCTCCATAATCTTCAATAGACCGAATGCAGTTTGATTGGACCTTTGAAGAAATACCCAGCTCATGAAATTCAGTGTTGACAGATTTACTCATACCTGCAACGCTCCTCCTCCCATCCAAAGTCTTGGAAGATGGTTCAACAACAATGTCCTCATGGATTGGAACTTGTGTTCCAGGAGACTCTAGGGAATCAACTTTGTGTACATAATCGCCATTACCTCTACCTGAATAATCTACATTTATTCCCTCAGCATGACCACAGCCAAGTGCAGATTTTGAGCTCCTCAAATTCAAGGCTTCCAGCCTTTCAGAACTGCAAGAAAATCTTTTTCCTTGTCTAACTTCCTGGACGGGGCTTCCACCAAGAGACACCTCATCAGTCATTTCTTCTCTTTCAAGTAGATTTTCTGTATGATCCTGCATCAAATCATACTGTTCATCAACCTCAGAATGCCTACCCACAGCTTCTTCATCTATTTCTCTTGTCAAAGGCTCTTGAGATTTGTCAAGGGTGGACCATCTCTTACCTTTGCTGGGCCTGGATTCAGTCACAGAAGATTGGCTGCTGACAGACAGTACACTTTTCCTAATGGAGGAGAATCTCATTGCTTTAGTTACAACTGCATGAGAACTCCGGGATGATTTTGTGCTAGCAATGGGATACATATCAGAATTATTACTTGTATCATCATCAGTATAGACAGTCTTCTTGGTTAGTGAAGAAACATCATTCCTGGGAGAGTTTGGTGGTCTCAGCATACAGCCATCATGGATAGAAGTGCCATCTTTGTTCAACTGATTGGCATTACGCTTCATTGGTGGAAACAACTTATCCACTTTCCCACTAATCCTGTCTCCCACTAGAAGATTCCCTACTGTCTTTCTTCCAGGAGACCACTCCCTCCTCTCATTAACCTGGTCTTTATGAAAAAGCTTCTCCATCCTCTCACTGTTTCTGGGAGAAGATATTTGATCATCACACAAAATGGTAGGTTTCTGAGCGCGGCTCCTCTCTGAAAGATGATCACCCACAGATGATTGATCATTCTCAACCAGCAAGTCCTGAGCCAGGTGCCATTTACATCTCACAAGTTGATGACTCTCTTGTGTTGCAATCTTCTTTGGAAAACCCCTTCGTTTGGAGCAAACCCATGGTCTTAAAGTCCCACAATCACTAGGTTTGATTTGCCTCAACATCTGATGATCTTTCTCGCAACTCTTCTCCTCTCCATTACCTTCTTCTCGACCTCCAGAAATCTGCTCAACAGAAACATTAACAACCATATATAACTGAACACTTAAGCTACAGAATTTTCAACAGAAGATGGTGCATAAATCAAAGGGCAGAATGATCACGATAAGTGTACAAAATGTCATAGAAGGGCTTAAGGAAGTAAAGAAGTGAATATGTCATACTGGTGTTTTAGCAATTTTTCTGTGAAACAATTCCATCCAATTTAACTTAAACACTGCACAAATGGAGGCGACACAATATCAGCTGAAGCATCCAAGAACATTTTGCCCCAAACATAACATGATTAAGCTTCTCAATGGCATTAGAGCACAAAAGGTAAAATAACAGGTCTATTACATACTCAAATTTCTTAGGTGTTGAAAATGGACAAGGGCAGTCATTGAGATGAATACGTAGAGTTTGGGAAGGGAATTAATAATATACATTGAAAGCAAGAAACTGTACCTGAGAACCAGGTGCCTCGTGGAACAAGACTTTTTTTCTCTGAGAAGCAAGTTTTAGATACTTCTGATGCTTTTGTGCTAATCGTTTTTTCTTTTTCATTGAAATGTAGTTGCTTGCTTTGCCACCTTTCAAAGATTTCTTTCCTCCAATATCCTCCCTTCTTGCTCCATCATCCTCGCTTACTTCTGCTACTGGTGATGCATCATTAAACTGAGATAGAATCCTAACTTTGGTGCCATTTGCATCTATATAAACTGGCCCTACATCACCAGCATCCTCAGGATGAATTGGCAACACCCTTGGCTTTTTCCCTTCCTTAGGTGCATCACTCTTCTCAGTCTCTTGAGCGGGCAAGCTTGACATGGTGGCCCAGCTTGTACCATTTCTTCGATCAAGCTCTTCCAATGTGCAATATTGAGCAGTAGTATAAATATCCACCATCAACCGTGTCTTCCTTGGCTTAATTCTATACCTGGTTAGCTTAGAATCAGCTGTCCACTTGGGTGTTGACTCCACAGAAAGGCACTGATCAATGTGAGCATTCAAGGTGGTGTTGGACGAGGATGAGAAAGTTTTGCAAACAGGGCAAAGTTTTGAAGCCATCGTTTCTGATATAGTTGTACAATTAGAAGCAATATCTTCAGCCGAGGCACGATCAGAATTGCCACCAAATTTCACAATCAACCTGCACTTCTTATTAGCCAATGGCCTGGTGGTGCTTTCAGTCTTGTGGGTCACAGTAGCTCCAACTTCAACTGCAGCTTTGGCCAAAGTCCGAGTTTCTAAAGGTGATCTAGGTTTGCTGCTATCAGGAACTGAGTCTATCTCACTTGTTGCTGTAGATGGGAAATCATTTTCTTCTCCATATCTACACGAACTAATGTCTACACAAGATTCTGCTAACTTGGCATGCAATTGAGCATCATCAGATAAGTCTACCACCACATGACTTTCTGGTCTAGAAGCCTCCTTGTCAAAACTGCTTCTTTTGCTGATATTTTGCTTCTCAACTGAATTGGTTTCACCCTTAAATCTCTTGAAGAACTGGTTTCTTACAGTATCAAGAGGCTCAAATTGTGGCAACACGCCCTTAACGCCATGTTTCAAACAAAGTTGCAGATTTTTTTGAGAAAAAGGCCAGCTATTCTTGATATCCTTGCTCCTGGCTTTAAATACATAATCTCTGCAGTGCAAACAACCAAAGTTTCTGTTAGCATCAACTAAGATCAACCTATCTATAATAAGCTAAAGCTATACCAACCATATGTACACAAGAACTGGAACCCTTAATCATATCATATGTTAGAAAAAACAAGTCTGGTAGGGAAAATCTGGTTCATGGAACTGAAAGTGAAACACGAAACAGTAGGAAAACAGCCAAGCAAAACCCAAGTGAACACAAGATTCGAAAATCTAGTGTCTGAGAAAAAGTCTGCAGCTAGCAGCACGATATGGTTAGAACAAGGACAGATTGTTTGTACAAAGTGACATGAAATCACAAGCAACAACAATCAAGAAAGATTAGAGGCAGTGAGTATGACTCGGGAATCATTAAAAAACACAAACATAAGAGCCCCAAGGAGAAGCCTTGGATATGATCACTAAAAGCAAAGCAAGAGAAATTCCTCAAAAACCAGAATAAAGACAAGAAGGGGGTGTGCCATGTTGAACTGAGCCATAAGGGAGCATGTTACTCTGGATCTGACCCAACAAAAGATCTTAAAGATTGATTAGCTGACTTAGATCAGATCACCACTAAGAAAAAGAGAGAAGTAGTTAGCTTAGCATAGCAAGACAGCCATGACAAAAGGAAAAAGAAAATCGAAACAGTACTATTCATAATATCCCTGAAAGAAAGGATCATATAAAAGGAAACAAAGAATGAATTGTTTTACCTTATGGAGAAATTAGGAAGTGGGGTAGGATTATCAAGACATGGGTTTGGGTTTGGATTTGGGTTTGGCAGATCTACTACTACTACCTCTGACAAATTAGAAGGTGGAAGCTTATTATAAGTACTACTAGTGGGAAGCTGAGAAGCCCTCTCATCACTTCTACTATTCGGTTGAGAAGAAGAACATGGGGGATCTGGTACTGGAGGGTTTTCAATGGAAAACATCTGATGATGATATTATTCTCTCTTCTTCTTGTGCTGTTTTTTTGGAACAGTCACAAGCAGCAGCTTCTCCACAACTATATCTTCCAGTACTGCTGTCTTGCCTTATCTTTATCTTCTTAGTCTTCAACATATAGCTAGTAACTAGTTGTATATCACTACAGCCCCTCCTCTCTCTCTCTCTCTCTCTCTCTCTCTCTTTCTTTCACTTATAAATTATAGCAGTAGTAGCTAGTGTCTTTCTTTTTATCTTTCTCTCTCTTTCTACACAAAAAAACCCCACCACCAAAGAACTATCACCACATGCGATTGACCTCCACAGCCGCAACAACAAAGAAGCAAACCAAATTAAGCAGCTCTAGCTATCTATATATGTATTTATACAAGAAGAAGAAGATCAAGGAACCCCACTAGATTCTTCATCCATTTAGCCAGCTGCCTGCAAGGATGAAAAGAAACCGTGAGATCATTAACAGTTTTAGCAAAGACCTGGCAAGAAGGAGATGAAAATATTAAAATCAGTGGTGGAAGGAACAGCTAGTTAGGTAGCAAATTAAGGAGAGTTTCGTTATTTTATGTGGGAATGATTAGTAGTGTTTTGATTGATAAGCAAAGCACCAAAATAAATTTTCAGCAAAACAACAAAAACTCAATAACACGCACTTAAGCAAAGATGATGTTGAAACTCTTCTCAAAAAGTTTGATGGGCATACGTTATTTTATGTGGGGAAGACAAACCCACATGAAAAAGAAAAAAAAAGGAAGAAGATGAAGCCAAGTACTACTCAAATTCAAGTACTCCACCAGCCAGCATCATCAAAGCAAACCTCATATGATAATACATAGTCATAGAGATTAAACACCTTAATTAAGAGATTGTAATTTGCAAGAACACCAACTTTCAAAAATCAAAAGGAGCAAGGAGCTCTGAAAAGGATGTAGCTATCCATCCATCCATCTTGCTAACCATATGAATTATGAATGAAGCAAGTTAATTCCAAAGACAAAAAAAAAAAAATCAAAGCAAGAAAGAGTTGGAGAAACAACATTAGTAGACATAAGCCAGCTGAGAGAAACAAAGAGGACAGACAGACACCCCAAGATTCTTGGCATCTCTAGATACACGCAGATGTATACTTCAGAGTGAACAGTTTGAACTGACCAAAAACTAGGAGGAAATCTAATCTAATCTAATCTAAGAAAGGAAAGGAAAGGGCATCTGAGCAGAGACCAGACCAAACTCTTGACTACTTCCAAAATATGGAAGAAGCTGAACCAACCCGGAAACTCGAAAGGCAGGAATTTGAAACAGAGCGATCATGAAATCAAATGAACCCCATATAAGGCCAAAAACAAGAAAAGACTTGATCTTTGAGACAGAAGCAAGCAACCCACTATGACAGATATAGAAGAGCAAGAAAAAAAATCAATAACAAGTTAAACCAACCTTAACAAGCTTTGTGTTTGAGAAGAGAAAGTGAGGATTTTTTGGAGTCTTTGAAGAAGAAAAGAAGGGAAAAGAAAGAGCAGTAGTAAAGGGAAAAAAAAAATAGAGAGAGTGAATAAGAGAGAGAAGAGAGAAAAGAGCACCACCCACTCACACATCAAAAGAGGCATCTGGTTCTCTTCTCTCTCTTCTTTTCCTTTTTTTTATTTTTATTTTTAACTTCCACGTTAAAGAAAATAAAAAGTAAGTTTTTAGGTATTATTTATTTATTTTATTTTATAATAAATAAATTTCAAAATAAAGAATAGAGATGTATATGATTGTGGAAATCAAGATAATATAGATTAAATATCTTTTAAAATATTTATTAATTGATAAAAAGAGAGATGGAGTAGTTTTTCTAACAAATATCTTTTAAAATATTTATTAATTTCAGTTCTTAAGACTACATTTAGATTTAGATTATTAATGATCCAACTAACTTATTTTTCACCATTAAATCCAAGAAATTAAATAAGAAACATAAAAAAATCTTAAAAAATTACTAAAAAGATTACCGTAAGAGTAAAAATTATAATCTTAAAGAGCTCATACATACACTTAATTTGGACATTTATGTATTTGGTTTTATATGTAATAATAATACATGTAGTCAAGAATAAAACATATATTTTTTTTTATCTTGTCTTCTTGTCTCTTGTTTAGCAAATAAAATATAAAAACATTTAATCTGCGTCGTAAATTACCATCGAACGTTTCTTCTTTCATTCTATTTTAATTGTTTTTTGTTTTTTTTTATTCAGAGAGAAAAACCAAACTCTCTACTTTGAATTAGGAGCAAAGAGTTTTTTCCTCTCTCTTTTTTTTTTTTTTTCCCCCAACAAATAATGAAGAGAAAGATAAAAACAAGAGAGAATGTGAAAGGCATTAAACAGCGTGTGAGGAGTTTTTGAGGTTGTGTTTATCTTTGTCTGCCATGGGAGGGAGGGAGGGATGGATGGATGGAAGGAGTAAATTGTAGGTGAAAACCAGTGAGAGAGATAGGCGACGAAATATTAATATTTACTCAGTCGCTACCTATCAACCTCCTCCCCTATAGCTCACAAAAAAATAAAAATAAAAACACTTGTTTATTGGTTGATATTTTCAATCCCATGGGGTATGTGGGTCCATGCGTGATTTCTCCTTTCTATCCTCCCCTTTCTTCCCTATTTTCCTCATTGCTCGTTTCTTGCCCTTACTACACGACAACGCCTCTCTGTCAAATCCTTTGATTGTTGACAGTTACCTCCCCTCTTTTATTTTATTTTATTTTTCTCTTCTTTTATTCCAAGTTTCTAGTGCTTCAAATATTTTTAAAATCTATTTCTTGAAATACAATGGCAGTTCTAAACACCCCAAAGTTTATAAATCTTTTTAAACCTGTCTTTTCAAAACATAATCACAAACATGGCGTGGCTGTGTTTTTTAAAAAAATTCAGATTTTTTTTATGTTTGTTCATGTCAAATACATTAAAGTTGTTTTTCCATGTTTTTTTTTATTTTCTACGTTAATAAATCAGAAAAAATAAAAAGGAACATTTCAATTTAATATTTTTTTAAAAAAAATAAAAGAGGCTGATTGTACTCGCTTGGTTCGAGAATAAAGCGAGATTTTGTTGAGAGAGAGAAGGAACAGTATGGGGAGAGCATTCATGCATCTAACGGTACTGTACAGTACCAGAAAAAGGAGTAGCAAAATGACAAGAAGATATATAGGGTGAATGGTTATAATAGATGGAAGACGATGGTTGTCATATACCTCCATGTCCCCATTGTGTCTGCGACCCCTCTAAAAGACAGAATCACAGAGGGAGAGCCGAGGAGGAGATCCTTCCTCCTCCTCTTTCTTTGCTTTTATATGTAATATAATATAATATATGACAGCTTCCTTTCTTTGATCGAACCAAGTAAATATATATATATATACACACACACTTCTTCTGCGACTCCCATATAGCTAGCTGAAAAGCTAGGAGGAGGAAGAGCCGAGGAGGAGGAGGAGGATGCATATAATAAGGTCTCTCCTCTCGAAGCAAATCTATATGTATCAATCAGCACAATGTGTGTATATATATATATATGTTAAGGTGGCTACGTTTCTCAAGGTCGAGCTACGCGTAGGTCACAGTACAACTACACCACTCCTTTTCAATTCTTGGTTTGGTTTCTTCATGCATTACATTTACCCCCTTCCTTGCCTTCACTGATCAATCAATCCCCATTAATTGTGTGTTCATACATGCTTGTTGTATGGCTATGGTTTTTTCCTTATTTTTTAATGATACTCCCACTGGTTTCACCATCAATCTTAAAGTCTATCAATATTCACTTCATACCAGAGATGAACATCAGAGAGAAATTGAAGAAAGAAAATTAAAATATATATATTTTTATTATTTCTCACGGATCCAATGTGTTTTTCTCTTTTATCATTTATGATCTCCTTCTTCAATTATTCATTGAACACCTCAAATCTTCTTATTGAATATATAGTAATATATATATACCTCGAATCAAAACTGCCGGAAAGAATAATATTTTTTTCTATCTTTAAATATATAGTAATATCTTTAATTACGTGTTATAAACGAATATATATATATATATATATATATATATATATATATATAGCTAGATTGAACAACGTTGCACCCTAGCTAGGGTTTATATATACTTTAAAATGTTTCAAATTAAGTTAGCTCCAGAATTTCAACAAAAACGTTTTGCTAATTAATATCATGACTTCGGCCATTTATCAATTATAGCAGGGTACTGAAACTAACGTGATATTCACCCTTTTTTCTTCTTTTTTTTTTTTTTTGTTGTCATTATATTATGCATGCATACGTACTGTGTTCATAAATGAATATGGATGCATGCATGAATTTATTGAATATTGTAATTATATACAGTCGATTTTTGATTTTTTATATATAAAAAATCACAGAGAATTCACCCTCCTCTCATTAATTCTCTCTCTTCTTAATTTCCTCAATATATAGACAGATGGAAAAGAAATTAAGAGCTAAAAAAGAAATCCATTCCTCTTCACCACCAAGGATTAACCATGTTGTTGCCAGTTCGATCGGTCCTTGCTCCGGAGATTTTTCTTCCTTTCATTTTCTCATATCGATTGTTACTTTTAAATTTTGTGTAATTAATTTCTTGCTTCGGACCTTCTCGATCGGTTGCGAGCGAGGTCGAAATGGTTGTGTAAAACGAA
>Ga0307514_10004154_pt1 | contig 13421 bp, 18 predicted proteins | sample 16_EM_MG_FD_203088 | JGI IMG/M metagenome (GOLD analysis project Ga0307514, IMG submission 203088) | Populus trichocarpa ectomycorrhiza microbial communities from riparian zone in the Pacific Northwest, United States - 16_EM | ecosystem: Host-associated > Plants > Roots > Unclassified | place... | reverse complement strand
GGGGGGGGGGTATGAGGGGCAGTGCAGCCAGACTAGGTAGCCTTAGGCCGTGAGGCGGAGTGTGGTTGGGTTTTTTTTTTTTTGACACAAGGGAGCCTTAGGCAGTCCTCGCTTTAGTAAATGACAGCCAGACTACCGCAGAGCCTCATCTCGCGGCTCTTTTCCTCCTTCCTATTTGGGAAAAGAGGCTTGGCAGTATATGCGAAGTTGTGACGCATTCCCCTTGGGTAGCAAGTAACGCGACATTCTGACAGTAGGTTATGGTGATCCCTTTAATCCGGATACAAGTTAAGTATTGGTTGATCGGTCAGCAAGACTCCATATGATGGGTGATCAGAGCTCGAAGAAGAGGAAGTACCCATGGAAGAATGCATACTCTACCATGACCAAACAGGCAGTTCAAGAAGGGTACCAGCTTGATGAAGAGCCGTTCTGGCGGCCAAGGACGACGTATATAGAGATACTACGATATCTGAGATTTGAAGATTATCCCATGGAATCTCCCGACTTCAAAGAAGGCAATGTGAACGACTTGGTTCTATTAATTGTTCTTCCAGTAATCGGCGATCCCATCCCGCGGACGGGACGCGATAAGGTACGACTTATCAGAGAAAAGCAAATTGTTGTGGATGGCCTCGAGACGGGAGGAGAGGAGTTTGTTGTCATAGACGAAGTTGAGTTGGGAAAAGAAAGATATTCGTTTATTGAAGCAAAAAGATATCACCTGGAGTTGCGATGGGATGAAAGACATTGGAGATAAAAGTGGTGGAAGTATCATCTATGGTTTTGTTACGACTGGAGGAGCTAGCGAATGTTGAAGTACCACGATGGGTAACCCCAGGTTACGGAGATACTATTTGAGGCGATGAAGGAAACAGAGTGAGTGGAGAATTCCTTTTTTCTACAATGCCATTTGCCAAGCAAATGTTTACAATGCCACAGGATTTTTATAATGCCATGGAGCGGGGATAATACAGCAAAACACAACATACATAACTATGGAGCGGGCGTTGTCTTTTGAAGACTTCAAAGATGCTATGGATAAGTTTTAGAAGATAGCCGGAGCCCACCGCTATGATTGTGGAAAGTGCCGATACTAGGCCAAAAGTAGTAAAGCGGTTGCTTTACTAGGCTTATCGTTATTTATGTAAGTACGGCGTGGATTTGTGGGAGGAGGATGTGGAGGACCGGCATTCTGAACTCATGGTGAAATCATCCAGGGATCATCCATCCAATGTTCTCGTATATACCCAGACTATCGCTCGTGACTCTTGCCATCGATCACTCTTCATACACTGTGAGTTTCATATCCTCCTCTTTAGTTGTGTCAGTAGGGCCAGCCGGTCTTCACATGAGACCACTCCCTAAAGCGTTACTCACAGAACGTCATAGACGTAGGTACATAGTCTACAGCTTTAGGTTTTAATTCAATAAGTTTATGCAAATTGTTGTTTCTAGGCTTGGTCTCAGTATCCAGGTTCGGTGGCCACATTAACAGCTACACTCTACTTTGCTGGTGCAATAGGCGGTGCTGCGTGGGTTGTTACGGATGCACATAACGGACCAATGATCAGAAGAAGGACTTTGCCGAATTAAAGAAGAACTTGAGGGACCGGGGGAAAGGGTTAACCGAGATTATGGAAAGTGTTAACCGAGATCATGGAAAGTGTTAACCGAGACCAGGGAGCACATATTCGTAACTCAGCGGAACTTCGAGTTCATACAGACACCTGCGCTCAGCGCCGCTATGAACACGATGGAGGCCACTGATGGAGGATACAAAGGAACTGAGGGAGTTAGTTGGGGTAAGCTCTTGAGCTGGGGTGAAGACTGCCATGAGTAGTTATAACGCTCTAGACGGTGACTGTTGAAGAAAATTGGTGGTCTCTAACATGATGATTATTCATTTATGGAGGCAATCGTATTCGTGTACACATGCTAACTGGACATGTATGTCCTATATATTCTCGTGCCCAGACTGATTTATTTTTGTGTGGTAGATTAAATCTGGGGTGATCTCTTAAGGTTACAATGTGCATAAATGGAAAATTCTTTTTCCGTGTTTATAGTACTACTACTAAATTACTTGTATCTTTGAATCCCACCACTCGAATTTTCAAACACCCTATTATATTAAGAAATCCTTGATAGTGGAGGGTAGGTACCGGTACTTAGGTACAGGGGGGGCAGAAATAAACTTCTCCAATATTCCACAACTCTCAACAATCTAAATCAGCAATACCTATAGGTAGTTCCGCAACGCCCACCCCCACTCAACACAAGACGCTAGACCTCACCAACGTATATAAATCCCAACCGAACCTTTCAAACAATATTTCCCGGCCCTAAAAAGAAAAACCCACACCTGTAAGAAAAAACTAAATATAAATACCTACCTATAAAACAATAAGAACTCCAAGCCCCTCTGAGGGGATACGTACTTAATGAAGCGTAGTGACTGTATCAAGGCAGTGAATGATAAGGGACTAGAAATACCCACTACTGTATATTCTAGTGGGTATGCGTCATATACAACCAACGAACTTGCAGATCCTGACTCAGCACAACTTTTATGATAGCTGTTATGAACCACAACAGTTACGAAAATCCGCCTCTTAAAAAAAAAAAAAAAGTTACCCCAAATACATGTCAGCGCACGATCAGAGCCTCAGGATCCATAGGCGTACGGATATTAACTTCAACAAAAAAACCTACTGGGAGACCGCCCACCCCCAGGTCAGTCAGCTGCGTGCCAACCATGTGCATGATTGAATTCGGGTTTACTTCAACCACCTTATCTCTCATGCATATCTAGAATATAAAGTTTTGTAGACAGGCCGGTGCCAGCCAGGCTTACTTGCATACTAAACTACAATTCTGGGTTGTTGATGACCCATCGTTCCCCAGCTTTTTCCAGAAACATGTAGCGATGATTAGACAATACATGTATTAGGGTACATTAGGAGAGTAAAGAAGAAGAAGAGTCATTCCGCGTGAAAATCAAAGGACTAGCATGGGCAAGAATGAAACGCTAGCTGTCTCAGCTGCAATTGGGGGGTATATGGTGTCGGCACAAGAGAACGACGTCAAACAAAATCCCGCATCAAAGCGGGGAGGACCATCAAATCGACTCAGTCAAAATCCCCTTCTCGCCTCCTTCACGGAACCTGGCCTGCCATTCACCGACCTGCTCCCCCTTTAACCTAGGGGATATCGGAGAAATCGAGCAGGATGTGGTCCCATTAGTTAACAAAAAAGAAAACCTTTCCATTAGCCATCGCAAAAATATCAAGATCCCATATCCAGACATCAAAGTTGAAAAATAAAATGACAGAACGAAGTGTAAAAGTTTTTACATTCTCTGAGTTCAAATAAGAACTGAGTCCAGACGGCAGACCTGCTGGAAAGAAAACAAATCCGCCATGTATCCCTCACACTCACACTACACCCAGTGTGTACGGTCCTTCTCTTTAAGACCACCGATCTTGTCCAGGTCGATTGACGAAAACCCATCATGTTGTTGATATGGGGGGAGGTTTTCTTCGGGCACAGGCCGCACATAGCCAACACCAGCTTCCCCAACCTGCACTATAACGACTCTCCCAGACTTCCTTCGACCTTGTGCATCCTCTTCCTCGGGAAATGTAATTCTAATTTCTGGAATTGAGTCAGGTGTTAAAGGCATTGGCGAGGAGCTGTCCATCAAACCCTGTTTCTCAGAATACGACCATCGATTATCTCTGAATGGAATTGTTGTAATTGCCAGTTGACGAGTATTTTTTGTATTCCCATGGATTCTGTTTTCCAGGTCTCCCGTGCTCCTTCGATGTCGCCGAATAAAAATCAAAGCCCCGCCGAGAAGTATTCCAATGCTGACCAAAACCAAAAGTGCAATCAATAGAGGCGCCAAATTGTTGCCCAACGCTGATTGGCCGGGGCCCTCTCTTTTGGTCATGGCCGATGTGGATGTAAAGTTACCAAACCAAAAAGCAGAGGTAGCGCCCAGGAGCTAACTTTCTATTTACCACCTATTTCCCCACTGAATTAGCTTGAATGCGATCATATCGTGGCAGCAAACATGATTCAGCTGTGACGTGATGGATTGCGCTGATGAAGCTTGATAACGTACAAGGAGCTTGGCGGCCAATTGCTCTGCAAAGGCGGATCGCAAGGCAGTGAGAGAATCCAAGTGTTGAAAATGCCGACAGGCTGGTATACCAGGTACTGAAAATCGGGATCTCTGCAAAGGGAATGCAAGCCTAAGGAGTGAATAGCTGGAACGATACCACAGCTGAAGGAGTGAAGCGTGCTGGTACCGAACAGAAAGCAAACCGTGGGAACTGAAAGAAGGTCTGGGTGTACTTTTTTGGTTTGGTTTGGGGAGAGCAGAAAGAAAACAAGAGGAATGTCTGGGATAAAAGCTAAAAAGGGGCGCACCGTTGCGCCCACACGTTGGCGCCATTCCACATTTGCACGAATCCTCCGGCCCAGAGTCTTGTTTCGGCCTGGGCAAGAGGCCACAAAAGGCATAAGACGTGTTAACCAGGCTCTCATGCTAGTCCTGTTATGTGTGGGTTTATTTTGACGGAGTTGGACATATATCCCAGAGCTGACAAACTTGCCCATCTCTACGGCGCTGTATCGAAGTTCTCTTGGCATAAATTAAATGGGAGGAGTGACACAAGACTAGGAGCTTGCCACATAACTACAGTACATTGGTAATACGCACCTAGCCCTGATGAAACCCACCACCTTGCCTGTACTATACTGGTGTACCCCTGTACTGTAACTGCTTGACAGCAACCTCCTACACGATGCACCCACTCACTACTAGATAGTGTACGGTAGTTATGCAAGTCCACTCTTATGGAGTGTTCGACCACCATACTTAGGTATGTATACTACGAGGGCAACGACGGCCCACAGCTTGAACCATGAAATGCACTGTTTACAACTGTTCCTTTGGCAACACAACACATATATAGTACGTTGTTATGGTGCCTTCTTTTACCCCACTTGGTGAGACAAAGGGCGAGTAGTATGGATTGGGTTGTCAAGTTGCATACCGGTATCTGGTTTGCACACAACCAGACTACTAAATATGGCTGGAGTATACCTCGTGGGGCACTGCCATCTGCCATAGATACAAGCCGTACCTCCAAACAACAAACCGCCTCAAGGACTAGGCGCTCTGAATGCCGGCTCATGCTCTTTTTCAGACCCATAGTCATGTTATTGGAGTCCACTGTTTCGTCTATCTGCATGAACTGAGACAAACCGGATTGTTGAATACTCCAGCTTGATAATAAGCAAGTTTGCCAAGCTACAGTACTACCGACTTACATAGAGTAACATGTAGGCAACGGTTGTAGGCCTGAGCTAGTCTGAACATGTATATAGTCTGGTTGGCACAACAACCTCCGACCCTGCCAAACTTTCTTCCGACCTGGAATTTCTATAGCTCATATCCCCTTAATCAAGCCTATAAATCAAGCCTACCTTCTTCTGCACGCCGACAATTTTCTGGTACAGATATCGGTATGACATGGGCGCATCTCTAGCCCTTGGAAAAAGCAAGGTACCTAGCCAAGCACTGCAGATTTACAAACGAGTGCCGTCCCACTGCACCAGGGTGATGTGCCGCTCCCGAATGTGCCGTTGTGATGCGGGAAGCATGGACTATCCGATTGAAGAACAACCCTAGACTAGTACTCAAGGAGATCATTGCAGCCGCATATGGTGGATCTATCAACGCTTCGTCGATCTACAAGCTGCATCACGCGTGGGCTCAGTGGGTTAATTCTTGAAGACAGTTAACATTGGACTGAATCTACTCACTTAAAATCTCTCTACCTTGAGATGTGCGCGAGGGTTGGGTAACACAATGCATGCCATCTTTGGCAGCATGCGGCATGTATGAGAGGTGAATATAACTTCTCATGGACTACCTACATCAGTGAAAATTCGGTCATAAAACTAGTTCTTTTGGACACGTAGTTGCTACTATTCTAAGCAACATTACCAAGGAATCCTCAGCTGTTCCTGAACCGAGCAGTGCTGAGTGATAGTGAGACATGTATGCAGACTATTCCATTGGTTGCCCAGTCCACTCCGCTGGTAGGTGGAAGGCGGGGAATACATAGGCCCCTCAATGGTAGAACCCCCCATAGGATGTGTCACAGCAAAAACTGCCAGAAGCACGACTCAGATCCTGAGACACAACGTGTATTTGAGGCTCTCCAAGTTGTGGGGGAGGGGGGGGGGGGGCGCATTGAGAGAAGGGGTCGTTTACTTCCAAACCCTCCCGGTGCAGTGCTCGGGCTTCTAGGGGCCTTAGAATAAAAACAGCTTTGGAAGGGCAATTTTTATATAGACACTCGCAGTACGTCAATATCTTGAATAAAAACAGATCTGCTAGCAATGACTATACAGTACACAAAGATTGAGCGATGCGGTGCTGGTACTCATTGCCATCCAATTTCTATGGGGTGCTTCAGTATATGCGCAGTCGAGACTAGTGTATCAGCTGCAAGCGCGTTCTTCACTGGATGGGCGGAAGGATGGCTTGCAAACGGAACACATATCATCAGCGGGTGATGTATGATTGAGTGCATGAAACCTAGTCTCGTAGTGAAACCAGTATGTGCCGGTATGTACTGGGTTAGTGTCCTAGAGTAGCTTCCTATCTCGAGCGATACCTCAGTCCTGTTCCTAGATTACAACCTTTCACATGTACCATCTTTTGTAGCTTTTACAGGTAAGCCATGGTACGTGAAACCCTGTGGGTACATGAGATCTATGTAGGTACTGCTAGGTACATGTCGTCCTTTCTTACCATATACATGGACTCATCTACATGGGTCTTTTCTATGTGCTGGAATGTTTGTTGGTGACATTTACACTGGCAGTGCATTAGGAGGTAGTGAGTACATAACCATTTTCACTTCTGGCATGCTTCAAAGACTGACCTTGCCGGGTAGTACGCTGGTATCCTTTGCAAGCCCATCGGTCCAATTGTGTTGGGAGTACGTGGAGTAGGCATCTCCCAAGTCAGGCTGATCCCTCGGTCTCAGCCCCCACCAATACAGGGCGGGACAGGTTTTATATATTCTGGTATCGATACATCCTTCCTCCACTCCTGGTACCCATGTAGCACTACCCGTCCTCCACGATATAAGATTCCTCTGTCGTCTATGGCCACAGGCCCCGATTTCACCATTTGTTAGAATCCCTCTACCTTCAAAATCCACTCCCACCGTATGCGTAACTAACACAGCCAGCAGCGAGCAACTAGCGTTCAACTAAGGTTAAAGGCCAGGTCGCAAGGAACGAGTTCACTTTCGCGACAGACATTGAGTGGTGTATATACTCAGCAAGAGGACAGTTTTGGTTTGTTCCAGTAAGTGGGCTTTTTTTTTTATTCCGGCATACCTATACGCCCAGGCTTATGCCACCCCCCCCCCATCATTACCCCCCAGTATCCCAAACATGTCTTCAACAGCGAGTAGACGAGGAACAAGCCTGCGCACAAACCCCAAGTTATAATAACTTGCCGCACACCTGTTCGCCCTATTTTCCTGACTACCTAGTTTACGTTCCGATTGACTGTTCACTTTCCGCCTCTAAAAGTGCCTCAACGCAGTTCGAGATTCAAGCACACAGACCTTCCCTTCCGGCTTTCCACCTGAGCTGACGCATTTCGTTCAACCCTCTAGAAAAAGTGTTACAATAAACCAGACGCAGTCTGACCGGAGGGGCTTACGCCGCTGCTGCCTGTAAGGCCAAACGCAAACAACCGACCAACCTAGATAATCCTAAACTTTTGGACATCGACGCTGTACATATACAACTCCCGACATACATAGAATTCATCGATTCCTACACCTGTCCCTTCCCTTCTCTTCCCCACCTCCCCCACAAGGAAAAAAGGCTTCTGTCATCTGCCCATCCCATCTCTGTGGCAAGACTGCCTATCTACCTTTCCACAATTCCGCCAAAAACAGCCCTAGAGGTCTCGAGGTTCGGACATCGTCATAAAAGCCCTTGCATTCATCGGCTTTCTGCAAACCCCTCACCACCCGCCGTATGACTACAACTGTCTTTTGAATCAAATCAAGCGGAGGGCAGGCCACCACGTTGGCTAGAGGGAAGCCTCTCACAATCGCTTTTCCAGTATTGGACTCGTCGCTATTTTCGTCTCCCCCAAATACTCAATTGTGTAGTTTCGACTGAAATATACACTATACGCGCAACTTTCAGAGCTCTACCGGAACCTACTTGTAGGTTTTTTCTCAATCGCTGTGCGGTTGTTCTATTGTTCTACGTCGACTGATACTTTTTTTAACAGATTACATTTGATATTCCATTCTGCGGCTACGACAAGGAAACTTCCTCCATTGTATGGTCGTTGCATCCCAGGCATAGCATAAAGATTTAAAAGCGCCGTTCCGTCATCGTCACTCCCTCTTCACAGTCCCAAATAATGGCAGACCATCAGTCTACAGCTGGTTCTCGCATATCGCAAAGTAATGTTGGTTTTTCCATTCCATTAACACTTTTCGTCTATCTCCCCCGGTTATCAAATATCTCTCCAACTAACATGCTAAATTTCAGACCCGTCCAACTCGGCTTGGCGACTTCCCAATTCCAGGCCGATCACCTCCAGGCACAATGGAGGACAGCACGACAATCCAAAATACGTCCCTCCCTCCGAGCATCTCGACTTCGGGTTGGACAATATGGGGTTCGGGACGGGGCATTTCCAGTTTTCCGCAGATTACAGGTTGGACCCATGCCCAGACCACTCACACAGTTGGGGGCTTCACTAATGGAATCATAGCTGGTAACGACGAGCCCTCACGACCACAAAATGATTCATGGCCTCCTCAATGGGCCGATAACACATCACCTTCGGTATCACCAGCTCGCCTGCGCGGGGTCTTTCACGACACTCCTCAACCAGCAGCAGATATTCCTCGCAGTTCCTCCCCTTACACCGGTTTCCCTCGCCAGGCCTCTGTAGGTCAATCCACTATGGCCCAATCCCCTCCAACCAACACTAGAGGGGGTTTTCTTGAGAACACGGCTGGGTTTAGTGGTGGGATTACTGGAGGGTCACTTAGTCAAACATATGGGGCAACTAGCAGGCTTCCGTCCGGTAAGCGCTTGCAGTTTTTTCGATTTCTACGGTGCAGCGCAGACTATTTGGGCGAGGTTGTGAGAATATACTACGCGAAACTCCTTGTTCCGCGATAACAATGTCTAACTGTGTACTAATCTGCTTAATCGCACAGAAAACTCTTATGGACAGTTTCAAAACAGGCAAGCCCAGGAGTCTACGACACACACTGCCGTACATGCACCAAACTTCGTCCCATCATCATTCCCGGCTGCCCGTCAACGTTACGAAGATTTAGGCCATGATACCAGACAGGTCGAGGTTCTCGCACACCAGCTACGCCAAATGGGGGTTGAAGCAGATGACCAAGACAGGCTCAGCACAGTCAATCGCGGGAACGGCCCTAACTCACTATCACGAGCCGCAACGAACAGTATTCTGCCTCAGGCCTTTTCAAACCAGCAGCCTCAGTTCGGCGATTTTGCCGCCTACCCAAGGCAGCCCATGGCTGGTGCCGCACAAGGGCCCAACCTTTGGAGCGGAGCAGATGATCCCGGGTATGCTGCGGAGTCGTATTTGAATGTTAATGATGGGAGTTTCCAAGAAGGGTACAGTTCTCATCATGTGTTAAACTACCAGCATATTCTCTGGAAGACCACATCAGCTGAAGCCAGGGATAGGAACCGGAATAATGGGTACTACATCAACGGAAACACACCTCAACCAAGCATGGAGTCTTCACGCTCTGGTGTATCAGTATGGCCTCCACGTCCACAACTACCCCGCCACCCCCGTGCCTCTTGGAATAAAAAACTAAATACACAGCAGCAGTCACACCAGCAAAGCCATTTGAATCCTACACCAATGCTTTTGTCACGCGATCAAACTTTCTCTCGAACTCCTTACGGGCTGCCTTACCAATATCAGCCTTATAATGGGGTCCGCCTCCCCGTCGAACCCTACATCCAGCCGATGATCCAAAACCAACCACCTAGACGACACGATGATTTCACTCATAACTTACGTAGTGTCTTACTGGAGGAATTCAGGTCGAATTCCAAGTCGAACAAGCGTTATGAACTCAAAGTATGCTGATTCTCTTTGCACTTGGTACTTCGGTATACTAAAACTTGATTAGGACATTTTTACACACGTCGTGGAATTTAGCGGTGATCAACATGGGTCGAGATTTATCCAGCAAAAACTTGAGACTGCGCACACTGATGAGAAAGAAATTGTCTTCAATGAGATCCGCGCTAACTCCCTGCAATTGATGACGGATGTGTTTGGCAACTATGTTATCCAAAAATTCTTCGAACATGGCGACCAGATCCAAAAGAGCCAACTTGCTAAGCAAATGGGGGGACACGTTTTAACTCTTTCTCTTCAGATGTATGGGTGCCGCGTGGTCCAAAAGGCCCTCGAATATATTCTGGTTGAGCAACAAGCCTCCCTGGTTAAGGAACTAGATGGGCATGTCCTTAAATGTGTCAAAGACCAAAATGGAAACCACGTCATCCAAAAGGCAATCGAAAGAGTCCCAGCTGAACATATCCAGTTTATCATCAAGGCTTTCAACGGGCAAGTACCCAACCTCGCTATCCACCCCTATGGCTGCCGTGTTATTCAGAGAATGCTTGAACATTGTGACGAGGAGGCACAAGCTTCTATATTGAAAGAGCTTCATGCTTGTAACTATGCTCTTTGCCAGGATCAGTATGGAAATTATGTTAGTGACACCCTCCATGGTGCGGTTTCACTGGATAACTTACTGACGTACCTTGGATCAAATAGGTTACCCAACATGTTATCGAGCATGGAAAACCGGAAGACAGAGCTAAGATCATTCGATTGGTGACAACGCAGCTTCTTCACTTCTCTAAGTAAGCTTTATATTCCCCATTTGTAACTGTGGCTCTGACCCCTGTTAGACATAAGTTTGCCTCGAACGTGGTCGAAAAGAGCATTGCTCATGCTACCGATGAAGAAAGGCATGAGATTGTGAAAACAGTCACGGCGCTGCGCCCGGATGGGGTTTCTCCTCTCCATCTTCTCATGAAGGACCAATACGGGAACTACGTCATACGTAAGTTCCCAGAATTCTTGATCTAGAAGGCATAGCTGACATATCTCAGAAAAACTTTTAATCCAGGTCAAAGATAATGATAGGGAGATACTTGTTGATCAGATCAAACCACAACTTCAGGTGTTGAAGAGACACCACTTTGGCAAGCAAATCAATGCGGTACGTCTGTGCTGACTGTGACATGATACAACTCTAATAGTTTTACAGATCGAGAAGCTCATATATAACTCGTCGCCTCCCCAGTCCCAATCAGCAACGCCCCCGCCATCACAAGCACCCACCACACCACCCGCAGCAAAGCCAGCTCTTCAGACAGCCAAGGCCTCCTCGAGTGCGTCAGCCTTGAAGTTGAAAGAAAACAACGGGGCTCCTGGAGCTAGTAAAACCACCAAAAGCTCAGGGAAGCCTGATGGGGCTTCTCTGTAAATCCTCTTCTGTTATCTGTATCATAAAACGGCTTGCTGCAGTACTATACCCAGACCACACATACCCGAAGCCCCTTGTTTATACTTGCATGGAGTCACTTCAGTTCGAGCTGTTCCGCCCTCTTGCTGGTATAGCCGTGTCCTTAATTTCGCCCTGTTCATGGTCCATAAATTTCTCCCAACTTTATAAGTATTTTTCCTTCTTCATGTTCCCATATTTAAGCAGCATTCGCGATTTGGGATGTTTGCGTGTGTTGCTCTACTGCTACGGTTTTACGATATTATGGGTCTAGTCGGATTGAAATGGTTTTTACTACATACTGTACATGTTGCAAAGATCATTTGTTAGTCCTACTGGAGTTTACATGTTGTCGCTTTTCATCGCCCAGGTCATTTTTGCAGTGTGTTTAGCCATTTGCCTGCTGTTGGTTTGGAGACCTTTGGAGATTTCATATTGCTTCGGGTGTCTGTATTGTGGGGAAGGACTGGCCCAGAGTCACTTATTGTTGTGGAATTGCTCCGACAATGAAACAACCTTCTGCCATTTAATTTCTTGTACCTCTTTCGAATTCTTCCCTATATTATTATTATCTTCTTTTACATTCATGTAGGGACATATAAAACCTTTCGGCTTCACTGCAGGAAAAGAAGCCCTGTGTCGATATACCCTGCAACACTAGCCCTACCACATCTACTTACCTTCCCCTTCCCACAGTGAAATAATCTGGAGGCCTTGCCTGCACTGTCTGTTTTTGGCTTGCTTGACTTGCTCCCTGACCGAGGTCGTCACACTCAAGCCCTCATATTCCTTGCTACACACTATTGTATCGCCAGTTAGTTCTCTTAGAGATCTCTGGCTTACAACTATGCAAATCAGGTCTCTTTCCGATTCTTTTCATGCACATTGCCGGCGCACATCTTACATCCGAGCCCCCTGATCTCCCCCACATCCTTATGTTGTCTCACTATCTTTCATTTTCAATGGCATTTCCTTACCAATTATGGCCCTTTTTTTTTTTTTCGTTTGGTATATATAAGTATCTTACGTGTTCTCGTGCGATACGTTTTCTCTTATGATAACATGCCGCTTTCCTATTCCCACGCACACCTGCAGATGCGTTTTTTGTTTTGTCTTTTGATTCTCATACATATTGTTACACCTCTTGTCGGGTTTTGATTCGGTATATACTTAACATTTTTAGTAAATACGACTTGCTTGAGTGATGTTTTTGCTTTTTGTTTATATTATTCTTTTGTGTATATTTTCACAATATATTGAAAGCAGCTCGCATGGCTTAGTTGGTAAAGCGCGTCACTAGTAATGACGAGATCCTGTGTTCGAATCACAGTGTGAGCATTATCTTTTTCCTCCTGTTTCTTTTTAATACCTGTCTCGGATAAAAACCCGGAGCGATATGTCGACGGCGGCAGACTACTGAGTGCGAGTGCGAACCTACACGAGACTATGCCGTCTATAGGCATCTACTCTATACAGGTGCATAGCCGCTACCATACTTTATAGGTCTGGGTTACGAGTTCATCAACATCTACCGACTTGCTTCATTCACGTGCACCGAGACGAGGTGCCGGGCCCATGATGCCTTAGTTAGTATATATATAAAACCAAATTACACAGTTATGTCGAATTTGCATGTGAAAGAGTGAGTCTCATATGTATATATATATATATATATTCTGCAGGTACTGGCTGGTACGGGCTACCGTTATGACAAGTTATTAATTCTCCATGGCAGTTGGTGATACGAAGCTGAGACTGTCCCACGGTAGTTTC
>Ga0307514_10004153_pt1 | contig 13421 bp, 14 predicted proteins | sample 16_EM_MG_FD_203088 | JGI IMG/M metagenome (GOLD analysis project Ga0307514, IMG submission 203088) | Populus trichocarpa ectomycorrhiza microbial communities from riparian zone in the Pacific Northwest, United States - 16_EM | ecosystem: Host-associated > Plants > Roots > Unclassified | place... | reverse complement strand
CTATACGTACTGTCTGTTTAAACGTCGGTCTTGTGCGCGACTGTCCATGACTGCACGATTGGGAGCGCTTGTGGCGATTGCATGCGCCTGGAAGCGGCGACCAGCTTAGGTCAATTTTCCTGACGTCCGGCCTCCTCTTTTCTTTCACATCTTGGTCTTCCGCTGTTCTCTCTTCTCCCGAACCTGTATTATTGCCCCCGTTCCCTCCTCGCTCTCCCGAACTCGATCCGACTCTTCAAATCTCGACGACACCTGTATTTACATAATCTCTCGGCGTTTGCTCTCAACCAATCTTGCCGACTTTTCATCTATTCGGTGCTCCTCGTCTCTCGACACCCTAGACACATTCACCTATGTCTACGTACCGCCTGCGTTGTATACCCCGCTTCAACCATAGAGTTACACATTGTGCTTTCCGTCATCTTACCAACTGGCAACTTAACGGGGTAACTGTTACTCGTTGCGATGGCCCGAGATGCCCTATTTCTTGAGTGCTCATCGTCCTTTCACCCGACGTACAATGTGACCAGGCGTCCACCTGAGCGTTAATCTCTTCCCGGTAACTGGGGTTCACGATAAACTGTCAGTCCGAACATGCCTCAATTTGTATTACTCTTAGATTCCCTCCTGGTGACTGCGGCGGTTGCCGTTGCGTTCTGAGGAATCAGTACTAGGATCGACCACTCTTTTTCCCAAAGCACCACTCAGCGTCGACAGCTGGTTTCTACATCGCGAGGGGAAAAGGTAAAAATACCGTAGCGCCCGCGACACCCGTAGTGGGTTGGTCCCCATGGCACTGGTTGATCGCAATAGCGGCAAGCGAGGAACAAAGCTCTTCCGACAAAGTCTGTCTCTCGTGTGGCGTATGACGCATGAATGTTCCTGTCAGTATTCAAAGTGAGCATCTAAAACCAGACCTCTACCCTCTGAGTCGCTAGAATCCCCCTCTGTTCTTCGCCATCCACCATGTTCCTGTGCACATCGGATAAATACGCCGGTTCAGCCTTGGCTATAGTCACTGCTGTGGTTTCTCTCGCTATGGTACGGAAGAAATGGAGAAGTTCTGTACATCTCCCATACCCCCCGTACCCCATCGTAGGAAACTTGTTTGATTTTCCGGAGAATCCGATCTGGGAGGGATTTTCGAGGATGGCCGAAGAGTATGGTGAGTCGAGGGTGTTATAGAGAACCGTGATTGTCCCTTGGGGGTGCTCAACGCCGACCGATCGCAGATACTGATATTCTGTGCTTCGATTTGATGGGTTCGGATTTAGTCGTGATCAACGATGCCAACGTAGCCGCAAATCTATTGGAACGACGCTCGGTTGTATACGCAGATAGGGTGTGTAACTCTATTGAAACCCTGTCGGTGATGCCACCGCTCACCTACGCTTACTACTAGCCAAGGATGCCCATGGTGAATGAACTGTAGGTGTTGTCGTACACTTCCCTAATCGCTCCGGCAAACGACGATTTATTCTAGAATGGGATGCACTTGGTCTTTTACCTCAATGCATTACGGGAGCACCTGGCGTATCTACCGCCGGTTATTTCACCGTTTCTTCAACGTCTCCGTTGTCGATTGATTTGACGACAAGATCTGCAAAGCGACAAGCGTATTCCTCAATAGACTCTCCGAATCTCCTGAACGGTTCATGAAGCATATACATTTGTATTTTAATTCTCATTCAACCTTTGAATTGACACGGCTAACGCACGGCTCTTGATCGGGAAGCCTAACTGGGTCCCTGTCTTTGTCGGTTGCGTACGGGGTGGACATAGTGTCTGAGAGCGATCCCTTCTACTCGGCATCCGAGGAGGCTATGAATGCTCTTGATGCTGCCCTGTTACCTGGAACCTTTCTCGTGAACGATCTCCCCATCCGTACGTGTTCCGATATAAAAAGGTTCTTTCCAAATCGAAGGTTCTTTCGATCTTCCTTCCCATAGTCAAATACGTTCCGGGGTGGTTTCCCGGAGCTGGTTTCAAAGCGTTTGCAAGGAATGCAAACTACCCGTTCAAACACGTTAAGGAATCTTTTGAGGTTCGTGGTGACCCCCCTCACTTCTCCTGATCCTGTTGCCTTACTGAGTCAAATTTCAGGCGGGAAACATCACCACTTCGTCGTTCGTTGCGACGTGCTTAGAGGAGCTACTGGAGCTCCGTAAAGAAGGAGTCAACGAAGATGTGGTTCGGGGCGTGGGTGGGACAATATTAATACTTCTTGGTGAGCAATGCTGCCATGCGACAACAGAACGATAGTATTCAACGATCTCGCCGTGAGTATAGGTGGAGAAGATACGGTAAGAAATATCCTAGAGACCGCGAGTTCTCCACTAATCGTTTGGTCCTATAGATAGCGTCTGCCATCATGACGTTCTTCCTCGCGGCGACTCTATATCCTGAGGTCGTTCGTTTGGCACAGGAAGAGTTAGATGAGATTCTCGATGGGGAACGTTTGCCAGAATTGTCTGATAAGCCTCAGCTACCCTACATCTCTGCCATCGTGAAGGAAGTTCTGCGGTGGGGACCTCCGAGTCCTATGGGTATGCCGTCCTTTTGTAACATTATGCCGTGTGTGGATTGGTCCTGACTGGCTCCAGGAATCCCTCATCGATTGGTGGAGGATGATGTTTATAACGGACTGTTCATTCCCGCAGGTACTACGATTATGGACAACACATGGTACGCAACCCGGTTTCAGTAACTCGTTCTGGCGATCGATTGAATGTCGACAAGGTCGATCTTCCGTAAGGAATCGATGTATCCCAACGCGCACGAATTCCATCCCGGCAGGTTCCTCAAGGACGGTCAGATCAACCCTGACGTGAAGAATCCCGAAGAGGTGATGTTCGGGTGGGGAAGAAGGTATTCTCATTCAAAACGAACGCCAGTCTTGTACCTTGGTTTGGCTGAAACTTTCTAGGATCTGTCCTGGAAGACACTTCGCTTTACGGGTCCTGTTCTTGACGATCGCTCGCGCTCTCGCTACCTTTGACATTTCGAAGTGTTTGGACGAACATGAAAATCCTATCACTCCAGATGGGAAATACACGGCTGGGCTTATTTCGTGAGTCCCTTATAGTCATGTCCCGATGAATGAACCGCGTCCTGAAGGACCCCAGCAAACCTTTACCGGTTACCGTTTAGGACCGACATACGGCCGCGATCTACTCAAGCTTGTTCGCTCGCCGTGGGGCAATGCTAGGCAAGGTATACGTTGACAGTACGAGGATTCGTTAGATTTCAAACGGTCATGGCACATTCGGAGCACTAGGGCTCCGGACGATCGCAATTTGTGGTGAGTTTTACGCAATAACGGATACAAGTCTCGCCAACGACGTCGTTTAGACCTTTGAATTCTCCAGCATGTAACCAGTGAAAACATAATCGGGGGGGGGATCAAAGTTAGTGAGAACGTGAGGCGAGGCCCGGATGCGAGGGACACATGGGTGAACGGACGCCGGTGCCTCCGATGGAGTAGATTATACCACCAATGTACGATTCGGAAGTTCACACCCTGAGTGGCGACGTCTGGCAATCCACGACTTGAACCACTGCAGGTCTGATTCCCGAACGTATGAAAGTTCGAAGCGCCCAAGGTTGGTGGGGCAGTCTGCCGAAGTAGTTTGAAGACCCACTTCTGGAAAAAGATATTGCCTTCTCCGATGCGGTTCCGCTGCTCACCCCACCAACAGATGCCGCGTGAGGGTCTGATTTTTTGTGTGACGAGTTGTCCAGGAGATCCTGGGAATGAGGCACGCATAAGTTGCAGATGACAGACGGGGGTTCCGTCTTGGATACTTACCACCGCAAACACCGTAACCCCTTGCAACATAGTCACACAGAGCATCGCCACTCTCGCAGGAAATCGTGAGAACCCGAAAGTAAGCTGAGCCGGGAGCCGGGAATCTATTGAATATCAAGATTCGCTTGTGAAACTGTCAGTTTGGCGGAGGTATGTCATCCAGTCCAAACCCACAGTCGCTCTGGTTGTCTAGGAGGTGGGATGAGTGGGCAAGAACGAGGCTCGCGGTTGAAAAACTCGTACAAGTACGCCCCCCGCAATACACGACGGGTTGTGCTCGGTCAAAAGGGCTCCTGGCATGTGCGTTTCATCTAGTAAGGCACGAAGGTCATTCAGGGCGCGGGGTTAGTTTTTGGCACCGTGAGTGTTATTTGTCGTACATAAGGTCCGTAGCTCAGTCAACACCTCCAGGGAGGCGCTCGGACGAGAGTGGGTTGTGGGCGCTTCAACTCGTCCCAGTGACGTCCGTTGAGCTGGTTCTTAGACACCGACATCCCTGCATCGAGATTTTTGGAAAAAGGAGGCTGCAAGTATGTCTTTGACTCCTTTCTGCAGCCTAATCAATCGCTTGATTGGAGAGGTTTTGGGGTTGCCCTCCACGTCGGTTTCAGTCGTGTTCCATTTCCCTTCTGAACACATCCACGACTACCTTCGACCATTCGGAAACACCGCGCTCACAATCTTTGCCTCTGTCCTGCTCTCGGTTCAGGTCCACGCTTGCGGTTCTTGGAACCCGAAGTGTTCCTCGCTGCTTCGAATCACAATTGCGACTCACGATTGAATCCCCGGGTCCACTACCTTGCGTTTGCTTTGTGGCGGTTTGCTTTGATCGGATAACAGCTACGGAGCCACCTGATGGCTAACCACCAAGGTGGTTGCTGTCATGTACTGATGCTGTTGGGATAGACGCATTTCACAATGGGATTCCCTCATAGCACCCCTTCTCACAGAACTCAGAAGAACATTGGCAATGATGGTACAGATGTCACCACCTGGTGTACTCGACGATATCGAGTACAGACTTCCGCGCAAACGGAAAACGGACCAATGTTGTGCGGATCAGGAAATCGATTTTCATTGCAGCAGAATATTGTGAACTCCATAGAGGCAGTGATCGCTCCTTCCACCTTGTTGTATTTATACGATATGTCTGTTGTACTTTATGCCATGATTCCTATGTGCCACTTGCAATAGACTCTGTCTCTCAACTTTCCCCCGTTCGCCGATGTGTCGTTTGATTCCGTAGCCGGCGTGCGGATCAAAATCGCCCGTCGAGATCAGCCGTCCGCCATTGGTCGGTTCAAGCACGTTAGCGCGCTACCCAACCACCGCGGAACAACCCCAGCGTGGCCCTAAAGTTGACATTTCTCCGCCCGTCCTCACGACCCCCATCCTCACCCTCACCACTACCACACACCGTCAACCGCAACACACAATGAAGAGGGTATTCGCCGGTCTCTCCCTCGCCTATCTCGCTCTTGCCATTCCTTTCTACTCTTCCGACACCACGAATGGTGGCAGCCAGGTTCAGCTTCAGTTCTCTGCGGAGGATTTCGCGAACTACCCCGGATTCGACCTTGATTTGAATGAGCTGAGGTTGGTGCAGCTCGAAGGTCGCGAGCCGGTATGGATGACGGAGTACGAGAAGGTTGGGTTCGGTTACCGTGGTTGTGACGCTGAAACTAACCTTACTACGGCCGGGGTAGATCCAAGTCAAGGCTCAGGGTCTGAACTTCTTCGACATGTGGGTACTTCCCTGCACTTTGACCTATTACAGGGGCTGATTGAAACTCGTCGTTGTGACACAGAACCGACAATCAAGAACTCGGGGACTCAGACGAGAGTCTCACGACTCAGGAAGGTGAGTCCGCTCATTCCTATTCCATGGTCGTTAGTTTTGATGCTCACCGCGTTATTTGGAAACAGTCGTCTTCGGGCCGCTTACTCACCAGGACAAAGTGAGGAGCGTCATCTCGACCCTCTCCGTTGACGGCCCCAAAGCCAACCTCGAGAAGTTCACACACTTCAGGACGAGGTGTAAGTTACTTCTCAGTTAACCTCTTATGATTTCGTACTGACCTCCGGGTTCCAGACTACAGGAGCGATGTGAGTTAATCAGACATATGTCACTGCCCGGTTCGTAATATCCGTTGTAGACCGGAAAGCAGAGTCAACTCTGGTTGCTGTCCAAGATCAGCGAGGTATGATATCCTGAATGAATAACACTCTTCAAGTTGGCCTCACCTGCTTCTAGATCACCTCCAAATCGGCTTCCCCTTCGCTCAAGAAGCGGATCAATATAGCCGAGTTCCCCCATTCCTGGCGTCAGAGTTCAATCGTGCGTATTCACGGTGTAGTTGACTGACGACTTTGTTGACGAAGTTTACCCTCAGATCACCAGAATCAACGGATCCACCTCCCCGGATGAGGTCATTATCATTTCGGCTCATCAGGACAGGTATGCTCTCGTGGACTCACCCAGATGTTGGTGTTACTCACGCAATTAACAAGCACCAATATGTGGCCGTTCCTCCCCGCCCCCGGTGAGCATGCCCTGCGCCCGTGTCCGCGTCCAAGCGCGAGTCTCTGACCTGTGGTCCTTCAAGGTGCCGATGACGACGGTAGTGGAACTGTCACCATTTTGGAAGCTTACAGAGCTCTGTTGGCATCCGACTTTAAACCAAACCGCACCGTCGAATTCCACTGGTATTCTGCCGAGGTACGCAGTTTCCATCGTGTCCGTTATCACGAGCGGAACTCACGAAGGTGTTAGGAGGCTGGCCTTTTGGGATCCCAGGATGTCGCCAGAGACTATAAAGCTCGTGGCATCAGAGTAATCGCCATGAGCCAGTTCGACATGACTGCCTGGGTCAAGAAGGGTACCCGAGAGGAAGTCGGTATCATCACCGACTTCACCAACGGCAAGTTGACCCAGTTCAACAAGGGATTGGTCGAAGAGTACCTCTCCATTCCTTACGTCGAGACCAAGTGCGGTTACGCTTGCAGTGACCACGCTTCGTGGGAGAAGGCTGGATACCCCGCTACCTTCACTATCGAGAGCGAGTTCTCCAACGCGAACCACCATATCCACTCCGCTAACGAGTGAGTTACCTCTACTTTCCCCACAGTAGTTGTCTTGTTGACGTCACTTCTCTTAGCCGTATCGACATCTCCGACGAATTCAGTTTCGCTCATCTCCTCGAGTTCTCCAAACTCGCCGTCGCTTTCGCCATCGAGCTTGGTGGTTGGTGACTCGATTGATCGCTGTGTCAACCCATCGAATTGTTCCTCTACACAATGATACACCATTTCATTTTTCTCATGGACGTGTATTACGGTACACGGCTTTGTGTGAGTCATGAGTCACGTCACTGAGTTTTCTGGGCTTCGAACTGGGATTAGCGCACTCAACAAGTTACGCCGACGTCTTGAGAGCCCACATCCATGCAGCTGGGTTTGCCAAAAGCAACGGGTTATTCAATTCCTATTGGTGGATGTCCCGAAGGAGCACCCTGCGCCCCTCCAGATACAGCCCCCATTTTCTCTTAAAGATCATAGGCGCGTAGAGCCTCAGATTTCGCCTCTTCAAGCTTATACCGTCGATACCAAAACCCAGCCTGAGGTTGAGCACATCTTGGAATCTGTCTTGTTTGTGAATTGTTTGACCAAGATATGGTAGACCGCAGCCAACGCATCGTGCCGGTTACAAGAGGACGCGATTCCGAGGGTATGCCCACCCTTGGTGACATACTCGAGTAATGTGCTATGCAGCACTGTAAGAAGACACTCATTCCGTGGGACCACCTACGGACCAACAACGGATACTTCAATTTTGGGATACCTTCGATATATTTGCCACGCAACACCCCACGACTACTAAGGTCAAATTCTATTCGGGTTTTGCACCAACACAAGCCGGTTAGGTTCGAGTAGTGTTACCAAAAATGGAGGATCTTATTTACGTCGAATTGTTCTTAGTAAGTGGTCCCAGACGTCCCCGGTTCTGCCACTTGTCGACCCTATAAACTTATACAACGAGACTAGTCGGTGGACTTGAAAAAATAGTGTACGGTTGGTGTTACTTTCTGCGGGCGGTGACTGAATGAAGATATGAACGGCGCGAGAGTCGAGCCCGAACCCGATCGAGCACAGAGGAAGGGGGGCAGAGAATTAGGGGAGAAACAACAACACGGGACTACGCATTGTCCCCTAACATCTGCCTCAAAGATTTTATCCTTCTTAATCACAAGTAAGCTTTTCACCCCACGCGAACGAATCTGCACTGTCGGACTCACCAACGACCGACCCAACCGCCATCGACTTGTAATCACCCAGCGACACATCCGAGGTTTGCATCGTAAGTCGATGCTTCTGATCGCCCTTGACGTCCAAGTCCGGTTGTCGAGATGTTGCCGAGCTAGCGGTCCCCTTATCTGTGATCTCCATCACACAGGATGTTCGGAAACCGAGTTCAATCACCGTCGAGGTTCCACGAGCGGCTGGGACGCCGATACATGAGTCCGGGCTGACAGTGTCTTCTCGCATAAACGGGTCACCGACACCCAGAGCGCGAAGGATGGCGGGGATGACGACGGTCATGTTGCACACAGCAATCGCTACCGCTGAATTCACACCCCCTGAGAAAACAGATAGGTGATAAGTTATGGATTCGGATGGGACGGGAGTTACCGTACCAATCATTGCTTCCTCCACACCTTGCTTGACCATCACTATGATAGCATGGGCCACCGCAGTAATAGTAGTCACAATCGACATGGAGAAGATGAAAAACAAGCGGAAACGCAGCGCCCGGCTGCTCACACCCTTAGCGATCTGGATTCATTGATGAGAGCCCAAACCGACAGGGGGATTGGGGAAATTTCTCGCACCATCAAGGGCGCGGCAACCAAAATCGTATCCGAAACTATTGTCGCTGAAAACCAAGCTGATGAACAAACGGAAAAGGCACGAGAAGGAGAAGGGATAACTTACTGACAAGTATTGATATGGGAACAGCATGTGGGACGACACAGATGGCCCCAGGGATTTTCTTCCACCCATTGTACGTCACCTCACACACCCAGAACAGCTGCGCTAGCAGCATAGCGCACATTATAAAGAAAAACACGACAATGCCTAAGGGAAAAAAGGATCAACATGAAACAGAGGGCACGTTTGGAACGGAATTTTGTTACAGATCAGGATCATCCTCTGCCGCTTCCAAGGTGTAATTCGAACCACAGTCAATAGAATAGAAATCCTCGCACCCCTGGACAGCGATGAGGTCAACGTTCCAAGACGAATGAGCGAATGGCGTCACCAAATCGACACATAAAAACCGGTTACGAGGAGATAAGTACCAACGGTTAATGAGAACGACGTGGGTATTTCTGGAATCCACCATGAGTGATTAATCTGTTGAAGTTTGCTGGGATGTCAAGGGTGCATGCGATACCTTGAGCGAGATAGACGGTTGCTGAGGTCACGGAAGGGAATTCGTAAGCCTAGACGATCTGACGCAAATCGGAAGCAGATGCCACACGAACAAACCAAGTAAAGGGTGAAGGATAGCGTGCTGAACAGCGCGACAGAATCGTCGTGCCACCACATCTTCTTAGTATATCTTGCGTAACATCTGTAAGAGGTGATTATGACCGTGATTATGAACAACACGATTATAAGGTCTAGAGGAGGATCGTCAGTTAGTACACGGAAATTGTACTTGCACGTAAAAGAGACGGATCAGGATGGGCGCTATTCGCGATAGATAACGGTGACAGCCGGACCCGGACGGCGAGCCTCAACAAGGCAGCATCGCCAAACCAAGCCCTGACGCGCTTTGCGAGGGCGTGATCCACCCAGATTCGTTCAGTTCTGGTTCAAACCAGTCATTGGGGACTCTAGATTAAAGAGTTTACTCGTCTCGGATGACATCGAGTTGAGGTTAGGATGACGCCTGACCGAAAATCCGGCCGGCGGACCCCCGACGGACAGTAGTCGACACCCCGTCATATCCGGGACGTCGACCGTCCCCCTTGGCCGGAAGTAGCGAATCGAAAGCGGAAGCCCGCCACTGACAATCAGGAGTGGGGGGTGACTGAACAGATGGAGGTAGGAGCCGGTCGGGCGACGAGCGGAGAGCGGCGGATGCGCAATGGTGGCACTCGACGTGACCGGGCACGATACCGTTCAGCGTCACCCCCGAAGTTCTCGAGTTGCCAGCCGGTGTGAAATGCACGAGGGCGAACGTCGTGAAATGAACTCACTCCTAAGGTCCACGAAATCGACCATGGTTGAGTGGGGGATAAAAGGATGAGAGGACGGAGGCGAAGACAAGTGAGTGGGTCTGACAGGCAGTCATATAGTATTTGGCTAGCGTCCGAGCTGGGTGACCGTAATTTCCAACTGCGTTTTGGCAAACCGGAAACTGGTCGCCACCCGAATCCATGGTATGGATAATAAGATGCGAGAGAACGATCGACTCGGAGAACGACCCATCGAAGACCCATCCGCGCGCGAAATCCACAACAGGTGGCCCTAGGGTGCACAGCCTTCAAACCAACAAGAAAACTTTAAATGAAATTCGAGGCGTGCAAGCTACAAAAAAAGCGGCACCCGCAGCCCTTGCGCACCAATGATCGACTTCGGCGGAGATCTTTCTCCTGCCGGGATATCATCAACGACCTGGAAACAAATCCTCGAAATCTTTCAACCTGGAGAATGGAAATCAGTCAAATCCACCCTCACTGCGGATCACCGCTTGGACGCTCTCAGGTATAGGTCGTCCTTCCAATGATCCCGCTCAACTCGGCCACCAAAATTGAGCGGATTTATTTGACCTCCCATTCTATGCGGAGTGCAGAACTCGTACAATGTCGCCGTACATCATCCCCCGAAATCCAGACGATTGCAACGGACCTAAGCAGACAGGACTCGGATCTCTTGGGACCAGCGCCGACCAGTTCCGTCGAAAGAGTTAAGGCGCCGACGCCGGAAGCCTCGGTTAAACTATGGTAGCACTACCCGATGTGGATTATTCCGCTGGTGTAGGCACGCCTTGACGGGCGGACGGATGTACTGTGGTTCCCATAGTTGTGCAATTACGGCGGTAATTGGCCTCTACCTCGCGAAGGATCGATCTTGAGAAAATACATTCGCAGAGGGGTTTGTTCCCATGGACTTGGAGTTTACTATTCTAATTTTACACATTTTATTGTACAGCCTGTAGAGAGAAAATACCGAATTGCACAACTATGGTCGTTTTCCGCGTGTTACAATCCTTCGTCACACCACCGTCACTCTCAGCCATCATCGCAGTTTGAATCTGAGTCGAGTTAAAAATTACAAATCCGGTGCGGATGCAAATAGCGAGGGAAAGGAAAATAGGCCTTGTCCTTGATAAGGAAACTACATTTGATGGGAACGTGTGTCAATGTAAACGAGGTTTCTGGGGTAGTGGGACCGTCTCGTCTCCCGCGTTCTGGTCTCCATCCGATGTGGCCAGTGTAGGATTCTTTCGTTTCTTTGGACCGGTTGCTTTCTTCCTCCTTGCAGCGAAGAGCCCTTTGAACCGTTCATCGCTCTGGAGGTGTGGGTACTCGTCGAGGTGGCAGTTGATGCGATCAGCGAGTTCCTGGTTTTTTCCTCGCAATTCAAGGCAGAGCGCTTGCGCGATGTCCTTCAACTCGTCCTTGTTTTTCTTACCCGTCACCAGCCCTGTGAACTTCCCAGATACGGCCCGCTCATTCCGCAACCCTTGCCGCTCTCGTGCCTCTACTTCCTTTCGTTCCTTCATTGCCTTCTCCTCTGCTTCCCTCTTCTCGCGTTCCACTTTCTCCTCTGCCTTCTTTTTCTTGTTCGCCTCACTCGTGAGCCATTCTGCTTTATTGCCGCCGCGTTTTTGCTTATCCTTTTTCTTAGCATTGTGCTCAGTCTGAAGAGCTGTGATGTGTTGACGGGCGAAGAAGCAATCTGTCTCTGCTGCCTGCAAGAGGTTCTCGAGTTTCGCCTGGTTGCCTTGGAGAATTTCGACCTTCTCGCGGAGTTGCTCGTTTTCATCCAATGCATCCCGGTACTTCTGATCGATCGAGCGACGATCAGCAAAGCGGCGGTCCCTCCTCTGCGATTCGGGTGGCAATGGGGTGAGAAAGCCACGTGAGCGGGTACGCCGTGGAGTGAGGGCCAGGCCCGGGGTTTTTGGAAGTGTCAAACCTGACCGGTATTGTGATCGCTCACGTTGGTCGTCGGATCCAAGAGATGGGGAAGGAGTGCGATAGTGGGACGGGTGGTTCTGCGGCCGGGTCGAACCTTCCGTGGTGGGCGTCCGGCGTGATGCCAGGGGCTGCATGGGATTGTCATATGAGCCCAGAAAACGTGATGGGCCAGCGGCGGGCTGCGAAACGTCATCAGAGTCTGAGGAAGAGGATTGGTCCACAGTGGGTTCTGCAGATCCGTTGTGTGGACGAGGGGAAAGTGGTTGGCTGCCGGAGTCAGTTGAGCCATAGTCGGAATCAGGCCCATCATCTGAAGCAGAAGGTGATGTACACGGGGATTCCGCTGACGAGTCTAGTGCCACGTCTGATCCGAGGTCAAGGTCGATTCCCGGAGGCGCTGTTTGTAGAAATGATGGTGGGAGGAAGGCGTTTGTGGACGTAAGTTGGGATGGTCCATAATCGCTGGCGTTAAAGGAGTTCGGGTCAAGGCTAAGTATCCCAGATTTCTTCCACGCGCTGACGATATTTGACTCCTTCATAACTCTAGTTCTCGCATCTAGATACTCCTCAACCACTTTGGAAAGCGGCATCACATCCAATGTTTTGAGGGTGAAGTTCTTGCACTGCTTACGCCAGGCGGCCTGCATTGGTCCGAAGAGGCCAACATCGAGGGGCTGTAGTTTATGGGTGGTGTGTGGTGGAAGGCGAACGAGTTGTATGTTGTTCTCTTCTGAAATTTGATCGGCCTCATCTGATTCATGCGACGAGTGTCCATCGACGAGGAGAAGGGCGGTTTCATCAGGTTTGCGAATGTTGTTGAGCTGCGGGATCAAACACTCGCGTAACCAGTGGACGAAAACACTCGTTTGGGTCCAACCGTTCTTGGTGGTGCAGCACCTGTTCGCCTCGCATCAGGTATGGTAACATTGAAAATTATGTGCATGGGCTTACATATGGTGGGAGTCTTCGAAACCTGGAATGTTGAACCACCCGTCAATGTGGCTTTCGCCCGGGAAGATGAATGTGGGGTCAAATGCCACTCCTTCAGCTGTCACGCACTCGATAACAGTGATCAACTGGAGGTCGTCACTCTGTAGCTTGACCGTATTAGGCATCCCGGTGGGTACGAGACACTTCTTCTGATCAACCTTTCGAGAACCGCTCTGTAGCCCCTTTTCATCAACGTTCAAGAGCAATCTCCAAGGTACGCTGTGCTTCTCCATGACTGTGTTGATGATTTCAAATAGCTCGTTGACTGCGGTGAAGTTGAACACTCGTGCGCGTTTAGGAGGTATGCCGGAAGCCTTCCGAAGCCGGATCTCGGGATGCCGGTTGAAGAACAAGTCCCACCAGCCTTTTGACGGGCCTCCAGTCTTAGCCCAGGCCGGACAGAGTTGGGT
>Ga0307514_10004152_pt1 | contig 13424 bp, 14 predicted proteins | sample 16_EM_MG_FD_203088 | JGI IMG/M metagenome (GOLD analysis project Ga0307514, IMG submission 203088) | Populus trichocarpa ectomycorrhiza microbial communities from riparian zone in the Pacific Northwest, United States - 16_EM | ecosystem: Host-associated > Plants > Roots > Unclassified | place... | reverse complement strand
TTGTCTGATACCATTGCCTTCACGGATTGGATCTGGAATTTGTAGTATCGCGACCAGTTTTTCTAGATAATCATTAGTCTCGTGCCAAGGGTTAACCATGGTATGCCAGGGTTGATTGGTAATCCGATAGCTATAGAAGTATTTCGGAAGGTCTTTGCACTCCTCCAGTGCGGACCCCTGATCCCAGCCAGCGCCACGCTCTCTGGAGGGATTTCGGAAGGTCTCTAATGCCCCATATATTAATGGTAGCCCCAATGGCAATAAACTGAGGGGTCGTGCCGGCCAGACTAATAAACTGAATATATCATTACCCATCGAGATGCTTTCCTATATATCAGGGTTAACTAAGCGAAATGAGTGTATAGCTGCAGGCCTCCGACCCTGTGACGGATGCTTCTTGTTATACGTCAACTGTCATCTCTGTGCCAATTACTCTCTACTCCAGGAACGGATGAGACATGTTGAACGTCATGTTGGTTTCCGGGTAAATTCTTCAGCCCTTGCATCCTGCTACCAGTGGTGGCCTCTGGGTAACCACTCCTCTTGTCGTATCACTTTCTGTGGGACTACCTATTGCAGCTATAGTGATTGGGTCAACGGGTTTGCTTCACATCATAGCCAAGGAATGGTTGCGGCTCAAACAACTATATTAATACTCTAGTGAGGCTGTAAACATTTCCCCGGTCTAGATTATCGATGTATCACTAGTAGCAGGCGAGCTTTGAATGTTTATTGGATAAACTTTAAGTATGGGGCGTGGTTGATGCACTGAGTAGTCCAGTCACTGTAGACCCAAGAGGCGAGTGCTCGGTATTGTCGCACGCTGCATGCACGCAGCCGCAGACATCGCCCCTCCAAACATATATGTATCATATTGGTAACCTGTGTCGTAGTCTGGCGGCCACTAGAGATCAATTACAAGTATAAGGGGGAAAAGTAGCCAGGGTCCTGGTGCAGGTAATCATCCAAGTGGGTGTTACAGGGTGTCTGTGCTCAGCTTGCAATTTAACTGTACTATGCTCTAGGTATATCAAGCTGTATAAATGTGTGTGTACAGCATGCCCAATGTATGACGGGTATCAGCCAGTAGCCCCATCAATAGGCAACTTGAGACACCGTTACTAGTCAGTGCCGTTGACATGAGCTAAATTTAGAGCTTGATCTGGAGCTATAAACCTCCAGCCTAACAAGTAATATCAGGGACGAAAGAGGGGCAAGGCGTACGAGTAACAATGCCCTGCTGGTAGGCTATGTTAATGTGCATGCCTGCTGTGCTGGTACTCTACTCTATATGTAAGTTGTTTGGATAGAAGGTCTCAATGCAAATCGAAAACGATATCCAATAGAATTGGGACGCGTACGAGGGCTCAGCGGCGGAGCTGAGGAAGCACCATGAAGCGCCATGCATACGGTAAGTTTGTGGGAAAAAAAGGAATCAATGACAAGGTAAGTTGGCACAAGTCAATGACCAATAGAGAGTATTGCCTACCTAGGAAATCGTCGACTACCAAAATAGGAAGTACCAAGTAAAACTCGCAACGTCTATACTCCGCCCTACGTTTTAAAAAATCAGAGGTGGTACATTCCAGTTAAGTGTCCCTCCCACTCCTGTTCATTCTCAAAAACGAAAACAGGAACACTAATTACACAAACTTCCACAACCCCAACAATTACCCTGAATCCACCAAATCCATTTACACCCCATGTCACTGCCCCAGTGCCCCCCTCTCCCCGACCCACGCATCCCACTTCCTCCAAAACATCCCTACATTAGCACTAACCACCAAATCCAACATCTCCATACCCACATTATGTACCACGAACGTCCCCATCTTTGCTTTCCCTCCATCTCCACTCCCACCATCATCCACCCCTAGCCCCTCTCCCAGACTCTGATTTGTACCTGTACCCGGACTAGCACTCCCCGACCTGTGGTGGAAGCCCCCCGAGCTCGGCAACTTAAACTCCACGGCACTAATCAAATAACTCACCCCTCCACTCGCCGGATAATATTTACATTTCATAATCTTCCCTCCCGCCGCATCCTTAAACCTACACGTTCCTGTTTTCTCCCCCTTCCCTGCATTTCCCACAGGAGCCCACAGCGCATCGAATGCATATCCCTTCCAATGGTCATTCACTTTTTTACCTTGTTCACCCCCCAAGCCGTCTGAACTGCCACCACCGACACGTCCCATACTGCCACTGCTCGTAGATCTTAGGTGATTTTTCGTCCTCGACACCCCCCTCTTCCACCACTTGTCCCCCGCCCCCGATGCCGCACAATCCCAAACCACCTCTCGCACCAGCCCCTTCTCCTCCTCCGCCATCGCAGCCGCTGCATCTCTCCCTGCCTGCTCAACCTCAAGCACCTGAATTTGCTTATCCCTCGCGGCAACAAGCTCCGCGTGGTCTCTTTTCCTCCTAAAATATGCCTCTTCCTCCTCTACCGGGATCGCTCTCCCCTGCTGCATTCCCAGAGGAGGCTGTGGTGGGGGCGGTAACGGAGGGAGATTATATTGCAGCTGCGGCATGGGTCTCCTCCGAGCGGATTCTGGGGGCATAAACTTCTTATAGCCCCTCCCTGGGAGCTGTATCAAAATCGGCGGAAGTGGTGGTGGTGTCCCACCATGTGGGAGCATCTGTACTCCAGCACCTGTAGACGAGATATGCGCTACATTCCATTGCGCCCCTGTCGCAGGGTCCCTCCGGATAATCGTCATTCTAAAATCCTTCACCCCCTCTGCCCTCCCTGCACGATGCAATATCTGCGCACTCCATCTCCTCCCGCTGCCGCCCCCTGTACTCCCCATACTTCCCGTACTCGATAATGGCGGCCTTCCCTCCTGGCCCTGGCTCTGAGCCCGACTATCTTCCCCCTCCCCTTGCACATGCACATAATATAAACACCCCTCTACATCCTGCGCCGTAACCGTACTCTTCAGTGGGTGCATCGACGTCAGGAATAAATCCCTCGACCCAGGAACCCTCACGAAATAGAGCACGAGTGCCGGCTTCGGGTATTTCTCTTCTCGCGAGCCCTCCGCCAGGGGGGGGACGATGAACTGCAGTGGAGGATCGTCTGCGATGGGGGTGATTGACGAGAGAGAGCCGGCTTCGATGGGGCCGGAGGTGGGGTTGGATTTATGGCTGGAGCTTGGTGAGGAGAGGTTTACGCCGGAGAAGGTACGGTTTGGATGAGGGGGTGGGGGAATGTATGGGGAGGGCATTGTTGGGTTTTGGCTGCTCTCGTTCGGCTGAATGTTGTAAGCTATTGACAGCTATATCTATCCTATGCGTCGTCGAATAGTATAATAGTAGTACAAAGGGCAAGAATCTGTTGCAGAATACCCGCCTGCTCGTGCTGGTGGCGGAGGTTGAGCTCTCTTATCGTATACGTAAACATAGTGTTTCATTTTATTGTCAAGGTGAATCAACTCGAAAACATAACAGGGCTGTGCCGTGAGTGCAGGTCTTGGCAGAGACGTAGGGCCCAAACGATACATAATAACAATGTGCCAACCAGGTCTCAAACACTTTTCCACCAAATAGGAGATTCGAATTCGGGTCCCATAATATCATAACTGAAGAGGTATACTCGTAAAGTCCTACCCCAAGCTTCATATCACCAAACAGAAATTAGTACAACTATGTATGAAAAATAGTAGGCATGTGGCGTCATCCAAAAACCAGCTCAGAAAATTCCGCGCTCAAATAAACGGGGACGTGAAAACAGTAAGCACAAACTACAAACTACAATCGTAGCTCCTTGAACACCAACCATCGCGTTGCACGAAGCCCATTGTGCAATTTGTCTAAACTTCAGTGCCTAATGCATGACCCTAGAAGCCTCAAGAAACGATCCTATAGCCCCAAGCTCAGCTCACAGCTTCGCCTTTACCCTTAAGTCATCCCCTTCGATATGCTTTGCTTGCTTACCCACTCTCCTCTTACTCTCCCAGCTATCAACAACCAGCCGGGCAACATTCATCCCCATCAAACTGCTTGTCTCCATCGTAGAAATAAAACTCTCTATGCCACTGGTATAAAATAGCGTTTGCTCTTTATCAAGAATGATTTCTTCAAAAGTGACACGCGGATAAACGTATGGGTATGAATACCACTGTAAACGCCGAGGTCAGCCACCACTACCACTACTTTACCACTGCACTAGACTGGGTCTTGATTGCTTACCACTTTCTTGTACGACCAAGTAACAACCTCGTCATTCACATCCTCCACAATTTTCTCCTTAACTCCCAAAAACTCCTTTATACGCCTATGCGACACCTCCGCTGGCGAGAAGATCTTATACAAGTACTCAATTTTATGCACACCATCAACCTCCCTCTTAATACCCCTCAACAACGTAATAGAAAAAAACCCAGAGCTCCCAACTCCATGGATCCCCTCTCCCCGCGTAATTTTCTCATTCTGCTGCTCGGTAGCATTCAGTGTCGTGAGAATCATATCCGGTACTTCCTGGTCCGCTGGGAGATTGAAGTAGTCCGGGGAGAGCCTCAGGGGCGAGGTGAACAAAGTGACGTGGAGTTGGACATATGGAATAGTGTCTGGGGCCTTCTCTAGCTCTGGGTGAATCTCGATGCCTGAGAATTGGTATGGCGAAGCTAACACAACCTCATCGAACTCCTCTGCTTGGACTATTGGTGTACTTTCGTTTTCCTCGAGCCCTTTATGGCTTGCGCCCCGGGAGGAATGGACAATCCACCTTTCTCTCAAAGACAATTTATGGAGTTTAGTCACCGCAGTATTGAGATGAACTTTCGCCTTTGAAGCCGCCAACATCCCACTGAAAATTTTCCAATTCCCACCCTTGACACTCATAGCATCATCTGTAGCCATGCACACCATCGTCTCCAGTCCGTGAATGATGCCCAGATTTTGTGCATAGTTCACTCTCGTACTAGCCTGAACTAAATCCGTAGCGAACTTCCCCCCCACACCATGGCTATCCAGAAACTGCTCGCCAGTGTGGGCGGTCGCCTGTAGCAGGTCTGTTTTTTCGGCCGCCTCCGTAAGTGAGCGAAAGGGGAAAAGTGGTGCTCTGTATAATTGAAGAAATTTTCCGATTGTTTGCTTCATGAGTTGCTTGGTACGGATTGGAGTCAGACCATATTTCCAAAGGATTGCAAGGTTATTCCACCATGTGGTATCGTATGGTTGACGGAAAATGAAGTTTTGGCCATCATAACTATCACTTTCTGAGTATTGTATTATTCCAGACATTGTTAATGGAACGATAGGACCTACACTCCTAGTGCATCCTTTGATACCCGCCTGGAGATGTGGCTATCACTGCACTCCAACCCAAACTCCTTTGCAGCGTTGTAGAGATTCTCATTGACCTCTACAAAGATACTGGCTCCCAACTCGACGACCTCATCGGGATTGTTGTACACATTGACAGTAGTCGATCTCCCACCAATATAGGAATTCTTCTCATAAACGGTAATGTTGACATCGAAGTCCGGGCTAGCAGCGAATTTCCGGAGGTAATAGGCGACCGACGAACCACCGGCCCCAGCGCCTAGCAGAGTATTAGCACAACCGCTACTTGTTACAAGGCTATTCACATACCAACGACGGCCACCTTCCTCACTGATCGTACAGGGGTACCCGTGGCTAAAATTGGTTCCTGGGGCTGTTTACTACTGTCGTGCTGCTTCGGAGTTTCTTGAGAGTATCCAGCTTGGTGCGCGAAAAGTAACAGTATAAAAACAAACACAGAAAGGACCATAAGCAAACGCCCACCGATTCCGGAAACCATGTTCTTTTCGTTCTTTGATCTCTTGTCTCTAGTGTCGTAACCCTATTGTTCTCGAGTTTGGTGGCAAAGTAAGCAGCTAGTCTCGGAAAGCAGCTTGCTTACATAATCCGAGCCTTTCCACATTCCTATTTGGGAATGATAGTCTTGGTAGCATATATGTATGTACTATATAAATGCATAAGGAAAGCCAATGCATCGCATGCCAACTAGACTAATTCGCACCTAGGCCATCTCATATCCCTTCAGGGGATAGACGCAGTCTCGCTCTAGACGTATAAACTTCCCCCCAAAAAAAATTCGCACCTCTATATGTAGGGCGAGTCTATTTGTGGTAGATTGGACTGACACAGCATATTGAAGTTGCATATTCAATCAGAATTTGTATTGAAACAACCCTCCACCAGGCTAGCAATCTCCCCCGTGTACCATACATCCTAGCTAGTCTAGCGAGTACCGGCCTCCCGTAGAGACATCCTACCCGAGGGTGCCAACCAGACTAACCCGAGGGATGTATTGTAGCACGTGACAAGGCAATTGGGGAGGCAAGCGTTACCCTGAGCCTCACCCACATTTTGCCCAAAATAATTATCACACCCACGATACCCCGAAACACCCCCCTTCGATTGGGTACTTACGCTACACTGCAGCCCGGACCCGATATACCGTATCCAAGGTTCCCACAATGGTGCCAAGCCGGGATGTGCTGAGCTCAAGCTGGTAGGTTATTAATAACTTTCTGTATGTAAATAACGTCTCCGTATGGAGTAAAGATGTTTAATTTTTGTTGTTAAGTCTCGTGGGCTATTGCTTGGTGGAGATACTATCAATCTTTTTCTCTTGGCTAAGTTTTGGTACCTAGTATGAAATATATGGTTATATCAGAGTGGCAGCGGTACAGATATGTGGCCAACGAAGGAATACTTTACCTAGATCATATATATCTGGATGTTATGCATTCTGTAACTAAGAGCTATGGAAGCTGTGATGAGCTCAGGAGAGCTTTCTATATACATGATTGAGTGCTATGTTACGTCACTCAGGTATCATCACTCACATGATATGTTGGAGTTGATAGAGTGGCATAAGGCGCATTCCAACACCCCTCCTCAAGATATACTGTGTGCGTGTTCTCGGTCCCAGTCTCTTATCTACCTACGCGCTAAAATAATTATGCTGTGGGGAAAGTTAAGAGACTTGATTATCAGTGACTCGATGAGACTTAATAATCAGTGTTCTCGTGCCCAGACCGATTTATTTTTGAGTGGCGATAATAATCGCCACTCGGTCTGGGCACGAGAACAAATAATCAGTAACTCCTTGCCTGATCAACCATCTACCTGCCTCTTGTCAAGCATCAAAGCTAGTCCTAGGGTAACTGATCACAGAATGAATTCTTTTCTGCATAGCGAACGAACCGGAAGGATCCTTCTTCCCTTGCTAGTAACCAGACCCTCGTATACATACTCCTGTCGCCGAAAAAACGGTGGTTGTAACCGCCCCCATGCACGTGACCGACGCACTTTTCGGCGACATGAGTACAAGCTGGTATCCTCTTTGCTGTATTGAGTCAGCCTACGTATCTAGCTACGTATCTACCGCACCCCATACCAAGTTGTAAGTGGTGCTGGGCCTGACGTCAACTGCAGACCAGGGTATGATGGTCGGTAGAATTCAATATTTGTGGGTAGTCTGGTTGTTTGGGGGACTGACTCTACCCATACCATTGGCTGATCTCCTGAGACCTATGGAAAAACTGTTAACTCCGGCTGCAGCATATAATTGGGGGTTTTGCTCGGAGAGGGACCTAAAAATGGTATCAGGGAAACGGTATTCACGCCTACATACATCAACACCCGCATGGGATTTACTCTTGGAGTACAAATCTGGAAGCGCTCCGATTGCCGCTAATCAATGATCCGAGTTGCACATGCATGACCAGGACTACCTAGTCTCGATCTGACCCAACCGCCAAAACTAATGTAGAGTAGAGTTTTTTTTTTTTTTTGAAGTCTAGGTATAAGTCTATGGAGCCTTAGGCTATGTAGGCTATGTACATAGGTATCGGTAGGTACTCTGTATGTAGAGTACCAGTACTCTAAGTGTACGGAGTAGGTACCTACATGTAAAACCGCGAATAAGAAAGACCTAGTCTGGCGGGCATCAGCCTCTCGTAGGGACGTTGTACCTCCTGCAAGTAGTTTAGCGGCCGCGGCTGAGAAGCACAACCGTTGCTCAGGATCCCCCCAAATGCTCAGTAGGGCTCGCTGTGATTCGTTCAACTGTTGATGGAGTGCATACCAGCTTGCTTGTTGCAGCCGTACCAACCTGTGTGTTGTTTCTCACCCGGGGACAGGTTCTTATTATCTCTATCTTCTGCTGCGATTCAAGCTTTGCTTGATTGCTTGACCAAATTGCTGGGAATTGGGCAGCTGCATCGCCGAAAGTCCTTAAGATCCCTACTACCTCTACCTATGTACTCCGGTAGACATGGGCTGGATTAAGCATTCTTAAGCATTCCCTGAACCCGGCCACATAACGGCCAGTTGTAATTTTGCTCACTTAGTTGTGGCATAGAGTGGGTAGCTAGGTAGGTAGCATACATGAACATCCTTGACCAGCCCACACGCGACGACTTGCATATTCAGCGCTCAAGCTTTCAGCTGAGACTAATACTTACCGTAGGTCAGTTTAAATACAACTAGAAATGCCCACTCGCTGCTTGATATACCCTTTCATACCTTTTCCCGCTTTTTCAGGCTTCAGGCCTACCAGTCTGTCCTTTCAGAGTTCAGGCACGTCAACGCCAAACGACCAAGCCTGCATTCAGCCCCAGACTAATTCCAATTCATTTGCTTCGAGAGCTGCTTGATATACATGCTTCGCCTGACATCTGTATATTCCTAAAAGCTTATTTGGGTTGGAGGAAGAAGTCCTACGCTAATCCAACAAAAATCAAAACCTTGCGGAATAAATATGGATTGCTCTACAATTGCACAGCAAGTGGAGTTCAAGAATGTTGGGGAGGCAACATCTTCATCCACGGCAACATTCAGCTCTTCACCCTCAACAGCTTCGTCAGGCTCAACTGCATGTTCAAGTGTACCTTCTACTACTACAGACCAAGGGGCTCAAGCTTCGAAACCATCAGAAGCCACTGTTCAGGGGAAGAGCGGAAAACATAGACCCAATGAAACATGTACGGCAAAGACTCGAGCTCGAAAAGGCAGGTTTCTTAGGTGGTTACTGGAGCCTGCTAAGTGGGCCGTATCCTGCTTGCGCTTGAGGCCAGGGAAGCGAGGTAAAGGATCAAATGGCAGTATCCAACGAAGGTTAGTTTGCAATTCGCGATGTGAGAATAGGGTCTAACAATGAAGTTTTATTTAGTTCAGGGCAACCGTTGTCTTCTCTCTTCTTCGCACTTCCTACCGAACTACAGCTAGAGGTTATCATTAACCTTCCCATCAACGATATCACTCACTTGCTGCAAACTTCTCAGGCGTTCTCTCGCCTTGTCAACGGCAATGAAGCTCATATTGTCAGGCAGTACATAAAAAGATGGATGCCCAAATCCATATCAATATTATTTCCAATCCCCACAACAGAGCCGGCAACATTGAGATTCCTTCGGGGTGTGGCATATCGGCGTGAAGTGTCGGATGAACTGGCCGAGCTTCTTGCTCGGCGAATAGTAAAGGAAATGGGACAAGGGGTCCGCATGAGAAAAAAATCAATCAATCCTAAAGTGATAGGATATGTCATAGAACAGTTGAAGATTGGGTTTTCACCCTTGATCTTGGCGGTGTTCCACTTTCTGGAGACATACCACGCGAGAAAGGCACAAGAACTCTCCGGGACAGGCCCATTTGATGCAAGCGCCCTGAGGGACCGAGAATTCCAGATACAATCGGACATCATGTTACAGTACCCTGACGGGCTGCTGTTGAAAGTTCATCAATTGTATCATTTGTTGCTGCACCTATTTACTCGGAGACTTACAAAGCAGCCCTTCGTTTTCTTCAGGCAGATAGGCAGGTGGAATCACATACCACCGGGGGCCGGGCGACCTGCAGATGAGGCCTTCGCCAAGGTTTTGCTACTGGGTGGAATACCTGAAGTGTTAAGGATATATAAGGTAAAGGGTCAGGGTCAACGGAGGAAGGCACTAGACAAATATGTCAGGATGCTCGATACGCAAGACCAGTCACAACCCCAAATGGAGTACCACGGGGGAATCATTAAGGCCGGTGTATCGATAAATATAGACCAACTTAGTCAGATATGGGTCCCAGCGGCGGAAAAGCAAATACTGAGTCGAGGAATTGTGCAAAATCTGGAAAGCATTAGGTGTTGTGGGGAATTCGTTGCGGAATTGTTAGGGGGTGAATTTAACAGTGTTGATTCTGGGTCGATGTTGAGTCATGATGAGAATGTGGAGGATCGAGCGGGGAATGCTGAGCTTCTTGCTGCTATGCAGTGGACGAGCGTCAACCTGAGGAGGTTGGCGGATGATGGGAGTTGGGATCAAAACCTACTTGCAGAGGACGAGGATGAGGATTATGTGGAGGGGAAAGAAAAGGAGGGTCATGGAGACAAGCAGCCGACCACACCACCCCAGCCGTCAAAACCTATGGCCGGGCCTTCGAGGAGCCCGGGGACGATTGTGGGTATGACTGCACCTGTACCTATGACCAGCGGCATTGGTTACAATGGCATGGGTGCAAACTTCATGAGTATGTCTTTATAATTGAGTTGGGACTTTGGGATTTTCGGATCACTCTTTGCAGATATTAGTGAGCTATATTTTAGGGTACATACTTGCAATCCGCAGTCTTCGGCCTGATGCGTCCGAGTTTTCTTTTGTTTATTCCACGGAGCGATGGATTTATTGGTAGGATGTTTATTTGCCGGGTTTCACTTTTTTATTGCGTGATATTGAGGATTGTGGTTGCAGGATATTGTGGGACATTCGTTTGGGTCTTTTCCTTCTATACCTATCGGCGGAATTATAACAGGCTATCATATCAACCTAGAATACATAAAGTACTGTATGTACTTGAAGGATAATGGAAAAATTTTGTTAGCATAAGTTATTTTCTATACATAAGTAATCACAGGCCCCTCCGTCTCATAATCCAAGGCTCCCTTCAGGGGAAAGGCCTATAGACTCAAAAGCAAAAAGAAAAAACCACAGGCCTTGGTGCTGGCTATCGCTTCTCCACCACAACAATGCTGAACTTGCGCATCACCAATGGATCCCTTTCGCATCCCTATTTACCCCATATACCCTCCTTAACGGCGGATCCTCGGGCAGCGTTGCTCATTCGACTTTCTTGTAAGTAGTTCCGAAATGGTGTTCAATAGTGGTTTGTTTCTACGGAAGGTGACTGTCCTTGGAAAGAGTGTAGCGTCAAGACCACAGGTCAATCAGGTTCACCTGGCTCAAACAAGGGGTTCCTATTGACAAACGAGTAGTTTTACTCCCTGCATTCAGCATGTGTTTCCCCTTGCACGAACATTCGCATCTACCGCTCGGCGGAGCGAAATCAACAGAGGTGACCACTCCAACCTGACAAGGGCATAGCTTACTCCTCCCTCCGCCACTGAGGCGACCAAGGGCCTAAAATCAAACACCACTCCTTTAGCCGGAGGCTTTGGTCTTTATGGTGTCCCAGACACTCTTATCAACGCTCTTGAAGCCAACCCCTCAATCACCGGCCTCACCACCGTCTCAAACAATGCCAGAGATGGCGGGAAAGGGCTTGGCAAGCTCCTTGCATCAGGGCAGGTCAAGAAAATGATTGCATCATATGTAGGGGAGTATAAGATATTCGAGAGGAAGTATCTGTCGGGAGAGATTGAGCTAGAATTGACTCCCCAAGGTACATTGGCGGAGAGGTGCCGTGCTGGGGAGCGGGGATACCCGCATTTTATACGCCGGCCGCGTTTGGAACGTGTGGGCATTGGAGCTGGTAGGTAAAGGAATTGCAAAATAAGATCAAGGAGATTGGTGTTGGGCATGTTGCGACTGTTGTGGGAAGATACAATGCTATGGATAGAGATAAGAGGTGGCAGAGGGTGGAAGTTGCGCTCGATGGGTTGATTAATGGAAAGGGAGAGCATGTGCAAGAGGATAGGCTAGTGGGGGCGGTTGAGGGGGGATATAAGCAGGGCAAAACAGATGTGCAAATAGAGATTCTGACCGTATTAAGGGTATACTAAACTCACCACTAACCCCTTTCATTCCACAATAGTCGATCTAAGTTTACAATCGGTGATATAGAAAACGACACCGTCTTCTTCTCCAACTATCGCTCCGACAGAGTACCCAGCTTTTGGGGTCGACCCCTCCCCACTCCCAGACTTCAACTTCCCCAAGAACCTCCATATCACCACCATGACTCAATATAAGAGCGACTACCCCTTCCCAGTTACTTTCCCCCCCACGGAAGATGGACGACGTCCTAGCTGGGTGACTCGTCAAGCACGGTCTCCAGTGTCATGTTGCTGAAACGGAAAAAAATACGCTGACGTGACATTCTTTTTTGTACGGACTTCTTGATCTACTAGTCGAATATTTGCTGACGAAAAATGTAGCAACGTTCGTGTGGAGAAGCAGTTTCAGAACGAGGCTCGGGATATGGTTGCTTCGCTAAATGTGGCTACGTATGATTTAGAACCACAGATGTCCGCCCTTGAGGTTGCGGAGAAGTTGAGTGAGGGGATTGCGGAGGGGAACGTCGAGTTCTTGATGAGCAGCTTTGCTCCTCCAGTGAGCCCAGCCATTCAGGGCAACTGTGAGCTATTCTGGAGTTTACTGCCAATACCTGGTGGTTGGCTATACTGGCGTCTACAGTGCCGCCGTCGAGGCTGTTGGTACTACCGACAAGGCTATCGGTATCGTCTACGAGGTTTGTAAGAAGCACGGATATGCTCTTTCGTTACTGCTGACCACGGGAATGTCGAGGAGTTGCTCAACGAGGAGGGTAAGCCAAAGAATTCTCATACTACCAATAAGGTGCCCTTTGTCATGGCAAATTATCCCAAGGGATTCGCGAGCCAGGTATACTAGGAGATGTTGCCCCCACAGTTTTGGTGGTGGTGGGATTGCCCTAGCTAGAGCATGTGACTGGGCGGAGTTTTTTGGTGAAAGATGGAGAGTACGCTATTGCTTAAACATGAAAACCAAGGGGGGGGGGTTAGGTTAGAATTGATATAGAGATACCAGCCGAAATGAATATAGAAATGGGATGTGTTTCTAGAGTTTTTACTAGGCGCTTGGGGCGAAATGAAAAAATGGGATCGTTTCGGTGCTTCAACGGCTTGCACAAACCACTGGAATTGCTGTTTTTGGTGCCGAGAAAGCTTCTATTGTCCTGCCGACTGCAAAGAAGTTTTACTGCTGGCACATATCTGACATGCTCACGTAGGGCTGATCAAGAGAAAGCTGTATCTAGATCGTAGAAACTATAGTGGCCTTGCATTTAGTCATAGGGAAAAGTCACTTTATTTCTTGCCCTGGCTCGGCTGAGTCCACCTATCTTCGCGCAACATACCGGTACAAACATCTGGTGGATCAGCTCTCGCCTTCCCTTCGGGGGCGGGCGGGGGGGGGGGGGGGGGGGGGGGGCGGGGGGCC
>Ga0307514_10004151_pt1 | contig 13424 bp, 7 predicted proteins | sample 16_EM_MG_FD_203088 | JGI IMG/M metagenome (GOLD analysis project Ga0307514, IMG submission 203088) | Populus trichocarpa ectomycorrhiza microbial communities from riparian zone in the Pacific Northwest, United States - 16_EM | ecosystem: Host-associated > Plants > Roots > Unclassified | place... | reverse complement strand
ACCAGGAGGTGTCCCACCCCCCAATCAAGAATCTTGCCTGGCAGGATACCCTCCCTGGAAAGCGGCCATCTTGGTCAAGGGGATATCCTCTTGGTCAAGTGGAGACCTTGGCCGGTGGGGTAGAACACAAGGAACAGCTGCGGGCGCTTAGTATAGTTTCGGACTCTCCATACCTTGTGGCAAGATTAAGTATCCAAGCAGGTTGTGATGCGTCTACCTGCGATAACGACAGAACGTCCGCGATGAAATGTGATCAAGTGATGTTGGAACTAGAAATTCCCAGCACCGCCGAGCTGAGCTGAGTTTGAATTTTTCTTTATTTCTTTTCTATCTTGTATTTTTGGGTCGTTCGCTTTACCTTTTTGCTTGTTAATTTAACGGGGAACAAGGGTAGAAGGAGGGAGGACAAGGTGAATCGGGCACTGTCATATTCTAGATAGAGTGAATACAGTATGAATAAAACAAAATAATCATTGACACAACTTCGTAAAGAGAAATAGATCTCAAACTATTTACAATTATCCGAGAGGTTCCTTTATTTTAGTCGTTAGTTCTGGCACCAAAAATGACAACCGCGCACCACAAAACCTGATCGGATAAAATCCCACTACAAGTACTCTTATTTATCATTTGTCGTTTTGCTCCATCGCTTTAAGTAAACGCATGATCTAGCATGTGTTTCTGAGGTCGTATATCTACTCCTCAGATTTTCGAGTCCCGGACACATCAAAAGCCAGATAACTACTCATTAAAGTTGAATGATAGTACAACAAGATGTAATCTTATCAAATCATCTAATCATTAACAGGGGTGCTCTCCTGAAAACCCGATAAGTAATCATTAAGATCTAATCTAAACCGCATCTGATCCTTGAAGAACCAGCTGCTCCCTGGTTGCGGTCGAACAAACCCCTGATCGGCTGTTAGAGTGTTTCTACTGGTGACGGAAGTTCATGCAGCAATGACATTGCCGATGGCCGAGATGATGCAATTGATCGGGTAAGGGTCTAACCACGTGTCAGACGGGAACTCGGAAAGCTACTCGGAAATTAAAACTTTATCTTCATGTCCTGTTTCAACTCATAAGCGAGACGCTTAGCACAACGGCTAACCCTGAATTAGTTCCGACTTTTGCCGATTCCGTTGAAGAGCAGGCCGTAACCCACCATCTTCAATCAGTGTCGAATCATGTACAGTGTGCTCCCGCTTTGTACCCTACGTTGCTGTGAAGCGGCAAAATAAATGCTACTTTCGATAATCGGTAATTCTCTACACGCCGGGGTTTCCTGAGTAGGTTAGGTAGGTCTTGATTTTGTGCATAACTTCCACTTCTTGGTAATACGACAGACATTTAGAGAGCACTCATACCGGCCATTTCCATGGGTTTCCAATGAAAACACATATCACTTCACCCATTACACCAGCAACGAAAATAGGGATCATCTTAAGACGTATTGTAGAAAAGGAAATGTTTTGGTATCTCATTAGAAGTATATCTACTTGTCCTTGCACCTCCTTCAATAACAATATCTCATGTTTTCCAATCCAGTCAATCTCTCTTTCGCTCATTTGCCCATATTCATAATATCTGTACAATCTTTTAGCCAATGAGCAACATCCATAAGCAACATGATCGACTTACCTCTGCTTGCGAGTTGATAAGGGAAACACCGCTTCACGAGATGCCAAGGAGGTGATTTCTTGCAGCAGCTGTTTATAATTGTAATCAGTCACGAGCTCATAAGTACAAGATAGTTGGGACTTACTGCAAATATTGTTGGTCTTAACCAACTCTTGGTACCTCAATTCACCGACAAAATAAAAGCCACCCACCGCAAAGGCGCTGAATAGAAAAACGCAAAGAAAGCCCATAAGGATCGACTGAATCAGCTTAATCCTCCATACTTTCAAGTTGATCAATTGCCATGAAGGTACCAAGAGAAAGGGGAGCAGCTGCCCAAGCGTCAACCAAAGTATAAAAAAAACCCCAGCAACTCTGTCTTTTGGTGCTCCAAATCCTGTAAGATGGTAAATAGTCACCCACGGCACAGCAAGCGCAGCTATCATTATAAGATCCATAATATACCGCATCCATTTTTTAGTCGTTTCTCGATACTTAACGTTTCCGATTTGCAGTACATAATAGTAGCCTTCAGGACGTTTGCGCTTTTTGCGCTTTTTGTTAAACACTTCGTTGAAAACATGTAGCGAAGATCCCGTGGTGAGATTCTTGAAGACGGTGTAACTTTTGAGGATGAACCGAATGAGTGGTAAACTACTTCCCAGGTGATAGAAGTATGTTACCGATGGCGTTATTTTCTTATCTATATCCCAAAATTTGCCGAAGCGCATAGTAGCCTCCTGTCTCTTGCGACGCGAAATGTGTCTCATTTTCGACTGCCCTCGCTCCTCTGCCACCTCCGCACCTTTTGATTGCTTCAGCTGATCTCCAGCGTTCTGGTCCGTCTGTGTTTCCAGTATCATTCCAGCGTTCGGATCTTCCAATCGCTTTGACTGTTCTTCGTTGTTGTGGTCTTTCAATGTCTCCTGCCCTTCTCCAATGTTCGGATCTTCGGATGACCTGGACCCCCCTTTTGCTCCTTCTGCTGTTGTTGGCTTGCATGTTACATTTCCGTCTTTACCGAGCTCTCCGACTTCCTCGAGCTCTCCGACCCAACCATCAAAAACTGCTCCTCTCCCCTCAGCTTCTTCCATAACAGACGAACGTACCATATAGACTGCCGGATAGGATGGAGTGAAGAAACCGCTCACGATGTTGACGAAAGACATCAATGCGTAAGGTACCAAGGTCAACTGGTATGCACTGTAATCCTCAAGTTTATTTGCCATCAGAAGTTTGAAGATAGAATAAAGCTGCACTAGCGCAGCGAAAAATCCTGCAAAACCAGAGGTGGCCGAAATACTAACGTCGTAGTCGGATATATAGGGCTTATTGGGATTAGATTCTTCAGAATCTCCGTTGCCTCCATACCACCGGCAGCAGAAAACCCATTTCAATAGCTGTATTCGATTCAGCAAAGCCACGAAAAATAAAATTAACTGAAACGCACCTCCATAAGCTTTTCCCTCCGGCATTCTTGAGAGTGGTGCCTTCTAAACCTTGATTCATAGTCCATGTGGCGTTTCCATCTGACACTGCAGTGCGGGGGAAGTCGAACGAGCATGTATTGGCCTTTTTGGCAGTGTTGGAATGGCTTATCCAGTGATCCGTGACACTTTTCTAGGCATACCGTGTCATGACAAGGCTTGGCATTTTCTATACATTCCTTGCTATGATGATTCATGGCATTTGTATGGCAGTCCTTGTTGTGACGATGCTTCGCATTTTCTTCCTCGGAGATGGATCTGTGACGATGCTTGTGCGCTCGCGGCAGGCGACATAGGCCATGTACCTTAATATAGCTTTGATGCAAACCTTCGACTCCCTCTTCTTGACAATAGATCGCAGTCCGTTCGGTATCAAGGGGCAATTTCTGTAGGCGGGGCGGTGTCTTTTCGGTTGTTGTTACCTGTGAGGTCTTATTTTCGATCACTGGAGGGGTTCTGTTTCATAATTAGCATTACTACTAAAGATGCGGGCGCGCCTGGGTTGGGGCGTACGGCGACCGTTTTTCTTCACCCTTTTCCAGCTTTAATTCTTTTGTAGGTACAACGGTTCTATTTCACTATTAGCCTTACTACTAAAGATATACGGACACGCCTGAATTGGGATGGACGTACGGCAGCCACACCATATCGCCCTCCTCCGGCTTCCATTCTTTCGTGCGAGCAACTACGCATAGTGCACCCGCTTCCAAGGCGCAGTTCAGAGTATTTTCTGTTACTGCAAGGCATTCAATGCTCCTGCAAGCTGTCAGGAGTCCAAAACATGGAAAAATCAGAGCCTTTAGGGAGAAAATCAGTGTATAAAAACGGCCGTATCCTGGACTGAACCGTATAGTGAATGCGTGGGCAATGTAGTTGGTGATTACAAACTGTAGTATCGGAATAATCAAGGTTGTCGCGCAGTTTAATACTTCATTGCTGAGTTGGGGTGTAATTGTGGTATTCGTTGTGGCTCGTACTGCCAGCGATGAAACGAAGGACCTCTGCAAAACCGCCTGAACGGCCGCGAACCAACCGAATTGCCGAAAAGCTGACATACTGGCGTATACGCCCTGCAGGCCTAAGACGGCTCGAGATTTTGCGTAGAGTTATTGACAACACCGTTGTTTCACAGTCAGAACCAAAAGCGGTGAGTGAAATTAGGGCCAGGAACTATGAGTTCAGTAAAGTATATCAGTAGATGAACTCTCACGGGAGGCCAGACTGTAATATTGGCTTCAGCTACAGGGGCAATTGTCTATCAGCTAGACCCCGCTTCTAGGGTGTCTTCCGGAGATCTCATCTCCCGACTTATCGAGTTTCACCCAGGAACAGCGCATATCAAGCAGTATCACATGTGATGAGTTCCAGCGAGCGTGTGGGGTTTAGCGGTTGCGAAATTAGCGGCAAGCTATGCATTTGCCAACTGGTCAAACGTGCTACCCCCATGCTGAACCAGTGATGTCAACCGTCCCGTCCGTCCGGGATCACTGCGGACGGGGACGGACGGCAATGACGGCGAAGTAGCCGTCCCCGGCCGTCATCTGCCGACATCCATGGATCTCGTGCAGTGTACATTACAAAATCTCATAAAACTAGTTACATCTAATCTCTTGACCTCGAAGCAAGATCATTCTGCATCTGCTCCATCTTAACCATGTCTGACTCTGTTGCTCCAAGAATTCAGACACTCACAAGCCTGAATGATATCATCACCCAAGCGATTTGGTAGGTCGCTGATAAGCACTTTATTGAGCAGGTACTTCGTCCTTCTTTGTAAACACTTCATTTATCTTTACTTTCGCTCTTGCACAGTGGTTTTATACATAGATAGAGTGCATCACGGTATTTATATATTTTACCGCACGCTATCAAGGCTTCATTGGGTTTAATCCAAGTATATAATCTAACCGCCCGATGTCGGCCAGGGACGGTGGATGACTGCCGGGGACGGGGTTTGTGCCGTCCCCGGCAGGTCCCCGGCCATCTAGCCGTCATTGACATGCTTGGACGGGACGGACGGTTGACATCGCTGTGCTGAACTGGGATGATGAGATGAATCACAGCCCCTCTGGCTAACGTTACCCCGCAACACAGCAAGATCAATAAAATGATCAATAATCTGTAATTGTAGTTCCAAGAAAAGCAAAGAAATAAAATAGATATGTATCAGTCGGCGATATAACCACTGCCGAGGGGCTTTGGACGCCGACGTGCATCTCTTGGAGTGTACCTATTGTGGAAGATTTAGGAACGCAGCATTTAGCTCATGTTCTGATTATGCTTTTCACCCTCACCTCCAGATTTGACCCGACCATTCACGAGATCGGCCGGAATTTAACGATGATCGCAAAGAGTGATGTGATATGATAGAATCATTCCAATTACATTGCTCGTTCGGATTTTTTGGTCGGCTGGACATACCAGAACAGCTAAAGTCATATTCAATCATATTAAGACGTAGGATATACCATGCTATCTAACCCTAATAAATAGTGTCGAGAGCAATGCTTATTTGTGATGGAAGTCCTGAGGCACAGTAGACACCGCGCGGGGCTGGAACCCAGTTTGATCGTCTATCCGTGCGTACATGCTACAGCATCGATGAGTCACAGACGATTCTGTAAGTGTATGCATCCGTTCTGTCCGATAGGCACTTTGACCTATTCGCACATCCAAATAACCGAACATCATCATTTTCGGTTGGTTGGTACATATCTCAGCGCGAAATTGCTATTTCATCTACAGTGTCTCACGCAGCTGATAGTTGGCAGAGTTGATTTGAGATGTGTTGTCGGTCTGGAAGCAGCCTTCTCTTGTACCAAACTAAATTGAGCTAGATCATGCAGCGAGGCCAGCCGCTGAGGCAGTTGACATGTCCCGAAGCAGATTATGAAGCCGGCCAGTGGATTTCCTGCACAAACTGTGGAGCAAGTACTATATGTTAACTGATTTCATATATGAAGCTGTGCCACTATACTACTATGTTACGGGTTCGAATCCCGGCACCTGCCCCACAAACAACCTCAACGCGCCTTCTGCGCTTTTGATCGAACATGCTGGTCATTCAGCCATGACCTAGTACGAAGGGTGGGACGGAATGGACGGGGATTGGCCGGTTGGGGTATTCCACTGCGATATAATCAATGAGACCCTGCATGGGAGAGAGGGAGAGTAGGAAGGGCGGTGGGGTGGCGGATAAATAGGGGAAAGGAGAAAAGGATGGTACATTTGACCGAGAGGAGGGCTTGGTGGACACGTCGGGGTCACACCGCGGGGTATCGGGGAAAAAAACGGATTAAAAGCTTGTCATATTCTAAATAGAATGAATACAGTATGATAAACACACAACACACAACACACCGATTTCATAGGCGAGTACAGTTTTATAACACTAGTATAACTCTAGTTGTCGGCTTTATGCACTACAGAACTCTTCACGCTCTAACTCCGTGACAAAGATTTGCACCATAGCCAGACCTCCCAACGGTTGAACCAGTGCACTGTTTGTAAAGGGTTAACCAGTGCGGTATATAGTTAGTTCTTGGCAGTGCAGTGCAGTGGGTGGAGGCTCACAGTGCAGTGCAGTGCAGTTTGTAAGTTCAAAATCCACTGGTTCACTGCTGGTTAGTTAGTGTGCCACCCATTACCATTCCACTTCTCAATGGTTCTTTACCACCCATTCCAAATGATCTCGATGGTTATGCTACCTATTACTTATGTTCTCGATAATCTGCAAATCCACTAACTTAGTATATTCCTCTTTTTTTTCTCTGCCGGGTAACCTTTGACACTCCCATCCTCTGCCTACGCTCCTCGAGCCAAAACCGTCTTCTTCGAGAGATTCCTCTGAGAAGCTTTTGAAGGGCAACGAGAAGGACATCACTGGGGATATCTCCACACACCTTTCAAATCGCCAGAGTGGGCAAGGGTTAGAGCTGGCGAAGGAAAATTCATGGTCGTATGTACTGTACACTGGTTCAAACCAGTTAGATAGTTGAACCGAATATATACAGTTGAACCAGTTGTCAACCAGTTCATTGCACTGGTTTAGCATGCAGTGCAGTTTGAACAGTCAAGTAGTTGGTGCAGTGCAGTTTCCCCTCGGAAACCCAACTGGTTTCCACCGTTGGGAGGTCTGACCATAGCTTCTCACTTTGCAACATATCTCGCAATTCTGATCTTCGCTTATGCGGAAACTCCTGGATGATTGATACCCAACCAGATCCATAGTTCTAGAGTTGATGGTCTCCTTATTTGGGGAGGTTTCACCAATCTAGAAAACCGGGTGTAAATTATCTTGTCCATGTAAAATCACAGATCGCAACATATCTGTCTGTAGTGGATTAGGAAGACTGCTAGGCATCGAAAACTGGTCTTCACGTGGTTGTGTTTAGGACGACTTTTCTACATGGATCCCACCCCTCGGGACCGAACGAAGCGCTGAAAAATGCAGCGGTACATAGCGTGCTCTGCGCCGCAAGGCAAACCATTAGTGCGACCAGATTCCGAACCAAAATCTGAGAGCTTCTCGGCTTAAATCAAGTGTAACAATGCGAACCTGTATCCGAACTTACTAAAGAATTAATTGTGTAACTGAATGAATACGAGACAACAGATATACTAAAGCTCATATGTTCCATCCATGCCCATTGCCAAGCCTCTGCTATTTCACAAGTAGAGCTATATCCTACCGCGAGGAATCTACTTCAAGCTTTAGGTTCAATCGATCGGTATGGTGCGGACTACACATGGTACAGCAAGTGAAAGTAGAGCTTGATAGTAACATCATCCGCGTTGGGAATATTTCTAATGGAAAATACGGCCATTACCTACCGCTATCTACCCTAGGACATCACCAGGTACGAAAGTGAGAAGCTGCATATCTGATGACGAGCTACATTGGTTGTTATTGCTGCTTGAACAGGCTGCAAGTTTTGTTTCTGATATGTACTCTATTTTAAAAGAAATACGCTAAGTCGCACATGCATTGTGAACGATCATCGGCAAGTGGAAATGGTGATTGTGCATTGCTAAAAGCGAATTAGCCAATCGACGAAACATTGAGATTCTAGCCAGTTTGCTGTCATTTACAGTGCACATCATGGATGCGGAGGATACTCCGCTGAGGCTCCGGCAAAGTTCTTTATAAATAAGATCGTGAGTGGCTACGCTCTAAGCGCGTTTGCAAACCATGTCCCAGAAATTCTATGCTCCAATCAGTCCGTGAGAATTGCCGAGGTGAGATATCCGTAAACCAATAGATTTCGACGCCCCGTATTGAACATCGGGAAAAGAAAGGCATCGAAATGAGCGCATGTAGCGAGTGTTGCGGTGTAAAAAAAAAGGGGTGAACCAGCATGACCCCCTGCTGACCATCAAATCAAAGAGGCGGGTCTTCGTAGTGTAGTGGTTAACGTGCTGATGATTGTATATGAAACTGTGCCACTATACTACTATGTTACGGGTTCGAATCCCGGCACCTGCCCCACAAACAACCTCAACGTGCCTTCTGCGCTTTCGATCGAACATGCTGGTCAGTCAGCCATGACCTGGTATGACGGGTGGGACGGAACGGACGGGGATTGGCTGGTTGGGGTATTCTACTGCAATGTAATCAATGAGACCCTGCATGGGAGAGCGGGAGAGTAGGAGGGGCGGTGGGGTGGCGGATAACTGAGGGAAAGGAGAAAGGGATGGTACATTTAACCGAGAGGAGGGCTTGGTGGACACGTCGGGGTCACACCGCGGGGTATCGGGGAAAAAACCGATTTAAACCTGTCATATTCTAAATAGAATGAATACAGTATGATAAACACACACACACACCATCAAATCAAAATTGCCCACTCAATTAAGTCCACGACTTTCGACGAGTTGTATACATGAAATGTTCATAACTATGCGTACTTTCACCGCCATGTCTCAGACAAGTCTCAGGTTTACGATATCTCTGATACCCACTGCGCAGTTGTGGAAAACGATTGACTTTCGTCGATCTTTCACGATTTTCTAGGCTCAAACTAAAGCCGCACAATGAATATCGCAAATATCGTAAACCAGAGACTACGAGGTGAAAGTACGCACATTTCATGTATACAACACGTCATGATCGGACCAAAACTCAGCGGACTTAATTAGGTGGGCGATATCGGATTCATGTTCAAGCTCACTGACGCTGAGCGGAGCGGCGGGTTTTCCTCGATGCAACGCTAACTACTTCTTTGCTCCAAACAATCAGCTGATCGGTTGAATGTTCATTTGCTGTCACTGTCCCCACTTGAAAAACGGGGGTTCATTTAGGATAGTTATCCGAGTCATGAACGGGATCAGTATTGCATATACAAGTCTGAGCCGGAGATGAGTCTCGAATGGCCGGAGACGGAGATGTCTTGTATGGCCGGAGATGACTGTTAAACTCGGATACGGGCTGATAGCATTCAGCCGTACTTGCACTCTCATATATATTGACCTTGTGGCCCTCTTAGATAGAATACAATCAAGCTTCTGATCATCACTATTTTAACAGGTTATGAGCCCGGCGCCCGCTACTATTTTTACCTCACAATCTTAATGAAAGAGCCTCAAAACCCCTAACCCACTCATAACCATCCCTGCTGATCAGCCGCAACACCATTACCATCTATCACCTTCCATTCTCACCTTTCTAACCTCCTCCACCCTCAACATGTCCAATGAAACATTTAAGACTGGTGACAGCAATGTGCCCAAGCTGACTGAGGAATACTACCGTATCTGGAAGTAAATGATTTGGCGAGTCCTTATCGCCAAGAAAGCCTACAATATCGTCACCGGTGCCAAACTGCTCCCTCTTGCCAACAGTGTCACCCTACGCGGTCAGCAAGAAGACTATCATAACTGAGCAAATAAGGCGATAGCATTGATATACCTTGGATAGTGCGATGAACTGCTTCCACTCATTGACAAGATCAATGATCCCATGGAGATGTGGGATGCACTCAGGGACCGAATCGACAATGCTGCAATAAAACCTTGTCACAAAGTCAAGTGTTAGCAACGGTTTCCAAATCCGGGTTCAGTTCTGGTTTCGGGTTGGAACCCATACAGAACTGTTGAAACAGGATTGACCTGATCAAAAAACCGAGGCGCACTTACGACTGCAGTTGTTTGGCTAGTTCCACCCTCATATCTATCACTCCAATTGAGTATTTGAGTGCTGATGATATCATAATATAAGATATATGTAAATTATGCAGTGTTCTATGCTCTTTCACTGTCCAATCTCCAAATTGCAATCCGATCAATATTAGTTGAGTTACTGCAAAAAACACCAAATTTGCGGCGTTATTTAATAGCAACTCAACAAATACTGCTGGGATTGCCAAGCGGAGACCGGGAGGTGAAAGAGCACCCAAAACTGCATATTTTACATATAGAACACTTTGTGATACAATTATAACTCAAAAGCTTAATTGGAGGCAAAGTTCTGAGTTTGCAAAAATGAAGCTCTGCTGTATGCAAAACCTGGCCACAAAAACCGCAGTGTAAGGTGCAGATTAGATTTGGAACCCCTCATCCTTGGGCAGTTTGGTTCCTAGGTGGTTCTAACGGAGACTGTGGCCCGTTAACCCTGTCCCATTTCTAACACTAGTCACACCCAAATTCTTTGGAAGTTCGCCATCTGTCGACCATCGCCAGACGAAACAGTCACCCAGTACTTTACAAAACTAATCACCTTGCCCAAGAAGCTGATTAGCACCACTGACATCAGCAAAATGTAAATCGGTCCGGAAGCCACACGCAAACCTCCCAGACACTCCGGTAGCCCTCACCTGTGCTTCTAAGTACTTCCAGATGCTCCCAGGCCCCCCTGAAGCTTTGCAATGTGCTCTCAGACTCTGCAAGAGCATTCTCAGGTGCTCCTGAAAGCACCTGCAGTTTTGGAGGTGCATTCAGGATGCTACAAGATTGACTGTTTGAATAATCAAATTTTGGGGCTGCTGAGACCTCTGGGCAGGTCTGCGGGAGACTTCGAGAGCAGCTGAGACCGCTGCGCAAGCTCTGCGGGAGACTTGGTGCCATATTCTCACAGCAGTGGTTCTTAGGGTTCCACAACCACAAGGCATTTCGTTTATCATATTCGTCTTTGTTACAGTCACAAGATTCGCTACATCATAATATGGCATGTATTATCTAAGTCTCTCTCTATATATATATACGGAGATACAGGGATAACGGAGATGGACTCAGCGATAGGGAGTTTATATTTGGGAGACTCTGGGGTAGATAGACATCATCACATTATACAAAATACACAGTCTATCTTTCCCAGCTCTTGGTCTCACGCACTCTTGCCAAGCGTTCATAGATCCACGCAATTTGTGTGGTTCATCATGGCCGGGTATCCCTTCATATCCTCTCACCCTCTTCCTACGCTCCTCGAGCCAGAGCCGCTCTTTCACAAGAATTCCCTTCGGATGCCATGCGAGGTGCGGCGGAATGTTGATGATGGGCTGTCTGCCTTCTAGCTCCACCGTTTCACCACATCGTGATCGAGTGAACTTAGAGATGCACTCCGAGGCCGTGAACGAGCGAGTTTGGAGATGCACTTGGAGGCCATGATCGAGCGAGATTGGAGGAGTACTTGGAGGCGGTCAATCTGGAGGCGGTAGATCGGGAGGGAGGCGCGACGGGAGCTGAGACTCTATTCATTGGTTAACTCGTAATTGTGGGAATGTAGAGAATTGAGTACAACACGGTCTACTGAGAGATGAGAGACTGGCTGGGAGCGGGAGACAGTCGATGTTGGGATGATGCAGTACGCGGTGTATACAGTACTCAGTGTATGCTGTACTCGGTGTTAACTCTTGATCATGGGATGGAGATATAGAGAGGGATGACTTAACTTCGCGTTCAGAGGTGATGGTAGAGTTGAGAGGACGAGAAAGAGAGAGATGAGAGGAGATGGGACAAATCATCATGAGAAACTAGGACTTCAGAGAATTTCGTGTGCGAGTCAATTTACCATCCCCGATACGGCAGGTACGAGTCCCGATCCGGCATGTAATCCCCCCGATACGAGGTCTTCCCAACCCAATCAGGCAAGTCGTACCCCAGATTTCTCATATCCGCTCGTATCCTCCACATCGTTCTCATCTTCATCCCCCATCTCTCTCTTTCTCGTCCACAACTCAACCATCATCGCAGAACACAAAGTTAAGTCATCCCTCTCTATCTCTCCATGCCATGATCATGAGTTGACACCGAGGACAGCATACACCGAGTTCAGCATCCACCCAAGATTGTTTGTCTTCCCTTCATTCATTCTCATGATTACGAGTTGACCGCTGAATTTAGCTTCAGCTTCCGGCGTGCCTCCCTAAACGATCGACCGCCATCAGCCAGCTCTCCATGAGAGCTCAAAGGTAAAGTCAACTTGTCACATTCCCACGGTTGCGAGTAGTTAAACTGATGAATAGAGTCTCAGCACCCGGCGCGCCGTCCATCGACCGCCTCCAAGTACTCGTCCAAACACGCTCGATTACGGCCTCCTAGTGTATCTCCAAACTCGCTCGATTACGGCCTCCAATTCGCACGATCACGGCCTCCGAGTGTATCTCCAAACTCGCACGATCACGGCCTCCAAGTGCATCTCCAAACTCGCACGATCACGGCCTCCAAGTGTATCTCCAGACTCGCTCGATTACGGCCTGCAAGTTCGCACGATCATGGCCTCCAAGTGCATCTCCAAACTCGCACGATCATGGCCTCCAAGTGCATCTCCAAACTCGCACGATCACGGCCTCGGAGTGTATCTCTGAGTTCACTGGATCGTCATTTTCAGGCGCACCTCGAATTGCTCTCAAGCACCGCCTGCAGCCAGTCCTGATATACCGTGTGTAGATGGGTAGCTATATAGATACATAGATGAGAATACAAACTGAATACATGAGTTTTAAAAATCGTTGAATGATAAGTAGTAGCTATGATTTCCAGGCGCACCAGCAGCGTTCCCAAAGAAGATGTTGTTATTCCCAGACTGCTCTACTGTGATTTGAGGTGCTCCCAGACTTGTCGTCGGCGCTCCCAGGCCTGTCGTCGGCGCTCCCAGACTTGTCGTCGGCGCTCCCAGGCTTGTCGTCGGCGCTCCCAGGCAGTGATGTCAACCGTCCCGTCGGACGGCCGGGGACGGTGGGCCGTCCGAGATTTCTCCAGGACGGACGGGACGGCGCCAAGGCCGTCCGTCCCGTCCTTACTCCACAATGACGGCATGACGGCCGGGGACTTGCCGGGGACGGTGACTTTGCCGTCCCCGGCAGTCATCCACCGTCCCCGGCC
>Ga0307514_10004150_pt1 | contig 13427 bp, 11 predicted proteins | sample 16_EM_MG_FD_203088 | JGI IMG/M metagenome (GOLD analysis project Ga0307514, IMG submission 203088) | Populus trichocarpa ectomycorrhiza microbial communities from riparian zone in the Pacific Northwest, United States - 16_EM | ecosystem: Host-associated > Plants > Roots > Unclassified | place... | reverse complement strand
TGGAGTTGGGCTTTTTCCGTATAACGAGGCATGTTGATAGCTGAGATGTTAAGCATCACATCAACATTTTTTTGCACATGGGGTGGTCAAATGGGGCGCCTCAATATGGTTTAGTCCGTGCAGGGGAGCCTGGCCAATTTTGCATATCAACGAAAAAAAAAATTTCCCATTTGACTACCACTATTAATTGTGTTGTTATTGTCATGACTCAAAGGAGGCTGAGGAAATGCAATGGGCTCCTTTGAAATTTGGGAGATTATAATATTGAGAAAAGAGAGTGAAGAGGTATAGGATTGATGTACCTACTCCGTAAAGGGTGTGTATTAACCCTCGGTCGTGGGACCAAGAAGAGGAAAAAGTGATGCCTTCTTAATATTGAGCTTAGTCATATGAGCTACATATTCAAAGACGAAAGGTTCTAGCAAGTGCTTGCTCAACTTCCTTCCAAGTGAGCGCGTGTATACTCTCGCTCAGCCTGCAAGTCGCTCACTTTGCGCTCTCACTCCTCGATGCGGTGTTTCGCCAACGCGTTTTCTTCTGCCAGAGGCGCAAACACATGCTCACTGTACAGTACTTGCTAATGATAGCACATGGTTCCTTTCCGGATTTAATCCTTGATTCTTTGGCACTGACATACCGAGGGGTATAAGTAGGTATCCCCCCTCAAACCAGAAGAACTGTGCTGCGTGCTCTTGATATGCTCAGAGGGGATGGATATCTATCTATCTATTCCAGTTTGATCAACTGATCCCGTCAATACTAATAATATACTACCTAATAAACCAAAAATGCCAGGGAATAAAACCAGCGAGCAGTGTTTTTGCCTCTTGATTTCGTACATTTCTCTGCTCGTTTCCTTCAGCACAGGTGGAGCCAAGATAACTGAATATAATAAATCCTTGTTACCGGTACTGACCGCCAGAAGTCTCGTGCCAATGAAATTCTTTGGGCCAGGGTTACATGTATAGTAATCGATCGACGGCAAATTCGTATCTTGGGCGGTAGGTATCTACTTCACAAGTCATATACAGTAGGTAGCCCAACTGCATTTATAGGTTGCACAGTACTAGCATCCAACATCTACGACCATAGACTGAAGAAAACGAGGCATCCCGTCCGCTCTGCCATATCTAAGCTTCAGATCGCCAGGCTAGTACTGCGGTGGGTGACCATGCGGGAATCCCTGGTGTTGTAGATTTTTTTCGTCTTTTGACCTCTAAATAAAATAAAAAAAACATGGCGAGGGTACTGCGGATACTAATCGAACTGAACTTGAGGTTGGGTGTACATATGTACATATGTACATACCGGTACGTACCTGTCGAAGCAATGATCAGAGATCCCTTTGGGGGAAAGGTCAAAAAAAAAAGATATTAATTCCACGAAAATTCTCAAGGAAACAAACTCCTCGACCTCATGACGCATACAAAAGAGAGGTGTGTATAGAGTCCCCTTGCACAAAGAAGTTCAGGGTAACAATATGGTATACTGTACATAGAAACCACGACTTCTGCGTAACTCGACCAGTTGTTCTATCATACAGTCCTCGGGGGCAAAACCAGGTAGGGTAAAGCGTTTTGTCTGGTTAAACTGTTACCACCACCACCACCACCACCACCACCACCACTCACTCACTCCATGTGTGCGCTCCATATGTATACATATATACAGCATGAATGCAGATATCTATATTGTATCCTCACTGCCAATTGGCATTAGTATGTTCCATTCCATATGGGCTTTGCAGCGCGTAATACCAACTAGGGGAGTGTGGTAGCTATGAAATATACATATATATGCACACATACTGTATATTACAATAGTAAAGACCTTGGGTATAAGACTGGGTTTATTTCTTCTAAATCTATGGTAGGCGTTTATATTGCTGTTATTTGTGAAGAGAGTTTCAGGGTAAACATTCGCAACATGCAATGACTCAAAATTATTAAAGTCCCTACGTACACTCATCCACCCACCCCATATACACGAGCCCTGAGAATTCGGCATATGAGGATGGTACCTATAGTTACCAATCGACCAAATGGCAATTTCTACCATTCATCTTTCCCTATCAGTAGTTACAGGTGAAATCGTTTCCATAGGAAAGTTTAATACATTTTTCAGACTCCAACCTATCAATTTAAACGTGCTCATCAAAGCAGCACAAGAGGGAATTACAGTACTTTGCCCAAGATTTATATTTACATTATAGGCTTGGGTGGGTCCTATGTATTCGCAAACCCCACTGTACTTCTGTATGCTCTTATTCATTAATAACTGGAAAAATATGTGGCTTTTCAGATCCCACACCGCAACCCGTTTGCAGATACTTAAGTATGCAGTTGTGCTAAATGATCCCCACATCACAACCCAACCATCTCCCATAATTCCACTAGCCTATACATATATCCATCCATAAAGTCGCCCAGTCCACAACTTTGATGTGTGCGTGTTGCAAACTGCGCACCTGCCCCGCTCGAACGTCCAACAGCGCATCATTAACAATAGCCATACCATCGACTGCCCAGTTCATGAATGGAACAGAGGAAGGCTACCCAAGGGAGTATAGAAAGTCAAACAAAAGGGCAACGCCCATAGATGTATAGTGTGTAGTAGGTGTAAACGTAATATAAACATTGGGGTCAGCCATTTATGAAATGCAAGAACAATGAGCAAAAAACATGCAACAAGGACAGGAAATGAAGGGCAAATCTACTGCACTTGATCTCGGGGTAGGTGGTGCAGTGTGCCATCTTCCATGTGGAGGCTCCCCTGAGCCAGTAACCCACCTTGGTCGTTCAGGTGGATTTGGGAAGTATTATTTCCTCTTCTCAGGAGGTCCCCTGAATCTTGGATTTCGAGATCCACTTCACTGTATTCATCTAGTCGTCTCGTATCATGGTGGTTACCGTGGTGGTGATATGGTGGTAACTCCATATCTTCGGTTGCAGGATGTAGCTTTTCCTGGCTGATATTCCCGTCCTGCATGCCCTCCACCTCTGCTGTAGCATACCCTCCAAACCCTGTCGCACTCCTTCTCCCACTCCCTTTGGTTGGATCAACGAACCCGGGCCCTTCACCACCAACCGCAAACCCAATAGTGCCTGGATCCGCCATCTCATTGCTACTGAGGGAGCCCACCTCTAGATCATCTTCATTTGGGGACCATGTCTCCCGATGCACATCGAACGTCTTCTTCACGACAATCCTGTTCCCTTGGGAGTCTATATGCCCACCACCAATTGTTTGAAGTGTTGAGTCTTCGGTAGTGCTTCCAGGGGCCCGTTTACGCCCTTTCGACCTGCCACTGGAACCCCCTTGAGGGGTCACATGGGTATTACTGGGAAGTCCTAGGAGGCGCATGTATAGCACCCTCAAACTCGGCAGTGAGAAGGCGAGGACCGCCGCTGCCATTTCGACGGTACCCCAAAGCTCAAGAACGTGAATCGTTTGGGTGGTCAGCGGTGGCTTCTTGATGTATGGATAGAGCATTGCAAAACGCGAGACGGAGGCTGCTATAGACAAGCCACCCATGCAGAAGATGAACACTAAAGCGAGTTTTTCGGGACGGCGAAGGCGAAGGGAGGAGATGATGAGAAGTGGAAGCCCCATGACTACAGAAACCAGTAAGGTCAGCCGATAAACTGCAGATATGTGCTAGATACTCACTTAACAAGTCGGTGAATATGTGGAGCCATGAAACTACGCAATTGACAGCGAGCGAACCAAGAGCTGCCTGGGTGATGACGACGTTTAACTGGGGCGACCTAGAATTACAATCTGTCAATTCGTCAATTTCGACCACAACTGCTGCGTAAGCTCACCAATTTATCGAGATTGGGGTAACCCAGAAGAGGTAAATTCCCATCGCTGCAAGAAACGACATTATAACGATCGCAGAGACCACATGTAGCGAGTATTTGCGCCTAGAATCGATACCCTGGAACAAACCGCAGTAAAAGGCAATGAAGGCGCCCTTCATAGCTGTCAATTCAATGACATACATACCACCCATAATATATGTAATCTAGTCGATCCTGTCAGCTACCCTATCCATAGGACCAGAGTGAAAGCTTGAGGGGTGGGTCAGAACCTTCAAGTATTTTGGCGCAAATAGCAGTAGCTCAACGATGAGGCCCTGATGCCTTTTCCGAATTTTGATTTCCTCGAAGAGCTTGTAGCACACCAGAGTAATGAGGGCTGTGTTCACACATATCGAAAATAATAAGAGGATATCACTAATCAGCTCGGCAGTCGTTCTTCGCCGATGTCGTAGAATCCAGAATCGAAGGGTACCAATAGATATTGTAAGACTGGCGAGGAATATCTCTAGCACGATCAAACTCGCAGGTGCTAGGCGATAAGTTTGTGCCATCTTATGATATAGCAGGATCGAGGTGTGAAATTTGTATGCTTGATTCGAACCTGAGTGCGGAGGCAGAGTTTAAAAACCTGAGTCGAAGTCCTCCAACCCTCATAGCCGCTTTTGAGTGTTATGCCTCCAGACTCAGTCAGCAGCACTACTATAAACCTTGACTTGCTAGGAATTGTATGTGGTGAGGCGATCGCCAATGGTAGAGATCGGTCTGTGAAGAAACCAGGCACCTAGAAAACCCTTCTAAAATTAAGGGATCCAAAAAGTAGAGACGTAGCCCCATCCTCGACCACAAAAGTGGATATTGGGCGGGCACATACATGCCCTTATTGTCGGCGGGGGATGTTGCTTTGGAGGTATATTATTGCATTTGGCCGATAGTCTTCTTCTGGTGCTTGCAGCACCCCTCGCCTCGTGCCGTTCTGCATGTGCTGTACACTCGTGGGACAAATGTACCAGTAGCACTGAAAACGATGCAAGATATTCATGATGTCGTAAGACCTGTTGCACATAACGAGTTTTTCCGCAAGGGGTGGCTTTCTGGCGCTGGCAACGCAACCTATTTCATTCTCAGTGACTTTCCTCTCGAAAAACGTCTCCTCCATCTATGTGTCAGACCCACATAGGCCAAGATGTTATTTTGGGTATCTTGAAAAATAACAATCTGCAACACTCTACCTAACTGCTGGCGACAAGGGGGCAACCTGGTCTGGCGGGGTCAGCAATCTTTATGACCCCAGTAGTGCTGTTGCTGTTTGTGGATACGTACAGTACATGTATGTACGGAGTATGGTAGATATGTTCGAATGTCACATTCCTTCCTATGCCAGCCCCGGAATTCCAAAGTCATAAAATAAGTCCACGCCCTACGCATAATCTTGTGCCAAGCCCTCTTTATTGAATGCTGCGCGGTAATTAAGGACGGATACCATACCGCACATACATAATCCTGGTAGGTACTCGCTTACCATAGCCACACAGACCACCATAGAATTCGCTACATAGCACGCCAAGTGTTTCTGCTGAGCTTAACTAAGGAACTTTACCAGTTTTAGATCTGGGGATCAAGGCTCCAACCAGACTAGCTCTAACCAGAATTTGCCGTACAAAATATATGTGCACATTTTGCATATGTACAGTACATATGTGATAGCGCTAGGTACTCCGTACAGCTGTCGAGTATGATACCTACGGTACCCAGTGCAACCTTCGTGTAACCCACGTCTCGGAGACAGTCCCGGTTGTAATATTTTATACACCCCTGACATGACGGTCTTCAGTGGCGAGAATAGCTAGGTGATCTTCTCCCAGCCAGTTAGGTATCCACTTTCCAAGATACCCTATCTAAGAAATAGTTGTCATCTACCTACCAAGGGTGGCTACCCAATCGCAGTATGTCAAAGATGGCTTCATGGTACATATGTGTAGTACATAGTGGGTAGGTACCGTAGAAGTCAATCCACGGATGGCATTACTGAACCGAAATCCCATCGTTAAAGCACCACCCAGCTTTATCAAACATCCTGGCATTAACTACTGATGCTCTGAAGTTTTTTGTTTGTTTTGACATTGACAGCACATCCGAATGACTCTCTATCGTTTAAACTCTATGCAAACATATTTTTAGCCTGTGCAACAGAAGAAAGGCCACTAAAGGTGAGGTGGAGCATGAAGTCTTCAGCAGCGGCCTAAACTTACCAGAGCGGAATTAGATCTACGGATGTTGCTGAAAGAGTCTACAGCACGACACCCTTCCTGTAGGCTATTATTGCCCACCCAGTCCAAATATTGGCGACACCTGTGCATCTTACCTGCTCTTCACACAAATGTACGTAGGCCTTTCCTTGGGATAGAGAGTTCTTAAATTAAAGACAGGAATCCACAACCTGCTACTGCACACAACCCAATTCCACTTAGACCGCCATGGTATTGTATCGGACCAGCACCTCAGAATACATGATACAAGCCTCACTTGACCAGTGCATGCACCATCGTATAGAATATTATTAGGCATCTGGTGGCAACCAGCCTAATCCGCAGGCTGGTTGTCCATATCTCCTTGGTCTGGAAACCTACAGCTTCTAGAACACAGAAAAGTCTTGTGTTTCGGGTTTATGAGAGTTGAATTGGGGACGGAGAACATTGTCGCCGATATGGGTATTCCCTCCGGCACCAACAACTTTAGCCCTCAGTTTTGCTACAAGGTTCTCGACCTTTATTTCGCTCCACCGAAGGAATCAGCAGCACTCTCCCAGTAAATTTAGCAGGCTAAGGGAGGGGCATCTAGATTGCTCCCACCTTGGTTTAGAGCTCATGATCCCGTTTCCTTCTCAGAAGCGCCGGACCAGGTCTTCGTTGGGGTAATAACCCGGCATTTATGCATATGTGCATTGGATCCATTATTGTCAAATCCCGGCGGCACTGTCACCGGTTAATTGTCAGAAAGCGGATCGACTTTGGTAGACCTTCACCCCCACACTCATGCACCCCACACCAATGCGAACCCTGCCTGTCGCTGCGATACGTACAGTTATCATCACGATTTATTTACCATGCAACTGCTCAATCCGACACTCTTCTAGCACATCAGCCCATGAAGTCATACATAGAGTTCCATGGCTACATATAGTACATACACTGCTTACCTGTGCTTTTAATACCCCAGCTTGATCCTTTTAATAGCGACAATTTGGAGGCTAGATTATTATCGATATGACTGCACCACTTCCTTAATGAGAAGTTTGAATGCAGCCACTCTAGGAAAGCGCCCAATTGCAACATTCCTGGTGCATATTCCGAGTGTAGCCTACAGTTGTTCTTGTCCTGAGGCAATATATAACGTAAAGCCCCATATAATAGGACCGTATCCCTTCAGCTTTGCCTCAGGGCATTGGCTCTCTGAAACTGCGAGATTTTTTTCACCATCATTGTTGTCAACATCAGGCTCAGGCAGGAAACCCGCGGGGCGGAGGCTGAAACAACATTGAACATGAGTGGTTGTGGACATGAAAGAAAACATGTGATTGGAACAGGGGGGGGGGGCGCGAAATTGAGGCGAGCCGAGGTAGTTACCGTTTGATCCCCCCCCTAGCGTTGTCCTTGCCCTGGACACTGCATTAGATACGGGCAGCTCGATCCAGGAGATATATATATATACCCCGTACTTGAGGCGAAATTTTTAAGGATTTATTACTCGAATATAGCACCGAGTCATACGAGGCAGCTTTCCTGATTGATAAACAGCAGAGTTGACATGGGCCTCGTTGATATCCAGCCCAAGTACAGTACCTAACTATGGAGTCTATTCATACAACAGCTGACCATTGTGTGATCAACACACCACAACGTCGGGCAGGGACTGGCCCGCGTGGATGAGAGAGGCCACCCAGCATGCCTGGGAGCTGCAGTCCATCGCCATACCCGAGATAGGGTGAATGCGATTAATGATTCTTTAAAAAAGAAGACGCCACAACGTCCAGGAGAGTGCTTTTTGGGGATTAGGGAGCAAGAGCTACAGGTTTGATGATGGCCTGGACCCTCGACCACCTGGTGGATGGATGTGAGGTTTATAGTCTGGCTATGAGCTCGAGGTTTGATGAGCATTAGAGTTCTTGGGTACATATGTACCTAGGTAGTGCCTTCTTTCTTGTGTAACCAAACCAAAGTTATCCAGCTGCATGACCGTTTCGCTGCCACCTAGTCTTGTGTCACCACCGTCGTCACCAACAACCACCCTTGCCCCGCCTGGCCTGGTCTGACCTTGGTAGATTATGCAATACTTTTTTTATACGGATAGGTATCTTACACAGGGGTAGAGTTTTTTTTTTTTTTTTTTGAGTCTATATATACGCCTTTCCCCCGAAGACAGGGGTAGGTAGAGTACCTAGGTAGAGAGTTCATATCTATGTATGCATGTACAGTACATACATTATCCTACCAATAGGCTCCTGGAAATCCCCACGGGAAAAGAAAAGAAAAAAAGAAAAAAAAACAAGGCACATTCCCCTCGAGCTCGAGGCTACCTAGCTGCCTGCCTACGCCTACATCCATATATATGTACCTACAGTAAACTACTTTACCTGCTCGCCTTGCCTTACCTTACCCATCAGCTTCCCAAACTCAGCTCTACCTACACGGCGACTTTTGCCCTGCTCTGCTAGGTATATTGCATGTACCGTATGTATGTATGTAATGTACACTACAGTACTGTAGGGGTTGTCTAAGTGGTTTTTAGCGCAAGCCACACACTAGCCAAAACAAGTGAAACATATTGACCACCAAATGAATTTTCTGTAGACTCCACATTTACATCATCAACTGTCACGATGCCTCGAATGTCGCCTATGCATTGGCATCCTCACCAGAAGAAGGGGAATATGAAGAGGATCTTGAGGACCTCCTTGATGTACAAGAGACTATAATCTCCAACCGATACGTACTACCACGCAGTAGTGCAGGGAAGCATGATATTAATATCCTCGAGATCTATATTCAAAACTACCCTGATACTACATTCCTCAACCTATTTCGCATGCATCGAGCATCATTCTGACAAGTTGTTGAAATACTGGCTGGTGTTGGTAGAAATGATTATTGGGTGCAGAGCAAGACAGGACGACCTTCAAGACCCATATATCAACAAATTGCGGTATCCCTCTATGTTCTTGGGTGGAAGTACTGGAGAAAGGACTCGACTTGCACTCAATATCGGCAAAGGCGTAGTATTAGCATATACATGGCGAACAGTCAATCTACTAGCTAGGCTAGTACCTACCTATATTCGATGGCCGCATTCAGCTGAGCATCCAGTCCAGAGTGGGCATAGGGTGTTTTCTCGATGTATTGGGTTCCAAGATGGAACAAATATAGTCCTTCGAAACAAACCTATAATCGATCCGGAGGCATATTTCTCACGCAAAAAGAACTATGGCTTCAATTTGCAAGCAATATGTGATTGGGAAGGGCGATTTATATTATGCCATGTTATTTGCTTCCTTCGTAGCTCTCATCTATCTATGTTACCAAGCGCTCTGACTCAGATTTTGACCATACCATACGCCACTGTGTTGAGAAGGCATTGTTGTATGAGGGTATCGCCCAATTCAGAATTCAGTAGCGTTTTTCCTGTCGCTCTGAAAGCTGGTTTTCTGGATGTCGCACCTACAGACTAAAACTCTGAGACTCCATGCATTTGGCCAATGAGTGCTCTTGCCAAGCTGTCGATCTGTGACACAAAAAATCCCCGTACATGATACGGAGTACAGATAGGTTATTGACAACCCCTACTACCTATGTCACTTGTCTCACAAGCAAGTATGTACTGTACTCTAAGGAGAGCAATATACATACATACATAGATACTCTAGATATATCTGTCCAAGATCATCACCATTCAGCCTTGTACCGTATCTAGGTGGGTGGGTAGGTAGGTAGAATAGGTAGAGTAACTGAGCCTTGTCGGCGACTATTTTATGTACGCTACACTAGAATATGTACAATATCACCACTTATCTGATAACCATCGGGTACTTAGCCGGGGGGGGCCTTCTTTTTTCTTTTTCTCTTGCTTACTTCTTCGAGTGCGCCCTACAGTACCTACTGTACCTACCTAGTATCTTTCCCTTCCAGCACGGACATCCAACTTGAAAAATATGTTTGTGCAAGAAATAAAAAAAATAAAGAAAAACTAAGGTAGGTAAGTACCCGGATATCTCAAAATTGGCAGCATCAGTAACATCGTACAACATGCGTGTAACATCTCGGTTCAATTCTACCAAAAACAAAGTTTTAAACCGATAATCCTTGTCCTTGTTCACGCGGTTACCCTCAACCGAACCTTGACGACTTCAGTCTTGATTCTGCAGGTATCCTCTTCTACCGTCAACACTGTCAAAGGCAAAGGTCTCAAGATTCCAGGAGTAAAGGCACATCTTTGATACTAGAACACTTGGTTTACACATCACAGTTAAATTTGATGCCACGTTATGTCATAGACATAATATGCTCATAACCAACTCTGTTGTAGTGTTATCAGCATGATTGATTCTTAACATGATGAATTATTATAACAATGACTGTTTATATATGATGTTTACAGGAATTTCCATTACTTAGGATTCATGTTTCCTTACCACTAGCATGATGTGACACATCATAATGATCATGGAGGTTGTTAAGGGTATTGCGCAGAATCGCAAATAACAAGGAATTATAGTACAACAGACAGAGCGCAAGGTAGGGCAGAGGCATCTCATATACTCCCTATGAGAGGCTACTAGACCTAGATAACCCGTAGGTTCGAATCCTGCCTCCCCCAAAGATTTCCTAACAGCCAAGGAGCATGGGTTTGGTCCTGAGGAGGCTTTCCCATGTACAAACCCAAACCTTCAGGGGCGGGAACGGGGCCGTCTCATATCCCTTCGGGGGAAAGACGTACAGACTTCAAAAAAAGAAAAAAAAGACCTAGATAACATGTTATCATTACTAGGTACAGCATGTTTCAGAGAACTTATGTTGAAACCACGTTCTGCAAGATGTACGCGAACGCCGGCGACTACAAGAGAAACGTTTAGAGCAAGACGGAAGACACCAGCATAATCACGAGGTCTCCCTGCCCTAGTGCAGTATCAGAGAATTAGGCAGAATCCAAATATTCACATGCCTAGGCCAGAACTGAAGTAGGATGGGCCCACCGGAAGTCCGGCTGGATCCAAGGGGCGGACAGCCTACTCCGTCCACCTGAACGCCCATGTAGTTTCTTGTTTTTTCCATTTTAAAAATGGGGGCCAGACTACCTAGATAGGGCCATGCCGACATTTTGCGGTTTTGTTCATCCAAACTAGTCTCGAACTACCTGTGTGATTTCTCACAAAGGCAATCATAGGGAAAAGGACGTCTTGATTGCAGATTACCTGTTTCGTGCTGCGTAGGGAGACTTTCCTGTCCAGACTTCTTTCCTGTGCAGTCACCCACCACAGTACATACTAACAGCAATCTGATCAAGCTTAGATGCGGATGGGAGGCCTCATTTTCTTCGAATTCATATACCCATATATAGTCACAGATGATTATTCAATACGACCAGCAACAACTACCACGTGCACAGTGCTGGAAATTGGACCCATGAGACATCGACATAAGGGGTTCGCCCTCACTATTATTGCAAAGATATACATAGTCTTATTCAGGGATGCATAACACTGGGTGTAGTTCAGTTGGGGGGGGTTCGGAGCCGTACTGACACCTTCAGGTCCAGTTTGAGAGCAATTGTGGGTTAGATTTCCTTTCACCACCCCAATTTTGTGCGTCCCTGACAGTTTCTAAATGGGACTCTATGTATGGATACTTAGTAGCATAGACCATATCACCTAAGCTGATTGAAGTCTGCAAAGAACAGGCGCATACCTGGTAACTTGAATTTACCCTCAATTGATGGAAACCCCTGTAGGGACGGGGTTCGAGGTCTCCTAGGAATTCGGTACTGGGACATTGTCGGCTACCAGGCAGATTGGTTCGGAGGTCAAGGTGTAGCTACCGGTATAGGGTGGGATGTAATCCATCACAGGATAGCAAGGACAGGATTCGGGGACTCTTATTAATTCCGGGTGACTGGAAGTCAAGTCTACCAGGATGGAATATAATCCACAGAGCAAGGACGGCAGTCAGCCACACGAGGGTAGAGAGTCATGGTCTTAGCTACATCGGGGCACAAGAGTGTCAAGGTCATCGAGGTATTCGGGTATCGGGGTATCAAGCCTTGCGGGATTGGCAAGGCTTGCAGGGATATCGAGGCCGGCAAGGGCTAGCGGGATTAGTGGAGCTGGGAGAGCTGAGAGGCTGGTAGGACATGCGGAGCTATCGGGGCTGGAGGCTAGAGCTTGGGGTGAGAGTTCACTGTATGTTTCAGTGCTGAGGTCTACCTAGGTCATGTCGCCAGTGGGGATTGAGTTGCCAGCCAGGGGTCATATTGCCAGCTGGGGGTCATGTTGTCAGTCAGATACCGTATCGGGTTGCCAGGCAAGGTCGGGGTCGGGGTTCACTATCGGGAAGGATGACAGGGTCGCGATGGTGATTTCACTCTTTTATCCCAGTACCTAGCATGCATGGTCTAGGTCATGGCAAATCTATGGATGCGGGAGTTTGGAGGTAGGGGCGAGCGCTAGGAGTAGGGTTCGTAACAATAGTATGCTGAGACAGAGCCCACTGTGCATACATACAACTTTTACAAGGTATATCCAATTGTTCTTAACAATGGGAACAATAGCATTGATGCACGGTGGGCTCTGTCTCAGCAGTCTAAGGGATAGTTCCATCCACTCGATATCTACCCATACTAGATCCCGTCGTCCCCTTCCCTCGCCAACTCTTTTCCCCTGTATTACGTATATGTTGCACTTTGCGTATGTTCTATTCCGTCACATCCTGGTTCAGTATAGGGATAGCGACCCCTGTGAAACTCAAACAATATTTTGCGTTGGCCTGTGGATTCCGAGAGGTCTGATATTCATCATTGGCAAAGAACTCTATTACATCGTTGACTAGTTCCAGGATGCCGAATTTCTCACTTACGTGTGTTAGCCTATATATACTAGGGGTGGTCAATTCTTAAACTGCGTAATAGTAACTGCAGTTATGCAACCTCTTGGCATGGCCTTAGCCCCTTGGCCCGCGCGCTGATTGGCCAGAGTAAGTACGCAACTTTAACTTCACGCAGTAACTCTACGGTGCGGTAACCAGTTAACGTAACGCAAATTTTGCAGTAGTCAACCATTTCCGATCGCACACACACCCAAAATACCTGTCGCATACCCACACACACTCAAAATACCTGTCAATACCTATCAGGCAGCATAATCAATGGCCAGCCAAAGGACCTCTCGCCAGCGAAACTGGACCAAGGAGGAGATGGAGCGCCTAGTCGGCTGGATGGAAGAGAATAGTAGATCAAGGAGATCCTCTCCAGCATCGTACTTCATTAATCGAATAAGTCGCTCAATCGTATTGGCAATATCGGCTAGTAATACACTTCGTGGTGAAGGCCGAGGCATCTTGA
>Ga0307514_10004148_pt1 | contig 13430 bp, 15 predicted proteins | sample 16_EM_MG_FD_203088 | JGI IMG/M metagenome (GOLD analysis project Ga0307514, IMG submission 203088) | Populus trichocarpa ectomycorrhiza microbial communities from riparian zone in the Pacific Northwest, United States - 16_EM | ecosystem: Host-associated > Plants > Roots > Unclassified | place... | reverse complement strand
TTGGCAGGACGTGAGGGCAGCCATGTTGTAGAGCGTACTCATTTCCATAGATATGCACTTAGGTAGAACGACCATGTTTTCATGATATCACGGAGTGGGTGACGAATGGTATAGGTGTGAAAAGCTCTACCACCAGCCCTCGACTCCGCCGGGAGAAGCAAAACAGCAGGAAATCACGACCACCCCCGCCCTTCAAGCACAACCTCCCTCCCCCACTACAGCCCGCATCAGCAAGCACCTGACGCGGAATCGCAAAACTGCTTTTTGGGGAGGTAAATCATTACTCGTATTCAGTCTACCTAGACTATAACGAGAGACAGTTACCTATCCAACCCCAGGGTCGGTCTCTGCCTGGCTACACACAAGATAAACTAACTAACACCTTAGGAAGCTCGCCAGCTCCCGACACCACTCTGGGTCCTGGCTTGCCTTTTCCAACGTCCTCCCCTTCCCGTCTCCCACCAGTGGGCAATGAAGACAGCCTCGCGTCCCCTGTCTGCTGGACGCTGCCTAACTTCATGACGGCTGCACGTTGTGAATTGGTTCCTGGACGCCCATATTTCACAACTTCCTTCCTATATCCCGAATCTCCGTCTGTCGCCTATCCGACTCATTCCGTCCTATTCCCACGTCTAAGATTCCCATACTCCCCTTCTCTCGCTACTTGCACTTCGTCCTGCGTGCTCTCGCCACTCAAACTATCAACCCTCCCTTTTCTTTCCCCACGTACCAACCTTACCTACCCCTCTATACACCCATTTGTCTCCTCATCGTTTCCCGACATTCTGTCTTTGGTTCCCTCTATCTTTTTGGATGCGCTTTGATTCCCCGTGTCTTCCTAAAATCTCACTCTCAATACTCGGTGTCTCCAACGTCGCATGGGGCCTACTGATATCACTATGAATTAGCATGGCAATGTGAATTAGCATGGCGGTATGAATTTGCCTGGCGATATCGCTGGCAACCTTGCTGCCTCATCGGTACAGCCCAGCTGGTCGTCAATGTTCCTAGGCATATCACTGCCCTCGTCGCGTAGGTAGGACCGACTGCGAATATACGTACAAAACGAGGTTGAAATCCTCATATCGCCAGGTAAATTCCTATCGCCATGCTAATTCACAATGAGATCAGTAGGCATATTTACCCTCAATCTCGCCTGACAAATTCATACCACCATGCTAACTCACATTCATATTGGCAGCTATATTGATCCTCATATCGCCTGTGATATTAAGTGGGGGGGCGGGTTGTCAGCGATACAGGCAGGCGCGGGATTGGGGGGGGGTGGCAGGCCATAGTAACTGTGGCAGCTGTATATATATGTCAATAAAATTGATTCTGCTAATGGAGAACAGCGATGCGCTTGGAACGAGGGATGTCCCTATTGTGAACTGCAGAGTTATAGTTTTTCCTGATGCTACCCTCGGTATGGGAGGCTGGTGCCGGGGTGGGACTAGATCATGTGGGGAGGGGCGCTGGGCATGGGCGACCTAAAAGACAGCCTAGAGGAGGTGAGGCGTCAGGGCGCGGAAAAGTTGCATCACTTGAAGTGATACAATATATGGCGAAGGCATAGGTGGTGTTACCCTTGGTACTATTAGAATATCCGACATTGTATATTTACCCGAAATGGTTAAACTATATCTATTGGCCAACTGGAAGGCCAGGGAGCTCGACAATGGTATGCCTGCTTTCACGAATACCTTCCACTTATGGCATGAGTCGATCAGGCAATATGGATCTTGAAACAATTAATCCTGAATTGGACAGTCTCAAGACTTGCCGCAATCACATAGCCTCAAAGTATAAACTTAAGGAACTGCCACTATAGCCAACAGACAATTGAAACTCCTTCTGTTATGCAAATCCTGGGTGAATATGTAGTACTCTATCCTCTATCCCGATGAACCATGGGACAATAAACCTTCAGATATTTTATTGGGTAAACTGGAGGGAAAGGTTTATCAATGCGCAATTGGTCAACTATTGTACTTAATGCTTGCTACTTGGCCTATTTAGTTACTAAACTCGCGCAATTTGGATCCTGTCCTACCCAACGACACTGGAACAGAATCTTCGATATCTACGGAAGTACGCCTTTGCCCCTCCGCCCCAAAGAACATTTTCTCCCGTCATCATTACTTGGGTATTTTGATGCTAGTACTGGAGGTTCTTTCTCCAAGGGGTCTTGCATATCTTGGGCCTCTAAGAAACAAGGCTTAACTGCGCCATCTATCACGGAAGCCAGGTTTATAGCAGGCACGGAAGCTGCAAAAGAACTGGCATGGATTTTGAACTTCCTAGCAGATTTGGGCTCCGAACCTTGAAGGACTTTCCCATCTAGACTTCTTCGAGCAAGTCTCCATTCAAGAATGCTGATTTGATATTTGCTTGGCTCATATCTAAGCCTAGTTATAGGGTAAGGGCAATGATAAGCCGTAAGGAGTTGTACCTCGCCACAGTCCGAATGTTTTATCATAATCGAGGCCTTCGATTTGGGAGTATCCATATATCGTTCAATTGAGCCATCCGAATAGCGAGAACCAACAAGCTTCCTAGCAGTTTCATTTCATATACCTTCTAAACTCCTGCATCCTGTATTCCTTTAATATCGCCTGATACCATGCTTCGGCATCTAAGAATCCCATAGCTTCCTGGTAGGTTTCCAGGAAGGTTCTGCTGCAAATCGTGCCCAGCCATGTTCAGAGTAACACTCTATAAATTTACGAGAATGCTAAGGGTAACTCTAATAATCAAGGCGTGGAGTCTCAGGGACAGTGGAAAATTCCCTTCGGTGAAATAGGCAGGCGTAGAGGTCGATATAGATTTTGATGGTGTGGGGGGACCAGCTTCAGGACTAATCTCCCTCTCTGAGTCAGAATCAGAGTGCTCCAGTCACGGTTCGATATTTCATAGGGGAGAGTCGACTGATGGGAGTCGTTGAGTTGATTTTGAGGTGGAATTGGCATTCAGGCAGTTGAGGGTAACTGCCAGGTACATTAGTATTGGTGTTAGTTTGAGCGGAGGTTGCCAAATTCAGATTGGAGTTGATCTGAAGGCGGATATGGATGGAGAGGTTGGACCGTAGACGGTGTATCAGCAATGCCGGAAGGTAGAGGTGGAGTATGAATACCAATCGAGGTATATGATGAGGATTTGAATTTAACCTGGTAATAGGTATCTATCTACCTTATGTTGAGATGGAATATAAATATGGAATATATGACCTGAATTCATATACCCAACGAGACGTCCTTCAAAGTGCTCTGGGATCCAATCTGGATCCAGCGGGTCGTTTTGCCTCAGGTATATGAACGAAACACTTGGTATAAAAAGGGCAAAGATGGGAGATTATTGGTAGAGCCCCATACGGGGTTCGTCCGTTAAGTGTAGAGTGAGGCAGCCTATTTTTAATGTAGCAGGCCCAGTTAAAGGCTTGTGCCATAGTGACGGTGGAATATCGTCGAGGGAAGGTCGAACCATACCTGTGAGAGTTTGGTTATAGCCTTCTGCAATGCCATTGGATTCATGAATAGGCGGTGGTGGTCTGGTGCTTAATACCTCTTTCTTCAGAGTAGGCTTCCATATCCTCATTGACATATTCACTGCCTTGGTCAGTCCAGAGCGAGCGAGGATATCGTACTTAATCCTTTCACAGAACGATTTAAGAAGCCGAGCTGTATCACCATTCTTATGGAGGGAATTAGTCTCAGCATAACGTGTGTTGTCATCATCGATCAGTGTTATCATGTACTTTTTTCGTCCCATTGATTTAACCTTTAATGGTCCCATAAGGGAGTATACAAGGTCAAAGAGCTTGACTGCCTTATTTGAGTTTGTTGCCTTTGGGTTAGAATTGCCGACAGATGTAGGTACGGAGTTGTATTGTGCACATGTGGCGCATCCGTAGTGAGAAAGACGTATTCGGAGGTCAGTGTATATTTCGTTGGCGTTGAGCCGGAATCGAGTAGAGCTGTGTCCAAGGGAGTGATGCCAGAAATCGGGACCATGGCGAACGACAGGGTATACTTGGTAGACACTGTGATCAAGTGCAGCGGACAAAACAATTTCATTATTTTTGTTCATTCGCCATATCTAGCGCAGCCCATGGAACATCCTTTCTCCTTTCTCGACAACCTCCAACCTCCAATAAACTGCAACAAAAAACAATCTCCAATTCTCCCACAGATTCCCTCACAAATTCTCCTACAAATTCTCCCACCAAATTCTCGCCAACAATTCTCCAACCTCCAACCTCCACCCTCCAACCTCCAACCTTCCAACCTTCTAGCCTCCAACCTCCCCAGCCTCCAACCGCCAAACCCGCTGACAGCCAAACCCGCTGACAGCCAAACCCGCTGACAGCCAAACCCGCTGACAGCCAAACCCGCTGACAGCCAAACCCGCTGACAGCCAAATCCGCTGACAGCCAAATCCGCTGACAGCCAAATCCGCTGACAGCCAAACCCGCTGACAGCCAAACCCGCTGACAGCCAAACCCGCCGACCTCTAACCTCCAACCCTTCAATTAATTATTCCTATAAGCTACACTGCTGCCACTGAACCCTACACATCTCTCATTATATTCTACTAAATCCCGCGTTGAAATTATTGCCAGGGAGCTATTGCAATTACTGCTGGCAAGTGAGTTCATAATTAAGATGGTTTGTGCCGCAATTCGAGCTTATGGAATTGGAGTCTAGGGACTCTAATAGATTGGAGGCAAAGGTAGCCTGAGCATTTCATCAAAATATTGTGTTGAAAAAACATACTGGCTCTACCTCTGACTCTGGGGCTTCCACCTCAGCTTCCAGTTCGACTCCCACTTCGGCTTCCACTTCCACCTCTACCGCAGGCACTAAGCGTAAATTGAACAAGCACTTAATAGTGCATGTACAATTGCTTGCTTAAATGCATCACTTATATCAAGACCGCTGGCTACATCTGTTGAAATGGGGGTCATGGCGTGAGGCTCGACGTGGGATGTTGGTGCTTATTCTCTCCTCTCCAAAAATAATCATCAAATATATTCCACAGCGACCGCATCGCCCAAGTGAGACGCCCTTATTTTACATGGTAGCAACACATCACGACTGAGTGCCGACGACAATAATAGAATGACGATCCCCTTGATCCCCACTGGCAAGCTGTTTAATATTGGAGAAATGAATCCGGAGAGTTGCTTAGCGACGGACAACACAAGATACAGACATTTTCCCTTCCCTGTTTTTTCTAAAATCCCAGAAACCCCGCCGGCGCTGCGCTTCTCCCAGTATGAATGTGAGGACTGCATTCCGATGTGTGCGGAACCTTTTCCATGGAAGGCGTCGATGCAACTGATACATATTAACCTTCATCGACGACTATTCACATGAAGTAAGGCTGACGTGGCCCACAATCTCCAAGAACTCATCGCCAGGTTCGGGGTGCTGGCTGCAAAACCAGTTCAGAACATTAGGTGTGACCACGGCGGGGAATTTAAATCACAGGGCCTCCTCGCCTGGCACAAAAAGAAACGGATAGGGAACCTTAGTGACAAACATAAGAGCCAATCTCGGAACTTTGCCAAAGTCCCTCGCAATGGCGTGCTCTGTTTATATACGAAGCCGGTTGTCACAGGGGACGCTGAAAGGCAAGTGCCCCATCGAAGTAATTAATGGCGGCACCAACCTTCGGGCAATGCCGGACAGCTTTTGCCCATTCAGTGGAAAGGTCTATGTAGCCACGTATGCAGAAGCAAAACTGACTGACCGGACCGTGGTACGATATATGAACCACTGGGGTAATATCAAGTAATGTTGGAAAGTCGTCGGGTCACCACGGCCGGAAACCCACGACCTCGAACAGAGCAACAGCCATTGATAATATCAACTGCTCCAGCTCGACACCAACAATGGGCCAACAACATGTATCACACACCAGTCAAAGAAACTATGCCTGGCAATTTCCCACGGTGCCACGACCATTTCGCAGAAAGAAGCCTAGGGTGCTTTCGCAGACGACTGGAGAAAATATGGTGATACCTTGCCTGGGGCTGCTAGAGTCACCAAAGAACAGAGGGAAGAAAGAACAGAGGGAAGCAGCCATTTTGCGACATAGCACCAGACATGTGCGACCACCGGCTAGGTTTGACGACGCAGCGTACACTGGTGAAGCACACCTCACTATTGCAGGAGCACTTGCGTCACCCAAAGCGCAAGAGTGGAAAGAGGCCATGAAACGGGAGCTGAAAATACAAGGTATATGTACGGGTGAGCGAGGTGCCGACCGGAGGAAAAATCATAGACACCAAATGAGTGGTTCGGGAGAAGGAGGAGAAGGAAGTCTCAGACCCGAAAAGGTACAAAGCCAGGCTGGCAGTGAGAGAGTTCACACAGAGGGCTGGCATAGACTACTTCGGAACTTACGCAGCAGTATGTCGGGAGGAATATTGGAGAATATTGATTGGTATCAGGCTGAGGAATCACATGATAGTATGGCTGTATGGTATTGGAGGAGCGTTCCTCAACCAGTCTCTTACTCTCCGTCCAGGAAGAACATACAACTGGTGACAAAGCATGGCGATTGTTGAAATCGCTGTACGGCACGAAGCAGGCGGCCCACAACTGGAACAGGGTGATAGATGACATACTCAAAGGATTAGGTTTCGCTCAGAGCAGGGACGACCCTGGCCTCTACTTCCGAATAATCGATGGCTCCATAATAACGATTCATGAAGATGACCTGCTATGTGCGTTCTAATCACATGCCATTCGAAAAAACTGGGAAGAGAGATGAGGATGACATAAGCCAGATGATGGTACCTGAGAACTGGATAGGATGATACGGACGCAGCAGATTAGGGGGGTGTTGAAATGGGGGTAATCATGCAGCGTGGGGTGCAAGTGCAGAGCCGGCAACAGACTGACAAGCGTGGGAATGGGGGTCATGGCGTGAGGCTCGACGTGGTGCTGATATACGACGTTGTTGCTCTCCGTAGTTTCTCTCTTTAATTTTTATCCTCGAATATGTTCTTTATCCTCATACGGCGACCGCATCGTCTTAGTGAGACATCCTCATTTCACCGTAACTTTTCAACATCCATAGCATCTCAATATCCCTTGATACAAAATAGCTAAAGAATCATGATAGATACACAAATGGTTATGGTCTATTGGAGGCAGGGATTAGAGGTTTCATTTGGACGTATGGCATTGTGGAAAGTGCAATTGCGCAGAACATCCCCACTACCAAAACCAAAAACTTTAGATGTACGCCACCAACACTTGCGGAGGCAGTACAAAAGTATGTAATTGTGGGTTTGCAAAGATGGGTGTGGCTACTTGTGAAAAGGGGGTGAAAGATCTTGTCCTGTCACGGAATATAATTTCAACAGGAGCGAGCACATGTGAATCATTCTTTTAACTTCTACACTCCTTTGATTCAAACGATTTCGTTACTGTTGATCCTGCAATGCACCTGCGTTATTTGCAGGAATCGATAGAATATGCTGTTCGCAGCGTATACTATCAGCGCGGGATAGTTGTACTGTTCGCAGTAGAGAGTTTATTCAAAGACTAAAGACTGAAGAATAATAGAATAACATAACATAGTCGGAAAACAGCTCGGTATATAACCCTATTCTTCTTTACAGAGCTTCCAATCTTATCCCACGTATCCCACGTTGTATCCCACGATACCCCACATCATCCCACGATATCCCACATTGCCCCACATTATCCCACGATATCCCACGACACCCCACATACCCCACATCATCCCACGACACCCCACATACCCCACATCATCCCACGTCTTGGGATTACTCATTCTAAGAGGAATATATGTAGGTATGTAAATTAATAAAAAGAATATCTACTTATATAACTCTGACAGTTATTTGTAGGGCTGCATGTAACGAACGTCCTACCACGTTTGGGTTGGGTTGGATGGTAACCTTGCTGGCTGAACACATGACAAAGGTGAATGGTCATCTATTGTTGGGGAAATTTTACGGGTGGAGATCGCAGCGATTTCAGTTTCATCCTGGAGGTGTTCTGTTCCTGTTTATTGGAAAATTATATTCTGCCATTTGGGAGCTCAATTGCATTTCTTAGTCAAGATGGGGTTACAATCATAATAACCCATGAATAAGCACGTTATCCTGTACAGTAGACCATGCAAAACCTGGCACCTAGTGATCACGTTTTGTCCTAGTAATTATATTCTTTAACATGTACATTCAGATGACTATTGAATCTCCCAGCTTAATACCCCCCAATAATAAATATCGCACAAAGTGAATGTGAAAGAGCGATAATGCCACAGCCCCGGTTTGCGTCGACCATCAGGATCATCACTAGACGGGGACGAGTTGAATAGATCTCTGTTGGAAGAGGTCTAGTTATGAAAAATTCCTGGCTAAAAGGTGGGCATATAGCAGCGTGACAATGTCGAGATGCCCTCCGGCACAGGCTGCCTGCAGAGCTGCCCTCCCATCACGCTTTGCTGGGTCTGCATTGATATCCGCCTTGTGCTCCAACAGAAGCTTGACAACGTCAAGATGCCCTCCCCCGGAGGCTGCCTGCAGAGCCATCCTCCCACGATCCACCGCTGGCCCTGCATTGACATCCGCCTTGTGCTCCAACAGTAGCTTGACGACTTCGAGATGCCCTTCCCCACAGGCTGCCTGCAGGGCCGTCCTCCCATTCTGCCATACTGGGTCTGCATTGACATCCGCCTTGTGCTCCAACAGTAGCTTGACGACTTCGAGACGTCCTCCCTCAGCGGCTGCCTGCAGAGTCGTCCTCCCATCATACTTTGCTGGGTCTGCATTGATATCCGCCTTGTGCTCCAACAGTAGCTTGACAACTTCAAGATGCCCTCCCCCGGAGGCTGCCTCCAGAGCCGTCCTCCCACGATGCTCTGCTGGTCCTGCATTGACATCCGCCTTGTGCTCCAGCAATATCTTGACGACTTCGAGATGCCCTCCCCCAGAGGCTGCCTGCAGAGCCGTCCTACCACTCTTCCATGCCGGTCTTGCATTGACATTCACCTTGTGCTCCAGCAGTAGCTTGACGACTTCGAGATGCCCTCCCCCAGAGGCTGCCTGCAGAGCCGTCATCTCACCTGTGAACGCTGGTCCTGCATTGGCATGCGCCTTGTGCTTCAGCAGTAGCTTGACGACTTCGAGATGCCCTCCTCCAGAGGCTGCCTGCAGAGCCGTCCTCCCATCCCCCCATGCTGGTTTTGCATTGACATCCGCCTTGTGCTCCACCAGTAGCTTGACGACTTCGAGATGCCCTCCTCCAGAGGCTGCCTGCAGAGCCGTCCTCTCATCACGCTTTGCTGGTCTTGCATTGACATCCGCCCCGTGCTGCAACAGTAGCTTGACGACTTCGGGATGACCTCCCCCAGAGGCTGCCTGCAGAGCCGTCCTCCCACCACCCCCCGCTGGTCCTGCATTGACATCTGCCTTGTGCTCCAACAGTAGCTTGACGACTTCGAGGTGCCCTCCCCCAGAGGCTGCCTGCAGAGCCGTCATCCCACCAAACTCTGCTGGTCCAGCATTGACATTCGCCTTGTGCTCCAAAAGAAGCTTGACGACTTCGAGATGCCCTGCCTCAGAGGCTGCTTGCAGAGCCGTCCTCCAATCACACACTCCTGGTCCTGCATTGACATCCGCCCTGTGCTCCAACAGTAGCTTGACGACTTCGAGATGCCCTCCCTCAGAGGCTGCCTGCAGAGCCGTCCTCCCATGACTCCTCGCTGGTTCTGCATTGACATCCGCCTTGTGCTCCAACAGTAGCTTGACGATTTCGAGATGCCCTCCCTCAGAGGCTGCCTGCAGAGCCGCCCTCCCACGACCCCCCGCTGGTCCTGCATTGACATCCGCCTTGTGCTCTAACAGTAGCTTGACGGCTTCGAGATGCCCTCCCCCACAGGCTGCCTGCAGGGCCGTCCTCCCATTCTGCCATACTGGGTCTGCATTGACATCCGCCTTGTGCTCCAACAGTAGCTTGACGACTTCGAGACGTCCTCCCTCAGAGGCTGCCTGCAGAGCCGTCCTCCCATCATACTTTGCTGGGTCTGCATTGATATCCGCCTTGTGCTCCAACAGTAGCCTGACGACTTCAAGATGCCCTCCCCCGGAGGCTGCCTGCAGAGCCGTCCTCCCACGATCCACCGCTGGTCCTGCATTGACATCCGCCCCGTGCTTTAGCAGTAGCTTGATGACTTCGAGATGCCCTCCCTCAGAGGCTGCCTGCAGAGCCGTCCTCCTACTTCCCCATACTGGCCCTGCATTGGCATACGCCTTGTGCTCCAACAGTAGCTTGACGACTTCGAGATGCCCTCCCCCAGAGGCTGCCTGCAGAGCCGTCTTCCCCATATCCCCCGCTGGTCCTGCATTGACACTTGCCTTGTGCTCCAGCAATATCTTGACGACTTCGAGATGCCCTCCTCCAGAGGCTGCCTGCAGAGCCGTCCTCCCACTCTTCCATGCCGGTCTTGCATTGACATCCACCTTGTGCTCCAACAGTAGCTTAACGATTTCCATCTGCCCAGTTTTGCTAGCTAATTGCAACACGGTCCACCCACTCCACCTGTGGCTTTGTGGTGAATTTTCCGAATCGGAGGTGTACTGCAAGATTCGGTGTACCAAAACTGTGTGTTCGGCTTTGACTGCTATCATCAATGCTCTCGCAAGAAGATCATCAAGGTCGTGTGGCATATTGACCCACCAACTTGGTGGGCCGTCGTAAGCTTGATTCGCTATTCTCATAACGAACCAGAGTATTCGGCTCGTCGCATCACGATTACCATGACCGCCTATTTCTTCAACTACTCCTGGCAACACCCTCTTGAAAAGATGTGCCCGCGTTCCTTGGTCCAAGGCTGTCACTGTTGAGATCAGCACCTCATACCAGCCATTGCGGAAGGCGGCTTCCGCCAAACTTGTGTTCCCAGGCATGGCAGTGTCCCTACCCATCTCCAAGTCTTGTGACGGATTGGGCCGTCGACGTCGTTTCAACTTTAGTATTAGCCCCTGGACCCATGCAAGAATAGCCTTGGGCCCACCCAGGAACATGCCGCGTAGATATTTCACTGGTTTCACTAGCCGACGTCCGAATTTCTGCCCAACCTTCAGCAAGAGGACGCTGAGGAGCACACATATAAATAATGGCACAGCGATGTAAAAGTACGTAGTCCATCTTGGGTTATCCTTGAGGAGATCAACATTCATTCCATACAAACTCTACATAAGAACTATTAGCTCATAAGTATTGAATGTCAAGCCGGAGGGGACCCACATACCGCAACGAAGAGGAGAGGTAGGAAGATGAACTGAATTGCAGGTATGGTCAGTATGCTTAGCTGTCATGGGGATATATGCATCACATACAGTTATCCAACTTAAGCGCTGGATGCTAGCATTTTGCGCTCGTGAGCGGAAGGCCTCATCAATGGACAGGATATTGTGTGTCTGATTTAGTATAGTTTGTTAGCATGTGACCCTGAACCCATCTGTCTAGGTACGCCGGTGGTCTGGGGAGGATATTGTATACCCTCTCTATGAGATTACTGCTCTCTTTGACCAAGCCCTGAGAGATCTCACGACCTATTTGTTCAAAGCCGGAAAGCAACTGGGTAACAGTGTCTTTGTGTGCATCATTATCCCAATCGCCCTTTCCGTCACCAATGAACGCGAATAATTCCTTCAAACCCTCGCCTTGGCTACGGTGGAATTCTCTGAGAAACTCAAAGATTTGAGCAGTCTTAAATAGTTTCTTCAGCAGCGTCTGGTCGATCTCAGATTCAGCATCCTCATCCAACACTTCTTGATTCTGTGCCCACCATCCAGTTAGCCTTTTCCCCTATGAGCCCAAACTGTGACCAGTAGCTTAGATGGGAGTGGTACAGCAATGCTCAGAAATCTTTTGCAGTTCTCAATCAATAAATGCCATTCAGCACAAATATGCTTCACTTCTGCCAAAAAATATTCTGGAACACTTGGCAGCACTTCCGCAGATTGACCCATATTTACTGCCAAAATATGCCAGCGGCCATCCTGAAAAATGCATAGTAGGTCAGAGACCACGACCGGGAAGGATAATTCACTTCGACCCCTAAATTCTGCAAATATTAGATTGGCTTAAGTATTGCTCAGATTCAGTTCCTATATACGTACGCTGCATTTGTGTATGTAAATACAATATCTTTGTTTTTACGTTGTTCAATGTTCGGCCGCTGGGATGTCTCGTCTGGCACTGGTGCGAATTCTGACATGGGCTGGGGGAATGTTGTTTGTGCATGCGCGAGTCCTATTAGATGACCATGTGTGATTTAATTTTAGGAACTGGTATAAGCAGTAAGAGGTTTGAACCTTTAGTTTCATCTTCCACTCTAAAGGATGCTATCTTCAGTGCGATGCAAGCTCGTCCTACCAAGCATATTAGTCAGTTACATACCCTTTTAATGCACAAAGCTAGGTAAATACTGACCACAAGGTGCTGCTGGGGTTGCTTCGCACTGGGTACAATAACAACGATATCGGTGACTATCAACGACCTGACCAGTAGTTGCCATTTGTGTTGCAATTGACTTTATTTTAGGCTTGAGCCCAAGCAGTTGGCAGCGGAAATCACTTATTGCAGCACTGAATCTGGTATAGAGGAGAATGAGTAACTCCTTAGGAAGTTCTCGAGAATATCTAACGAAGTACTTAGTTATGAACTGTATCACTTTTCGAGTGGGTGTTTACCTGTATAAGATAGGACCAGTATATGCAGGAGTCTTCTCGGAGTACCTATCAGTGGAGTAAAAGCATCGGATGGGGACGCAGCCTACAAACCTCCTGGGACATGCCCAAAATATCCTGGAATGCACGCTCTAGGGAAGCTTCATCTATAACTTCGATGGGCATATGTGAGGAGTCATGGTTGGTGTAGATGAGGATCCTGGTATCCCTTGTTGCGTTGTTTTTTGGCATTATGCTGTAGCTACAGATTCTTGTCTGGTTTTGATGGTTTCCAGATATTGCTATCACTGGTGTCATGTCGTAATATTATATCTAACAGTGGACATTCAGTTTTTGATGTAACTATTATGCTATGTCGTTGGGGGAGATGCACAAGTCATAGGGACTAAAGTGAGACATGTATATTTTGATTCGTGCCCCGAATCAACCAGAATTCATTGGCCAGTTCATTGCTGCATGCACTATGCGCAATGTGGGCTGTGTCAAGGCTGAATTCGAAATTGGCATTATTACTTACAAAGTGCCGTCTCATACTCCGTAGTCTATGGCTTGTATGTAGACTCAAAAAAAACCAAGTGAAACGGATGCCCTCGAATTACGAATTGGGAAATAACCCCCCATACTCTAATATAACGACCCCCCTACCTATATTTAGTGTTCACTATTCTACATAAAGGAAGGTACAGTACAT
>Ga0307514_10004147_pt1 | contig 13431 bp, 13 predicted proteins | sample 16_EM_MG_FD_203088 | JGI IMG/M metagenome (GOLD analysis project Ga0307514, IMG submission 203088) | Populus trichocarpa ectomycorrhiza microbial communities from riparian zone in the Pacific Northwest, United States - 16_EM | ecosystem: Host-associated > Plants > Roots > Unclassified | place... | reverse complement strand
CTTTCAGTCGTCCCACTCCTCCATTCCTTGCAGTTTTGACGTGTGGATCTGATTATAGGCCAAGACGGCTTGGGAGCTGAAGAAAGCCTGGCCGGAGCTTGAGCTTCATATTGTGCCTGATGCAGGCCACGCCTCCAGGGAGGTTGGGACTTCGAAACTGCTTGTTCAGGTGGGCAGATGATAGCTCGTCTTGTGTTACCTTGTCCGGAACTGAGGAGTACCCTAGGCAACGGACAAGCTCGCAGACCTCAAGTGAACCACGGTTAGGGTTTACCAAAGACGATGCACCCCCTTCTTTGGTGTTCAAGTCCGTTTTGTTGAAAGAGTAAGTCAGTCTGTGGATCAAGTGTGACGATGCGAATCGGTTTGGAAAGAACCCCCTGAGTTTGAATCCGTATCCAACTGATAGTGAAGGGGTCGTACGATTGATACGTACAGCAACAGAGTTTTCTTCCGGAAAAGGAACACTGAAAGAGACAGAACAGAACACAACAACTACTCGGTCTGGTCACCTTGTTGCTGGGATTGATGCCGGCATCGCAGTAGTAGTGGGTCAGGAGGATGATCCTTCTGCGATATTCCACCAGAAACCACCTCCGTACGAGTCTCGTTACTTGGCGGTCGGTACCGTACCCCCATTTAGCATAGACCATCTTACGCCGCTTCCACTGGCATTTCTCGTCAATCAGACTCGGCTGTCAAAGACAGTACAGGGTACGATGTGTGTTTATATAAACGCGCGCCAGAGGATCCGAACGCTCCCATTGTGGGCCACCTACGCAGAAGTGCGGGATAGTGGGGTTGGGGTTGCTGAGTAGTAGGGGAACCGAAAACACGAGTCAGCGCTATTGGACAGTATATAGTATCCCATCATCCACCCTCGTGCAACAGAAACGTGCACGAATGGGAATGTTCGAGCGTCCGTCCAGGGTGTGGAGTTCACCTCGCCGATTAGCACACAACGTACTGCTCACGAAGTGCCTGTATGGATTTCGTACCAGAAGTTGTACGGTACGACTTATTACGGGATCGTGAACGAAGGTATGACGAAGCGGCGAGGCGGTGGGGCATGGCTTCTGGGACGAATTATAGGTTGAAATCTCGTAAACTCACTCACTCACTCACGTTCAGTTCCGAGCTCGGAAACATGTGCGAGAGGAACACTGGAGAGGGAAAGTGTATTTGTCCGTCGTCGGGGTCGACACAACGCAATCCGAAAGCGAAACAAAAGGAGTCGCGGGAGGGTTAAGATATATACGAATATGTATGCTACGCAAACGCAATAGATCGTAAACAAAAGGGGGGGACAGGACTTTTTTCCCCCAGCTCCTTGCCTCCGGGAGAAGCAAGAGTCAATGAGAAAAGGCAGTAGATGGGTAAAAGATTGAATGGAAGAATGAGAGATAATCGGAGATTAGATAAGACGGAATAGGGGTCGGTGAGGTTAGATGACGAGAAAGATGGTGCAGGCAGAATATGAAAGAGATTGGGGGGGGATGGAGGGGGTGTATGCATGAAAGATGCCGAAAGGGCATGTTTGGAATATGAGGTCTACCCAACGGGTTTCGTTATATCCCGCTGGTCACAAGGTGTCCACATAAGCGAGAGAGTAAGAAGATCCTGCGGATTGGAGGAATTTTGAGGCGTGTACGCGAGAGCAAATAGTGAGAAGGCGATGGGGGGTTTTGAAGGGATGGAAGGCCCGAATCAATAGGGAAAAGAAGGAAAGCAAGGGATGGAAATACACTTAATAATCGTTCAATAACTTTTCCACAACCCCGCCTACATCCGCTGGGTGCCCGACAAAATGCACGATCCCATCTCTGATCGAAATGATAACAACTAGGGTTTACCAACGACAGAACGTGGATCAGTCACGGCAGACTCGGGGAAGAAAATAAAGAAAATGGAGTGAGGTAGGGAGAGAATCCCTAATCCCCTCAAGGTCCCGTTTGACAAGATAACAACATGAAAAAGAGCCCAGCAATATCAAAGACGTTGGCCATGTGGGAATCGCCGAAAGGACCGGGAAACAAGGATAAAAGACTCACCGGTGGGCACAGCATTTCTCCCTGCTTTATCGAACAATTCTAGAGAGGAATTCTCAATAAAGAGAAGATGGTTAGCTCTAGACCCACTCACTTCGCACAGCGGTCCGTTCGGAGTCTATGACGATGGGAAAATCCATGTCGTTCCTCCCCTGAACAAAAGACAAGACGAAGTCTATGTTGATTTCGTCCTCTGAGAATATCTCCTCAGAGTTTATGCTAGCCATCAGGACCGAGGCGTCGTAAGTCTGGGCGAGTTGAGCGAATTGCGAGAAGGCTCGCAGGCAAGGCTAAAGGACACAGGATCAGCGACAGTCGTGTCACGGGGGAGGGATTGAGAGTCATACCCCACACCATCTAAACAAGATCAGAGGAACGTTCAGTCGATTCGGAGAAGGGGACTCACGAAGCCCAGAATTCGAGGGCGACCAGCTTTTTGTCTCTCCACCCATCCTCCCACTCGTCTTGACCTTTCACCCAGCGGAATCCGGACTCGCCTTTCATGAGGTCATCCAACCAATCCAAGTCGATAGTTTGGCCCAGCAAGGGACTCTTCCATCCCGGTCTGTTGTGGGCCGAACCGAAGGACAGTGATGATGGGACGTATGGGGACGAAGGGAAGAAAGCGGAGGAACTTAGATGGAGGATTTGTGTAGAACGAGGGTGGGGCCCACCTGGCAAAGAGAGGCGGGCCTACCATGAATTCCTCTCTCAAGTTCTCCCAGAACTCTGCGGGATTCGTCTGTTTGCTGTTGATAGCCTTCATGAGGAGAGTGGTGTCGTGCAACGTTGTATACCGTTCTACATCACGTCCGCATCATTGGATTAGCGTGGCCATAAAGACAAGAGAATGATGATGATCCACCGCGAGATCGAGATTGAAGTCAATCGAAACCGACACTGGGGTCGATCCGGAGGAGAAAGTGCGGGAGAAGAGCTTACCCACAGCTCTATCCCATCGTTCCTGGTCCCACTTTTCTTCGTAGAGGTCATTAAAGACGCTCGCGATATCTGACTTGAAGTCTTGCACGGCGGCGTGTTCCTCCGGACAGGGGCTCTCGAGCTTGGCTCTCATATTTTCGTAGGCGAACGGGGGAGGGGAGTGAAGATGACGGGAGGGAGGAGGAGAACGAGTTATGGAAGATAAAGGTGGTTTTGCGCGTTTGTGATTGACAGATGAAATGATTACTAGTTACTGGTGCTGATATTACAGCGAGGGTACGACCTCGCACTGTCCCATGTACTACTGTGCTACCACAAGGTTCACCCTCATCGATCAAGCGCAACTTTACCTTACACGTTACATAACGATTCCCGATCTCGGACCTGGCAGTCCGACCCAAACTATAAATCATAATCGATATCTACAGGTATATCAGTTACAGTACGTACATTAGTCTGAGAGAGAGGTTAGATAACCCGAACGACAGATTCCAAGATAACGGTGGGCTGAACCAACGTCCGTTCGTCAACCCCTTGTCCAGAAAAACACTTCAATCCAACCTCAGTCGTACACAGAACCCTCTCCCCATGACCGTCCTTCGCCCCCCCAGCGTAATATTCATCGAATAGGTTTACCATGTGCTTTCTCTCAAAGTCCCTCCCGACATCTACGCTGATAACCTCAAAGTTGGTGCTCAGCACCCGTTCTTTCGTAGCCGCAGCTATCCGAAGAGCCGACTGAACGACACGTTGGAGCTGAGATTCGAACCGGTTCCGGAGGTTGTCTTTGGGTATAGGCGTGCCGGAGAGGACCAAAATGTCCATTGACCATCGCAACGCGTCATCCACGAGGTCGTCTAGGGCTTGTTGCTCTAATGTTGGGAATAAAGTAGTGATGTATCTGTGAGTCAAAGAACGCCACCGTGATGACGTGGCTTGCGGTTCTATACAGTTTCCATCAGTTTCATATTACCCGAGCGTCTCCGAAGAAAAGAAAAAAAACTTACCAGAAGAACACATGCGAAGATAGAGTTGGTTTAGCAACGCGTCGTATTTGGCCGGGAATCCGACGCAGAAGCTGGCGAGCGTCCGGTCGATAATAGTACAAAGAGTGGCCTGCACCGCGAACTGAACGAGCATCGACGAATCCTGGCTGTGGTCCCGGGTGGAGAGCAGGTGCATTAGAGGGATCCCCAGGCGGGTGGCCGTGTTTTGCTTGGCCTGACTGAGGACGTTGGGATTCATTGTCGGTCGTTTGCCCCCGCTGTTGATGTCGATAGCGTAGTGCAACTCGGTGAGGGAAGCAGAAAATTGTAGAATCTCAGAATTGAGATCCCTGACGGCTTGAATGACCTGCGCGCCAGACCACGAGTCGGTCTTTGTCATGAAGGTGTCAAAGGATTGGAGGTGGGCTATATACTCGTCCTGGAACGTTGGCGTGCCGTAGATGGAGGTCATTGACGTCGAAAACGTCTGATATGTCTTATTGGAGGATGAGGTGGAGGATGATTCGGCGGACGATGAGCCCGAGTCTTCGGGGTAGGAACGGGAAGTGGTCGACAACCGCGTCTTTGAAGACTTTGGAGGGGGCGCGGGGGCAGAGCGGGTGACAGCAGCGAGAGCATTGGCGACAGCGGTAGCTTGAGCAGCCTCTTGCTGAGCCATCCTACGTTGCATTCGCTTTCGTTCCTCCAACAAGTGGTCCCTCTCCTTGCGGAGGTCGTGAATTTCCTTATCCCTTGCCTTGAGGGTGGACTCCAAAAGCTTGCATTTGTCGAGGAGGTTGCTTACTTCGGCGGCATGGGCGGCGACTTCTCTGGCACGAAGTTCTCTGTGGGATGAGTGGGATCTGAGGTTGTCCGAGTCTCTAGTTCGGGATCTGGTGGAGGAAGGAGAGGAATCGTGGAAGGAGCTCCGCATCGAAGATAGGTTAGCAAAACGAATGGGGGAGATGCGCTCTTGGTGGATTATCTCTGCTTGGATATGGATGGGTGTGATGCCTGGAAAGAAGAATCTTTTCGTGCTGCTGTTGTCAGTGTCACACTCACGGCTTTGACTAAAGGTGGTGGAGTATTCCGAGATCACGTTCTCCCCCCGCTCATCCTCTCCGCTGTCGGCGACTGGGGGCACAGCGGTCAACGATATCGTAGAACCCATGTCGCATCCCAACTACGGAGAGACTCTGTTTAAGTATATGCCCGATAAAAGCAAAAAAAAAAAAAAAAGATCGGAGTAATGTTTTTTTGGTAATGACCTTTTGGACAAGTATACTATAGCTATCAACTATAAGCCCACCGTCGATCTGGATCTGCCTCATTGCAGAGCGAATCATTACAAGGATGGTCGCCCCTCCGATTCGGTCACCCTCTCCTCCCCTCGGTATCTTTCTCTCCCTCTCCCATCCTCTCCCCCATGAAACAACCGGGGGCCACACGGAAACCCTACAACGGCCCAAAAAAGGCCCTCATAATCGCAGTCGACGTCGGGACAACCTTCTCCGGCGTATCCTACGCGATTTTGGACCCCGGGGAAACCCCAAAAACACACGAAGTGACCAGGTACGTGCCCCGTGTTTCTTCCCCGCAACGCTTCCCGCCACACTTCCGTTTCACTCTAAGCGATGCTTTGTACTCATCGCCCCCTTCCACATCCTCCGTTTGTTGCCGGATGTCGCGGTTGAAACACGTGGGCTGACGTGATCATCGTGCATCCCAGGTTCCCAGGACAGGAACACCAGGCTGGAAATCCCAAGATCCCCTCCGTGGTCTGGTACGATAGACACGGTGATGCCGTCAAAGCCGGTGCCGAGGCGGAAGAACAGTCCATCATAAACACCGCCGAGGAACAGGGATGGACAAAGGTCGAGCTGTACGTCCCTCCACGCGTCCCCACGCCCGATAAACCTCTCTCACCGCCATCCATGCACTAGTTTCAAGCTCCGTCTCCGTCCGAAATCGATGAAGCTGGAGATGAACGGCATGAAGCTCCCCCATTTGCCGAAATCAAAATCAGCGATCGAGGTCTTCGGCGACTTCCTCAAATATCTCTTCCGCTGCACCAGGTCCTTCATCATAGACACTCATGCTGGTGGTGCCACTGTGTGGGCTTCCGTCGAGAACGACATCCAGTTCGTCTTATCTCATCCGAACGGATGGGAAGGTGCTCAACAGAGCAAGATGCGCAAGGCCGCGATATATGCTGGTCTCGTGCCCAACACCGACGAAGGCAAAGCCAGAGTCAGATTTGTTACCGAGGGTGAGGCCAGTCTCCATGCCTGTGTCTCGAATGGTCTCACGCACGATGTCCTCTCGGTCAGTCACCTTTTACTTAAATTTTTAAGCTCAGAGTGTTAACTGCCCTCCCTAGAATCCATCAAAGCACGGATTTGTCGTGGCTGATGCTGGAGGTGGAACCCTCGATATCTCTTCATATGCCGTAAAGGGTGTCTCTCCCCTATTGATAGAGGAAATTGCTCCTCCAGATTGTACGTCTTACTTTGTATTTTTCCGATTCATTCCCAACTCGCCTTCCTTACGTTCCCGTTTCACTTCAGGTCTCTTCTCTGGTTCCATCTTTGTCAGCCGCCGAGCAAGGAAATTTTTGGAACAGAAACTCGATGGCTCGTCCAGATACGGTACCCCTGCCATGCTCGACCATATCGCCAAAAAGTTCGACGAAACGACCAAGAGGTTGTTCCGCACCAGAGCCGAAGCCCAGTACCTCGATTTTGGAAGTCCCCTAGACAAGGATAGTACTGTCGGGATTCGCAACGGAAAGTTGAAGCTGACCGGGTGAGAAGGGTCCTGTCCATTCCCAGATTTCCCTAACATCTTGTGTTCATAGCGACGAGGTCGCCGAGCTGTTTGAACCCTCAATCGAAGCTACGGTTTCCTCCATCAGGAACCAAGTCACCCTCTCGGGAGGTATGATCAAATCCGTCTGGCTAGTCGGTGGATTTGCCTCTTCCCCTTGGCTCTTCACACAACTCCAGGAACGACTTGAGCCTGATGGTATTGTCGTATCACGACCGGACGGTCAGACTTCAAAAGCCGTTGCAAATGGTGCAATTGGCTTCTATTGCGATCATCACGTCGGAGCTCGAGTTGCCAAGTATATGTACGGCGTCGAGTTTTTGAGGGAGTTTGATGCGACGGACCCGGAACACACAGAGAGGCAGAGTCGATTGTTCCAGTTACCGAGTGGACCAAAGTTGTTACCGGACGCGTTTGATTGTATCCTTGCACGGGTAAGTTCAGCCGTGGAACACAAGTCTCGTCTGGGTCTGACTGACGATATCCCCCTCTTTTGTAGAACTCGAGGGTGAAAGAGTCGACCACATTTAGTAGGAAATACTGCACAGAACTCACCAGTCTCTCGACCCTCTCCGTCTTCGAGATCGAGGTTTGGTGTTACCGCGGACCTGGGGAACAGCCAAAGTGGATCTTGCGTGGGCAAGGTACGTCCGATTGCATCTAACGCAGAAACCTCCATTTCGACTCACGTGTCCGGGTTGTGGTTCCAGACGACTTCTCCACGTTGTGTTTCGTGAGAGCTGATCTGTCCCCGTTGACTGCGAGCGCCAATGCCATGACGGGTCCCGGTGGGAAGAAGTACTGGACAATCGTGTTCAGTATCGAGATTCATTTCGGTTTGACCGAGTTCAAAGCGAGGATCAAGTGGAACGATGACGTATGTTTTATTTTTGTCTTTGGATCTTGTATGGCATGTACTCACGCTCACTTACTTTCAGGGGAAAACGAGATAGTGAGTTCGAGGCGGATACACGCATCCCCCCGTACGACAACAACTAATTTTTTTTCCTTTTTAGTGGTCCAGCTTCGATTGTATACGACGAGGGTGGGAACAAGGAGTTGGAAGATGACAGGGACTCTCAGGACGAGACTTCCGTACTCCCTTCTTCGCGATATGCCTCCCGGGCGCCTTCGATGGTACCTTCCAGAACTCATTCGATCTCGAATACTCCTCAGACGTCCCACTCACCTGTTGAAGTCCACTCTGCGGTTGGTACCCAGATTAGCAGGAGCCACTCGACCACCAGCCAACCACACGGCGATAGGCACCCAGACGGTTACGCCGAATCCTCCGTCTCTAAGAAGTCCAAGGGTTCGAGCTCTCACTCACATCTCAAACCGTCGCCCCGGCAATCACCTCCGAACTCATCCACCGTATCACATCACACCTCGCGCAGCGAACGATCACGCCATTCCCCTCCCTCCTCCCAACATCCTTCTCATCTTTCTGCATCCCCTCGAGAACCTCCTCGAGAGACCTCTCACCATTCTCCCTCACCGCGTGAACTCTCTCGTAACCTCGTTTCTCAACCCGTTTCTCGAGAGCCCTCACAACTCGGCCACCAGAGTGGTATCGCCACGCCAACGAGCACCGTCCATACCTCACACCGCGACCGCGAGATTCCGGGGAGCGGACACCACACTCCTAATTACTACGCTTCTACCCCTACTCAATCCCATGTCTCCCATTCCCCACAACCCGCTCCCCCGCAGTCCATTCTCAACGACGCTGCATCCAATATCTCCCGAGCTCATCCTCGTTCTAGGAGCATCGTCACTGATGTGCAGATGGCTGAACAAGCTGGCATCAAGTTCCCAAGTGTTTCTACTTCGGGCTCACCATACGAAACTCCTGCCCCGCGATCGGTGATTGACAGTAGGAGGACTTCTTTAACCCCGGCGGATTCTGCTTCCAACATTCACGTCAACTACTTCTACGGGAATGGTACTACTCCTGATACAACCACTGGGTCCGTCGTCGGTTCTCCCCTTCCTGAATCGACTGTGAGTAAGAAGAGCAAGAAGGATAAGAACAGGAGCCTTCTTTCCACGATCACACAATCCAGCACTAGACCTCCGACGGAACAACCTCAACATCCGGACCCCGCCCTCTCAATCCCCCAAATATCAATACCTGCCTCTCCCTCCGTTTCTTCATCGCTTGGTGGTTCCAGGCTCACAACGAACCCTGGCACACCAACCATCACACGTTCGCTCAAATCTTCCCTGGCGTCCTCCCTCTCTTATGCTACAAACCGCCCCGAACAACCACCTCCCCCTCAACCCCCCGTCATGTCGAGGCAGAATAGCGACACTGGGAGCGTTATTGCCGGTGGACTTGGTAACGCTCTTGGTGGTGTCCTGAGCGGCGTTTGGGGTAGCTACAAGAGTGCCAGTGCTTCTCCTACCGTGGAAAACCCACCACCCGGTCCAGCCACAGCTGCGTTCGAGTCGACTTTGGAAACCATCGAGGACGTTGAGATTCCCGGTTCTTTCGGTGGAGAGCGCGACAGGGAAGCACCTGTTCCACCTCAGGAGGACGTTATTGAACCTATCGTCATCCCTCTTTCGCCACAGAAACATGAGGAGCCAGAGCCCGTGAAGGTTCCCACTCCCAAAGTCGAAATCGCAGATCTCCCTCCGCCCCAATCAGCCCCTCCCGAGCCTGAGACTGTCCCCCAAACCCCGATTGAGCCCGAATCCTCTGTCCTCAGCACAGCCGACAGGAAGAAAACCAAGAAGCAACGGGAAAAGGAGCGGAAGGAGAAGGAAGCTCAGGAGAAGAAGGAACGCGAAGAACGGGAACGGGAGGAGCGGGAGGCCCAAGAGACGAGGGAACGTGAAGAACGCGAGGAGAGGAAGAGACAGGAGAAGGCCGAAAGGGATGCTAGGAAGAAGAGGGAACGCGAAGAACGTGAGGAATTGGAGCGCAGAGAGCAGGAGGAGCGTGCGGAGAAGGAGAGGGCTCAGAGGGAGGCTCGTGAGCAGGCCAAACGAGAGGCTAAGGAACAAGCCGAACGAGATGCCAGAGAGCAAGCTGAGAGGGAGGCGAAGGAACGTGCAGAACAAGACGCCAGGGAAGCACAGGAACAGGCCGAGAAAGCGAGGGAGAAGATGGACAGAGTTGCTAGGAAAAAAGCTGACAAGGAGGCGGCCAAGAGGGCTGAGCAGGAAGCCAAGGAGAGAGTCGAACGAGAAGAAAAGGAGAAAGCAGAGGAGGCAGCTCGAGTCAAGGCTGAGAAGACCGCAAGGCGGAAGGCTGAAAAAGAGGCGAGGGAACAGGCCGAACGAGACGCCAGAGAGAAGGCTGAGCAGGAGGCCAGAGAGAAAGCTGAGAGGGAGGCAAAGGAAAAAGAGGAGCGAGAAAAGGAGAGACTTGAGTGGGAGAGGGTCGAGAATGAGAGGATCGAGAAGGAGAGGATCGAGAATGAGAGGATCGAGAATGAGAGGACTGAGAGGGAAAGGGTCGAGAGGGAGGAGAAAGAGAAGGCGCAGAGGGAAGTTGAGGAGCATGCTCGGAGGGAAGCTGACCGTAGGGCGAAGGAAAGAGAGGAAGAGGAGAAGAAAGTCTCCGCATCCAAGATCCCGTCTGCCTGGGGTTCGACTGTCGGCAAGAACGATCGCTCGAGGAAGTCATCTGCCCTTTCCCAGAAGACGCAGAAGAATGAGTGGGCTAATGCTTGGGATTTCGGCCCCACCGACAACAAAGACGAATCCTCTGGCCTTCCTCCAATCATCACCTCGTCCGTTCCGGGTGGCATGTTCGACGGCGCTGCTAACTTCTTCTCCACCGGCAAGATCGACTCACCTGGCAACGGCGAGGAGGTGGAACTCCGTACACCCTTGACGAAGAAGGGCAAGAAGGGCATTGATAACCTCTCCAACCGTTCTAAGGTCGCCACACCCACGGAGTCTGCAGACCTCGGTAAGCTCGACATGCTCGAGGACCTGAATATGAACAACATGTCTGCGAGGGTCTCCGTCTCCTCCGAGAATGAGCGCTTCACGGATGCAGAGCAAGGGCCGTCTCCCACTGAGCCTACTCCCCCCACTCTCGCACCCGAACCCGCACCTGAAACGATGTCGACCTTCACCTCAGAACTGCTCAAGCCCATGGATTTCAAGGAGAAAGTTCCTACGAATCCCCCATCCTGGCCCGCTCCCCCCGATCCTTCCAGTCTTCGGGCCGCGGTACCAACTCCCGCTCCCGCAAAGCCCGAGCCAGAGAAACCTCTCTCCTTGTGGGAACGTAAGAAGCTCAAGACGAGCCCGCCTGCTACGGCTTCCAGCTTGTTCGGTGGTGGTGATGCGACGAATTCTTCGGGAGTCTGGGGAGAGGCTGGTGGAGGAATAGGGAACACGGATTCGATCGTAATGCCCACACTCGCCGGGGATCGTCAGTCGGTCTTCACCGACACAGTTCGTGATCAGAAGAGGGAGAACCAGCGGGAAAATGTCGTCGAGGGGCTCTTGGGTTCAAACCCGGCCAGGAGGAGGAACGATTCGGCTCAGTCACAAATGACCGTGGGACCTACTACAAAAACTACTCTTCCTCCTGCTCCTGCTCCTGCTCCACAGAAATCCGGTGGTTGGGGATCGTGGGGAAGCTCCCTCCTCAACAACCTCACCAGCGCCGTCGCCACCGAGAGGTCCCCTTCTCCTGAAAACCCCCCGATTAAGCCGAGGATCGAGGAACCACCAAGAGGGTTTACACCGAGTCAGCCTCCTAAGAGTCAACCGGCCGGGTTTGGTTCGGTGACCAAACCTGCATGGGGTGCTGGTGGAGTGGGGAACAGCAATGCGTGGGGTCCATCGAAGACCGTTGCTACTCCAATTGTTCAGAACCCTTCCGCTGGACCCGCCTGGGGTAATAAACCCGCGGGTAGTACCTTCGGTTCCGGAGGGGCTGGTTGGGGAAGTGGGACTGGTCCGGCATTTGGCAAGAACCTTACAGTTGACACCTCAAAGAAACCTTTGGAGAGCAGCCCGAACACCCCTGGACCGGAGAATATCCCAGAGTCGGCTGTCGAGATCAAACATGTTCCTGCTCCTGGAGGTTTCAATAGCTCGGTCACGAACAAGGAGGAGACTGGGGATGTTCAAGACGATGCTTGGGGATGGGAGGAGACTAAGGCAAAGGGCTCTCAGAAGAATTCTAAGGTCCCCTCGCCCGCGGAGGAGAAGGCACCTGAAATACAGGCGGAAGAGACCGAGGAGGCTGTGAAGGTGGAGGAGACGGCTACCCCTGTTGAGGAAGATGAGTTCGACTGGGCGAATACGACGACGACGAAGAAGAAGAAGAAAGGTCAGGTTGCTAGTGTCGCTCAGACCCCATCTGTGCCGAACACTCCTGATCCCGAAAACGCTGACGATGCCGGTGGTGGTGGTGGTGGTGGCGGCGGTGGCGGTGGCGGCGGCGGTGGTGCAGGAGCAAAGAAGAAGAAGAAGGCGAAACCGAAGCGAGGTTAAACGAACATTGGCCATCCTTGTTTTTAGTGTTCTATGAGTGTTGTATCTTTATTCTTTGATCGTTTGTTGCCGTTCTTGTTCCACGCCTCACGTTTTCTGTATGCTGTATGTGTCATTCCCTTATGTATCTCCCACCTCCCTCTGTTTTTCTTATCACATTTCTTGGCTTAGAGCTACACTTGTGACGATGAATAGACGTACCCACTAACACGATATTCATGCCTTTCCGTTGTCGTCCCTTAAAAAAAACAGTTGTGCCGAGTTCAGAGCCCCCCTCGGTAAGGCGTAAGACAGTGGTCCACAGAACAACAGCGACTACGAAACTGGTACCATTTCCGGTCTAGACGTACAGTAGTCTACGTTGAATGAGTACAAGGAGTGATACGTGCGAGTGCTACAAGGCATATAAATCTACAGGGTGCACAAAATCCGGAGACAAGAAATTGGAAATACAAGAGAAAACAATGCCAAGTCCAAGCAACGGAGTGAATTCACGATGTTCTGGCACGGACGGCTGCTTACCACTTCTGAGCGGCCAAAGCTTCCAAAGTCACCCACCCGGTCACTGGCACATGTTCCTTGGCGAGCTGTCCAACGAGGGTGTCCGCAACGCTCTTGCTCAGGAAGAAACCACGATGGGTGCAAATCACCATACTCTTCTTACACCGAGAGAGCATGACGTTCGTTCGTCGTTGGTTCTTCATGAACCCTGGACGCGCGGTTCGGACGATCGAGACGACGATATGATCTTCTTCGTTTCCTTGGAAGGAGTCGACGTTGAATACCGTGTTTTCCCAGGCGAGACGCGCGGTCTTCAACGCGTTTTCGATCGCGTTTCGTTGAGCGTCGTAGGGAGTGATGATCTTGAACTTCTTCCCTTCTTGAATGTAACGCCGAGCAATTTGTACGGCGGCTTTGATCTCTCCTTCGTTCTGAACGATGGATAGGTGTCAGTCACAAACTGCGGGTGCCTGTTTTGGAGGGTCGTACCACCCAACTAACGCCTTTCTTGGTCTCCTTCCCATTTTTCACATCTACGAAGCGACAGCAGGTTGGACCGTGAATGGTGTGCACTGTTTGTAGCTTCGCGAGGTAGACGTGACGAGAGATGAAGTGTCCGATTACTGTCGGCATTCGATCTACCAAGGGACGGTGATCAA
>Ga0307514_10004146_pt1 | contig 13433 bp, 14 predicted proteins | sample 16_EM_MG_FD_203088 | JGI IMG/M metagenome (GOLD analysis project Ga0307514, IMG submission 203088) | Populus trichocarpa ectomycorrhiza microbial communities from riparian zone in the Pacific Northwest, United States - 16_EM | ecosystem: Host-associated > Plants > Roots > Unclassified | place... | reverse complement strand
TCGGAATTTCACTCACTGCCAGCGGTTTCGTACTTGAATTCGGCTACTTCCTCAGCCAACTCTCCTGTCACCCACTGCTTCAAACAGTGGCGCAAGGCAGTTGCCACCAGACAGATGAATATTCCATTGATTTTTTCATGAAACTCACAGTCCCTGTAGCCTCTCATCTTCTTCCCCACATAGTACTTGTTATATATGATATCCACAATTTCCTTTGCACGAAATCAGTAGCCAAAAGTCTAATTTTCTATTAGCATTGGAAAGGTCATCCTATGGTCAGCCCTACATCTCGTTTATCTTCCCTACAGATGAACCGGTCATTCTCGAGGAGCTCCTTGATCCTGTCTGCCTTTTCGTCTTTAGACAAATGCCGGAATCTATATATCTCATCCACACTACCCCGACATTCTGCAACCAGATGTGATCGCGTTCTTGAGTGTATGGATTTGAGCTATGCATGTCAGTTTCTGACTCATATTGACATTCATTGACAACATATACTCACATAGCTATTGACAGCCTTGGTTTTTGCCTCATATCGTCTTTCCGTGTCTTGTGCGTGCTCCCATACATCTGCCAGCACGAATAATAGCTCGACTGGGGACAGGAACGGCATGGTGAACAGTGTATGGTTAGTCACTTGGATCTGGGCACGCCACACCAGGCCTTGCAATCGGTCCGGTATTGTCGACAATGAGCGACTGCATTCTGTTTGGGGTGGTGGTTTGATTTCTACACAGTCGGAGTCTTCCGCTGGTTCATTATCCAAGATCCAATAAACCCGGTCGTCTTCATCCTCGTCCAGCTTGATTGGGCTTTTTTGTATGCGAATTTGTTTGTTGATTGGGGTACTTTGCCCACGCATTGGCAATGGTTTCCGTTTTCTATTGGAGGGGCCTATGGTTTCGACTTCTGGAGCGTATGAGGAGTTCTTTGGTGCTCGGGGGGGCTGCCTGCTTGTTCCATAGCGCCCCATTCTGGAGGTGTGAGGTTTGTTGGAGATCCGACTTAGCAAGAGCATGAGAGTAAACAGAATACTAGGGATCCAACTTACTACGTTTGTGTAAACACGGGAATGATGGGGATCGAGAGGGGGTAGAGATCGAAGTGAATATGGCAGATTGAAGAGAATAGTGGGGATCCGACTCATCAAGAGCGTGAGATTGGATTGAAATACCAGAAATTCAGGGGCTGCGATCAGATCGCACCCCTGATTTGTGTGGTGGATAGAATTTACTATTTGGAAGCATACCCATAGCAAAAGATAGTAATTTTGAATACTAAACTGAATCTGCCAGTGAGAAACTGCACATTGGACCCCGCACCAGTAGTGCATGGAAGATCACGAGATCTGAGCTGACCCCACACGGGTACTACGCTGAAGATTAGCACCCTCGAGGACAGAACTTCCTATTTGGAAAGATATGCACGGGAAAAGATAAGAATCTGCAAAGCGAAAAACTGCACTTTCGACCCTACACAGGTACTGCAGAGAATATCACGAGATCCGCGCACAAGATAAGGAAAAATAATGTTCCATAGTCAACCTCAGACGAAAAAAACCATTGCAGAAAAAATATAGAAAGATCATCTAAACACATCTTAAATAAACATATGAAAACATATGAAAACAAATATCAAACACAACATTCATATATATCGAAAACCAAAAAAAAATACCAACGTACATGCATAAACGAACCCAACAGAAAAAAAATCCGACCACAATGTCCCAAATTCCCAACCCCAATATCCCATCCCTCACCCCCATTCCTAACCCTCTATCCATAACCGACCCGTGCTCAATCTTCATTGAACTCTTTATCCTTAGCAGTTTCAGGATTAGGGTCCTTCCCCCACACCTCAATAGCTTTGTCCTCGCCAGCTACCTCCGCATTGGCATCTCCCGCAGCCTCCTTGGCAGCTTGTTCTCGCATGCCAAGCCTTGCGGCCCTTCGGCTCCTCACCCAGTCGTCTGGTGTTTTGGGGTTGAGCCATAACATCCATGAGTATTGGTCATAATCAGAGTCATAAATCCTAACATTTTGGCCAACTAGTGCCCTCTGCTTGTCTTTCAATACCTTCAGGTGTTTCTCCCACCTCTTTATCCGCCGACGAGCATCATACTTCGCCATTTCAAAGCCCCCATCCGTCCGTGGCCATGCTACCTTCTTCCGCTTTCCGGTAGCCAAAAAGTACGTTGCTGCGTCCAAATCATTTTCCGGAGCATTATGAAAATCGGCAACGGTATCCAACTGGTTGAAATCGCTGGCTTGGAAGTAAGCGCGCTCGTCGGGAGGTAGGGTAGCATCTATAGTACCATCTGTTCTGTGTAATTGAACCTGCAACCACACTGGACTATAGATCTCCTTTGCTGTGGGTACAAAGTCTACCAACTCCTGGTCCGTTGTGATCCGAACGATGTCTTCTGCCATGCATGCACCACCAGCAGGTGGTTTGGATAGCCTACTGTAAATTGCCCGCACCTTGTACCTAGCCATATTGAATCGCCCTTTGATTGCCTCGTGAATTGTGAAGGGAGAGAGTGTTGTGAGGACAACCAAGTGCGTTTTCTGTGCTCCTGACCATTTGTACACACTTGGTGGGCCTGGGTCAGTCACATCGATAGGACTCCTGGTATTGATTATGGATATTCGCAGGGGGTACCTCTCTCCAGTCTTAATCCGACTCGCTGTATCCATTATCGGCAGATTTTCCTCCAATTCAGCATCTGCCTCCTCATTCCGGGTAAACTGCTTGATCTTCCGCCTTTTTTCTGTCTCCCGGAGTTTCTTACAACAGTCACTAACTAGCTGGCGAAATAGCTCTTTGGCCTCGGTCACCCGCGCACTTGCAGTTTGGGAGCGCAATAGTTGCCAACCAACGTCTGGGAGTCCTTTTCTCTGGATTGCAGCTTTTACTGCTGCATCAAATTGTTCTTTGCCTGGCCGTGTAATACCCTGGATGTTGTTAAGTCGCAAATAGGACTGAGTAAGCTCACGCCACTCTTCATATTTGTCCTCATTATCTGCTCCCCATCCCAGGATACTTTTCGCCCTTACTATGAGACTTTCTGGAGTTGGCATTTCCTAAATCGGGTACTGATACGTATTGGGCTAGAAAAATCTTAGCTGGAACGGTCGGAAACTACTAAGCGGGATCAGGATAGTAGCGTACCAACGTGATTTGTGCGACTTGGACTAATTGTTGCTAGTATCGGTGCTTGGATAGTCGCTGTTGCTAGAAAAATGTTAGTCATGGGTCGGAATCCACTAGGCGAAATGAGGTACTAACTCGATATACAATGGTCAAATTGTATATCAATATATGAGTAGTCTGGTTGTCGTTATGTGCCAGTCGGGAGTTGATTGTGCAATAGTTGGAGTGAGGGTTCTGAGGGGAGTTATATAGACTATGTAAAATGCTAACTAGTAGTACATAAAACACAAACACAAGTACATAGAACACCTAGTCTCTAGAGAGGGTCTGGTGCCGAGACTAAGAGCACCTTGAAAGGAAGAGAACATGAATAGCAAACACATACGCATGCTCCAGTAGCCGTCAGACTAACAAGAGGAAACATGGGTTGAACAAAGCGAAACAAAGGTCTACCTCGATACCAAGACATTGAAACGCAGCACGAGACCTGATTGTCGGAGTCGGATTTGGTTTAGTTAGAGTTCTTTTGGTGTCAACTAACGTGCCAACAAGAACTAGTATGAAACATCGCTTGTAAGAAATGCGTTCACAACAATGAATTTCCAACTTGTGAAGTCAACATGCCCGTTTTGCCCAAAAGCTTTCAAAGCTTCAGGGTGGCTGTCTAAGCACTTGGAGAGGGAATATTCAGGACGTCGGCTCTTGGTACCATCCGGCTCCAAACGCAAATTCGATGAAACCCGGGACCTGAAAGACAACCTGGCATGCGATCCAGATACCAATTCATTCATTACGGTGGACGTGGATGCAAATTGCAGTGACTTTATGATGGAGCTGGCTGCAATACGCTCTGCTTTTCCAAATATCGACTTAGCACTCCCGGAGAACACTGTCACGAATCATCATTTGGAGCATCGAGAATTCATGCCTTACATGTCATCACCAGAAACCCCGTTAGACGCAAATTCCGATGGAATGAGCTCTTTGAATTTGATGGAGGCCTTTCCTTCAGATCGAAAAGCTGGGCATGTTGTGGTTAACACCCCGTTTGACTATGCTAGAAACCCTAAGTACAACTTCTTTCGTCCTTTTGCGCATGTCTTGGATTACAAACTCGCGAGATTTTTCCATGCAGCACATGTTCCAAAAGCTCGAATCGATAAGTTCTTCAATGCTGGTTTCGTTGAAACAGGAACTGCACGGGGGAAGCGGAAGACCAGACAAGCCCAAAGTCTAATGGGCGCCTTCTCTTTTAGATCCTCCTACACGTTATATAAGAAATTGAACGAGATGTTGACTTCTCCGAGTTGGGGAAATGGTTACGTAGATTTCCGACTTGCGAAGGATACAGAATTTTGGTATCGCAACGTCTTGGATTGCATTCACTATTTGGTGCGGCAAAAGTGCTATGAAAAGGATATTGTTTGGTCACCCGTTTGGGATTTTGATGTGCACGGTGATAGGGTATATACGGAAATGAATACAGGTACATGGTGGTGGGACACGCAGGTATTTCACTAATAATATTCCAACGTGACCTTGCTCATTCTCTGCAGATGTCTTTGCCAGTCGGATCGACCTTGATTCCACTTCTATTCGCATCCGATGGGACCCATCTCACGAATTACTCCAGTGACAAAAAGTTATGGCCAGTTTATATGACCATCGGGAATATTGCATCCAAGTTTCGGCTGAAACCGTCTATGCATGCATGGCTGCCTATTGCGTTTCTCCCAATGTCACCTAAACGTGTCGTGAAGGTATCAGGGTGGTCTGTGGCCAAGCAAGAGACAGAGAGCCTAGACATGACCCATAGGATATTGGAGTACATATTGAGACCATTATTCGACGCGGGGAGCAATGGAGTTGACATGATATGTAGCGACGAGGTGAAGCATCGCTGTTATCCACGGGTTGCAGGTTGGACAGCAGACCACTCTGAAAGCGCAACTATCCATGCAATCTATTTTAATCGATGTCCTCTATGTGAATGTCTAGCCGATGACCTTGGAGACCACCCCCTACCTGGATTTGAACATCAGAAACGAGACCCTATCCAGTATCAGAAACTTTGGGATGTGAAGGACACCACATCTTTCCAAACCTCGGGAGTGAAGCCAATTGCAAACTTCTTGTGGACTCTTCCTGAAGTGCCATGGGATATTGCTCATGCAGACCTCCTCCACACCATGTTTTTGGGAATTATTGACCACCTTATGGAATGGGTTCAGGCATTCGTTACGGAACATAACCGACTTATGGTGTTCGAGGACATTTGGAGATTGATACCACCTTACCCGCAAGTCTTTGTCCCACGGAAGCCATATAGGCATCTGTCACAGGTCACCGGAAAGGAGATGTGTTCAATTCTGAAAATCATTCTGGCAGTCTTTACAGCCACTTTGCGACGGAAAAATGATCTTCCGCGTCCGAGTGGGGGACAAGAGGTGGAATTTAAAAAAGCAATCACGTGTGTACGATATCTAACAGATTTTGGACTTATAGCACGGTATGCGAGTCACACTGAAAGTACAATCAAGTACATGCGGAATTATTTACGGAGGTTCCACGAGACGAAGGGGGTATTCTTGCATTTCCGGGCTCGAAAAGCCGCTAAAGCAAAGGCTGAAGTAGTAGAGCAAGAATTGAAGAAGTAGAGAGAAGCCCGTCAACAAGGATTGGATGACTTGTCGACGGCACAATGTGCACAAATGCACAATGAGGATCAGCTGGAACACCGCTTCCTCATAAATTAGGTATTGGAGGAGGAGTCGGATTTCAACTTCCCCAAGATTCATTTGTTATCACATTATGCTGACCAAATATCCCGGTATGGTAGTCTTCCGCAATACTCCACCGAAAGCTGTGAGGCATCACACAAGTTATTCAAGAATGCGTATCATCAGAGTAATCACGTGGATGCCATCCCCCAAATCATCCAGGGATACATGCAGGAACATAGCTTTGCAATGAAGGAATTGAACATGGAAGCATGGGCAAACTTAGAACCTTCGATTAAAGAGAGGTTGAAGGGCGTTCTGAGTCGGAAAAGGAATTCAGGGATAATTTCGAAGGTACATGGTGAAGAGGTATATATGCAGTTGCAGGAGAAACGATCGGATGTTACAAAGATCGATCACGTGGTGGAAGAGTTTCAAATTCCTAATCTGTACGAACACATACGTGTTTTTTTGCGTAATAACATATACAGCAAAAGCACAGCTCCTGAATCCGACGTGGAGAACTTGATGAATGCCGGTGAGGTGGAGGCATTTAACAGTGTCGAGATACCCGTTCCGGAGCAGGATACCAGTGAACAGAACGCGTATATACTCCATCATTTGAGATGTACAGGAAAGAGAGCATGGAGGGGACGAGAGGCACGGCATGATGTGGGATGGGTACGTTTGGCACAGAATAAAATACAGGGCATGTTGGGTAGAACGGAGTCGTTTAGCGGTCGACTACCAGGGCAGGTTAATGCAATGTTCACTTTGCGTGGACAAAATAGACAGTTGTACAGGTTGGCACATGTTTCTCTATTGCAAGTCATTGGCAATCCGACACCAAAAGGGCCAGAAGGAATGGCGTGTGTGAAAAAGAGAGAGAATGGGACTGGGGATATTGTTGTGTGGCTGAGAAGTTTGGAGGGTACGGCGCATCTTATTCCGCTAGAACCGGGGCATCGCTGGATTGTAAATAATCGGATAGATTATCATACGTGGAACGAGTTGAATGATGGATTGTAATGAAGGCAAAATGAATAAGAGATGCGTTTTTTTGGGGGGGGAATCATGAATCATATATAGCCTATCTAGACTATGACGATGATAATAGATACGTTTCCGACACGTAAAAGTGGAAAATCAACAGAGTTGAGCGTGGCAAGAAAAAAGGACACGGCCAGCAGACTTGACAAAATGGCGTTGAGAGATCACGAGCTCGTGCGAAGGGCATTGGGATGGGTGGGAGTTACGGAAGGGTAGCAGAACGCCATGACGTGCGGGAAATAGTGTCAGGAGGGGACAGGGTTGGTTGAGAAGCGTTGGGATGGGCACGAGTGAACAGAATGTATCAGGGCGGCGTAACGTCCCTAGCGGAGTTAATATGTCAGGACGCCGGGTGTGGCTTCAGGATACGAACTTTTTTTTGCTGATGTATTTTGGGAATATGAAATGGGACATCCCACCTTGAGCCAATTTGCTTTGACTTATGGTATCTCTATATACCCTAACCTAGGTTATAACATAGGTACCAGCATTGCCAGCGCAATCGTATCCTCCCAGCATGAAGAGTTGATTTCCCCACAGTATTCGACACCTTCGAATAACATCCCACTAATGCCTCTCGATGCTTGTCAAACAGTGGACAAACTGCACCCAGAACCTAAAGATAAGGATCGGATCCAACAGGGTGGCGTCACAACATTTATTCCTTATCAAGTACCAGAAGAAATTGCACAGAGAGTTGCCAATATAGGTCGACCTCAATTGCCTCATGATATCAAATACCTAGAACTGATGGATGTTCTGGACTATGAGTTTACGACAGAATATGAGAAGGAATATAACAGGCTAGACTGGGACCTAACTCCTGGAATGCATTTGGCAATGGCTCTAGCAGATCCGGTTGACGCATTTGATTTATATCAATGAGAATCGAGCCTAACGGCAATACCCCCACTGGATAGAGACATTCCAAAGAACTACAAACAGGCCGTAAGACATCCGAGATATGAGAGATGGAGGAAAGCAATGGAGAAAGAGCTGAGATTGTTGAATGATAATAATACATGGGACTTGGTCACACTGCCTGAGGGAAGAAAAGCTTTCCCAAACAAATGGGTTTACTCATATGTAACTGGCCCCAAACTCGCAGATACTGAAGAGGTAATGGAAAAGACAAGGTTAGTGGCTAGAGGTGATTTTCAGCGAGAAGGAGTGGACTATAAAGAAACTTATGCCCCAGTCGTGAAATTTGTCTCCTTGAGGATACTATTAACATGGGCAGCGAAGAAACGATTAAAGACTAAGCATTGGGATATTGTATCTGCCTTCCTACATGATTTACTTGACCTCGAAGTTTTCATGCAACAACCACAGGGTTTCTCTGATGGCACGAATCGAGTATGCCGATTAAACAAAACAATCTATGGGTTATGCCAAGCAGCATGACGTTTCTATATACGACTAGACGAAATTCTGAAAAGGCTAGGGTACAAGAGACTGGCAGCAGATTGGGTGATCTGGATTGGAGAGGATGGTGCTTTCATTGCAGTACATGTCGATGACATGGCAGCAGCAGCAGGTGATGACAAAGCTCTGGACGATATAGCTACGCTATTCAGGGAATTCATGGAACTCAAGGACCTCGGGGAAATCAGGGACTATTTATCAATCTTGATGCATTTCGATAACTCTAAAAATGTGTTTCTGCTGTCACAAGAATGATATATACTCAAGTTGCTTTCGGAATATGGTATGGATACGTCTTTTGAAGTCCAGACTCCAGCTCTGGAATCAGATAGGGAAAAATGGAATAAGAAGGATACCCCGCTTCTAAACGCCAAAGCTCAAAAGCTCTACCAAGCTCTGGTAGGTAGTTTACTCTACCTAATGCATGCGACGAGACCAGATATAACTTTCGCAGTAATAAGACTTTCCCAATACACATCAAAACTGCGCGAGGCACACTGGCTAGGGTTGAAAAGAATTTTAAGATACCTAAAGAGCACGGCGGGCGCTTGCCTAATGCTGGGTGATGTAGCAGCAGATGATAAAGATGCAGGGCTTGTGGGATATTTTGATGCCACCCATACTAATAATGCAAACCGTCGCTTTACCTGTGGTTACATCTTTTTACTATACGGCTCCCCAATCTCGTGGTCGTCAAAGGTTCAACGGACCATTGCACTAAGCACTACAGAAGCGGAACTCATGGCAGGCACGGAGGCCACAAGAGAAGCAATTTGGATTAAAGGTTTGACAAACGGCTTATTTGCGATGAACCTAGACAATGATAAGAGAGGGAAGACGACTGAAGGCATCCTGAAATGTGAATTGAGAGGAGATAACCAAGGTTCGATTGCACTCTCAATGAATCCCGTATACCATCAAAGAACAAAGCACATCGATATTTGGCACTGCTTTATATGCGATATGGTTAATGATGGAATAATAATGGTCTCATATGTCCCCACCGCGGACATGTTGGCCGCCGGCCTCACCAAACCTCTTCCTCGAGATACTCACGCCGATCACTGCTTCAGGATGGGCCTCATGTTATATCAGGATACCCCTTCTATTAATTCTGCGATTCATAGTGCGCATATGGCGATAAAAAAGAGAAAACTAAGGTGTGAAGACTGTGGGAATCTGTTTGCAGATGAAAATGCTTTAAACAAGCATAGGCTTAAGAAGGAGAATTAGATCGATAAGAGACCTGTTTTTTGATTTTAGTTCGGTGCGAAGTCTTTGAAATGGAGAAACTTAATGACGGAGTTGTCTAATGATGGAAGTTGGTTGATGGAGCAAATGTTTGTCTAGCTGGGAAGTTGCTTGATGGGGGAAGTCGTTTATTGATGGAGCAAATGGTTGTTAAGGTGGGAAGTTGCTTGATGGGGGAAGTTGCTCGATAGGGGAAGTTGCTTGATGGAGGAAGCTGCTTGATAGGGAAAGTTGCTTGATAGGGGAAGTTGCTTGATGGGGGAAGTTGCTTGATGGGGAAAGTTGCTTGATAGGGGAAGTTGCTTGATGAGGGAAGTTGCTTGATGAAAGAAGTTGTTTAATATGAGAAGTTGTTTGATAGAGGAAGGGCGGCCTCATTCATTTCTCATTATCCTCTCTTTTCTTGCTTTCTGTTTCGTCGGACACTTGGAGTTCGGGTGCGACAGGTTGGACACTCGGAGTTCGGGTGCAACCATTTCCTTCAATTTTACTTCTTTTTATTCGCCTTTTCTCTCCTTTTATTTGTTTGTTTTGTTTTATTGTTGCTTGTTTTGCTTTGTTGCTTCTGCCGTCGGACACTCGGAGTTCGGGTGCGACATTTCTTCTTTTTTTTTCTCTGTTTTTCTTTTGTCGGACACTCGGAGTTCGGGTGCGACATCTGTGTTTTTTTTCTCGTCGGACACTCGGAGTTCAGGTGCAACATCTGTGTTTTCTCTTGTCGGACACTCGGAGTTCGGGTGCGACAGCTTGGAGAGGTTTTCATTTCTTTCTTTCTTATTGCGTATATTCCTCCTGACCAGGGGGAAGTGTTGGTGTGTGGTGGTCAGGAGTGTGGGGATTACTCAGGATTTACTTGGCATTAGCCTATAGTTTGGCCAGGATCCTTCTGATCCTGGATCATCATCAAGAAACATACTGTTCACCCCCACCCAGACGAGCAAAAAAAAAATAGGTAGTCCCAGCAGAGGCGATGGTTGAGGCAGTTGGGGTTGCATCTCGATCGCGCATTTCAGGATTTGTACATTATTGCACTTCATCCATGGCTGTGGCGATGGGCTTTAGTAGTAGGCCTCTGATTTAATTTATTATGCTATGTACGATACCGTAACTAGATGGTGTAGGTACAGTAGCTCTGTTTCAAGTGCAAAAGCGCAGCAAGAATTAACCAACTCACATGTGATTTGGTAGCCCATGCCCCTGTGTTACCCTCGCATTAGTACCGTAAGAGCTGGAGATCACGGGGGACAATATCACGAAATGTCACGGGCTAAGTCATGTGAATTCCATATGTAGATAATTGTTCGAAGGAAAGGGCATATAAGCAAGCTGAATCCGCCTGTGGATGATGAGTTTTTCTTTGTCGGTATCATACCAGAGGAGTTCTCCTTTAGCAAACTCGAAGTGCCACAATACCGCCCCTCATAGCCTTGTTTCCAACAGCCCCCAGTTCTGTGAGCGTAGCGAGCGGCAAACGTCTCGTCATACACATACTTAGAGGGCAATACATATCAAAGCTATCCAAAATTGGGTGAAAATCTCTGCACTCCGTATTGCTACCAGTACGTAGAAGCATCTGGGTCAAAACGGAGTGAAAAACAGTAACCAGATGTGCCAAACCCACAACCCTAAACTTGTACCTCCGAATACGTGGCCAACATCACACATATACTAGAGCATGAGAATAATATCACGGTTCTTGACATGAGCCTGTAAAGCTGACCAACCTTGATAAATGAAGATTACCATAAAACTATATTGGCCCTATTGTACGGAATACAGTCTTTTCTTTATCCAACCCTATACATATTGGGTGGTGTTTATATCGCATGGGACAAATCGTGTTTGTACGCTAAACCTAAATGAATGTACAATGTGCATAGGCCTCTTAGGTATACATGCAGAGTAGAGTACGGTACAAGAGGAGCCACCAATTGCAAGCTCCTCATGTATACTATACTTGCTTCCCTTAATCAGTCACTGTCATTGGCGTGACGTGGAACTTATTATTTCAATAGATGTACGATCATTAACATCATTATAATTAAACATCACTAAGTAAACACAATTCAATGTACAGTAGATCTTGAGCAGTGCCATGCAATAATAGAACCAAAAGAAAACTATCAATACATTCTTAGTTACATACATATATGAATTCATCACACCATAGGCATCAAGAAACATTGTACTGTATGTACAGTATGTAGTTGAGTTTTTTTTTTTTTTAAGGAATCATTAATCGCATTCAGCCTATGGCGATGGGCTGTGGCTCCCAGGTTATCTCCAGGTGGTTGCTCGCTTCCGCTTAGCCCAGTCCCTGCCCTCCCCACTGATTTATTTTAGATAATAATCCTCCGCTACCGGTACACTCTCGCACTCCTCCTCGTCTGCCCCCATACGTCATCCACCATTTATCTTCAAGAGGAGTCTCTCACACCACTCCTCGTCTCCCCACGCCTGCTCCATCGACCTCAACGCTAGCATCAGGCCCTTTATCCCCAGCTGCCACCCTGACGCCTTTGCATGATAGTCTCCCTATTCTAGGTAATCATTGGCATCTTCTGACGATTGCGGTTGGAGCTACCACTTTTGCCCATGTCGGAGCTCGGATTGTGGTGTATGTAGGGTAGATGTTACATACTGCCTGGGCGGCAGGTTCGCTATTCGGACGCGGGAGGCGGTGTCGATCTGCCGATCCTGAAATAGCAATTACCAATGACATTCTACCTAGAGCTTGGGAGCCGTTCCCGGTGCGGTACACGGTACGAGTAATCACTGGTTAATTCAAACAGGGTACGCTGCACAGGTCTAACGGTTATTTGATATCACTTCGCACCGTAAGCTGAAGTTACACAGTGAAAATGCTGATTATAACGAAGTAACAAGGATGATAGAAAAGACGATAACCGTTGAAGCCACTTTTATGTTTGCCCAGCCGGAAATAATTACTAGATCAAGCATGAGAATATCGGGTTGGCTATAGCCTTATGACACAGGGTAACGTGATATTCCAACGTGATATTCCAACGGAAAGTATTTAATGGGCATAATATCTTCACTATACATAACAACACATCCGCAAACCCACAGAGTATATCGCAAAGTTGGGAATCCATCAAGATGCTACAAAAGTCAAGTACCGTTCTATCTCTCCTGTGTTTATTACTCCTTCTGGAGATCGGCCTTGTTATGGCTTACCCTACCCCGGATGAAAACTGGTCAGCCATCCACGAAAGGCAATTTCCAGATATAAAGAGCAATCTGACTGTAAGTATATTATTATTATCTACCTGCTTTGCTTGGTATTATTAGTATAGAGCCTTTTAAATTCTCTAATTTTTATAAGTTTGATAATATCCTCTTTGACAACGAAGAAAGGTGCAACTCCGTATTGCTACCCACTCCCTACGAAGGGGAGTACATCATTCAAAGCCTAGCAACAGACCAGTACTCCAGTTCTCCAGCTAGAGTGTACAACACCACGCAAACCTCCCGTTGCAGAGAACATGCCGATCACCAAGGGCCCTTCTGGAGGGCCTATTCTTTGCCAAACGTAATTACCGCTGGGGGCAATTTGAATATTTCCCGAGCAGGCCCCTGGAGGGAGGGAGGCTTTGGAGTTCTTTCGCTGGCATTGGGAAGTGAGAAAGACATGGAAGTGAGCGGAGCAGACCCGACTGGTGCCATTATTCGAGTATATATGGATGGAAAATCGAGAACGGGTGGAAATATTGCCTCGGCAGAGTTTGACTTTCCAGCACCACCAACGACTTGGGGTAACTATGGCCCGTGGATGGTAACTACCACGGCGGGTTTTGATATTGGGTT
>Ga0307514_10004145_pt1 | contig 13433 bp, 12 predicted proteins | sample 16_EM_MG_FD_203088 | JGI IMG/M metagenome (GOLD analysis project Ga0307514, IMG submission 203088) | Populus trichocarpa ectomycorrhiza microbial communities from riparian zone in the Pacific Northwest, United States - 16_EM | ecosystem: Host-associated > Plants > Roots > Unclassified | place... | reverse complement strand
GCTACGGCACCGCCACCTACGCCGAGTACGTGCTCAAGCCGGACGGGTTGTTGCTCCCCGTGCCCGACGACATCCCACTGCACCGAGCCGCGCTCACCGTGTGCGGACTCGGTCCCGCGTTCACCGCGCACATGAGGATGAACACCGGCGCGCTGGACACCGTGCTCGTCTCCGGCTGCGGACCGGTGGGGCTCGGCGCGATCATCCATGCGACGGTGCGCGGGGCGCGGGTGATGGCGCTGGAAACCCAGGAATTCCGCAGGGAGTTGGCGGTCAGGCTCGGCGCCGCCAAGGTCCTGGACCCGGGCGCCCTCACCGCCGGCGAGTTGACCGGCATCGACTGCGCCGTCGAAACCAGCGGAGCCCCAGGGGCCGCGAGTCTGGCGGTCCGCACGCTGCGCCCACGTGGCCGGCTGTCCATCGTGGCCTGGGGAAGCGAGGTCGTGCTGCCGCCGCTGGTGCCGATCGGAGCGGATGTGTTCGGGTGCTGGCACTGGAACCATCAGCGGTACGCCGATCGCATGTGGGCGTCCGTGCGTGCCGCGGCCGACGCACTGGACACCGTGGTCACCGCGCGGTTCCCACTCGACGACGTGTCCGCCGCGATGGATCTGCAGGACACCGGAGAGTGCGGCAAGGTGCTCCTGCTCCCGCACGGAACGGGGGGCATGCGATGAGCTCGATCGTCATCCTCGCAGGCGAGGGCGAGTACGAATCCCACCGCACCATGACGACCTACGCCGGCGATGTGCGTGCCGAACTACCCGACGCGAACGTCCACTACCTGGTGCCGGACGTGCTCGACGACCACCCGGACTTCCCCGCCTCCACCTTCGGCGACCTCGATGTGCTGGCCGACGCCGACCTGCTGGTGATCTACACCCGGTTCCGTATCCTGCCGGACGAGCAGATGGCTCAGCTCACCGACTACGCACGGCGTGGCGGGAACGTACTGGGTCTGCGCACCGCCACCCACGCCTTCCACTACCGCGATGACTCACCGTGGGCACGATGGAACGACGGCTTCGGCCGCGACGTGCTCGGCTCGCCCTGGGTGAGCCACCACGGCCACTCCTCGCGCACAGCAGTCACCCGCGTGCCCGGCGAACATCCGGTGCTGGCAGGGATTCCGGACCGGTTCACCTCCCGGTCCTGGTTGTACCGCGTGCGACCTCAGCCGGACTGCCGGCCGCTGCTCCAGGGCGAGCCGGTCGATCCGGAGGACGCACCGACCCCCAGCCCGGTCGCCTGGGTGCGGGAGCGCCCGCACGGCCGGGTCTTCTACACGAGCCTCGGGCACCCGGACGACTTCGCACTCGAGGCGTTCCGCGGCCTGCTCGTCAACGCCACTCGCTGGTGTGTGGGCTGACTCGCCCTCAGCTTTGCAAGAGAGGTTCAACGATGAACTCGACGACTCGATCTTCCGGCCCCAGACCGTTGCCCCGAAGAAGCTTCCTGCGTGCGACCGCGGGCGCGGGACTGCTCGCCGCCGGGCTGCCCGCTCTGCAGGCGTGCGGCCTGACCTCCAGCGGCAGCAGCGCGGCCACCACGCTCACCTTCATGAACCGCTGGTCCGATCCGAACTCGCAGAAGGCCGCGAACGCCATGTTCAGCGGGTTCACCAAGGCCTCCGGGGTCAAGATCACCAACCAGGTGCAGCCCAGCAGCGGCTCCACCTACCAGCCCGCGGTGCGCACCGCGTTCTCGTCCCACACGCCCCCCACGCTGGCCACCGACATCTCCGGGCCGGAGGTGTACAACCTCGCCCGGGCCGGTGTGCTGATGGACCTCACCTCGATCTACCAGGGCATCAAGTCGAGGGCCAGGGCGGGCGCCGTCGCGGGGTCCGAAATGGACGGCCGGATCTGGGGCCTGTCGGACGGCGCGACCATCGGCAACTGCGTGTTCTACAACCCCGACTACCTGGCCAAGTACCACGTGGACGCGGGCGCCATCACCACCACCTCGCAGTGGCTGGCCGCCATGACCGACATCAAGAAGGCGGGCGGGACGCCGATCCTCATCGGCGCCAAGGACCAGTGGCCCGGTGGGCACTACCTCAACGACCTCGTGCAACGCAGGCTCGGCTCGGCCGCCGCCACCCAGTTGTACAACCGGACGGTTCTGCCCAAGCAGGGCGACAAGATCAAGTGGACCGACGATCAGGTGATCGCAGCCTTCCGCGACTATCTGGCGTTCAAGCCGCTGTTCCAGGACGGTTTCCTCGGTGAGGCCGCGGCGACCACGGACGGCCAGTTCCTGACCGGAAAGGCCGGGTTCTACGAGATGGGCTCCTGGCTGCTGTCCACCATGCGGCAGGCCCCGCCCTCCTTCACGCCCGGCGTGATGCTCTTTCCCGCCGTCGACGGGGGAGCCGGCCACGGCAACGAGGTCACCCTCGCCAATGACACGATCATCGTGTCCGCCAAGGCGCACGCCGACGGTGTGCGCGAGTTCTTCGACTACTTCGCCCAGCCGGACAACCTGGCCAGGTGGTCCGGCTCGATGTTCACCTCCCCGCCGTACGAGTTCGACGCCTCGGCGGTCAAGGTGGACAGTCCGGTACTCAGCACGTTGTTCGGCCGGATCAACTCCTTCAGCGCGGACGCGGGACCTCACGGCGCGGCCCTGTTCAACGACCAGGCGATCGACGTGAACATCTACTCCCGCTACATATGGCAGGGCAGCGTCGGCCTGATGACCGGCGAGCTGAGCCCCGAGCAGCTCTGCCGGAAGCTCGAGGAGGCGACCGTGCGAGCGCAGCAGAAACTGGGGTGAGCCGATGTCACTGGTGCACGCTGACGTGACGGCCCCGCCGCAGCCCACCGCGGCGAGGGCCGCGCGCCGGACGGACCGCCGGCACAAGAGGTCCTGGGACGCCTACGCACTGCTGCTGCCCGCCGGTGTGTTCTACGTGGCGTTCCAGTTGCTCCCCATCCTGATGGCCTTCGCGCTGAGCTTCTTCTCCTGGGACGGCATCGACATCCGCCAGGCGAAGTTCCTCGGACCGGCCAACTACGTCACGCTGATGCACGACGGCCTGCTGTGGCGCTCCGTCTGGCACAACCTGGTGGTCGCGCTCGCGGTGCTGATCATCCAGTGCGTCGGCAGCTTCGTCATCGCCGCGATCATCCAGGCGGGCATCAAGGGCGGACGGTTCTTCCGGCTGGTGTTCTTCGCCCCGGTCGTGATCTCCTCGGTGGCCGTCGGCATGCTGGCGATCTTCGTGTTCAGCCCCTCGCAGGGACTGGTCAACGAAGCCCTGTCCGGGATCGGGCTCGGCGGGCTGCGCCGGCCGTGGCTGGGCAGCGGCACCTGGGCGCTCCCCGCGGTGATCGCCACCTACATCCTGCAGAACTTCGGGCTGTCGGTGCTGCTGTTCATCAGCGGCCTCGGGCAAGTCGACCAAGACCTGCTGGAAGCCGCGGAACTGGACGGCGCGAGCCAGGGCCGGATCCTCTGGCAGGTGGTGTTCCCGGTGATCCGGCCGGTCGCCACCACGGTGTTCCTGCTCGGGCTTGTCACCGGGTTCAAGCTGTTCGACACGGTGTACGTGATGACCGCAGGCGGCCCGTTCCACGCCTCCGACACCATTGTCACCTACCTGTACGGGGTGTCCTTCGGCGGCAACGACATCGGCTACGGCAACGCGATCGGTGTGCTGCTGTTCGTGATCCTGCTGGTGGTCGCGATGATCCAGTCGCGACTCACCCGCACCGGGAAGGAGACCGAATGAACTTCGCCCGGTTCAGCCTGCCCGCGAAGATCGGCTCCTACACGGGGCTGACCGGCCTGGCACTGATCATCATCGCGCCGCTGCTGTGGCTGACGATGAGCGTGTTCAAGAGCTCCTCGGACATCGTGACCAACCCCTTCTCGCTGCCGAAGAGCATCTCCTTCACCAACATCACCGACGCCTGGAACGCGGGCGACTTCGGGCTGCTCTACGTCAACAGCGTGCTGATCACCGTAGTGTCCGTGTTCGGCATCCTGGTGCTGGAGGGCATGGCCGCCTACGCGTTCGCGCGGATGGAGTTCCGCGGACGCAACCTGCTGTTCGTGGTCTTCGTGGCGGGGCAGTTCGTGCCGGCGCAGATCGTCGCGCTGCCGTCCTTCCTGCAGATGTCGCACCTGAACCTGGCCGATACCAAACTCTCGCTGATCCTTCAGTACCTGAGCTGGGCGCCCTTCGCGGTGATGTTCCTGCGCGCCAGTTTCCTCGCCGTACCGAAGGAGATCGAGGAAGCGGCCCTGCTGGACGGTGCGAGCCGGCTCGCCGTGCTGTGGCGGATCATCCTGCCGATGACCCGCTCGTCGTTCGCCACCGTCGGCACGATCTACGCGTTGTGGATCTGGAACGACTTCCTGTTCCCGCTGGTGTACCTGCGCTCAAGCCAGAACTTCACGGTTCCGCTCGGACTGGCCCACTTCCAGGGGCTGTTCACCACGTTCTGGGGTTACCTGATCGGCGCGATCTTCATCGCCATCTGGCCGCCGATTCTGATCTACCTGCTGCTCAGCCGCCAGATTCAGAGCAAGCTCGCGATGGGAGGGGTCAAGGGATGAGGCTGGCGCACGCCGAGTACGGCGCGGGCGAACCGCTCGTGCTGATCATGGGACTGGGCGCGCCGGGCGCCGCGTGGGAGCCGCACACCGCGGCCTGGTCACGCAGTTTCCGGTGCCTGGCCGCCGACAACCGCGGCGCGGGCAACTCCGGGGCTCCGCCCGGACCGTATACCACGGCCGACATGGCCGACGACTACGCCGACCTCATCGGCGAGCTGAGCCTGGGGCCGGTGCGGGTCGCCGGGATTTCCATGGGCGGGGCGATAGCCCAGGAGCTGGCCCTGCGACATCCGGAGCTGGTGTCGCGGCTGGTGCTGGTGGCCAGCTGGGCCCGCTGCGATCCGCACACCGCGGAGATGTTCCAGGTGCTGCCGCGGATCTGGGACCGCCCCGAAGCCGCGACCGCACTGCTGCAATGGCTGATCTGGACGCCGGGGTGGTTCGCGGAACACCAGCACGACCTGCTGGCCGAGCGGACAGCACGCGACCGGATGTCCCGCTCCGCGTTCAGCGCCCAGGCCGCCGCCTGCGTCCGTCACGACGCGCTGGACCGGCTCGGCGGCATCCGGGTACCGACCCTGGTCACCGCCGGGGACGCCGACCTGTTCGTCCCGCCGCGCCTGTCCCGAGAGATCGCCGAGACCATCCCCGGCGCGACCCTGGAGATCTTCTCCGGCGCCGGACACACACATCACTGGGAACAGCTGGACCGCTTCAACGCGATCGTCGAGGAATGGCTGCGATGACCCACATGCGTTTCGCCTGCCAGACCTACAGCTGGCAGATGACCATCGACGCCTACCGGGGCCGACTGGACCACATGATCTCGGTGAGCGCCAAGGCCGGGTTCGCCGGCTTCGAACCCGAGGTGGTGATGCTCGGCGACAACTGGACCGCGTCCGGCCTGCGGTCGCCGCTGGCCGATCACGGCGTGCACCTGGCCGCGCTCTGTCTGGTCGAGGACTGGAGCGGCCCTCGCGAAACCGCGGCGGAAGCCGCCGAGGCGGACAAGGTGATCGAGACAGTCGCCGGAATCGACGGCGCGATCATCAACCTCTGCCAGTACCCCGGCCAGGACCGCGCGGATCTCCGCGCCCGTCAGGACAACCTGCTGTCCTGCGTGGACTCCGTCTCCGCCAGAGCCGCGGCCGCGGGCGTGCACTGCACGTTTCATCCCAACTCCCCCGCCGGGTCGGTGTTCCGCACCGACGCCGACTACGGCTACCTGCTGGCGAATCTCCCGGAGCGGATCGGATTCACCCCGGACCTGGGCCACATGGCCAAGGGCGGCATGGACCCGATGAACGTCGTGCGCCTCCACCGGGACCGCATCGACCACCTCCACGTCAAGGACATGCACGCGGACGGTTCCTGGGCGCGGACCGGCGAAGGGATCATCGACATCCCGGCGATCACGAAGTTCCTGGCGGACACGGACTTCGCCGGCTGGATCGTACTGGAGGACGAATCACCCGACGCCCAGGCGTACCCCGACCAAGCCGCGACCCGCAACGGGGCATACGTGCGCGAAGTACTGGAACCGGTGATCATTTGACTGGGGACAACATCCTGTTTCACCCACGACCGCCCACCGGAGCGCCCCGTAGTCCCGCTCTACGGGAAGCCCGATCGCCGGCCCGGCCGCAGCCAGAGGCTTTCCCGGAGGAATCGCATGACCGACCTGCCCATCGCGGTGAACACCTTCGTGTGGCACTCACCGCTGACCGACGAACTGCTGGCCACCACCCTGCCCAAGATCGCCGGCTGGGGGTTCGACGCCGTGGAGCTGCCACTGGAGAACGTCGGCGACTGGGATCCCGGCGCAACTTCGGCGCTGCTGTCGGAATTGGGGCTGCGCTGTGTGGTGGGTGCGGTGTTCGGCCCCGGCCGCGAACTGGCGGCGGCCGACCCGGCCACGATCGACGCCACAAAGCGCTATGTCCGCGCCGCGGTGGACGCGGCAGCAGGGGTCGGCGCGGCCATGGTCGTCGGCCCGATGTACACATCCGTGGGCCGCACCTGGCGGATGTCCCCGCCAGAGCGTGAGGCGACACTGCGGGAGCTGTGGGACAGCCTCGCCGAATGCGCCGAGTACGCGGGTGAGCACGGCATCGCGCTGGCCGTGGAACCGCTCAACCGCTACGAGACAAGCCTGCTCAACACGGCGTCCCAGGTGCGGGAGCTGATCGAGGACCTACCCGGCAACGTCGGGCTCAACCTGGACACTTACCATATGAACATCGAGGAGCGGGACCTGCGCGCGGCATTCCGTGTGGCCGGCGACCGCCTGCTGCACCTACAGGTCTGCGGGAACGACCGGGGCGCGCCGGGCCACGATCTGCAGAACTGGCCGTTGATCCGGGACTGTCTCGCCGAGATCTCCTACCGGGGCATGCTCGGCATAGAGTCGTTCACCGCGGACAACGCCTCGATCGCCACGGCCGCCTCGATCTGGCGCCCGCTGGCGGAATCCCAGGACGCGCTCGCCGTGCAGGGCCTGCGGTTCCTGCGCGAGTGGCGGGACGGACAGCCATGACCGCGTATGTCCTGGGGATCGACTTCGGCACCCTGTCCGCACGGGTGCTCGTGGTGCGGGCGGCCGACGGCGCCGAGCTGGCCTGTGTGGAGCATCCGTACCAGCACGGGGTGATCGACCGCACCCTGCCCGGAACACAGGCCGAACTGCCGCCGCTATGGGCGTTGCAGGACCCGCGGGACTGGCTGTCAGTGCTGTGTGAGGCCGTGCCCGCCGCGGTCAGGCAGGCCGGGATCGACCCGGCGGGCGTAGCCGGAGTGGGTACCGACTTCACCGCCAGCACCCCGCTGCCCGTGCTCGCCGACGGAACGCCCCTATGCGCCCTGGACCGGTTCGCCGACCGCCCGCACGCCTGGCCGAAGCTGTGGAAACACCACGCGGCCCAAGCCCAAGCCGACCGGATCACCGACATCGCGCAGACCTCCGGACAGTCATGGCTGCCCCGGTACGGCGGCAGGATCTCCGCCGAATGGCAGCTCGCGAAGGCCCTGCAGATCCTTGAAGAGGACCCTGAGGTGTGGGCAGCCACCACACGGTGGATCGAGGCGGCGGACTGGATCGTCTGGCAGCTGACCGGCCAGGAGACACGGAATCCGTGCACCGCCGGATACAAGGGGCTGTACCAGGACGGGCGTTACCCGGACGAGGACTACCTCGCCGCGTTGCATCCGCGGTTCGCCGATGTGTACCGCACCCGCGTCGCCCACCCGCTCACCGCTCTCGGCAGCCGCGCGGGCGGTTTGAGCGCACAGGCCGCCGCATGGACCGGGCTGCCCGAAGGCACGCCCGTCGCGGTGGGCAACGTGGACGCACATGTCACCGCGGCCGCGGCCCAGACCCACCAGAACGGACAACTGCTGGCCATCATGGGCACCTCCACCTGCCACGTGATGAACGCCGACGTGCTGCGCGACGTCCCCGGCGCCTGCGGGGTGGTCGACGGCGGCATCGTCGCCGGGTCCTTCGGGTACGAGGCCGGGCAGAGCGGGGTCGGCGACATCTTCGCGTGGTGGGTGGACAACGCGGTTCCCGAGCGCTACCGCGAACCCGGCCGTGACGTACACGAGGTGCTCAGCGGCCTCGCCGCGCGACAGCGGGTGGGCGAGCACGGGTTGCTCGCCCTGGACTGGCTGGGCGGCAACCGGTCGGTACTGGTCGATCACGAGCTGTCCGGAGCGCTGCTCGGCATGACACTGTCGACCACGGTGGTGGACGTCTACCGGGCGCTGCTGGAGTCCACCGCCTTCGGCACTCGTACGATCGTGGACGCCTTCGGCGCCGCGGGCCTGCCGGTGACGGAGTTCGTCGCCGCCGGGGGCCTGGTCAAGAACCCGCTGCTGATGCAGATCTACGCAGATGTGACCGGGCTGCCGATCAGTGTGGTGGACTCCGCGCAGGCGCCTGCCCTCGGTTCGGCGATCCACGCCGCGGTCGCCGCGGGGATCCATCCCGAGGTACGGACCGCGTCCGCCGCCATGGGCCGCCGTCGCCGTGCCGCCTACCTGCCGATCCCGGAGCATCAGCAGGTCTATCAGGAGCTGTACCAGGAGTATGTGCGGCTGCACGACTACCTCGGTCGCGGGGGCAACGACGTCCTGCACCGCCTGCACGCAGTGAAGACGAGGAAACGCTGATGCTCGATGCCATCGCCGAGGCGCGCGAGGAACTGCACTCCCTGCACCGGTCCCTGGTGGACAACGGGCTGGTCGCCTGGACATCCGGCAACGTCTCGGCCCGGGTCGCACCTGACCTGATGCTCATCAAACCGAGCGGTGTCCCCTACGACGAGCTGCGACCGGAGCACTTCGTGCTGTGCGACCTGTCCGGTGCCGCCGTGACGGACACGCTGCGCCCGTCCAGCGACGCCGCCTCACACGGCTACGTCTACCGCGCCCTGCCCGAGGTGCACGGAGTGGTCCACACACACTCTGCCTACGCGACCGCCTGGGCGGCCCGTGGCGAGCCCATCCCGTGCGTGCTCACCGCCATGGCCGACGAGTTCGGCGGCGAGATCCCCGTCGGACCGCTGGCCCCGATCGGCGACGACGCCATCGGCCGCGGCATCGTGGCGACCCTGCACAGGCACCGGTCCCCCGCGGTGCTGATGCGTAATCACGGGGTCTTCGCCATCGGCGACAGCCCTCGTGCCGCGGTGAAGGCAGCCGTCATGTGCGAGGACGTGGCGCGCACCGTGCATCTCGCGCGGCAGCTCGGAGAGTCCGTGACCCTGGCGCCACAGACGGTGGATGCCTTGCATGCCCGCTACCGGAACAACTACGGCCAGGAGGACGCCTGACCCCATCACGTCGTCGCCGACGGAAGGGCATCCCGCTCGCGGTGGCGCTGACCGGCGGCAGCCGCACCGACGTCACGCAGTCGCTGCCGCTGCCGCTGCCGGACAAGGTTCCAGCATGCCTACTTGATCAGGGCATTCGCGATAATGATCACCAGGCCGATCAACATGTCCATGCCTCCTGCCAGGCAGGAGGACGGCCACCCGTACCCCGCGGTGCGGGCGGCCCAGGCACCCCAGCCGAACAAGACGACAGTGTTGAACAGCAGGGCCGCCTCCACAGCCGTATCCTCTGCCCACCACCCGGCTACCGCGGCAAGCAGCATCCCGACGGTGGGCAGCACGGCGGCGACCAGTGGCCACTCGGCGAGCACCAACTTCCGCCTGCTCGTGGTGGCTGCCCTGTCGACGGACGCGCGCCGGGCGATGACGTGCGCGTACCCATGGGCGGCGCCCGACGCCAGCGCGGTGAGCAGGACCCACAGCGCATCCGGACCGGGATCGGCCTCCTCACCCGTCGCGTCCAGCGCGGCCGCCAGGGCGCTGGCCAGCACCAGACCGTAGATGCCGCTGAACAGCGACTGCTCCTGCGGCCGGCGCCGCGAGATCCACCTGGGTGGGACCGTCTCGGAGCGGACATGGTCGGCGCGGTCGGGCATCGCATCGCCTTTGTGCGGGAAGAGGACCGGGTCCGCACACGCGCACCCGCGTGGCGTCGAGGCACACGACGCCACGCGCTGCTCGCATGGTCGTTGTGCCATGAGGAGTGCTTCAGAGGGTTACGCGGGAGAAGTCCAGGCGGTCCGCCGCCCGCAACCGGCCCCGGTGGTGCGTGCCCGTGGCGATTGTCTGACCAACGGTCACTGCGGGCAGCCGGGGACGGCGCCGGCAGGGGCACACTGATCGGGCGTGTTGCCGGTGACTCTGCCGCCGATCAGGCGGAATGTGCCGCTGTTCTTGTACACACCCCCGCCTTGCTCTCCGGCGGTGTTGTCCTGGACGGATGTGCCCACCAGCTGCACGGTGCTGCCGTAGCTCGCGATGCCTCCGCCGTACGTGGCGGCCGTGTTCTCCGCGATGCTGCCGCCGGTGACTGTCAGGGGCCCGGTTGCCGTGTAGATGCCGCCGCCCTCGAAAGTGTCGGTCGTGTTGTCGCGGATCGTGCTGCTGGTGAGCACCGTGGAGCCGAAGTTGGCCAGTCCTCCGCCGGTGAAGGTCGCGGTGTTGTCTGTCACCGATCCGCTGGTGACGGTCAGCCGGCCCGAGGCGCTGACGTGGATTCCGGCGCCGTCGGAGGCCTGGTTGGCCGACACAGTGCCGGCGGTCAGCTGCGCCACGGCGCCGGCCGCCACCGCGATACCGCCTCCGATGCCCGAAGCGGTGTTGCCGGTGACGGTGGAAGCGACCAGGGTGAGGTTTCCGTGTGCCAGGATGCCGCCGCCTTGGGTGCCGGGGTCCGCGGTGGCGCTGCCTCCTGACACGGTGATCCCCTGGAGCCCCAGGGAGCCCTGGGGGGCGACGTCGGCGATGCGGAACGGCGTGGCGGAGTCGCGGATGATGGTGGCGGCGGTGCCGTAGATGATCAGGTGTCCCGTGATGGTGGGAAGTCCGTTGGCACCGTCGGGCCCGGATGTCTCGGCCGGAGTGGTGAGCGTGTAAGTGCAGCCGGCCGCGAGTGCGATCACTCCGAAACCGACGGTGTTGGCCTGGTTGATCTGGTTGCTCAACTCGGCGACGTCTCCGCACGGCACCGCGGCCGCTCGACGCGACGAAAGGCTCTCGGCGGTGGCAGGCGCGGCCAGAGCCGGCACCGATGTACTCAGCAGCACGGCCAAGGCCAGGCCGCGCAGGGTCTTCACGGTCAGCACTGGTTGTTCCTCACTTCGTCGAATGGGCGCCTCGGCCCTGGGTGTCGTCGACAGCAGTCCACTGTGATCGTGGCCGTCGGTCGTGCGCACCCAGTGGGATCCGGATGGGTGAGGACAGGGATCCGCCCGGCTCCGACGGGTAGCGCCCTTCGCGGCAGTCCGCACGTCTGTGCGCCCGCAATCGGTCGTCTACTGCCTGGACTTGCTGCTCACGACGCGAGGGGACGCGAAAGTTGCGTTGGGCCGTTCGTGTGAGCCGGTCAAGAGGGGCTTGCTGCTGGCATAGCCGCAATGAATAACTGGAGCAGATCCGACCGGTGGGCTGCCCGCCCTTGCCGGGGGATGCGGCAGTCGGTCGGCCCACCCGCGGCGCTTTCCGGAAGAGTCCGGGTGACGGGCCGGCATACCGCGATGGGCACCCCCGGTGGGGAATCCGGATCCCGTTCAGCCGGTGCCGTTCGCGGCACCGGCTGACACGGCCCCCAGGTCACACCGTGAAGTCGCACCACTTTCGGCTTCCACCACCGACTAGGACAAACGAGCGATCTATCCCTCTTTCGGGTGGCACAAGTTGACGACCCTTGTCACTCGATCGGACCTATGAGTCACTGAGAGTGCGAACCGGCGGGCTGCCCATCCCGTGCCGGGGCCTAGTTGAGAAGGGCAGCCCTTGCCGGTTATCTCCTTGCCCGGGGATGCCCGAAGGCTGCTGCACCTCCCGCCCTGTGTGCGGAAGCAGCCGACTCTTCCTTCGCCCCGTTTCCGGTAACACCGACTGCTCCTCGATCGCCCGGGATGAGAGCAGCAGGCCTGCCTGTAGGCAGGGTTGGTCCGCAGACGCGGCAGCCGGTGGTCCGGGGACCCTTTGCCGGTTCCTCGCAAGTCCCGACCATCCAGCGAGGAGTGTCCCATGCCCATTTCTCCGAATCAGGGTTCCACCGGCGGCGGAACGACGGTGACCATCACGGGGACGAACCTGTCCAGCACCAGTGCCGTGAAATTCGGCAGCAAGCCGGCGACCACCTTCACCCAGGTCTCGCCGACGCAGGTCACCGCCGTCTCCCCCTCCGGAACCGGCACGGTGGGCGTCACCGTGACCACGCCCGGCGGGACCAGCAACCCGGTGTCGTTCTTCTACGTCGGCGCCCCCTTCAAGGGTTCCCTCGGAACCACCTCCGGGCCGCTGGCCGGCGGCAACACCATCACCATCAACGGCACCGGCCTGTCGACGGCCACCAGCGTGTCCTTCGGGGCGACGACCGCGACTCCCACCGTGGTCAGCGACAGCCAGCTCTCCGTCGTGGTTCCGGCGGGCGCCGCGGCCGGGTCGGTGGGGGTCAGTGTGACCACCGCCGGTGGCACCAACAACGGCCTGACGTACACGTACATCGACAACCCGACGATCGGGACCATCAACCCGACCTCGGGCTCGACCTCCGGCGGGACGGCGGTGACCATCACCGGGACCAACCTCAGCAGCACCGAGTCGGTCACCTTCGACGGCAATCCCGCCCCGTTCTCGGTGATCAACGCCACCACGGTGTCGGCGGTCACCCCGCCCGGCACCGCGGGCGCGGTCGACGTGGTGGTCGCCAACCCCTCGGGGTCGGCCACCGCAGTCGGCGGATTCACCTACGTCACAGGTCCCGGCATCTGATCCATCCGGCAGCCTTCGCGCGGAGGCGTTGAACCGCGCCCGGGCGGCGTACCCCTCACGCCGCCCGGGCGACGGGTCATCCGCCGCCCGGGAGTGCCCCGACTCGCATCACGAGCGTGTCCTATTGAAGGAGGAGGACAGCCATGGCTGCCCCTGTGGTCGCTTCGGTCAGTCCCAGCCAGGGATCGGCCTCCGGCGGCACTACCGTCACCGTGACCGGTACCGGCTTCACCGGAGCGGTAACCGTCCGGTTCGGCGCCAAACCCGCAACCTCGTTCACTGTCGACAGCAACACCCAGATCACGGCGGTCAGTCCGTCGGGCACCGGTTCGGTGAACGTCACTGTCACCACCGGCCAGGGCACCAGCAGCCAGCTGGTGCCCTTCGGCTATACCTCAGCACCGTCCCTCACCGGTCTGACGCCGACTCAGGGGCCGGTCTCCGGCGGCACCACCGTCACCCTCACGGGTACCGGCCTCACCGGCGCGACGGCGGTGAGCTTCGGCGGGGTGG
>Ga0307514_10004144_pt1 | contig 13437 bp, 14 predicted proteins | sample 16_EM_MG_FD_203088 | JGI IMG/M metagenome (GOLD analysis project Ga0307514, IMG submission 203088) | Populus trichocarpa ectomycorrhiza microbial communities from riparian zone in the Pacific Northwest, United States - 16_EM | ecosystem: Host-associated > Plants > Roots > Unclassified | place... | reverse complement strand
CGGGAGGGGGGGGGATAGGAGTGTCGTGGTGGTGGATGGGGATAGAGCGCAGGGGGGTCATGGGAGAAGTACGAGCAAGACGCTGCAGGAGGGGGGGGTTAGGGACCATGTGGGGCCTGTGCAGTTTAATGTTGGTGGGATTCAGATGGATGCAGATGATATGGTGAAGAATATCAAGGTTAGTTGGGCGGTCATATATTTCGAGATACATGAATACAAGTGCTGACATTAGCTTTTGAATAGGCACGAGAGGCATCGAGAGCCGCAGTGGCAAGCGGAGACTACCCCCCGCCACAGGGTTCACCAGCAGAGGCACAGCCGCAGACTACAGAAGCATTGTCTGCGTTCTTTACGTCGTTGATGAGAAGGGATGTTGCGGGCGCGAAGAAGACTTTATCTTAAATGAGGTGATGCTTTAAATTTTGAGAAGAGGAAATTGGGGGGGGGGGCAGTATATGCATAACTACAGCGGGAATGCATGGGGATTGTGGGATTTTGTATTGTCAACTTGGCTTTGACTTGTACTGTTACCTGTTATGCGTAATGTGGATTGTGCTGTGTGCACAAATCTTTATGTGATGCAGTGTGGATTTATTCTCGTTGGTTATGACTATAAAGTATGGTGTGATGCAATATTATTAGACTTGACCCCGGGTATCTATCTACGCGACATTCGGTATAAATTTGTATTGCCCCTAGTTATCTCTCCCACTAGAAAACCATACTTACTCCAACCCTTTCCCCTCCTTCACCAACTTCTCCCCCTCCTCCCTCAATACATACTTCATAATTTTACCACTCGCTGTCTTGGGGTATTCCTCGACGAAGAAAACATACTTTGGAACTAAATGGCCACTTAGCTTCTCCATAACCCACTGTCTTACCTCCATAGGAGTAATCTGCGGGGTAGTAGGGGAGGAGTTAGGAATGATAAATGCAGCAACGGCTTCACCATAGTATGGGTCTTTAAGCCCGACAACAGAGGCTTCCATGATGAGTGGGTGCGCGAAGAGAATGTTTTCAATTTCGAGGGGGTGGATATTTTCGCCGCCGCGGATTATTAGGTCTTTAAGACGGCCAGTGATCTATGTAGGTGGAGAGAAGGAAGGGTAGGAGTTAGTGATTTATTCATTAATGAAGCTAGTAATGTGGTGGGGGCAGCTTGGGGGCACTTTAATGTATCCCTCTGCATCCATTTCTGCTTCATCACCTGTCTGTGCATGGGGTATGTTAATAATTTTCTTTTTTAGTATTACCCTCACCTACCATGGGGTGACGTACATGCATCCAAACTTTCCCCTGCTCGTCTTTAATCATAACTTCAGCAGTCCGAACTGGGTCATTCCAGTATCCTTTTTGTACTAGGTATCCTGAAACTGTAAGTTCTCCTTTATGTCCGATAGGGAGGATGGTAGTTTTGTCTGTCGGTGAGACTATTTTAGCTCTAATACGGCCTATGTCAGCAGAACACCGTATGAGGAAGAGGGCCTATTGGTGATGGAGGGAGCATACTCTACATGGGGAAGTAACCTCCCTACACTATCCAACCGCCTGATTAAGGGATCATCTGTAGTCGTTTGTGCAGAGACTGGCGATGTCTCCGTCATCCCGTAGCAGATTGCTAACCCCTCAGCCATAAGCATTCACCACATCTCACTCACATAGAAAAAAAATATGAATGTAAACATACTTAGTTCGGTAAGATTCAATATCTTATGCAACTTCTTCATCAGCTCCGCTGGTACACTCGATCCCGCGGCAATCCCCGTACGGAGATGATGGAATCCTTCATATGGGACAGTTCCATTCTGGAGTAACTCGAGCTCAGCGGAGAACATTGTTGGGACGCCGTAGAGGGCTGTGCATTTCTCTTCTTGCACGGTTTGGAGGGTGGCGAGGGGGTCAAAGGATTCGGAGGGGAATACGATGGCGGAACCTATTGAAACTTAGAAACAGTATTCTCTACTTTCTCCAACCACTGCTGGCATCTCCAAGGCAGCCACATTTCGTACCGTGTGTAGCACATGCCATATACCCTAGTACACTCCCGAAACAACTACATATTTTAGATTCAAACCCATGAATTTCTGGGGGTATTGTATATGAGAACTTACTGAAACAGCGGCGGCGGGCAACACACCACATCCTTATGCGTCAGCAACATCCTATCCCCAATACTCTTCCCATTATTCAATATCGACCTATGGGTCAAACAAGCCGCCTTTGGCGTCGACGTCGTTCTTTAAAAACGTTCATCTCATCAGCTATTCACAAGAGCAATCCCGTATCCCTAGGGCCTGCATACCCACTAGTAAACTGTATATTGATAATCTCATCTGGAACTAGCCTTATGCTAGATAAATCCTCCCTACTATCCACCCCATTCTGAAATACATCCTCGAACTTGGTGAGAGCTTTATAAGCCGATGTATTGACCCTCCCAGAAGTATTATCCACCGTAATTATTGATTTCAGGGTAGGTACAAGCCCAGATTCCACCTCCCGCGAGCTGTCCAATGAAGGGACAATGCTTTGTAAGATGGGGATTGTCGATCTTGGTGGTTTCCGAGCGAGGTTGGCTTCAAGGGAGATGATTAAGTGGGTGGAACCTAAGTGATTCAGAGCAGCTGTCACTTGGGTCGCGTTGAACGAGGGGTTTAGAGGCACCTGTCACCGGGAATAGAAATGAGCTCAGGAATTTGAGGCCCATTTGTATCGTATATCTCACCAGAATCCCCCCGATCTTAAATAACGCATAATGCAGGATCGCAAATTCAATATTGTTCCCCAAAGACACGGCTACCCGGCTTCCCTTCTTCACTCCGGCTTTCAGCAACCCATGGGCAAGTGTATTGCTCTGTTCGTGAAGCTGGCTATATGTCAGTCGTTTCCGTTGATGCCTAGATATCACTCTGTCTCAAAGTTCATCAGAGCTGAGTATGGAATCTCAGAGCAGTATAAGTAGCATTATCATGCAGAGAACCTTACGCATTTGAATCCCCATGTTGTGAAACAATCCCAGCCAAATGCGAACACACAGTTTGCTCCAGCAATGGAGGCTACAGAATACATCCAATAAGTCAGATATATGCATGGCCCACGTACTGCTCGGGGCTGGATCACAGAGCGAGCCCATACCTCGGTTGGCCCTTTATAATAGGAGTGTGTGAGGAGAGAGCGTTTAAATGTGCATCGAGCCACGAGCAGTCGTAGGGCTACCCGTAGGCGCATAGCATGGAGAGGCAATGTCATATTGCTGCAAGCACTATATACATCAGGGATCACGAGTATAATTAAGTGATGGGCGGATAGGGAAAGCTGGTACCTATATTTAGGAGATTCTCCCATCACCAGGTAGCCGATGTATGTAGAGCTCATGTCGCCCCCTGCATTTTAGTTGTGATTATTCCATGTCTAGCGTACAAAATACCTTTCCCGCGAGGCGGTAGCTTAGCCATTGGTAATCTCACTATGCAGATAATGCCAAACAGATCTTTAAAATATCTTTGCAATCATCTTAAGCTCTTAAATCTGCTATGCTTCACACCCACTGTACATTACGGTTGTCACAAGCACCTAAGCTAGAAAAATTGCATGCAAACGCCCACCGTAGCTACCGCCAGAAACGCCCCAAACAAAAAATTCAAACCTCATCAGCTCTGGAATTGAGAACCTCAGAAATCCCTAAAATAATTCTCGTATCTGTCGTACATGGCGATAGTGTAATCATCGGGATCACGCTCTGCTGGCGGTTCGTAGGGCTCGAAGTAACTTGCATCCTCACGATTTTCCAAATCGGGTGCAAGTGGTCCCTGATTCGGTCAGTACCTAACCAGGAATAGTAGTAACTAGTACATACCAGGTGAGTCTTTTTCTCCAGCTCGTCCCAATCAATGTCGCTGAAGAATGGGTGCTTCTTTACGTCATTTCCACCCCCTCGCAGATTCCCCAGCCGAGCAGTCAAGTCCCTTGTGCACAGTTTCCGCACGATGTCCTTGAATGCGTCGGGAAGATCCAGCGATGATGGGAAATGAATATCTGCTTTAAGAATCCTGGAAATAGAATGTTACAACTAAGCCACCGTGGGCCAAAGAATGGACAATCCTTACTTTTCATACATCTTGTTGGTATTAGCATCATAGAACGGAGGATATCCACAGGACAACTCGTAAATGAATACTCCTAGAGCCCACCAGTCTACTGCTTTGCCATGCCCTTTGGAGAGTAAAATCTCAGGTGCAATATACTCGGGTGTACCTGCACAAACGAGCGTCAGTTTTTTTTTTTTTATTGCGCATAAGCTAGCACCTAGTGTATGGTATAAGAGGCCGGGTTTTTTTGGGGGGGTGGGGCGGAGAGAAAGCTTACCACACAGTGTATAGGTCTCGTCTGTAGAACCTTCAAAATCAATCTTTATCCTGCATATATTACAATCTGTCAGAGTAAGGGAAAACCTACAATTACCGATCTCTTTAGAGAAGCCAAAGTCCACTAGACGAATGTGGCCATGAGCATCGATCATCACATTCTCAGGTTTGAGATCTCGATAGACAACCCCATTTCGGTGCAGGAAACAAAATGCAGATGTGATTTCGGCCGTATAAAATTGGGTCGTAGAGATGGAAAATCGGACAAGTCGACGTAGGTAAGTAAAGAGCTCGCCTCCTACGGCATTCGTTAGAAATATAATGACATCTCTCACACCCTGGGCCAACCAGACAGACCTGGTGCATACTCCATCTAAATGTTATTGTTAGCAAAGAGCATGCAAAAGTCGCCAGGTAGGCCTCAGAACGTACTAAAAGGTATAAGGAATTCCAGTCACTCCATGAATACACAAGCTGGGCTATGAATGGATGTTTGCGACAGCAATAGAGAATGTATCTCTCACTCTTTGTGTGTTCGCATTGTTTCAAGCGTATTACTATGAGAAGGTGGGGCGGTCAATTGCAGCCTCGTATGTTTCAGGCGTGGGCTTCATACTATCCACTTTTCGTAAAACTTTGAGGGCGTACACCTGTGATGTACTAACCCTGCCTCGGACTTCCTTCGTCGGCTTCACTAACCACACCCTTGCAAATGTTCCGGTACTAAATCGTATGCGGGTGAGTAGTTATGTCAGGGTAAGATAGTGTAGGGAAATCAAACATACCCAAGAGTCGTCTTGAATTCGAAGTTAGAACTGTTTAATTTTACTCGACGGTCATCCTCGTCAGGCTTAACAGGATCTGGGGGTGCTTTTTCGTCAGGTTTGACTGGCTCTAGGGGTGCCTTCTCATTGAGAGGCGCCTTGACCAAGTCCGACTTCATGGCCTGGGTTTGTGCTTGAGAAACTTTTTGTGATGCGAGCTCTACTGACTTACAGAGATAGGACTCTGTATGGCACTGCTCAGGGCCCCTCATGGTGATGACCTGGGAAGCGCTCATGATTGTCGTAATTGGCACCAGTTATGCTTGATGGAATGTAGTCTTGTAAGGAGTGGGCGCCAGGCTAGGGAGTGGGTGGGTTCGGTGGTCCAAACTTAAGAGGTGGACGTGTAAGGCTGCAGCTGTGTGGTGGATTCCATAGAATAGGGCCTGCCTCGCGAATAGGATCCTAGGACGGGTATGGGCTATTGCGGAATGGAGTGGGCCACCTGGGCAGGCAGACGAACGAGAGGAGTGAAGACCAGGCTCAGCCCGGAACTTTTTCTTGAATTTTGTCGATGCCGTATTCAGCTGTGCCTGACCAGGTGTCATGCGTGGGCCAACGGCTGATGACACAGGAGTCATCGGAATGACCTCCCGGCCGGGGCTGCGACACCCGGCATACCAGGGATATATATTCAAAATTTAATGTACTTTCCACGTGTACGTATTGTACGAACTCTTATTCAGGTGATCTGATATCCATTTGAGCAGGCAAACTCATTTATCTTTCCAACAATTGTCCATTCTCCTGCTTCCAAATAAATCGGTCTGGGTACGAGAACAATTACACCCCCTTCATATGCTGCTTTCAACATGGCCTTTACTCGCTGGTGACTTAAAAACTTAACATAGGGTTGATGAGCGTGTAATATAAGCACAGGGTCCAAGACGGCCGTCGTTCCCAGGACCTAGTAATGCACATCGACAGCTACAGTTAACAAGCATACAGAGATAGAATCTGAATGGTGAGTGCTTGTGGTTTCTTAAATATATGGATACGAATTAATTGGTCAAGTTAGATCAAGTTGTGTTCTTCTGGGTGGGGGGTTTCATGGCCAATACGACTACAGTGAGCTTCTTATTCGAAGATGACTACTCGAGAAACGGAGAAAAGACTCAGTATTCGCATTAACGGACTTACGGTAGTATTTGTTTATGGAGTATCAAAATATAGTCATACAGTGGATATAATTAAGAAGTAGGCATAGTTGGATATCCTAATGCTGATTTCAAGCTAGTGACTTGGTTCTCAATACGATTAGTTAGATTGCGAGCACAAGTCGGAATTTGTTGAGACAGAACGACATTATTTCGAAGGACAATAAGACAGAAGGGATTGTTATAAACCAGATTTCTGTGATGTCGGAGAAAGAGAAGATCTGTGGGACTGGCAACTGCATAAGATGGAAGTGACATCAGTGGTGGAGGCAAAGTATACGGTTTCGTTACAGCAATGGCTAGTCTAATTGCAATAATGGCAAATGTACGATGGGACATTGTACGAGAAATTACTGTGGTATTTAATGGGATAGGTGAGGACAAAGTGTCGTGGAAAGGGAATAGGTAACGTTAGCCTCGAGGTAGACGAGTTTGTGTAGGTAAAATTTTTTTGAGTCTATACGCCTTTCCCCCGAAGGGAGCCTTAGGGCTGTAGGTTAATTTATTTATATATAGACGATGAAGGTTTTAACAGTTATGTAGATTTACAATATGGATATGTACTGTGCATAAATCTGATTGATCAGATAACGCACCAGCACTGCACCCTGAGCCTGCACTTTATGCTCAACGAGAGGCTGGTGCACTTTATGCATACGCCACAGTCTGCAAGGAAGGAAGACCCATACAAACATCTCTCCTCTGTCCCACGTCCACAACAGTATTTTTTTGTCCTACAGACACCTCACATACCCCTCTGGCTTCACCTCTGCTGCCGTCTGCCCTAGGGCGGGAGTGATACTGGCTGGTCCTGTTTATTATTCTAGATTTTCGAATTCGAATTCACTCACTCCTGAGAACTTGACCAAGATCTGGCAAGCCTCCTAATCGGGAAAGGGTCTGGGGACGTGTATCTGTTGGATCCGCAAGACATCCGCAAGGCCTCAGCAGCAACAGACGACGCAACAACAGCTTACTTGAACGGCAGCAACGCTGCGTCAGTCTGTACCTCCTCCTCCTCCTCTCAATTCGGTGTTGTGTTTATGCTTTGACCAGGTCAAACGCTGATGGGTGACATCTGCACAGGACACCATGTCCAACCACTCGAACCAGCGACCCTACTACCGGCCAGGGTATGCTCCATCACCACCACCGTCGTCCTCCCAGCGTGAGGCTGCCTTCTCCGATATTTTCGGTGCTGCCCCTCCACCTGGGAGGTCCTATACCATGACGTCCCAACCACCACAGAATCTCCATGACTCCGGAAGGTCCCATACGATGACTTCTCAAATGTCTGATATGATGTCCTCGCCGCATCCCCAGCGCCAAAATGGGTATACCAATCAGCCACCTCCAAAGAGTTACCATCAACCTCAACACTACCCGCCGCCCCAGAATCAGCAACACCAACATCAACAGCACCACCAGCACCACCAGCATCAACAGCATCAACAGCATCATCAGCACCATCAGCAACAGCAGCAACAGCAACAGGGCTACCCCCCCCGTATGCAGTCGAATGCCCCATATGCCTCACAGCCAATTGCTCCAGACCGTCGTCCTCCGTATCCACAACCAGTACGTGTTGATACCGGAATGAATGCCCCTTCCCAGGGCGGATATGCTCGGCCTCCTCCATATAGAAATTACCCTACACCTTCACCGGCGATGAATGCCGACCCTTATAGGTCCAGGTCAATGGCAAACATGCCGTCATACCCTACAGGGCCTGCTCTAAGCGCTGGACCCAATCTATACCCGCAAGGTGGACACCCGAACATGGTTTCGAGGACAACTGCTCAGGGGAGAGTAGTTCCAGAGAGGCATGATGAAAGATCAATGTCCTTAACGTCGTACTCTCATGATCGGGAGCATGCACAAACTATGAGTGGCAGAGTCATTCCCCATCGGCGGAAAGACTCTCAGGAGTCGCAATTCAGACCGGACTCACAGCAAAGGCACCATACTATGGGCTCAAGCTCCCACTATATCCCCTCACCAAAAGCGCGAACACCAAGCTCTAGTACAGCATCATCAATGACTATACCCCCACCCAATAAGGACTTAGTGGTACAGCCTGGGCGATCTGCCCCGCCAACAGCCCCCAACTCGACTATTGTGACGTCTTCAAGAAGGGCGCCGCTTGTATATCCTGCTCTACTCTCTAGGGTTGCGGATGCTTTTCGGGATCGAATCAACACAGGCGATCGCGTTAAGAACGAACTGACATACAAGTCGGCTTTCACTGGCGCTGATGCGGTTGACATTATTGCATACATCATCAAGACTACGGATCGAAACCTGGCTTTGCTATTGGGTAGGTCTCTGGATGCACAAAGACTATTTCATGATGTTACGTATGAGCATCGGTTGAGAGACTCGCATTCGGAAGTTTATCAGTTCAGGAGCCTGGTGGATGAGGATCGGTCTGAGGTGAATGGGGTGTTCACTCTCCTGACGGAGTGTTACTCACCAACCTGTACTCGAGACAAATTGTGCTATTCTATTGCATGCCCACGTCGTCTTGAGCAACAGGCGATCTTGAATATGAAGCCCCAACCAGGACTGAAGCGTCAGGAATCAAAATCTAGCTTACATGGGGACGATGATGAAAAGGACCAGAAACTCTGGATACACTCTGTCCCAAAGGAGATTGCTGATGGGGTCTCAGACAAGGAGAAAAAGAGGCAGGAAGTTATCTGCGAGGTTATCTATACCGAGCGAGATTTCGTCAAAGATTTGGAGTACCTCCGAGACTTCTGGATTAAGCCCTTGCGCTCAAACAACCCTCAAAACCCCTCACCAATACCAGAGCATAGACGTGAAATATTCATTCGGATGGTGTTTTCAAATGTCCTTGAGGTCCACGCTGTGAATGCTAGACTTGCGGAGGCTTTGACAAGGCGTCAACAACAGTCAGCAGTGGTTAACAACATTGGTGACATCTTTTTAGAATATGTCACCATGTTCGATCCCTTCATCAAGTATGGCTCTTCTCAACTGTACGGAAAATACGAGTTTGAGAAGGAAAAAGCCGCAAACCCTGCCTTTGCAAAATTCGTGGAAGAGACCGAGCGAATGAAAGAGTCCCGTAAACTCGAATTGAACGGCTATCTAACCAAGCCCACAACCAGGCTTGCACGTTATCCCCTTTTGCTAGAAGCTGTGCTTAAAGCAACCACTGAAGATAATCCTGACAAGAAAGATCTTCCTAAAGCAATTGAGCTTATCAGAGAGTTCCTCACTAAAGTTAACATAGAATCTGGGAAATCGGAAAACCATTTCAATCTCATGCAATTAAACCAGCAGCTTATCTTCCCAGGAGAGCATGTTGACCTGAAGCTTACAGAAGAAGGAAGACAGCTGATATACAAGGGCACACTGAAGAAGAGTGCAGCAGAATCAAGTACGGATATTCAAACATTCCTGTTTGACCATGCCCTGTTGCTTGTAAGGGTCAAGGTCGTCAACAAGCGAGATCAGTACAAGGTTTATCGTAAGGTAAATTATCCTCTCAAATCGCCTCCAGTATCTTACATTCACTAACAAAAACTTTAGCCGATACCGCTGGAACTTCTTGTCATAAGTCAACTTGAAGAAGTATTACCTGCGAGAAGGACCTCATCGACTCTCATCCCAATAGCGCCAAGGCCAGAGCCCCCGGCAGCCCCTGGAAAGGGCTTTCCCATAACATTTCAACACCTTGGCCGTCGGGGGTACATTATACATCTATATGCATCCACTCAGGTCCAACGAAGAAAATGGATACAGCATATTGAAGCTCAACAGTCTTTACTGCGTGAGAGAAGTAATATTTACACACGCACAATACTCTGTGAGAATTTCTTTGCCGCTGGAAACAGGGTTAACTGCCTGGTGCCTCTTGGTATGTTATCCTACTCCCCCAGAGCTGCTATATTTACTGTCTTGCTGACGGAATGTAGATGGTGGAACTAAATTGTTGTATGGTACGGACAATGGCATCTACGCTTCAGATCGACGGGCCAAGGATGGACAGAAGAGGGAGCTTAAGATGGTCCTTGACATGACCAAGGTTGAGCAACTGGACGTCCTTGAGGAGTATTCAATGGTTCTAATATTATCTGACAAAACTCTATCCTCAATCCCTGTGGAAGGCCTGCTGGAGAGTCATGATGGCCCCAAGAAACCAAAGAAGATTGTTGGGCATACAAATTTCTTCAGAAGTGGTGTCTGCCTCGGAAAGGTTTTCGTGTGCTGCGTGAAGACTTCATCTCAGAGTATCGTTAGAGTCCTCGAACCCTTGGAGAGCTTAGCAAAGGGGAAAAGGCAACCCGCTTTTGGAAGGCTCCTTAGAGGCGGACAAGAGTCACTCAAACCTTACAAAGTAAGTTGCCCCTTCAACCCCTGATTATAGGTGATGCTAAAGAGAATGTAGGAGTTTTACATTCCCGCGGAGGCTTCATCAATACATTTCCTCAAGTCCACTCTGTGTGTCGGATGTGCCAAAGGGTTTCAGGTTGTCAGTTTGGAGAGCTTGGAAACACAATCCCTCCTCGACCCTGCTGATACTTCTCTCGATTTTGCTGAGCGACGGGAAGGTACTATCAAACCGATCGCAATCTTTAGGCTTGAGGGCGAGTTCTTGCTCAACTATTCCGACTTCTCGTTCTTTGTTAACCGCAATGGCTGGAGGTCGCGGACCGATTGGCGTATCGCGTGGGAGGGTCAACCCACTGCATTTGCTTTATCTCATGGTTATATTCTTGCGTTTGAGCCGAGCTTTATAGAAATCAGGGACATGAAAACGGCAGCCTTGGTTCACATTGTGACAGGAAGGAATATCAGGATGCTCCATGAGTCAACTAGAGAGGTATGTTTCACCTTTGGCCCTGTGATGAAGTATATTGTCTTTGTTAACAAATCATCAGATCATTTATGCATATGAAGATGAGTCTGGCAGTGGAGACGATGTCGTTGCCAGTTTGGAATTCCTATGGGGCCGACCGCCTCGGACGAAGCCTGTGTCAAGTGAGAAAGAGTTGACTAAAGAATGTTCATAGGCATATTTGGGGGTAACATTTGCGATTTGATATCCTATTTGCAGACTTTTTCCTTCTCTTGCAGCTTACTCTTGCAGTTTTGCGCTGTGGGATGTGGGTAGTGGTAATTGATTTTGCGGAGTGTGGGGTGGAAGCTTACTTATATACATGCCCGTTCATGCGTCTAGTTTATAATGGCGTTCTTTTATATCTACAGTCTTACGTTTCTGTGTTTTTGTTTATTTGTGTGTAGTACGGGTTTCTGTTATTTGTGTTTGTTGGTTACTTACCACTCGTTTATACGATTACTACTCAAGCTTTAATGGTAAGTTGTTATTACGTATTTTTCATGCTCCGCAGGCGGGCTGTTTTGAGTGTAGTTGCATGTAGATTGTGTATTGAGTCTTGCGATATCTTGAAGTAGATGAGTACTGTATGTCACTAGCAAATGAACCATCGGCACATAGGTAGAGAAAAGGCTTTACTAGTCAAAGTCGAGAACTAAATACCTAAGTACCAACCCCTCTACAAATTTCGCAGTCCAGGGTATCTATCGTGGCTACGCTGTCGTATTTCAATTTAATGCTTGTAATACAAGTTCAGGGTAACAATAGCTTATCTTGTATTTCAACACACACCAGTTAAAAGAAACATGCAAGTATCATAGTACATTAAACGTATCGAATAATCCTCCATTGTCGATAAGACCCCATATGGTGTTATCAAAGCAAAGCCAAAGCCATCCAGACAATTACCGACATGAATCATACATACAAAAGCCATCGCTTCTTATTTCTTCATTTGCAGCCCCACAACCCAGAATAATTAGACACTATATATTGGCCAGCCTCAGTAGTGGCTCCTATACCATCTCCTCCTCTCACCAACCCTTCCCCTAGTCCGGTAGACAACCCAAAGTGCAAGAATAGCGCTCATAAGCCAGAACATCGCGCTGAGAAAGATGAAAGCCAAGCATGCCTTCCACCGTTGACACTGGCTGATTGGGTTATCGGAGGCGACGTAGCGGCCGTTCCAGGACCACCCCCATTCGCAGTCCATGGGAGCGATGAAGTCTATTTGCAGGGCACGTTAGTACAAGAGCAAGGCCGAGGTGGTTAGTGGGGCTAGGTGGAGGATGACATACCAACAGCGAGCCCAAACGAGACAATCCATAGAATGAAGAAGAGGAAATCAAGTGGGAAGATTGTAAGTGAGGCAGTAAATGGAACAAGGAGGATTAATGCTGCCAGGAGAGAGAATGTGGCAATGACGATAGTATAGACAAAGCGGTCGGCGGGGTTGACATTGGCTCTGTTGGCGTCGGAGATGTAGTCTCCGACGATGCCGGTGACGATGGCAGCGGAGGCGAGTTGGAGGAGGCGGAGGATGATGGAGAGGAGGCGGGAGATGATCATCTTGTGAGCTGTTGTTTGCGTAAGATTTATGTAGAGGAGTTCTGATATCCACCGCCTCGAGCCTGGCGGAATATGTCCTGGGTAAGTAGAGTGAGGATAGATGCAGGGTCAAACAAAGGTAGGAAAGATATATGGTAGTGGTTATATACGAGAGTATGGATGTGGGCACTCAACTCCATGGTATTGCCAGCACAAGAAACTTGAACCGTCGTCATACTCTGGCGACGCAGTTTTGCAGTTTCCCTGTTCTAGGAATTCTGCTGCATGGTATGGCCGATGACGTGCCTGTTCTGAATAACTTGGGTTACTGCAAGGAACACGTACCGGTACCGCATACTGCAATAAATCCAGGGATCTTGCTTGTCACATTATGAACGATGGGGTATATTATGGCACTGGACTGACGGACATGGGCATACTATACAGTCCATGCATACATAGAGTATAGGTAATACATACATACATATATATATACATACATGCTCAAGCCAGCCGCTGCCAACCAGTTCCATGACGCTGATCATCAGCTGGGGTTGACATGATTGGCAGCCCACGTTGCAAGTCTGCATGGTGATCCAAGTTTTGTAGTTGTAGCTCAGATGTTGAGGGTGGTGTTAATTGTCAATCAGAGTTGTCGGAAGATGATGACGTAG
>Ga0307514_10004143_pt1 | contig 13439 bp, 9 predicted proteins | sample 16_EM_MG_FD_203088 | JGI IMG/M metagenome (GOLD analysis project Ga0307514, IMG submission 203088) | Populus trichocarpa ectomycorrhiza microbial communities from riparian zone in the Pacific Northwest, United States - 16_EM | ecosystem: Host-associated > Plants > Roots > Unclassified | place... | reverse complement strand
CCACTTCTCTATCTCGAGACTACCTTTTGTACCCAATTCATGCAATTGGCTCAGCTAACCCTGCAGATGCCGGCTACCATCAAACTCTCAACCGCCTCTCCACTCAAAAATCATATCAGAAATATGCTACCACCCTCCCTAACCTAATCACCTCTCGAACCCACGACCTTATGCAAGAATTCTCCTTCTGGCCGACTTCCCCTCCACGCTCCCTCGGGGGGATCTTCGAGCTCCGTACTTATACCCTCCACCCCGGAAACCTTCTTGAGTGGGAACAACATTGGCGCCGTGGACTCGAGGCGAGGAAGAACGTGATGGAGGGGGTTGGGGCTTGGTTCACACAGGTCGGGAGTTTGAACACGGTGCATCATTTGTGGCAGTTTGGGGATCTCAGGGAGAGACAATTGGCAAGGGAGGCAAGCTGGAGTAAGAAGGGGTGGAGTGAGACAGTACATAAGACGGTGCCACTAATTGGGAAGATGCAGAGCAGGATTCTGGTGCCATTGCCGTGGAGCCCTGTCCGCTAGGCGCAGGATAGTTGACACCCTTAACTCTTTTCTTCAGAACTTGGGGCTCCCCTATTGGTAGGAAATTCATTGACTATTGTTAAAATTTTCATTCTGTGGCACTTTTTTTGGTAACCTGGTATTGCTTGAAAGCATAAAGTTGTATAGCATTAAATATACCTTATATCCTATTGTCATTCTTTAGAGTCAAGTTGAATACATTCTATTCAGCGGCGGTTTCAACGCCCAACCGCCGCTGGTCATGACAGTGGTTCCACTCCCCTTCCATACTGTACCACCCATTATATTTTGTAGATGTGACCAGGGGCTACGTGATTTAATCACAGGAGCCACGAGACCTCTTTGGAACACAGTTATCTATGAAAACTGGGCCTGTATAGTACATATTACCTTGCAGTATATATGACAGTAATCCATTGGCTAATTCTGGTTAATTTTGGGGGGTAAGCATCTGGGTAGCTGGGATCGGTACAACATGGCTCAGTACATCTAGGTCTTGAATTTCAAGATATTGATTGTGGCATCTCAAAAAAACCTTCAAGTATGGCCTATGTAATTTGGATACTTTGCTTCATACAACTCCCTCTGGCCATGGGATGATTTACTCTAGCCCTACCTCCCAAATTTTCCAAGTTCAACCCACCCACTCTTCATTCCGCTTCATACCGTTTGAAGCTCAATATCGTGGGTGCACAACACAACGTAGGGTATGTTCATGTCGAGGTACCCAAAGTAACTGCTATAAAGCCTGATCATGATATTGGGATTGTAGCGTGGTATTTTCCACCGTGGCGCTGACGCTCATGTAGTAAGTACAGTAAGTAGGTTTATAGATGGGTAATGAAAAGTTGTATCGATATTGGGTGGGCGGCTTCACTTCCATAGACAGAAGCTCCAATTATAACCTGTACCCATAGCCCTGACGAATCCTGGCTACAATATACATAGCTGTTGGGGTTTAACGCTACCGGGTATCCATCTATCTAGCTCTGAGGCAGGCACCTTAGCGCCATTGGCACTTCGTTTCTACGCTTAAATTTAAATTTCACCTTGCTTAAAACACCAATATCCTTAGGGGTTCTGCATATGGTTCCATCTACGGAGGCTCACAATGAAAAGTCTCTCCAGTAACCTACATATGCCTGTGGATGATGTTGGAATAATCTCACGGGAATCCCGATGAGGAGGAACACACAGGGGCAAAGATCCCCACCAGGAAAGCCACGTAGATGGAAAGATATAAAAGAGCTGGGAAATTGTTGGGGAAACTGGATAGAGCACTAGAACCTGTAGAGTAGAGCTCAAGTCTATAACGGTAGCTCTCACACTGAATACACTCCCTTCTTCGCCGGAAATTCCTCCGTTCATAACCTCGTAGTCTTACAGATGGAAGGCCCAGGGAGTTCCAGTTCATAGGGATCTCCGTGCTCAGTGTGCAGCGAGGCCATCATGTAATTTCAAATAGGACATATGTCGTTGGGAAGTCAATCCCCTCACCACGTTTTGGCCCCAGACTCTCAAAGCGCATAAGATACCTCTGCGAGGGTGTTGTGCCAACCAGACTAGAATAAGATAGGGAATAAGGGTCAAAGCCCAATTATTTGAGAAGGTGGTATCCTTAGGCCTGAATCAAAACTACACCTAGCAAAACATGTTCACCGTACATACTAGCAGATACTCTCAGGTTTCTTTACTCAATCATGTACTGTACGAAATAATTACCCTCAACTTGCCGAAATCCCTCATACTGGATCACTAATTTCATCTCATTTTTCAAAAATTGGTTAGCAAAAGACAAGTTTTTAACACTTAGCAGTCTAATATATTTGATAGATACTCTCTATTGAACTGCCTCTACCCACATTCACTCAATTCTTCACCTTTTTCTCATCCTCTTCCCCTTCCTCATCATCACTATAATACAGTCTCTCCCTAACAACCTTCCTCCTCTTCACCATCGCCTCATCACACCCACTACACCACCTTACTGCCCTCTGCATACTAGCCGGCAGCACCTTCATCAATCCAATCCATTTACTATAACTCGGCATCGCCAAAACCCCACCTTTCCCTGCGTCCACAGCAGCAATAATCTCCTTGGCAACATCGACAGGCTCCAACACTGGTGCGAAAAAGTTACTTGGGGTGTCCACTCCCGCGAATAAATCACTAGACATTTGTCCCGGCTCGACCAAGAGGGTCTTAATAGGGGCGTCAACGCCGCCAAGATCCGCGGTAAGGGAGTAGTGGAGAGCGGAGACAGCAGCCTTGGTTGCGGCATAGTCGGAGAGGTGCTTTGGGGCGATGTGGGCGAGGACAGAGGAGATTGTGACGATGGTGCCTTTGTTGAGCTTTTGCATGGCGGGGAGGAAGGTTTTGATTGTGTAGAAGTGGGAGAGGAGGTTTGTGCGGATGGTCCTGTTGACGGGATTTGTCAATATTTAAATAATAAATCAAGTGGTGTATCTCTAGGGGAAAACATCGCAATCATGATTTACCATACCTTTCAATTTCCGTCGGTTCCAAATCCATAATATTCTTTCCATACATTACCGCCGCATTATTAATCACCACTGTCGGTGCTCCCAACTCTTCCTCAATTCGCTCCCCTACCTTCTTGACCTGCTCGAAATCCCCTACATCACACTTATAAAAAGTCACATTTCTCGCCTCCCCTCCTTCAGGTACATCGTTAACATCCAATACAGCAACGCTCACCCCCCTCATACCATAAACTTCGGCAATTAACAACCCCAACCCACTAGCTCCCCCGGTGATCACCACAACCTCCTCTGTCCAGTCGAATTCCCGTTTCTTTCCATATGCGAGCCGAGTGTTGAGGAGTTTGAGAAGGAAGATAATAGTGACAATCCCGGCATAAATGGCGGAGCCCCACAAGGGGGCGTGATGGTATTGGAAGCCCTGTGCACGGAAGGCGAAGGGGCCCAGCCAGGCAAAGAACGGATTGAGGAAGGTGTTGTTGAGAATTTTCAGGAAGACCTCAACTAGATCGGAAATCAGTATGGTTTGATTATAATTCGTGGCTCGAGGTGACCATATTCGGGTCATAATCTGGTTGCGGGAGTCGATGGGTTCACGTACTGTTAAGATGGTGGAGGAGCGGCTTCTCTTCGTACGGTCTTCGGGATGCCATTCTGGTATATTATTCAAGAATGAAAACAATCAAATGGCCTCTACTAGAAATTGTGACCAGCATGTACAGGCCTGAGATGGAGGATAATCGTAAAACCGCAGGTAGGGATTTGTATCATAAACTCCACCGCCTAAGCGCGGAGCGAAGGGAAAGCAATATCGACAGGACACCTGGTCAGTCGCGATGTGGGAATAGAATTGGAGCGGCTAAAAGCTGGGGAAGACATGGTGGAGCGCTTACTGACCCAATCACGTGTGACAACGATACAAGGGGTCTGACACCAAGCCTATTATGGAGTTTTGCAACACCTCGCGTTGCTTAATTAGGTAGGCGAATGAAGATTGTCATACTCAACGCCATGAAGTCAATATCAATACCTTAATACGCAAGATGGGAAAACCCAAATCCTCAACCTCCTTTGCTACCCAATGGTTCCCATGACACCCCCAACTTCATTGCAACCTCATGCCCCCTCGCCTCGTTCATCGACGTCGACTTGTTGCGCCCTGCGGACCAAATCATTAACGGATTTATATTATATTAGAGCTCCATTAGTGTGTCGAGTGAAAAATGACCTACGGTTGATGTATGCATTCTTAGTCCAAATTTTCATCCCTTGCATGAAGCCTGCCAATCAAATCTGCGGAAGTCTACCTATATATACCTATTGTTTAGACTATGGTACCGGCACCATATGGTAACCGATGATGTATGTAGCTACACTCTGGTCCTATCCGCAGTATCTCCGACCCTCCCCGCCGCTGCATCGCTCGCGGGGAGCGACCCAAAGAAATTCGTTACTCCCCCGCCGTTTCCACTCACCCCACCCCTCCTCTTCCCCTCCTTGCGGTCTATTTGGCCATCACGTAGCACCTCTTAGGGCCGTCGATGATATAAATAATAACGGTATCTCTGCTTTGTCCTTAGACCTAGATTGCGTGTTGCGTATGTGCAAGTTTGGTGATACAGAACTCCACATTGGACAACAAATGCACCATACGGTGAATGTTGGGGCCAAGTTAAGAGGTACCTATATAACAACACTCTTGAAACCTCGCCCCAAGGAGGCTTGCGGTTGGCGCGCCAATCATTTGGTTCCCATTAGTCCGGTTGGGATCTTATCCAACAGTGGCAATCCAGCACAACACAAGACCCAAGCTTCTTTCGATGGATCACAAAACAGTCCGAGACACATCTGTCATACATACCATACCTTCCGCAACTACTTGGATTAATCAATGTAGCCTTTAGTAGATGTCTCTGCGTCTCCAGCTACCTAGGGTCCACAGACTACGGATACACAATTACTATCCTCACAGTGTATATACAGGTATTATTAGAGGCTATACTTAAAAAAGTCCGATAAGTGACTATTGCATAATCATTTAAATTTGATGTTAGAAGATGTAGGTACAGTATATGGGGTGTAACCACTGAATACAGTACTGCAGTCTATTTATATTTGGTATCTGCGCAAATATCGACCAATCTCAACACGGGGATGTGGATGGTCATGGCCGTCGTCGATGCCAGTATGAGACTTACTGTATACTCTGCAATCAACGTCTGCGCGCAGCCACTAGGACATGGCCCTAAAGGTAGGAATGCAAGTCCGATAAGTAGATCCAATGAATGAGACTGCAACTCGCCCGAGGCCAAATTCGGGGTAATTCGGCTCAATACCTCATTGTGTACCGTATGTACCACCAATTACTTTAGGATTGAACTGGGCGCATGATGCATCTGCATCGTGCTACGAGTAGTTCTCTACTGAAGTAGATACATGGTCTCATAGCCTAAGGCGTATCGACCCCCCCAAAGAAAAAAAAGGATACATGTAGTTGTGTTGCAGTCCCGCTGCAAGTACCACCCAGACTACAGATCGGAAGTGCATACACTCAGCCTTGTGCCAAGGTCCTCTTTTATTACTGTAACCGAACTCACGGCGATACCTAGGTACATACGTACTTACCTACGTACGTACTCTCTACCCCCATACCCAGGGATTGTGCAACTACTTACGTATGTACTAGTACATACTTACTCAGAACAAGACCACCTGCATAAATGTACTCCACTTCAGCCCCCAGCTGGATCAAGTGTCTAGAGTACCAAATCTTGCTTGACCTTGTCATGTACTCTACAACCAGACCTGGGTGCAAGTCCGTCTCATAGCCTTAGGCTCTACAGACGTATAGACTCCAAAAAAAAAAAAAAGAAAGGTACTTGCAAGTGCATTCTCGGTAGGACGTTGACGACGAAAATCCTACAAACCAATCCACCAGACAATGAATTTGCAACTCCAGAAACTCACAAGTAAGATTGTATCCATCCTGAATGCACCACGAGGCACAAGGCCCAAATGGAAAAACATGTCGCTCTAGACAGGGACAGCGCACGGGCTTGCTTAATCCTGCCAACAAATAATTATAATCACACCCACTGCGTATGCTGCCGGTGTCAAACCTTTTTTTTTAGAGCGTTCAACTCATACGTAGATACGGAGTATCCATAGGGACTAAATGGCCAATGCAGGACTGGGTGGAGTGGCGATATCTGCGAGTCGAGAGTCGCTGCTACAAAGTACAGGGGTCACGAGGAGCTTTGGGTTCTGCTGCCGCACGATTGGGCTGAAAAGCCCAGTGAATATTTCCTTCTTTCGCGTAGCTGCAGGAAGCCATACTGCAGACCTAAATATGTAACTCTGACCTCGAACGTAGCTGCTTCAGATGTTGGTCATTCAGGTACCATACGACACTATCCCATTGGGAGGTTGGGGTTGGCACCTGCCTCCGGTATATGCAGCTCAACTGATCATGAGGGACTCAGCAGATGAGGACCGTCCTACTCTACAGCACATAGACCGCGAATCTCAGAGTGCTCCCTCTCTCTAATCAACACTCTGAATTAGGTTTCAGATTGCTGGGTAGCAGCCGCTACACTATTGAGCGTCTTGCTGAAAAATTGAAGGGAATAGTGACCCAGAAACCCCGCTTGTTGTGGAAGGTACTTGCTTCTTGGGTGAAAATTGCCTGTGGGGGTTAATAAGTGGCGCTGCGTTAATGTGTGTACCGTAGGGGTTTTTATCATATCATAATTTGCGATAATGACCCTGCCTCTTCTTTCTCAACCTCGACCTCGACCTCTTCAATCCAGCTCCGTTTCTTCCTCTCGTGTCACCCTCGTTTGGGACAGGCTGGAGGCTACGAAGTCGACATCAACAGCAGTCGCGGGTTGTGCACTTTGGCCCGCTTGACAAACTGGACAAGACAACTGACGTCGACTCAATATAAGTAGCGGTGGACTGTGCCAACTAGCCAGAGAGATACGGTCGGACATTCCCCCGTCCGACAAATTGGCCAGCATCTTTAGATACCGTACGGACAATTTATGCTGTGCTTCACCAAATGGTGAGGGTCCTCAGTATTACTACCGGAGGTGGCGCCAGAAGTCGTGCTTTTGCCTGTAATGTTATCCCAATCTTGGGGTCTCTGCTCCTCCTATGGGGCTCCACCACAGTCACGGCAGCTCCTGAGATCCTTACTTTCACTCTCACCTCAGTGATGAATCAGTACGCAATTGAAATGCAACTCGATACAATTGGACCTGCACGTAGCGTTTACCTTCTGCCCGTATTATACGCTTCAGAATACTACAGCGCCAAAAATGGAGGTCCCAAACCACTTTATATCCCTTCTGCGGACCTTTGCCTACACCAAGAGGAATGGAACAAATTTTTGGCCCCGGGCCAAGGGGAATCTGTCGACACAATTACTCCATACGAGGTGAAATGGGCTGTGAGTGAAGGAGCGAAGGAGGTGAATTTGAGTTTGAGGAAAGGGAGTGGAGCTGAAGGAAAGAATATAACGGTCATCGGGAGTACGAACCCACTTCGTATCATATTTTAAGTATACAATTTCTGATACCTGAGGTTGATAGGGGCAATCACCAATAATGGCGTCTTTGAATGGAGAGCGGGCAAGACGAAAAAAGAGCAGAACATTGGGGATGATGTCCAGGTATCTTTGATGTTATGGACTGATAACCCACCACAGCAGTCATATTCACCCACCTTCACGATGAGGGAGCTCAATAGTACCAAAACCGCCAAGGGATTAGTATTAAGCCAAAGGTCTTCCCCTGTAGGCTCCAAGGCCTATACTCAGTGCATGACTTACCTTTTGAACAATGGAGGAGTCTACAACTATACCGAGGACAAAAATTTCAAGATAGAGAGCAATAGTGACAGTGTAAGAACGATTAACGACGCAGTTTCTGGGTGGAAGGTGCAGATTACCAACACTGGTACAACAGCTGTCACATATCAAGCCCGGGGAGTCGATGGGAATGGGTTGAAGAATATCACTGTTCCCGGGATGGGAGTGAATCTCATAAGGACTAACACTCAGGGAATGGGGGTTGCTGCCCTGAGCGAGATACAAAGAATGCGAAATAAGGAAGCAGGGATGAGCGGAGATCAAGCGACGAATGTTGTTGCAATCTATTTGGGCTCGGGAGGTGTTGCTGGGCATGTAGTGATGGGGGGTTACAACAGGGCACTCATTGACCAAGCTCAAGGCTCCGCGGTATTCAGAAAAAAGCGCTTTATGGATGGCCAATTCGAGGTGCAGCTTGTGGGCATCACATATGTCCAAAACGGGCTTGAGGGGAGGTCAGTAGAGGCGAGAGGCACGACGGAAGAAGTTGAGATTTCAATGAACAGCACCAAACTTCGCCTATCCTTCAACTCTCCGACAATTTACCTCCCTGATGTAATACTGAAGAATTTGCTTCCACATCTTGGTGAGCTAGAATACAGCGAGGGGTTAAATGGCTATCTCTACAAGGCTTCCCCAAAAACTGACTACGCTTTGAGGTTCACCCTCGCCAATACTACATCGGGAAATTTTGTCCATATTACTATTCCTGCTTCATCACTTCTGTATCACCAAACAGCTAATGATAACCCCCTTACGGAAGACCTCGTCGAATCTGGCACAGAGTTTCTCCTCCTAGCGCCACTCCGTGCCTCGAGTAATGGAATAGGTTCTTTAGGAAGGGCTTTCCTGCAGCATGTATACATGGTTGACGATAGCTACCTTGATAGGTTCTTCATCAGTGCGATAAATACTACCGCAGTAAAGGAGGACTCGTCGAGCGTGATGATCGGCTCAATTGGGTTGATGGATTTGGACTCCGTGGAGGTCTCCCCAATGCCCCAAGTTCCTACACCAGCAAGCAATGATACGGGACATAGCTCAGCATCATCAATAGTGGGAGCAGTTTTAGGGAGTGTCACTGGTGGCATTGCCATACTATGGCTCATCTTCCTCTTCTTTTACCTCCGTAGGAGACGAGCTAGGAGTCGACCCAACAGTCAAACTGGTGACACCGGCGCCGATGATGGTGAAAAGGCTTTAGAGCAGGCAGTAACAACAATTATGGGGACCGGGGGAAAACCGGGAGTGCGAACCGTTCGCTTCCACCCTGAAAGAGAAGGTCGTCGGGTTTATGGAATCGCAAAGGAAGTTGATACCGCGCCAGTTGCAACTCTACGTGAAGGCAAACAACCCATATCACCAATCAGCCCCAAACTGAACTCTGCGCGTAGAAGCGTACCATCTCCGTTGGCCATAGTAGGAGACTCAAATCCATCCAGCCCCTGCACATCAATTAGCGATAGGCCACCCCCACCTCCGGTTAAGGATGAACACTATTTTCGTACTATTGCCCTTGCTCGCAAGCGTTTCTCACAGCCCTTTATTAAGGGACCTCACTCCCCATTGGGCCCACTAACCAGAAAACGTCAATCCGCTCCAGTAATAGCGTTGGAAGCTATGGAAGAATTTCCATATACTCCGTACCTTGTTCCCACAGGGGAGATACAATCACCAACACCTATACCGACATATAAGCAGCTGCTGGCGTATCATCAAGCAAGACGACAGCGTGCGTCTTATATCGACTCTGAATCTTCGAATGGAAATGAAAACGATGCTAATACTAGTAATACGTCGAGTACCGAGACAGCTACCCTTGGAAAAGTGATTGCGAAGGGGCAAGTTGCGAAAATCCGCCAGCTGTCTTCAACACCGCCGCACGTGGCTCTTGCGAATACGCTCGAGCGGCGGGCGAGTGTGGGGCGTGTGGTATCCCCTTGTGAAGTCGTTATCATTCCACCTAGCAGGAGGACCAGCCGGAGTAGTAGGGAATTACTACAGAGCCCGAGGAAGAGTATCAGCCCTGCAGCGAGCAACCGCAGTGCTAGAGGCATCGCAGATGGTGCAGCTGTCGGTCACAGGCGTGGGAAGTCTGCACCAAATAGTCTGGGATTTTCTCTGAGTGCTCATGCACTACCACCCCCAAGGGCAAAGGACGATATTTTCATTGGTGGGGTGAGAGTGATAGGGAGGCGCCTAGGGGGCCTAGCGCGGAGGGCCCCAACGCCGAGTTCACCCCCTCCGCGGTACATTGAAGAAGATGAATTCCCTACTAGCTTCTTGGAAGATCCAACTGAGGATGAGGTGAGCTCAGGCAGCTCCACAATACTGCCGAAGGGTGCGCGGCTGGTGAAGCGGAGTGATTCAGAGTCGAGTAGGAGAAAGGCACCCAGTCCGGTCTCCCCACTGAGCGAGAGGGGGGATGGGGAGGATTATTTCAGTGGAAGACAGGCACGGGACTCTATAGAGAGCACAGTTAGTCCATTGACACTGCCCCCCTTTGAGAGGAGGTTTCCATGAGATTTCGGGTTTGAATTTCAATTCCCCATAAGTCAGAGAACACCAGGCTTTATCTGGGAGAGTAGGCTGGCTGGCTGGCTTTCTGGCCTAATCGAAGGCTATATACGAACTTGCCTTCGAGTAATACGAATACAACTACTATGAAGATAAGGATAATCATGATTGGTAATGCCTAAAAAGAGACAAATGTAGCGTTGGCAAAGTGGCAAAGTGGCAAAGTGGAAACGATGGGCGAGGTGAGGTGCCTTCGCTCTTTCCCGCAGAGATTTTCAACCTCGAAGTACTATCTATACCCAAGCGAGAAAATGAGGATATGGCATTTGCCTGTATATATCACGGCGTTTCTTCATTTTATTGTTTATGAATTCGATGTGTTATTTCCTTGTTTGGATGTCTGGATGGGTACTAGTAGAATTGAATTGGAGGGATGAGTGGTTCGAGACTTCAGGGATGGGGGAATTGGCCTTTGTTCCATACTCATGTCATATTCAATACAGATACAATGAAGTATGGGTGACGCGGCCGCGGGAGACCTTACACGGTCCTCCTGTCTGACTAGTGCATTTCCTAGGTATATATTGGTGGGATGGATGGGTCACCTGGCTGTGTTTCGAGCCCAAGAGAGAGATGTTTACGTATATGCAATAACTGGATGGAATATAGCTTGAAGCGGGTTTTCATACATGGCTATCGCTGAGTGGACTGTATCATGTGTTTTGACACAGCTGGAAGTGTATGGGATACCATGTATATGCATACACCCTCCGACGGAAGGTTTTATATCCGTGTGGCCTGACTTCTATTATTAGCGCCTAGCTTCGGGTATATATAGGTATACGGAATTTTAGATTTAAAGCCAGGTGATGCTGGAGGACTGGGTACCCAACAGCTTGCTCATGTTAGGTAGTCTGCTGCATGAGAATCAACCTTCGAAGTATGTACGGGACAAAACCGTGATATATTAAGATCAAGTGTATTGTGCAATCGAAATCCCAGCCAGCATCTCCATCTGTATAAAAGCAAACGCCCGAAATAGCCAGAATCCCGAATCAATGAGCCCTAGGTAAAGAAAACAAGAAAAGACGGAGGAAACAAAAACGCCGTCGGTGAATAGATGTGAAGCAGGAAAATTGGGACAAACGAAAGAAAATCATCCATTCGGGGCCATTTGCTTATGCTTTGACCGTATTTTCCTCGGCGTCAAGCCGCACCACACGTCTTCTTCACACCTGGCATGTCCTTCCGTCCTCAGTCTTTTAAAATATACAATCCAAACAACAGCAACATGCCATTGCCGCACAACACGCTGCTAGGACGCCCGTTCCCGCACCGGCAGCCGCTGCCCCACCAGCTCTAGACTTGCTTGTTGGGGGAGGCATCATATGCATTCCATTTTGTGGCTGGCCATAGTATCCTTGTGGTGGAGGCCCTCCTTGGGGTGGATAGTATTGCTGTTGTTGTTGCTGTTGTTGTGGGGGGTAGTATGCACCTGGAGGTGGTTGAGGTGGGTATTGTTGTTGTTGCTGCTGTTGGGGATATGGTTGAACTGGACCCGCGTCGTATACTCCCTGCGGAGGATAAGATGGGGGGGGTGGACCCTAGGAAGGGTATTGGTCAGAATTTAGTTGGGAAGGAGAAGCGTGCGGGAACTCACTTCTTTAGGCTTGTCATATGTTGCGATCTGGCCGTGGTTGCCTGGGTAGTCCGACATATTGTTGATGATTTTTAGCTGAGAAGTGAATCGATTTTGGGGGACAAGGAGCGGTAATGTGTGTAGATTTTACTAAACGAATGGCCCGTTGTCTCGTATAAATGACAAGATCCCCTGGAAGTGCTGCGCCCACCTGCAAACGTAAGCTAACCAGCGCCAAGACATGGACCTTACTTACCGCGTCGGCACGTGATTGGTTAGCTCCTGGATACTTACCCTGAACTGGATAGCGCCAAGAATTACCGTCTGTTTTTAGCTAACAATGACACACATACACCGGATTTCAACACGGGGTATAGATAAATACGTACCTAGTCCAGTCGGTAGGGGAGGCTCCATCTCCGACTTTGAAGGAAACAGAAGGTGGTGCATAGATTCCTTCGAAAAAAAACTGAGGCCTCCCTACGTTAATTACACTTTAATCAGGCGGGTCATTACCCTCATACCCTGCCCAGATAGTTTTGTTTTCTTTTTTCTTTTTTTGAGTCTATCTATGAGATGGCAGGCTCATAGTAGGTTAGGCTTCCAAAAAAACAACAACAACACTCAATCACCATACATAGCTGCAGGTGTCATATATATATAGGGGCTACCTACCTAGTGGTGGTGAAGCAATTAGGAGCTGGTAGTGTGATAATAGCACACGTCGGTAGGCCCCCCGTACAATGTTACTATTATAAAAGCTGGTCAACTTTTGATTTGCCAACACTCGGATTTGCTGAGCCGAGTCCCCAACAGTTTCATGTGTTTCCTTCCGTTTTGGGAATAGCGGGCTTCACAGCCATATGTATGGTATGCAAGCATAAATCTGGCGTATGCGTTGTCATGTGGCGTGGTTGTGTTGTATACATGACACAGCGTACTTTATGATATCGGTGGTGATGAGCCATACTTCATATCGTAGGAATACGGGGATGAGTAAAGAACAGTCAGTCCTTGCTGGAGGCCTCACCCTGCCGACTACCGAATACAGTAATTGCGGTTGACGGCACTGGGATCGTGTACTCGAGTAGGTACAGTACATGTACATGCACTGCCCCTGATCCCCCCCGTGGTCTAAACATAAAAGTGTTTTGAGTCAATATGTCTTTACCCCTAAGGAAGCCCTAGGCTATGAGACGGCCCCGTTCCCGCACCTTGAAAGGCTTGGGGGTACGCACACATAAAAGTGTTGTAGGGGCTGTTGCTGTGATTTTATATATGCAATGTCATAAACAGAAGTTCTATATATCGAGGCCACTCCAATATCAAACTAAGGCTCTTCTGCAGCAATGGGTTTGGAGCAGCATCCTAAGGCCTTACCCTGA